>UOFX01000076.1_pt1 | contig 95627 bp, 93 predicted proteins | sample 1989101 | NCBI WGS metagenome assembly UOFX01 (sample SAMEA4712195, study PRJEB27164) | hydrothermal vent metagenome | biome: marine basaltic hydrothermal vent biome; feature: marine hydrothermal vent; material: mineral | place: Pacific Ocean | collected 2011-06-14/2011-07-23 | depth 1719 m
CCCTTCCAGCGCTGAATAATCAGCCAGCAAGTGCTTCAGTTTACTTTTTGCCTCCGCAGGGCTCGTGGGTGGCTGTTGCACATCTGTTGCTGGTTGCGGTGTCATCGGGCTCATGGCTTGTTGCCGTAGCTCTTCCAGCCGCAGTATATTGTTGCGTTCAGGGGTCGTGGTCGGGTTCTCAACAGCCACCTGTTGCGTTGGCAGTATGTGGTTTGGCTGCTCTTGTGATTCATTGCGGGCTTTGGGGGCCGATGCCAATTCGATTTTGGAGGCATGCCCCATAAAGGAGCGGTGTGCCTGACGTTTGGATCTCTTACCGATTGCATCTATACCAGGAATCTCAACAGCCACCTGTTGCGTTGGCAGTATGTGGTTTGGCTGCTCTTGTGATTCATTGTGGGCTTTGGGAGCCGATGCCAATTCGATTTTGGAGGCATGCCCCATAAAGGAGCGGTGTGCCTGACGCGTGGATCTCTCACCGATTGCATCTATACCAGGACTCTCAGCAGCCACCTGTTGCGTTGGCAGTATGTGGTTTGGCTGCTCTTGTGATTCATTGTGGGCTTTGGGGGCCGATGCCAATTCGATTTTGGAGGCATAACCCATAACGGAGCGGCGTGCCTGGCGCTTGGATATCTTACTGATTGCATCTATATCAGGGATCTTTAGAACGACATCTTTCTTCAGGTTGTTGATGTTGCCGTGCAAGAAGGCATGGGGGTTGGTGCGTAATAGCGCTACCATGATCTGGTAGATATTTAGATGCGGTGCAGGACGGACATGGATGGCAATCTCGGATAGGGTATCGCTGTATTTTACTGGTCCGTAAGTGTGTGCTGCTGAGGCGGTTGGAGGTCTGCTAGCGGTGTTGGTCTTGGCCGATGGCGGTGGTGTAGCCAGTGCGGCGGTTGTCTGGTGCTCTGGCGTATCCAGCAGCAGGATGTATTCTTTGATCAGGCGTTTGTTGCCCGAGATGACCTCCAGCAGGAAATTCAGGATGGGTTCGCGGAGCGTGTTGTTTGTGGTTATGCGGATCTGGTGCTCCGTCTTGGACAGGTTTTCGGTGGAAAAGCGCAGTTGTTTCAGCAGGTACGGTCTATCGAGACCGGCCTGTGTGAAACGCTCCTCGCTTGCGAGTAGCACCTTCAGACTGTAGAACTGGTCTGCCTGTATGCCTTTTAGCGGAATGGTGGCATTCAGAGGTTCATTCAGTCCGGAATAGAGTTGGATGGGGCCAAGGCTTAGGGCATGTCCGCTGATGGGCTGGATCAACAGCAGCACCATTAGCCAAAAAAACTTACAGCTCCGCATTGACTTGTCCCTTATTACGAACATTTAAAACGGTAACTTCTCAATAAGTTGTAGGTTGGACTTTAGTCCAACAGCGGAGGTCAATTAAACCACGGTGTCGGACTAAAGTCCGACCTACATATTGAGAAGTTACTTAAAACGTAGGTATCTTATTGATTAGTTATGGAATTCATTTGCAGATTGTAGTCTAATTGCACCCTTGATGCCTACCAGTATTTTTCGGAGTGGTGTGCTGGCGATTTTCTTTGTGCTGTGATTCCCCATATATCCGTCCGCGATGGGTATTGTTAGGCTTTTAGGCTTTGGCCATGCTATGCATCCTACGGTTTCAAAATTAAAAAAGTTCCTTGTTTTTCAGGATATTTCTGATAAACAGGTAGATGAGATCGGCAAGCAGATGGAGGTAAGGTTTGCCGAGGCCGGTGAAGTATTTGTCGAACTCGGCAGTGATGTCATGTGCCAGTATTTCCTGCTGGAAGGTACAGTAGAACGCACGACATCGGATGGCGAAATAAATATTGTGGCGGCAACCGATAAATCGGCGCGTAATGCGCTCTCCTCCCTTGTTCCTCATCGATACTGCCTAAAGGCCGTTGGATCTGTTGCCTACATCAAGCTCGATGCCAAGCTGATTGCATCCATTACCCAGGCCAAGTGGCACCCTACCAGACGCAGCGGGGTTATTGTCCATCATGGTGGTGATGAGCAGATAGATGTGGGAGCTGCTGTGGAGCAGGAACTCATTTACAGTTTTCTGCAGGATCTGGAAAACGATAGCCTAACCCTACCTTCATTTCCCGATATTGCGCTTCGTATCGGGCGGGCAATGACCGACGAGAATAATGATGCGGAAGCCATTGCCAGGATTATCCAGACCGATCCGGTAATAACCACCAAACTGCTCAAGGCGGCCAATAGCCCTCTCTATGCCGGTCTTAGTCAGATTAAGAGCTGCAGCGATGCCGTTATGCGCATTGGATTTGAAACCACGCGACGCTTGGTAATCTGCTTTGCCTTCAAGGAGCTGTTCAGCTCTACATCTCCCGTATTGGGCAAGAGGATGAAGATGCTGTGGGAGCACAGCACCAAGGTGGGCGCCATCTGTTTTTTCCTGGCGAAACGTGATTCGCGCTTCAACCAGGAACAGGCTATGTTGGCAGGGCTGTTACACGACATCGGGGTGGTGGCAATACTCAGTTATCTGATTCAGTACCCCGAGGAGAGTAAAGATCCCCAACTGGTCGAGCATGTCATTACCCAGCTGAGGGTAGAGACCAGCGGCATGCTCTTGAGGAAGTGGGCCTTCTCCGATGATTTGGTGGTGGCCGCCACGGATGCGGAGGACTGGTGGCGAGATCCCTCTCCTGAGCCGGATTACTGTGATCTGGTGCTTATTGCACAGCTACACAGCTTCGTGGGTAGTGCTGAAGCGATGGACTATCCTGCGATTGATGGGATTCCCGCCTATGGTAAGTTTCATCTGGGTGAACTAACGCCGGAAAAAAGTCTGCAGATCCTGGATGAGGCGAAGGAGTATATTCTGGCGACGGGTACCATGTTCTCCGATGAAGAGGCAACCGGGCTGGATCAGGTAGATGATCCTGATAAATTAGCTCTCTAACATCTTCCCCGGGTTTCACTGCGCTACGTACTGGTGAGGGATGACAGTCGGCGAGAGTAGCAGATTATCTGTAGCGTCGGTTGGTGCGCCAGACTATCCACAGTTTTCGCAGTGGAGTCAGTGAGGTGCGCTGGTTTATTACCGGGAAGGCGGTTTTCTTTACCTCATAAAGCAGGGCGTGACTCATAGCTGCCTGTGCCAATGCAGGGATCAGGGTTGGATGCCTGCCAGCGGGGAGTGATTCCAGTGTTGAGGCATACTCATTATTGGCAATTGTGTATAGATCTGCCAGTAGGGCTTGCAGGGCCTGGTCATTTTGCGGCTCGGTTAGTTTGGTTGGGTTTAGATTCTGTTGTTCCATCTCTTTGTGAGGTAGGCGGCAGCATCCCAAGCGTAGATCCCGGCCGAGGTTACGGATAATCTCGACTAGCTGAGCGAAGGCTCCAAGTTCCTGGGCGCAGGTGAGGTCTTGTTCATTACCGCCACAGATTGCGGTCAGGAGTTCAAGTAGGCTGCCTCCAGTTAGTTGACAGTAATATTGTAGTGCCTTGCTGTCATGATGCATGACACCTCTGATGTCTGTCTCCACTCCGTCCGCTATAGCCATAAAGGGTTTGATCGAAAGTTGGTGGCTATGTATTACTGGGATCAATGCTTGTAGCAAATGGTGTTGTGTTGGGTTGTGTAGGATTTCATTCCGATACCACTGAAGCTTGGTCAAGGCTACACCCTGATCTGAGCAGCGATGGAGGATCTCCTGTAGCTCGTATTTCCATTCAAATATCAGGGCGAGATCTGCGCGAATGTTTTTTGGGGCCATGCGCACACAGTAATAGTTGCTGGAGCCGGGAGCTGTTGCCCGGCCTGGAAAACCGCTGTTGTTGCTCATGGTTGCGGTACAGGGGGCAGATTCATCCACTCAAGGATTTGCTCAGGACACTCTATGTTGCCATCAGCGCTCCATGTCTCTGGCTGGTCATTAGCGTCCAGGTATCCAAACAGGGCGACCAGTGTTGCCGTGCCGGCATTGCGGCCTGCTTCAATATCTCTCTTGGCATCTCCTATGTACAGGCATTCCTCCGGGTTGTGTATGCCAGCCAGTTTACATGCGTGCAGAATAGGGTCTGGATGAGGTTTGCTGTTGGGAGTTGTGTCACCACTGACGATGCAAGCTGCTCTGCCTGTCAGTCCCATGCTCTCCATGAGTGGGTCTGTAAGCCATGATGGTTTGTTGGTGACCACACCCCAGGGGATGTTGTGTTGTTCCAGTCGCTTCAGTACCTCTTCCATGCCCGGAAAAAGGGTTGTTTTAGCATGAATATTTTTTTGGTAGAAGCGCAGCAGGTCTTGGTGATATGGTTCAAACTCCTTATCTTCCGGTGTGATGTCAAAGCCTAGCCGGATAAGGGCGGCTGCGCCGTGGGAGACCGCTGGTCTGATGTTGTCATGGGGTAGAGTTGCATGACCGTGGAGTGTTAGGGCTCGGTTCAGGGCGTCAGCAAGATCAGGTGCTGTGTCGGCAAGGGTGCCATCCAGATCAAACAGAACGAGACGGATGTTATGCATCAGCATCCTTGCGACAGCTCACCATGTAATTGACGCTGACATCCGCATCCAGCCGGTATTGCTGGTTAAATGGGCTGTATATCATGCCGGTGATGCTTTCGGTTTCCAGCCCAGCTGCGCGTATCCAGGTATCGAGTTCCCCTGGACGAATAAACTTTGCGAACTCGTGGGTGCCTTTGGGCAGCATGTTGAGGATGTATTCCGCACCAACTATGGCAAACAAGTAAGACTTTGGGTTGCGGTTGAGGGTGGAGAAAAACAGGTGACCACCGGGCTTGGTCAGGCGTGCGCAAGCCGTGATGATAGAGGCTGGATCGGGCACGTGCTCCAGCATCTCCATGCAGGTGATTGTATCAAAAGACCCAGGCTGTTCTGCTGCCAACTGCTCAGCAGTAATGCGTTTGTAATCAACCTCAAGGCCAGACTCAAGTAGGTGCAGACGGGCCACCTCTAGTGGGGTCTCCCCCATATCTATGCCGCTGACTGTTGCCCCTCGTTGAGCCATTCCCTCAGCCAGGATGCCTCCGCCACAGCCGACATCAAGTACTTTTTTTCCTTCGAGTCGTACCTTTTGGTCGATGAAGTTCAGACGTAGGGGGTTGATCTGATGCAAGGGCTTGAATTCACTGTTTGGATCCCACCAGCGGTGGGCCAGCTCCTCAAATTTCTTGATCTCAGCTTCATCAACGTTGATGGCGTGCTCGGTCATGGTGTTACAAGCGATCTAGATGCTACTTGCCATATTTCTCAGGAAGAGTCCTGATATAGGCCAGAATTTCATCCAGCTTATGAATAATCTCTTCTTCAGGGAATATTGGCATGTAGCTTTTCCCCCAGCGTCCAGTGTCCGTGACGTAGCTTTTGACACCGTCAAAGGTAAGAGCAGAGGCGATTTCTGGTGAGCCGATGGCAATGGGTTTGTTAAGTGCCTTTGATGCCATCCAGCCTTTGCCGTCACCTTTTTTACCATGACAGCCTGAACAGAATCTTAGATAGTAAATTTTTCCTCTATTTAGCGGGTCGTTTTTGAAACGTTCACTGCGCTCAGCCGGGGTAGGCCCAGCCAATGGCCCTCTGTCTACAGCCAGGGTTCTAACGTAGTCCACTACGACTTTTATCTCTTCGTTACTGAGGTTGGATCGCCAGCCTGGCATCTGCAGGTAAGGGTATTTTTCTTCACCATAAGCAACGCGGCTGATTACTTCATCATCAGACAGGAGAGACATGTAAGCCTGGTTAGAGAGGTCGCCGGTAGGGACACCGCTAAGATCTCCAGCTTGGCCGGTTCCCGTGCCATCGATTCCGTGGCAGTGGATGCAGAAGGAGTTGTATAGTTTTTTGCCATCTTCAAATGACAGTGAATATGCAGTGTTGGTCGCAATGAGGCATATCCCAAAAATCAGTATTACTCTGGAGTAGATAAACATTAGTGACCCCTCATTACGTGTGTATGACGACATTCGGCCAGATCAGTGTGCTTGGCAGTAGATTCCCTGCTTCATGACCGTTGCACACTTTAGCTGCCTGATTGTATTGACCATGTATTAATCAAGGGTAAATGACAAAGAGTTTGGAATCAAATGCAATCTAATAGTACGCAATCCAATGGTATGCAATTCAGCAGATTCAGGTATTACCCACAGAAAATGTGTGCTTATCCTGTGCTATGTGGGAATTTAATTTCTTTTAGTTATACCCATCGCCAATAGAATATGGTTATATTTATGCGTATGTGCAGAGGTTTAGCGATCAACTGGATTTAACCAGCTACGGAATAACAATGTCAAAAATAATGATAATAGGTGCTGGAGCTGGGGGGACGTCGTTACTCCTCATCTTGCATGAATATAAGGGGGTTGATGTTACTGGCATCGTTGATATCTGTGATGACGCGCCAGGTTTAAAGTTGGCGAGAGAAATGGGAATTCCTGCGGGAAATGATTATCAGAAACTTATGGAACAGATTGATATCAATATCATTATTAACGCATCTGGTAATGATTTGATATCAAGAGATCTTGATGGGTTGAAGGCTAATAAAGAGCTGGAAATTATTGAGGGCCATAGTGCAAAGATACTATTCAAACTCGTTGATGAAAGGAGAAAAAGTGAGGAAAAGGTCAAGCATCGACTAAAGGAGCATGAGGCGCTCTACAAGATTGGCATAATGCTTACTTCCTCTGAGAGTGAGGATGAATTACTGCACACCATATTGGAGTGCGCAACTGAATTGACACATACCCCAGCTGGAAGCATCGCATTATATGATGAGACAGATGGCAGCATGGAAGTGATGTCATTCTATGGGTTTAGTGATGGTTATACATCCAAGCTAAACTGGACTATTCGCCAAGGTGGGCTTACCGAATATATCTTAAACAGGGATGAGCCAGTAGTGATTGAAAACATTGATACATTTGACGGTGCGGATGGCAGTAGTATTCAAGTTGAAGGTATTAAATCCCTGATTGCCATGCCGCTGGTGGTGGAGCGTAAAACCATCGGTATCATATATGTTGATGACTTTGTTCCAAGGTGTTTTTCTGAGGAAAATAAATCCATTTTAACGTTGCTTGCAACCCAGGCAGCAATTGCTATTGAGAAAATGCAGTTGTTTGAACGGGTAAAGAAGCTTGCGGTTACCGATGGCCTGACCGGGCTGTTTAATCATAGACATTTTGTAAGTTCCCTGCGTGTGGAGAGGCAGCGTGCTGCTCGTTATGGGCACAGCCTGTCAGTGTTGATGATAGATGTAGATCATTTTAAAAACTACAATGATGCCAATGGACATCTACGGGGCAATGAGGCCTTAAAAGGTGTTACCTGCGCTATGAGGGGTGTAACCAGGTCAATGGATGTGTTGGCCAGATATGGGGGGGAGGAGTTTGCCGTTATCCTCGCTGAGGCAAATAAGAAGATGGCGCGACAAACTGCGGAGCGAATATGCAGGACAGTTGCAAGCAGGTCGATTTATGGAGAGGAGCAGCAACCACTTAAGAAGCTAACGGTCAGTGTGGGTGTAGCTACTTTTCCTGATGACGCTACAACGGGGTCGGTCTTGGTTGGTATGGCTGACCGCGCGCTCTACGAGGCAAAGCAACAGGGCAGAAATAGAGTGGTTTCTTATTCAAAAGACCTTGAGTAACCATATATTCAGTGGTCACGATGACAGCTCAGGCAGAGTTCATCTGTAGCTATGCGTAGCAGTGGCTTGGTCTTTCCGTGTGAGTCGTGGCAGGTAATACAGCCTATTTTACCGTCAATTAGCGGTAGTGAACCAGCGCCATATGGCCCGGGTGGGATGTCTATTGCATGGCCGCTTGTTCTTACGCCGCTTTCATTGTGGCATCCGATGCATAATGTTTCTGGGGGGGTAAGCAGGCCGTTGTCCTCGGCAGTAGGATCGGCGTTGGTGTGGCAATCTGAGCAGGCATGACGATCTGCCGCCCATCCAATGCTGGCACTAATCATTCCAAAGAGGGCTGCGATCTGTAGGGTGTGAGCGAGTGTTGGATGCATATCAAGGATGACTATTGGCTTAAATGGATGCTCTAATTCTAGTAAATTATCAGTCAATATGATAGAGAAAAAAGTTCTTTACCCTGTTTCAATCTTGTTTCCCCATTCTCTTGCTCGTTGCATAATCTCCAGATGGTTTACGGTGGTTAATTCTCCACCCTGTACCACCTGCCTGCCTGCGACCCAAACGTCGCTTACTTTATCCCGTCCTGTGGCATAGATCAGCTGTGATACCGGGTTGTACACAGGTTGGGTATCGACATGGTCTAGGTTTATGGCGGTAATGTCGGCTGATTTGCCTGGTTCCAGAGAACCAGTGTCATCAGCAATGCCTAGTGCGATTGCTCCATTCAGGGTGGCCATTCTCAGAGCTGTTGCGGCCGGGATGACGCTTGCATCCTGAGCAACACCTTTTGCCAGCAGAGCAGCGGTCTTGGTCTCACTAAACATATCGAGGCCATTGTTGCTGGCTGCGCTGTCTGTGCCGATGGCAACATTTATTCCGGCTTCCATTAGTTTGTGCACCGGGCAGAAGCCGCTGGCTAACTTTAGGTTGGATTGAGGGCAATGCACCAGGCTGGCACCTGATTTGGCAAAGGCCAGGATCTCATCCTCTTCCAGTTGTGTCATGTGGACTGCCGTCAGGGAAGGGGAGACCAGCCCCAGCTTTTGCAGGCGTTGCAGGGGGCGCTCTCCAGATTGCTGTAGACCCTGCTGTATTTCATCCCGTGTTTCATGGACATGCATATGTATCGGGATTTCAAGTTCATTGGCAAGTGTGCGGATACGCTCTAAGGGTTCGTCGGATACAGAATAAGGGGCGTGGGGAGCAAAGGCGGTGCTAATCAAGGCGTGGTTACGGTATTGATCCTGTACTTCCAGTCCTTGGCGCAGGTAGGCGTCTGAGTCGGCGGCCCAGGCGGATGGAAAATCAATCACGATTAGACCTATCACGGCTCGCATGCCAGCGGCAGCAGAGACGCGGGCGGTTACCTCAGGGAAGAAATACATGTCATTAAAGCAGGTAATGCCACCCCGCAGCATCTCAGCTACAGCCAAATGGGTGCCATCGGCTACAAATTCTTCGCTGACCCATCGTCCCTCAGCTGGCCAGATGTGGTCGTTTAGCCAAGTCATGAGCGGGAGGTCATCCGCCAGGCCTCTTAACAGAGACATGGGGGAGTGGGTGTGGGCGTTAATAAGGCCAGGGATCAGTGCGTGTCCAGGTAAATCCTGCTCGGACTGAGGCGTGTATTTTTCTTTGGCGATATCTGTGGGCAGCAGTTCCAGGATACGGCCACTCTGGATCGCTAGGCTGTGGTATTCCAGGATCTGATTGTCCGGGACTACAGGAATAATCCAGCGGGCATTGACTAGGGTGTCGATATTCAATTTAATTTGCGAAATTTATCGGGCCTGTGTGGCAAAATGTACAGCACTTGCCACGAGATACAACAGGATGAGAGCACCAATGTCAAATATTCAACCTCAGGCTGATAATGCTGTTGTCTGGCATGAAGGGCGGCTGTACCTGTTAGATCAACGTCTATTGCCATTGCAGACCGAATTTATCGGGCTGGATACAGGTGCAGAGGTTGCGGGTGCTATACGCGACATGGTGGTGCGTGGTGCGCCTGCAATTGGCATTACTGCGGCCTTCGGGGTTGTAGTAGTAGCACGTAATGCCTGGCGTGAGCAGGGTGCTGGCTGGCGGGAAGTCCTTGAACCAGAGTTGGAAAAGCTGGCGGCTTCACGGCCCACAGCGGTCAATCTATTCTGGGCTCTGGAGCGGATGGGAGCTGTGATTGCCGGGCTGGATCATGATCAGGATCCTACCCCAAGGCTGTTGGCTGAGGCGCAGGCAATCCATGCGGAAGATGTTGCTGCCAATCGCTGTCTGGGCGGGTTGGGCGCAGAGCTGATAGCTGGCACAACCGATGTTATCACTCACTGCAATGCCGGTGCCCTTGCTACAGGTGGCTATGGTACTGCTCTGGGGGTGATTCGCAGTGCCTTTGCGGCCGGGAAGATCGGGCAGGTCTACGCTGATGAGACGCGCCCTTGGCTACAGGGATCTCGCCTTACCGCCTGGGAGCTGAAGCAAGATAATATTCCAGTCACTATCCTCATTGATGGCGCGGCAGCCAGCCTTATGGCGCAGGGCGGCATTGGCTGGGTCATTGTGGGATCTGATCGCATTGCTGCCAATGGTGATGTGGCTAATAAAATTGGCACCTATGGTCTGGCAGTGGCCGCTAAACACCATGGAGTCAAGGTGATGGTGGCCGCACCCACATCGACTATTGATATGTCTGTGGCCTGTGGTGCAGATATCCCCATTGAGCAACGTGACCCTGAAGAGGTGCTTATGTGCGGTGGTAAGCAAGTTGGCACGCCGGGAGTTGCAGCATGGAACCCAGTATTTGATGTAACTCCGGCAGAGCTGGTAGATGCTATCGTGACAGAGAAGGGGATTGTCCTTCAGCCAAACGCGAAAAAGATGTCAAATTTGATGGCGGGCTAATCTCAGGCGCTCTGAAAGCCGTTTTAAGGCGTTTTTATTGTGCGGTAGTGGTCAATGGTGTGGTAGAATTACGCTTTCTTATTTGGACGCTAATTGAGTGATATATGGCTGAATTTGCCAAAGAAGTTATACCGGTTAATCTTGAAGATGAGATGAAGCAATCCTACCTGGATTACGCCATGAGCGTGATCGTAGGGCGTGCTCTACCGGACGTAAGGGATGGCTTAAAGCCGGTTCATCGGCGCGTACTGTTCGCCATGAATGAACTGGGTAATGATTGGAATAAGCCCTATAAAAAGTCTGCCCGCGTGGTGGGTGATGTCATTGGTAAATATCACCCTCATGGTGATACCGCCGTTTATGACACCATCGTTCGCATGGCGCAGCCCTTCTCTATGCGTTATATGCTGATAGACGGGCAAGGAAACTTCGGTTCTGTGGATGGTGATGCGCCAGCGGCCATGCGCTACACCGAAGTGCGCATGGCCAAGATCGCCCATAGCATGTTGGATGATCTGGACAAAGAGACCGTCGATTTCTCCGCCAACTACGATGAGTCCGAATATGAACCCGTCGTAATGCCAGCCAGAACCCCCAACCTGCTGATCAACGGCTCCGCCGGTATCGCGGTGGGTATGGCCACCAATATCCCCCCCCATAGCCTGACAGAAACGGTCAATGCCTGCGTTGCCTTGATCGATGCTCCTGAAACCACCATTGATGAGCTGATGCAGTATATTCCGGGGCCGGATTTTCCTACGGCTGCCATAATTAACGGCGCCAAAGGCATTCATGAGGCCTATCATACTGGCCGTGGCCGTATTTACATGCGTTCTCGCACCGAGATCGTGACGGATGACTCCAATGGCAAGCAGACCATTCTGATCCATGAGCTGCCTTATCAGGTCAATAAGGCGCGCCTGTTGGAGAAGATCGCTGAGCTGGTAAAAGAGAAGCGCATTGAAGGCATCACTGAGTTGCGTGATGAGTCAGATAAGGACGGTATGCGCGTGGTTATTGAGCTACGTCGCGGTGAAGTTGCCGAGGTAGTGCTGAATAACCTCTTCCAGCAGACCCAGATGCAAACTGTATTCGGCATCAATATGGTGTCCCTGGTGGATGGCCAGCCAAGGCTGCTGAATCTCAAACAGATGTTGGAGTATTTTATCCGGCACCGCCGCGAGGTGGTAACCAGACGCACGGTCTATCTGTTGCGTAAGGCACGGGATCGAGCTCATACATTGGAAGGCTTAGCGGTTGCGCTGGCCAATATTGATGAGGTGATAGTTTTAATCAAGTCAGCAGCCAGTCCGGCTGCGGCCAAGATTGAGCTGTTGGCTCGTATCTGGGTGTCCAGTGCGGTGGAGGCAATGATTAGCCGGGCAGGAGCGGGAGCAGATGCTTCACGCCCAGAGGATCTTGCTGCTGAGCTTGGTTTGACTGAGCAGGGATATCGTCTTTCAGAAGTGCAGGCTCAGGCTATTCTTGAGCTACGCCTGCATCGCCTGACTGGACTAGAACAAGATAAAATAATTAGTGAATACAGTGATTTAATAGATAAAATTAAAGATTTACTTGATATATTATCCAGTGCTGATCGGCTTATGGCTGTGATTCGCAAAGAGCTGTGTGACATCCAAGAGCAGTTTGGTGACGAGCGCCGTACTGAAATCATCCAGACCCGCCTGGATCTGAGTCTGGAAGATCTGATCACCGAAGAAGATGTGGTAGTTACCCTGTCTCATGCCGGCTATGCCAAGGCCCAGCCGTTGGATGTCTATCAGGCGCAGCGTCGTGGTGGCAAGGGTAAATCTGCAACCAGCACCAGGGAAGAGGATTTTATCGATCAACTGTTTGTAGCCAGCACCCACGATACCGTGCTCTGTTTCTCCAGCCGGGGCAAAGTCTACTGGCTGAAGGTCTATGAGCTGCCGCAGGCTAGCCGTGCAGCCCGTGGCAAACCCATGATCAATCTGCTGCCCCTGGAAGAGGGTGAGCGCATCAATGCGGTGTTGCCAGTGCGTGAGTACTGTGATGATAAATATGTCTTCATGGTGAGTAGCTCAGGCACGGTGAAGAAGACCAGCCTGACCAATTTCTCCCGGCCTCGTGCCAACGGCATCATCGCGGTGGATCTGCGAGAGGATGATCAACTGGTTGGGATTGCCATTACCGATGGCAGCAAAGACGCCATGCTCTTTACCAGTGCTGGCAAAGCAGTGCGATTTAACGAGGATAGGGTGCGCCCTATGGGGCGTACGGCGTGCGGTGTGCGCGGTATTCGCCTGCCTGAGGGGCAGCGGGTGATTGCCCTTATAATTGCTGATGATGGCATGGTGTTGACCGTATCTGAAAATGGTTTCGGCAAGCGCACCTCTATTGAGGATTACCCGGTTCATGGTCGAGGTGGCTCAGGCGTTATTTCCCTCCAGACTTCCAAACGGAATGGCCGAGTGGTGGGGGCGGTGCCAGTACAGCCGCAGGACGAAATCATGCTTATCACCGATGGCGGTACGCTGGTCAGAACCCTGGTGAATGATGTATCAGTGGTGGGTCGAAATACTCAGGGCGTAAAGATGATCAACCTGACCAAGGGTGAAAAACTGATTGGTATCGCCCGTATTGAAGGTCTGGATGAAGAGGCAGATGATGAGGCAGAGCAGGATTGACCTGATTTACTTGGTAATCTAAAAAATTAACCACGAAGCTGGTTAGCACTTATCTTCGTGGTAAAGCAAATTACTTAACAAGCATTATTGTTTAAACAGTAATCCCTAGATCGGAGAGTAGTTATGGCGCGAGCCTTTAATTTTAGTGCTGGACCAGCGGTATTGCCGGAAGAAGTTCTTCTTCAGGCTCAGGAAGAGATGCTGGATTGGCATAGCAGTGGCATGTCAGTTATGGAGATGAGCCACCGTGGTAAGGAGTTTGTATCCATTGCCGAGCAGGCTGAGGCCGACCTGCGTGAGTTGATGGCAGTGCCAGATAACTACAAGGTTTTATTTCTACAGGGTGGTGCCTCCAGTCAGTTTGCCATGGTTCCTATGAACCTACTGCGTGGTAAGAAAGGGGCTGATTACACCAATACCGGTGCCTGGTCAAAAAAGGCCATTGCCGAGGCTAAAAAGTTCTGTGACGTGAATGTTGCAGGCAGCTCAGAGGCCAGCAAATTTACCACTGTTCCCACTCAGGATGAGCTGAGCCTCAACTCTGATGCCGCCTATCTCCATATAACATCCAACGAGACCATCGGTGGGGTTAATTTTCCCTATCTGCCAGAGACGGGTGATGTGCCGTTGGTGGCGGATATGTCTTCCACTATCCTTTCCGGCCCGGTGGATGTATCGCAGTACGGCATTATCTATGCCGGTGCGCAGAAGAACATTGGCCCAGCAGGACTGACCGTAGCCATTGTTCGTGATGATCTAATGGGTAATGCTGCGGCAGGCACTCCCGCCATGCTGGATTATAGTGTGCTGGCCGGTGCCAACTCCATGTACAACACGCCACCTACCTATGCCTGGTATCTGGCAGGCCTGGTGTTCCAGTGGTTAAAACGGAATGGTGGCCTGGTGGCCATGGCGGAGATAAACGAACGTAAGGCTGGGGCACTGTATGCGGCAATTGATGGCTCCGGGTTCTACGCTAACCCAGTGGATATAAATTGTCGCTCACTGATGAATGTGCCGTTTACCCTGGCTAATCCTGACTTGGATGCCTCCTTCCTGGCTGGAGCCAAAGAGGCTGGCCTGGTGACCCTGAAAGGGCATAGATCTGTGGGTGGCATGCGAGCCAGCATCTACAATGCCATGCCTGAGACTGGGGTGCGAACCCTGATCGATTTTATGGCTGATTTTGAGCGCCGTTACGGCTGAGGGAAATGATGCACAAGATTCTAACGCTGAATAATATCTCCGTGGCTGGCCTGGAAAAGCTACCAAGGGATAACTATGAAGTGGCTTCTGAGATTGCCCACCCGGATGCCATATTAGTGCGCTCTTTTAAGATGCACGATATGGATATTCCGGACACGGTCAAAGCTATTGGTAGGGCTGGAGCTGGAACCAATAACATCCCTATCCAGGCTATGACAGAGCGCGGTGTAGTGGTTTTTAATGCCCCTGGTGCCAACGCCAATGCAGTGAAAGAACTGGTGATTGCTGGCATGTTGATTGCCGCACGCAATATCGGTCAGGCCTGGTCATATGCTCAGGGCTTGAACGGTGATGATGCCTCTATTCATGCTCAGGTTGAGAAGGGTAAGAAGCAGTTTGTGGGTTTTGAACTGCCTGGTCGTACCCTGGGTGTTATTGGCTTGGGCGCCATTGGTGTGCAGGTGGCTAACGCTGCTCATGCGCTGGGTATGAATGTTGTAGGTTTTGATCCTACCATTACCGTGGAGCGTGCCTGGCAGTTGGAAGCAGGTGTAGAGCAGGCTTTAAGCGTGGATGATTTGCTCTCCAAGGTAGATTTTGTCACGGTACATGTCCCGCTGATGGAGGAGACAAAGGATTTGATAAATGCGCAACGGCTGAAATTGATGCGTAAAGATGCCGTAGTACTCAACTTTGCACGGGATGGCATTGTTGATGACGATGCGGTCTGTGAAGCCCTGAATGAGGGGCGTCTCTATGCCTATGTCTGTGATTTTCCAACCAACCAATTGAAAGATCATCCGCGGGTGATTGCTTTGCCTCATATCGGTGCCTCTACTGGTGAGGCAGAGGACAACTGTGCGGTAATGGTGGCCAATCAGATGCGAGATTACCTGGAAAGCGGTAATGTGCGCAATTCGGTTAATTTTCCTGAAATTAATCTACCCAGAACAGATGGCCACCGCATTGCCATTGTAAATAGCAATGTGCCCAACATGGTGGGACAGATCTCTACGGATCTTGCCCAGGAAGGGTTGAATATTATTGATCTACTGAACAAATCCAGAGGTGATATAGCGGTGACACTGCTGGATGTTGATCGGCAACCATCCCAATCGACCATAGACCTGATTCAGGATATTGAGGGTGTGCTATCGGTTCGAAGCTTGTAATCTGCCTGCAGTTTTTACCAATAATAGCTACTAATTTGTATGAGCGACGAGCAACAACTCAAGGCTATTCGCAGCAAGATTAACGGTCTGGATGAAGAGATCCAGAGGTTGATCAGTGAGCGCGCGGAAGCGGCTCAGGTGGTCGCGCGGATTAAGCTGGCGGGTGATAGCGATACCGAGTTTTATCGCCCGGAGCGAGAAGCGGATGTTTTACGTAAGGTAAAGGCTCGCAATCAAGGGCCGCTGGATGATGAGGAAATTGCCCGGCTGTTCAGAGAAATAATGTCTGCATGTTTGGCCCTGGAACAGCCGATGAAGATTGCTTTCCTTGGTCCCAGCGGTACCTTTACCCAGGCTGCTGCGCTGAAACACTTTGGTCACTCAGTCAAAACCCAGTCCGTTGATTCCATCTCTGAGGTGTTTCGGGAAGTTGAATCAGGCGATTGCCACTATGGTGTGGTACCGGTAGAGAATTCCACTGAGGGTGTGGTGACACATACCCTGGATATGTTTCTTAACTCGCCTCTGCGGATATGTGGTGAGGTCTCTCTGCGTATTAATCATCATTTGTTGGGGGTTGGCGGGATAGAGCAGATTCAAACTGTATATTCTCACCAGCAATCTCTTGCCCAGTGTCGTGGCTGGCTGGATCTTAATCTGCCCAAAGTTAAGCGAGTCAGTGTTGGCAGCAATGCTGAGGCAGCCAAATTAGCAGCGGCTGACCAAAATGCAGCTGCAATCGCCAGTGAGGCGGCGGCTGATATATATAGCCTCAAACTGCTATCACAAAACATTGAAGATGAACCAGGCAATACCACCCGCTTCCTGGTGATTGGCAAGCAAGAGGTGCCTGCCTGTGGTGCTGATAAGACTTCGCTGCTGCTTGCGACACGTAACGTGGCAGGTGGACTCCATCGTCTGCTTGCACCACTAGCCGAACATGGTGTCAGCATGACACGTATCGAGTCACGTCCATCCAGAAGAGGCAAGTGGGAGTATGTTTTCTTTGTCGATATTGATGGGCACAAAGATGACCCCATCGTGGCCCAAGCCCTTGAGCGTCTTATTGATGAAGCCCAGGTTTGCAAGGTGTTGGGTTCTTATCCAAAGGCGGTTCTTTAAAACCCAGTAGAAGCAGGCGTATGGTGCACACCCTACGGGCTACCGGAATACCCATGAGTAAACCAAGAGAGAATCCCTTTGTAAAATATACTGCTCCTGGTATATCAACGCTCTTGCCGTACATCTCCGGCAAGTCAGTCTCGGAGCTGGAGCGTGAGCTGGGTATTCGCGATTCGGTAAAACTGGCCTCCAATGAGAACCCCCTCGGTGCCAGCCCTAAGGCTAAGGCAGCGGTAATGAATATGCTGGAGGAACTGGCTCGCTATCCTGATGGCGGTGGTTTTGAGTTACGCACTGCTCTGGCCAAGTTTCATGGTATTGAGGCAGATGCTGTTACCCTCGGTAATGGTTCCAATGACGTGTTGGATCTGATTGCCAGTACCTTTTTGTCGCCTGGTACTGAGGCGGTGTTTTCCCAGCATGCCTTTGCTGTTTATCCTATTTGCACACAGGCGGTGGGAGCAACTGCTAGAGTGGCTGCGGCGCATGATGGTTCACATGGCCCCTGTTTTGGTCATGATCTAATCGCTATGTCTAAGCTGGTGGGAGATAAGACCAGGGTGGTCTTCATTGCCAATCCAAACAATCCGACTGGCACCTGGCTGGCCAGTGATGAGCTGCATCAATTTATTGATGGTTTGCCATCCAAGGTAATTGTGGTAGTAGATGAGGCATATGTTGAGTATGTGGAAGAGGATGCTTATCCAGATGCTAGTCAGTGGCTGAGCCAATACCCCAATCTGATCGTGACCCGCACATTTTCAAAGGCCTATGGGCTTGCTGCCTTGAGGATTGGTTATGGACTCTCCCATCCAGATGTAGCAGAACTACTAAACAGGGTGCGGCAGCCCTTCAATGTTAATTCTCTGGCACAGGCAGCAGCCCATGCTGCTTTACAGGACAGAGATCATATTGAACAGTCCATTGCGGTGAATCGATCTGGAATGGCTCAGCTCATTGCCGGGTTTAATGCCATGGGGTTGGAGTACATTCCATCCGTGGGTAATTTTGTTTGTGTAGATGTTGGTCGTTCAGCAGTGGAGGTAGATGCTATGTTGTTGCGCGAGGGTTGTATAACCCGCCCTATAGGTGGTTACGGGATGCCCCGGCATCTTCGCGTTACAGTGGGTCTGGAAGAAGAAAATCGACGGTTGATTGAAGCAATGCAGAGGGTGCTGGGATGAAAATTCGGCGACTTGCCATCATTGGGGTGGGGCTTATCGGTGGTTCCCTGGCTCAGGCCCTGCGTAAGGCCGGTGCAGTTGATGAAGTGGTTGGTTGTGGTCGTGGGAAACCAAACCTTGAGAAGGCTGTGGAACTTGGCGTTATTGACCGATATACCCATGATGCGGGAGAGGCGGTTGATGGTGCTGACATGGTGTTTCTGGCTGTGCCCCTTGGTGCTATGAGGCTAACCTTTGAGGCTATACAGGGGCATCTGGCTCCTGATGCGGTGCTAACGGATGGGGGTAGCGCCAAGGCTAGCGTGGTTGCTGATGCCACTCAGGCCTTCGGTGAAATCCCTACTAATTTTGTCCCAGGCCATCCTATTGCTGGTACTGAGCACAGTGGTGTTGAAGCTGCGTTACCAACCTTGTACCAGGATCGCAGGGTTATATTGACCCCTTTGCAGCAAACAGATCCAGCAGCACTGGAGCGGGTGGATAACATGTGGCGTCTCTGTGGTGCGGATGTAACACATATGGAGGTGGAGCATCATGATGAGGTGTTGGCAGCCACCAGTCATTTACCTCATATGCTGGCTTTTACTCTGGTGGATGCCTTGGCTCAGATGAAAGAAAATGATGAGATCTTTCGTTTTGCGGCTGGCGGCTTCAGTGACTTTACCCGTATCGCTTCCAGTAATCCGGTTATGTGGCGTGATATATGTCTGGCCAACCGGGATGCCCTTGGCACCATGTTGAATGCTTTTGCTGCGGAGTTGACTGATCTCGCGGAGATTCTGCAACAAGGTGATGCTGATTGCCTACTGGAGATCTTTGAACGAGCCAAGGCAGCTCGTGATCGGTTTGTTGATAATGCATAGGGTTGCTTCCCATTAGGATAATCAGAATTGAATACAACCAATAATGTTAGTTTTTTTGTAAAACCGGGCGGTAAGCTGCAAGGCAGCCTGCGTGTCCCAGGTGACAAATCCATCTCCCACCGTTCCATCATGCTGGGTTCCCTGGCTGATGGTACTACCCAGGTGACAGGTTTCCTTGAAGGTGAAGATGCTCTGGCTACCCTCAATGCCTTCCGTCAGATGGGAGTTGAGATTGAGGGGCCTGACAATGGCAGAGTGATAATCCACGGCGTTGGCATCAATGGACTGAAGGCCCCGGATGGGCCGTTATATGTGGGTAATTCTGGTACCTCAATGCGGTTACTTAGTGGTTTGTTGGCCGGACAGGGGTTTGAGGTGACGATAACAGGCGACAGCTCTCTCTCTGGTCGCCCCATGCGCAGGATCACTGATCCACTGGCTGAGATGGGTGCCAATATTGAAACCACTGAAGCTGGCACTGCACCCCTTGTGATTCATCCAGTAGAGCAGTTGCAAGGCATTGATTATCAGATGCCGGTAGCGAGTGCGCAGGTTAAATCCTGTCTGCTGCTGGCAGGACTCTATGCAACAGGCCAGACCAGTACGACAGAGCCAGCACCAACCCGTGATCACACAGAACGCATGATGAGCGGTTTTGGCTATGATGTAGCCCGTAGTGGCTCTAAGGCCACGATATCTGGTGGCGGCAGTTTTAAGGCCTGTAACCTGGATGTCCCGGCAGATATATCATCTGCGGCATTTTTCCTGGTAGGTGCCAGCATTGCGGAAGGATCAGATCTGACCATGAAGTATGTTGGTATCAACCCCACTCGTGTAGGTGTAATAAACATTCTGCGAGAGATGGGTGCTGATATCGAGATCCTTAATGAGCGTGATGCCGGTGGTGAACCGGTGGCTGATCTGCGGGTGCGTTCAAGCCAATTGCAAGGGATCCGTATTCCTGAAGATCAAGTTCCTCTGGCCATTGATGAGTTTCCTGCGCTATTTGTGGCCGCCGCCTGTGCGGAAGGTGAAACGGTGTTGACTGGAGCAGCAGAGTTGCGAGTGAAAGAGAGTGATCGCATCCAGGTCATGGCTGATGGTCTGATTGCCTTGGGGATTGATGCCAAGCCCACCCCGGATGGGATGGTGATTCATGGCGGACAGTTGCAAGGTGGCACCGTGGCCAGCCATGGGGATCATCGTATCGCCATGTCTTTCGCCATGGCAGGGCTGTGTGCGGCCAGCGGTATTACCATTACCGACTGTGAAAACGTGAACACCTCTTTTCCTAACTTTGTCGGTCTGGCGGCTGAATCAGGGCTGAATATCAAGATGGGATCATGACCAAGGTCATTACCATTGATGGGCCAAGTGGCTCTGGCAAAGGCACCATTAGCAGTTTGGTTGCAGATTGCCTGGGTTGGCATCTATTAGATAGCGGTGCCATCTATCGCGTGCTTGGTCTAGCGGCAGAGCGAGCAGGTATCAATGCAGAGCAGACTGCTGAATTAGCAGAGTTGGCCAGAGGTATGAATCTGGTCTTCACAGATGGCAAAACCCTGCTGGATGGAGAGAATGTTGATGCGCTGATTCGTACGGAAACGGCTGGCAATGCCGCCTCAAAGGTAGCGGCAGTGCCCCAGGCACGTGCTGCATTGTTGGATTGGCAGCGTGGGTATGCCAAAGAGCCAGGGTTGGTAGCTGATGGCAGGGATATGGGGACAGTGGTTTTCCCAGATGCCGAGGTGAAAGTATTTCTCACGGCAAGCGCCGAAGAAAGAGCTTTAAGGCGTTATAAGCAGTTGAAAGAGAAGGGATTGAGTGCTAATCTTGCGGGCCTGATTGAGGAGATCCGAGAACGTGACGACCGAGATCAGAATCGTAGTGTGGCTCCATTAAAAGCGCCTGCCGCAGCGCTGGAGATAGAGTCAACCTCGCTATCAATAGGTGAAGTGCTGAAATTGGTGCTGGATCAGGTGCAAGAAGCCTATCCAGAAACAGATATTTCAGTGCATAAACAGGGGGCTTGAGGTCAGGATATTCCGCAAGCCAAATATTAACTTTGACCGTTTGGCCTTAGTTGTACCGGGCAAACGCAAGATGCGGCACATCCAGGAAAACCAAACCCATGACCGAGAGCTTTGCAGAATTATTTGAACAGAGTATTGCTAATACTCAGCTACGCCCAGGTGCCATTGTCATTGGTACCGTTATCGAAATTACCTCTGAGACCGTTGTCGTTAATGCCGGTCTTAAATCTGAAGGGATAATCCCAAGAGAACAATTTCTAGACATCAATGGTGAGATTGAGGTTGCCGTTGGTGATCAGGTAGATGTTGCGCTGGATGCCGTTGAAGACGGCTTTGGTGCCACTCGCCTCTCCCGTGAAAAAGCAAAACGTGACCAGGCTTGGAGATTCCTTGAGAAGGCATCCGAGGCTGAAGAGACTGTTGTCGGTCGCATCAACGGCAAGGTTAAAGGCGGCTTCACCGTCGAATTGGGTGAGGTTCGCGCCTTCCTTCCTGGTTCCCTGGTCGATGTGCGTCCGGTACGAGATACATCTTACCTGGAAGGCAAAGACCTGGAATTTAAGGTCATCAAACTGGATCGTCGCCGGAACAACGTTGTTGTTTCACGGCGTGCCGTTGTTGAGTCTGAGTACAGTGCTGAGCGTGAAGCCCTGCTGGAAAGCCTGCAAGAAGGTATGGAAATCAAAGGTGTCATCAAGAATCTCACCGACTATGGTGCATTTGTTGACCTGGGTGGAATCGATGGACTGTTGCACATTACAGATATGGCCTGGAAGCGTGTCAAGCATCCTTCCGAGGTGGTTGAAATTGGTGATGAGATCACCGTTAAGGTACTGAAGTTTGATCGCGAGCGTAGCCGCGTATCACTCGGCCTGAAACAGATGGGGGATGATCCTTGGGTCAATCTGGCTCGCCGCTACCCTGAACATACACGTCTGTTTGGCAAGGTTACTAATATTGCCGACTACGGTTGTTTTGTTGAGATAGAAGCTGGTGTTGAAGGCCTGGTTCATGTCTCTGAGATGGATTGGACCAACAAGAATGTTCACCCGTCCAAGCTGGTGCAGTTGGGTGATGAGGTTGAAGTAACAGTCATGGATATAGATGAGGAACGTCGTCGCGTTTCTCTCGGCATGAAGCAGTGCCAGAACAACCCATGGGATGAGTTTGCGGTTAATAACAAGAAAGGTGATCACGTTACCGGCAAGATCAAGTCTATTACCGATTTTGGTATCTTCATCGGCCTGGATGGTAATATTGATGGTCTGGTGCACTTGTCTGACATCTCCTGGGATGAGGCTGGTGAAGGCGCTATTCGCAACTACAAAAAAGGGCAGGAGATTGAAGCAGTTGTGCTTTCCGTTGATCCAGAGCGTGAGCGTATCTCCCTTGGTGTCAAACACCTCGATAAAGACCCATTCTCCTGCTATGTCGGTGCCAATGCTAAAGGTAGTGTGGTAAATGGCGTAGTGAAAGAAGTAGATGCCAAAGGTGCAGTCATCACTCTGGCAGAAGGCATTGAAGGCTATCTGCGCGCTTCCGAGTTGTCCCGTGATCGGGTTGAAGATGCCCGCTCTGTACTGAAAGAAGGTGAAGATATTGAGGCCAAGTTTATTGGTGTTGATCGTAAGAACCGCACCATCTCACTCTCTATCAAGGCGAAAGATGTTGAAGAAGAGGCAACTGCTATCAAGGGTTATGCGACCTCTGCTAAAGCTGGAACTGCAACCTTGGGTGACCTCCTAAAAGAACAGATGACTGATAAGAGTTAGCAATTCTTTAAGGTCATCGAAGCGGCTTACTGTTGGGCGGCGTACCGTCCCCTGCAAAGATAAAGGAAACTGAAGTGACAAAATCAGATCTAATCGAAGCCATTGCCAAACAGCAGAGCCATTTGGCACATCGTGACGTTGAGCTGGCGGTCAAGTGCATGCTTGAGCAAATGAGCCAAGCGTTGGCCACCGGGGATAGAATTGAGATTAGAGGTTTTGGCAGTTTTTCTTTGCATTACCGTCCGCCACGAATGGGGCGTAATCCTAAGACGGGTGATTCTGTTGCCCTATCAGGAAAGTACGTACCTCATTTTAAACCTGGTAAGGAATTGCGCGAACGAGCAAACCAGGGTTTTGGGACACAGGTACAAGCAAAGTAAGACTTATTGCTCACACTACATAAAGCCGCTCAGGATAACTTGGGCGGCTTTTTTTATGGTTTCAACGGAAACAAGATTTATGGCCGAATTGCTGCGGCAGGCAGTTCCTTATCACCAAAATAGCGCGCAATTATTTGCAGTGTTACGGGATCTGCCTTGGGCAGTGTTTCTTGATAGTGGTCGCCCCAACAGCAGCCAGGGCCGTTATGATTTGTTAGCGGCTGATCCTATGCAAACCCTGGTTACACATGGCTCTGAAACTGTGATTAGTGATCGGTTGGGGAGTTATAGCTCAAATGATGACCCGTTTGATTTGTTGCGGCAAGCCATGCAGTCAGCGTCAGCAGGATTTCCAGATCTGCCTTTTACAGGTGGTGCCATAGGCTGTTTTAGCTATGATTTGGGTCGGCGATTGGAGCGCCTTCCGGTGGTTGCATACGATGCAGAAGCACTGCCTGAGATGACTATTGGAATCTATGATTGGGCCTTGGTTGTTGATCATGAGCTGCAACAGAGCTGGTTGGTTGGGCAAGGAGTAGACCCAGTCACAACTGAAAGATGGAATGAATTGATAACCATTTTCAGTGCTCCATCCAGCCCAGTGGTTCGGCCTGCCTTTCAAGTGCTGGATGATGTCCAAAGCAACATGACCAAGCAACAGTATGCTGAAGGATTCAACCGGATCAAACGCTACATCCGGGATGGCGACTGTTACCAGGTCAATTATGCCCAGCGCTTTAGTGTCCAGATAGAAGGTGATCCCTGGCTGGCGTACCTGGAGTTACGTGAATCTAACCCAGCGCCCTATGCTGCTTACATCAGTACCCCATTTGCCCAGGTGCTTAGCTGCTCACCAGAGTGTTTTTTGCAGGTCAGAGGGGAAGATGTTGAGACAAGACCGATCAAAGGCACCAGTCCACGAGCAGCCGCTCCGCCAGAGGATCAGACTCTGGCTGCTAACCTGCAACACAGCAGTAAGAACAGGGCAGAAAACCTCATGATTGTGGATCTGTTACGTAACGATCTTGGGAAGACATGTGCAACAGGGAGCATTAACGTAACTCAGATGTTTAAGGTGGAATCCTTTGCCACGGTGCATCATTTGGTCAGCACAGTCAGTGGCAAGCTATCGCAAAGTGAGGATGCTATAAGTCTGCTTCGAGGCTGCTTTCCGGGTGGCTCTATAACCGGCGTGCCAAAATTAAGGGCCATGGAGATAATTGAAGAACTGGAGCCTAACAGAAGAGGAGTTTATTGCGGTGCTATAGGTTATCTGGGGTTTGATGGTGATATGGGCACCAATATCGCGATTCGTACTATGGTTTGCTCCGATGGGGTTATGCGTTTTTGGGCTGGCGGGGGGATTGTGGCAGATTCTGTGATGGAAGATGAGTATCAGGAGACCTTCCATAAGGCTGCGGCTATGTTGCAGATGTTGAGCCAAAGGAAAGATAGGTAGGGACTCAAATAATTATTAACAAAATCGTGTAAAATGCGTGTTTTCTCATATACATAGTTACCGGGTCTAATTTTGTCTCAGATCTTTGCCATTGCAGCAGGAGGTGCCAGTGGAGCCCTGTTTCGCTATTGGGTTGCAACTGGTATCTATAGCCTGTTAGGCCGAGGGTTCCCTTATGGCACCCTCGTAGTTAACGTGCTTGGCTCGCTGTTGATGGGCTTCCTCTACGTATTGTTGCTGGAAAGGATGACCACCAGTCCTGAACTACGGGCAGGCTTGCTGGTTGGCTTGCTTGGAGCCTTTACAACCTTTTCAACCTTCTCCATTGAGACCCTCAATCTGATTGAGCAGGCGGACTATCTAAAGGCTGTGCTAAATGTTCTGATTAGTGTGGTCGCCTGCATTGGAGCAGCTTGGTTGGGGTTGATAATTGGGAGGCAGTTATGAACATACAAGACGTAACCATGGTGCGTGTCTATCTCACCGAAGGACAGCACCAGTTCCAACGACTGATGGAGATGCTGCATGATGATGAAAAAGTACGCGGTGTTACGGCCTTTCGTGGTATTGCTGGCTTTGGTCAGTCCGGCCAGATGCACTCCTCAACCCTGATCGACATGTCCCTGGATCTCCCACTGGTGCTGGAGTTCTTTGATGCGCCAGATAAAGTTGAGCAAGTACTGAAACATCTAAATACCATAGTCAAACCGGGTCATGTCGTGAGCTGGCCCGCTCAAGTCAATAGTGGTTAATAAAAATGCTGGATCCCCGTCTTCTTAGAACTGAACTGGATATGGTCGCTCAACAGCTTGCCCGCCGCAGCATGCGACTTGATGTTGTGCAGATCACCAGTCTGGAATCTCAGCGCAAAGAATTGCAGGTGGCAACCCAGGATCTGCAGAATGAGCGTAATAGCCGTTCTAAACTGATCGGCAAGACAAAGGCAGCGGGAGAGGATATCCAACCATTGCTGGATGAGGTTTCAGATCTAGGTGAACGCCTGAAGAGCGTACATGACGAACTACAATCAGTGCAGCAGAAGCTAAGCGACATAAGCTTAGGTTTGCCTAACTTGCCCCTCCCAGATGTCCCAGAGGGTCGGGATGAGGCAGATAACCGCGAAGAGCGCCGCTGGGGAGAGCCGCAGCAGTATGATTTTGAACCTAAGGATCATGTGGACCTTGGTGCAGGAAAGGGCATGGACTTTGGAGCCGGAGCAAAGGTTGCTGGCTCACGGTTTGTGGTGCTGCAAGGCCCTCTGGCTCGGTTACAACGTGCCTTGACGCAGTTTATGCTGGATCTGCACACTGGCGAACATGGCTATACAGAAACCTACGTACCTTTCATGGTCAATGCCGACAGCCTGCTGGGCACCGGTCAGTTGCCTAAGTTTGAGGAGGATCTGTTTGCACTCAAAGGTGAACAAGCTTACTACTTGATCCCCACTGCTGAGGTACCTGTTACTAATCTGGTGCGGGATGAGATCATTGAAGATGCCGACATGCCCAGGCGTTGGGTAGCTCATACACCTTGTTTTCGCAGTGAGGCTGGATCCTATGGTAAGGATACCAGGGGTATGATCCGGCAACATCAATTTGAAAAAGTGGAGATGGTGCAGGTAGTCAGGCCAGGTGAGTCTCAAGATGCCTTGGAACAACTCACGGGTCATGCCGAAAAGGTTCTGCAATTACTTAAACTACCCTATAGAGTCGTGACGCTATGTACTGGTGATCTGGGCTTTTCTGCTGTCAAGACCTATGACCTGGAAGTCTGGCTACCGGGGCAGGGCAAATATCGTGAAATATCATCATGTAGCAATTTTCAGGATTTCCAGGCCCGCCGTCTACAGGCTCGCTGGCGCAACCCTGATACTGGCAAGCCGGAGCTGGTTCATACCATCAATGGCTCAGGACTAGCGGTCGGGCGCACCCTGGTGGCGGTGCTGGAGAATTTTCAGGATGCGGATGGCAACATCAGAGTGCCTGATGCATTAAAGCAATATATGGGTGGGATAGAAGTTATCAGGTGAAAGCTCTTATCCGCGCACCATCATTATCAGCAGCATTACAAAAGCCACAACAGCAGCCAACGGAAGTAAGGCGGCATTCCAATCCCCCTTCTCTGCCTTGGGGCTGTTCTCCGCCCAGTGCTTTGCTTTGGGATATAAGAAAAATACCATCATGCCCATAACACCTGCGGCAATGATTTTCATCCACATATCATCCACAGCGTCCTCCAAATACTAAAAACCCCGGCTTTAGGCCGGGGTTTTGGGTTCGATTGTGATCCCCTAATCAATCATCAGACATCACACCAAGCAGATGCAGCAGGTGGATAAAGATATTAAAGATGGTTAGATAGAGGCTGAAAGTGGCATGAATGTAATTTGTTTCACCGCCATTGATCATGCGGCTGGTATCAAACAGGATAAAGCCGCTCATCAGCAGAATGACTGCGGCAGACAGTGCCAGTGCCAGGCCTGGCAATGCCAGGAACATATTAGCGACCATAGCCAGTATGATTACGATCATACCCGCAAACAGAAAGCCACCCATGAAATTAAAGTCGCGCTTGGAGGTAAGTGCATAGCCTGAAAGAGCCAGAAAGATGATGCCGGTGCCGCCAAAAGCGGTACCAACGATCTGAGGCCCATTAGGCATCGCAAGATAGTGCGTTAGCATGGGGCCAATACTGAAGCCAAGCAGGCCTGTGATCAGAAAAATAACCCCGATGCCTTTAGCTGAGTTAGCTGCCTTAGGCAGCACAAATATGCCAAGCAGCATCCCACCGATGAGGCAGACAAAGGATATGGTGCCGGAAGGCTGTACGGCAATAGATGCAATTGCCATAACGGCACTGAACACTAAAGTAGCCGACAGCAGCATATAAGTGTTTTTGACCAGCTTATTAACAGATAGAACTGATCCGGTCGAATGAGCGACAGGGATATCAATACGATTCATGAGGTTGTATTCTCCTTGTTTGGAATACATAAAGTTAGACCTTCTGCATACGGAAAGCAATCATTACTTACATGTAGGATACGCGACAATTTGGAAAGTTCAACTAAAAAAGCACTTTCCTACTGGCAGCACCCCATCTGAATAATGTATGCTGCGCCTCGCGCAAAGAGCGTCAGGAGAGGTGGCAGAGCGGTTGGTCGCTCACGGCATCCTGCCTCACGCGACACTTGTCCATCCCTGGACATCGAATGCGGCGGTCTTGAAAACCGTTGAAGGTTTGTAGCCTTCCCAGGGTTCGACAAAATCGCCAGGAGCGCGACCCGTAGGGCGAAGGGCAGGAAGCCCGGAGTAATCCCTGCATGCTGTTGAGATAATGTATGTTTTACCCTTGCTTGAAGGGTTATTGGAGAGGTGGCAGAGCGGTTGAATGCGGCGGTCTTGAAAACCGTTGAAGGTTTGTAGCCTTCCCAGGGTTCGAATCCCTGCCTCTCCGCCATTACCCTATTAATTGACGCATAAATCACCTAACGTCTTGAAGAATAAGGCATTTTTATGATTGGTGTATTGTGTTCTGATGATGTCGATTTGGTCTCGGATATTGGATAGAAAAATCACTCATATTGTTCTTGGTATGGTTGCACACCCGAAGGTTTCTGGCTTAAACTGCGGTGCCTGAATCTCTTCCTATATTTTTTAAAGTGAGCGAACAATGAAAAAAGATTTATCCCCCTTGGGGCTGTCACTATTGTTGGTATCTGCCGCATCCAGCTCCTTTGCTGGCAGCCAGCCGGTAAGCCTTGAGGAGATGCAGGCTCAAATAAATCAGCTGCAACAGCAACTGCTTGAGATTCAGACACAAATGGTGGCTCAGCAAAAGGAAGCCAAGAGTGCCCCCTCCAACCTGAATGATGTCAAAATATCTTTCAAACCAGGGCCGAAAATTGAATCTGCCGATGGTGAATATTCCATGCAGATTGGGGGGCGGGTGAAATTTGACGCCACCTTTTTTGATGATGACAAGGCCGACCACTCGGATGGGACGGAGATCCGCAGCGCGCGGTTGTTCGTCGCGGGCAAGCTGGGTAAGGACTGGTCGTATAAGTTTCAAAATGAGTTTATCGGCAAGTCCGGTGACACTCCGGCCACCTATGACTCCAAGATCAAGAGCGCCTACATAGCCTATACGGGCATTGATTATGTAAAGATCATCATGGGGCAGACCAAGCAGCCGTTCGGTCTCGAATATCAGACCAGCTCCCGTTTTACCACTTTTCTTGAGAGGGCTTCTCTAACCGCCTTGTCACCCGGATACGGTATTGGGTTGGGTGTATCGACATATGGGAAGAACTGGACTTTTATGGGCGGCCTGTATGGTGAAGACGTAAGCTACTCAGGCGATAGCGATGAAGGTTATTCCGTAACTGCAAGGGCGACATATGCCCCGATCACGGGAAAGACCGAGGCATTGCATTTTGGTATCTCAGGCAGCTATCGTGAACCCGGTTCCGACTCTGACCCTGTAACGTTCAAGTCGAAGGCAGAGACACACCAGGCAAGTCAGTATTCGGTCAAAACCGACAAGATGAAGGGTGTTGACGATTACTCGCTGCTCGCTTTTGAATCGGCCTGGGTCTACGGCCCCTTTTCGATGCAGGGGGAATATACGATTGCAGATGTGAACAGGGGCAGCGCATCTGATCCAACCTTCGACGGCTACTATGGTCAGGTCTCCTATTTTCTTACCGGGGAGTCGTTAAACTATCTCGGAAAGTACGGCAAATTCGGTCGTATAACACCCAAAAGTCGCTTCTCGCTGGGAAGTGGCGGATTAGGTGCCTGGGAAATCGCCGCACGTTATAGCAACCTTGATTTGAATGATGGCGATATAACCGGTGGTGAGATGGAGAATTGGACTTTTGCTTTGAACTGGTACCCCACCCCATATTTTCGCCTGATGGCCAACTACATCGTTGTTGACACGGATAGCGATGCCTACCCCACCCCAAATGATGCCCCGGATATATTTGCACTCAGAACACAGGTGGATTTCTAGGGGGCTGACCAAGAACAGCAAGCAGCCTGATGAGATGGTCTCCTCCCACTTTTAAATAGGCGTCAATTGCGTCACGATGGAGACGTTAACAACCATCAAACGAAAGCTGAGGAGACACAATGAAGATTACAACAGTTGGCTTAGATTTGGCAAAGAGCGTCTTGGCTCTTTAGAAGCCGATTTATAAGAGGGATGGGTTCATTTCATTACCCTACGGGCTCTTGACCTGTAACACCTGGCGGACATCGCGTTCCAGGTAGGTGGCGAGATAGTCGGCATAAAACCGCTCCGGGTCTAGCGAGTTGGCGTGTAATTCCGGACAGAAGCTACAGGTTGGGTTGAGGCACGAAGCTCAACAATTCACTATTATTGCTTTTTAGCCAGATCTGCCTTTAACTGGGTCAGCTTGGCAAAATGCATCTTCTCTTCCTCAATGATTGCCTCAATATTTGCTCTGCTTTCAGCTTTTGTCTGCTCTCTCAATTCATAGTAGAAAAGAATCGACTCCTGCTCTGCCTTGATGGCAATATCCACTGCACCAATATCATCCTTAATCTCTTTGACCAGCTTGTCCATATCCACATCCGGTGTAAAAATACGTGAGCTTGTCAATGCGTTGAGGTAGCTATTATATTCGGCCTCTGCGGTATGACTCATTGCTACCGGGGATAAATCCTTCAGCAATTCCCGGAAGGTTTTTATATGCTGAGTTTCTTCGGTAGCGAGGAATGAGAAGATTGTTTTGGCCTTTTCATTTTTTGTCTTTGCCACCATTGCACGATAAAAATTGAGGCCGTTTTTCTCCACCTCAATGGCCATGGTGATAATTTCGGATGCTGAAAATAATATGCTCATGAAGTTCTTCCCAGGTTATTTATTGTTGCTGAAATCAGATATGAATTGCTCTGTTATCCACATCCAAGGCTGCTTCTTTAACAGCTTCGCCTAAGCCTGGATGAGCGTGGCAGGTGCGGGCAATGTCTTCTGATGATGCACCAAATTCCATGGCAAGAACCGCTTCAGCGATGAGGTCACCGGCATTGGGGCCAATGATATGCACACCTAAAACCAGGTCGGTCTTGGCATGGGCGATGATCTTGACGAACCCCTCACTATCCCCGTTACAGCGTGCTCTGGAATTGGCACTGAATGGAAATTTACCCACATTGCAAGGGATGCCTTCCTGCTTGAGGCTTTCTTCTGTGCGGCCGACACTGGCTGCCTCTGGCAATGTGTATACCACGCCGGGGATGGCCTGGTAGTTAACATGACCAGACCGGCCTGCGAGGTTTTCTGCAACTGTGACACCCTCTTCTTCCGCTTTGTGAGCCAACATAGCGCCGCCGATCACATCACCGATGGCGTAGATGTCTGCCACATTGGTTTGGAGTTTCGCGTCCACCTTGATAAAACCACGTTCATCTATTTCTACGCCAGCCTCCGCGAGACCCAGTCCCTGGGTGTAAGGCCGGCGGCCGGTGGCTACCAATACAAACTCCGCTTCCAGTGTTTCGCTATTGCCGTTTTTGAGTGATTCGATACTGAGCTGGACGCCACCATTGCTCTTTTCAGCGCTGACTACCTTGGTTGAGAGCTTTAAAATCATGCCCTGTTTTTTCATGCTCCGTTGCATCTGTTTGCGTATATCCTGATCCATGCCAGGTAACAGGGTATCCATGAACTCAACCACAGTGACCTCAGCGCCCAGGCGGCGCCAGACTGAACCCAATTCCAGGCCGATCACGCCACCACCCACGACCACCAGGCGGGCGGGCACTTTTTCGAGAGAAAGCGCACCGGTACTGGATAGGATTCGTTCCTCATCTATCTCCACACCTGGCAACGGGGCCACTGAGGAACCGGTAGCGATAAGGATATTGTTGGTATTAAGGTTCAGCTCATCCCCGCCGTCTTGGGGCGTCACCTTGACCAGATTAGGTGAGCTGATGACTCCCGCACCTTTTATGTAGGCCACCTTGTTCTTTTTGAACAGGTATTCGATGCCTTTGGTCAGATCCAGCACCACCTTATCCTTGCGCTGCATCATGGTGGTAAGGTCAAGGGTTACAGATTCCGCTTGGATACCGTGTGCGGCAAGTTTCTTGGATGCTGTTTCATAATGATGAGAGGATTGCAGCAGTGCCTTGGATGGAATACATCCTACATTGAGACAGGTGCCGCCAAGGGCGCCGCGCTTGTCTACGCAGGCCACTTTCATTCCCAGTTGTGCCGCCCGGATAGCGGCCACGTAGCCACCTGGCCCACCGCCGATTACTATGAGATCGAATTTTTCATTACTCATTAATCATATTTCCCCTAAGTATCTAACATGATCCGCTGTGGATCCTCTATACACTCTTTCACCCGAACAAGAAAGCCGACCGCCTCACGGCCATCTACAATACGGTGATCATAGGAGAGGGCCAGGTACATCATGGGTCTGACCTGGATGCTGTCATCAGGCATAACCACGGCACGCTTGACGATATTGTGCATCCCCAGGATGCCAGACTGTGGGGTATTAAGTATTGGTGTAGACATCATGGAGCCGTAGATGCCGCCATTGGTGATAGTGAAAGTACCACCCTGTAATTCCTCCAATGAGAGTCGTCCGTCTTTGGCCTTAGTCCCTAACTCGCGGATCTTTCCCTCTATGGCGGCAAAACTCAGGCTGTTCACATCCCGTACTACTGGCACTACCAGCCCCTGCTCTGTGCCCACAGCCACACCAATATCGTAATGGTTTTTATAGATGATGTCGTTGCCACTGATCTCGGCGTTGACGGCTGGAAACTCCCTCAAAGCAACCACGCAGGCCTTGGCAAAAATGGACATAAAACCAATCCGAACCCCATGCTTTTTCTCAAACGCATCTTTATAGCGGGTTCGCATCTCCATGGTGGCAGCCATATCTACCTCGTTGAAGGTGGTAAGCATGGCTGCCGTGTTCTGGGCTTCTTTCAGCCGTTCAGCTACTCGCCTGCGCAGCCGCGTCATAGGTACCCGCTCTTCCCGAGGACCAGCTACGGCAGGTGGGAATGGGGCGTCTGGCACTGAAGCTGCCGTAGCTTGCAGTGGTTCACTGTCGGTAGAGTTGAGATAGGTTAAAACATCCCCTTTTGTTAGCCTTTCTCCTTTGCCGGTGGCTGGGATTGTGTCTGAATCCAAGCCGTGTTCATCCACCAGCCTGCGAGCCGCAGGCATCATCGTGGGCTCACTGGCAGCAGGGGTGGCATCAATATCTGGTGTTGTAACTGCGGAAGCGCCCTTGGTGATAAGGCCAAGCACTGTCCCCACCTCTACATCTTCACCCTCATTGGCATTGATACTATTAAGTACACCAGTCGCAGGTGATACCACTTCTAAGGTGACTTTATCAGTCTCTAGTTCCAATAGAGGTTCATCCAGCGCAACCTCTTCACCGACTGATTTCAGCCATTTTAGGATAGTTGCTTCAGATATGGATTCACCAACGGTAGGTACGGTTATTTCAATCTCCATGATAATCCCCTAATCCGCTAAGCGGAGTGGCTCGCTGGAACGGTTGCAGAAGATCGGCCAGTGGCCAAGTTAGCGCTTGCTCCAATAGAAGTTTTTGTTCTTTCGTATGTATGACCATGGCACCGCTGGCGGTAGAGGCAGATGCCTTACGGCCAACAAAGATGGGGCGTTCATTAGCCAGCTTAAGGGCATCTAGAACGTACTGGAGTCGAGGCTGTACGAATAACCAGGCACCCATATTGGCGGGTTCCTCCTGGCACCAGATCAGCTCAGCCTGCCGGTAGCGCGACAACATATCCACCAGGCTATCTCGCGGCCATGGATAGATCTGTTCAACTCGGATGATGACCACATCCTCTATGTTGCGGTTGCGGCGATCCTGCAGCAGATCGTAATAGACCTTGCCGGTACAGAGGATGACCCGCTTGATCTCCCCATCAGTCGCCATGCTATCGACCTCCCCCAGCACCCTGTGAAAACTGGAGTCAGATCCCATCTCATCCAGCTTGCTGACACAGAGTTTATGCCGGAGCAGGGATTTTGGGGCCATTACAATAAGTGGCTTACGGAAGTTGCGTCGCACCTGACGCCGCAAGGCGTGGAAGTAGTTTGCCGGTGTGGTTAGATTGACCACCTGGATATTATCTTCAGCGCAAAGTTGCAGATAACGCTCAATACGGGCGGATGAGTGTTCCGGCCCCTGTCCCTCATAGCCGTGAGGGAGCAACATCACCAGCCCCGACATACGCAGCCATTTTGATTCGCCGGAGGTGATAAACTGGTCGATGATCATCTGGGCACCGTTGGCAAAATCCCCAAACTGAGCCTCCCAAAGTACCAAAGCATGTGGCTCAGAGAGGGTGTAGCCGTACTCAAAACCCAGTACGGCGACTTCAGAGAGGGGGCTGTCGATAACCTCAAACTGGCCCTGCTGATCACTAATATCGTTAAGCAGAATATGCCGCGCCTCTGTCTTCTGATCCACCAGTACTGAGTGGCGGTGAGAGAAAGTGCCGCGACCGGAATCCTGCCCTGAAAGTCGGATAGGTGTCCCTTCATGCAGCAGACTGCCAAATGCCAATGCTTCAGCCATGGCCCAATCTATGTCTTCCCCTGACTCGATCATTTTCCGTCTCTTCTTCAGTAGCCGGATGATTTTCCCATGGGTGGTAAAATTTTCCGGTGGGTGGGATATGGCTCGACCCACCTCCTGTAGTATTTCCAGTGCAACAGCGGTTTCATCGTTACGGTACTCCTCCTCTTCCTGGAGGGCCATAAGGTTTTCCCACTTGCCTTCCAGCCAATCTGCCCTATCTGGTTTGAAGCTGCTGCTGGCTGCGAACTCCGAGTCCAAAACTGACCGAAAATCGTTCTTGATCTGATCTGTCTGCTCTTGGGTCAATAGCCCCTCTGCAATGAGCTGTTCCTCATAGAACTGGCGGGTGGTTTTATGGTCTGCAATGGCACGGTACATGATCGGCTGGGTGAAAGATGGTTCATCACTTTCGTTGTGGCCGTAGCGCCGGTAGCAGAACATGTCGATAATCACATCATGTTTGAACTCCTGTTGATACTCAGTGGCCATCCTGGCTACATGCACCACCGCCTCGGGATCATCGCCATTAACATGAAAAACAGGGGCCTGGATCATCTTCGCTACATCCGATGGATAGGGCGAGGAGCGGGAGTAGCTCGGACTGGTGGTAAAACCGATCTGGTTGTTGACGATAAAATGGATAGTCCCGCCAGTTTGATAGCCCTTCAGCTGTGACAGATCCAACCCTTCCGCGACCAGACCCTGGCCGGCGAATGCAGCATCCCCATGCAACAAAAGACCTAATGTATGCCGGCGTTCGGTGTCGTCACTATGGGCCTGCTTTGCTCTTACCTTGCCCAATACCACTGGATTTACAGCTTCCAGATGAGAAGGGTTGGCGGTTAAGGAGAGGTGAACCAGATTGCCGTCAAATTCACGGTCGGCAGATGTCCCCAGGTGGTATTTCACATCACCGGAGCCTTGAGCCTCATCAGGATGAGATGGGGTGCCAAGAAATTCTGAAAATATCGCCCGGTAGGGTTTGCGCATCACGTTTGCCAAAACATTGAGGCGACCCCGGTGAGGCATGCCAATAACCACCTCGGTCACCCCCAACTGGCCACTGCGTTTAAGAATTTGCTCCATGGCTGGAATCAGGCTCTCCCCCCCATCCAAGCCAAAGCGTTTGGTTCCCACATGTTTAACGTGGAGAAACTGCTCAAAGCCTTCCGCTTGTACCAGACGTTCATAGATGGCTGTTTTGCCCTTCTGGGTAAAATTGGTTCGATTATGAATCTCTTCAATACGGCACTGAATCCAGGATTTTTGATCTGGTTCCTGAATGTGCATGAACTCAACACCGATATTGCCACAATAGGTCTCCTGTAGAATTTGCAGGATCTCCCGCAAGGTGGCTGATTCAAGCCCCAGTACGTGGTCGATAAAGATCTGCTTATCGAGGTCTGCTGCACTGAAACCATAGTTTTTATAGTCCAGCTCAGGATGTGGTTCTCTCCCTTCCAAACCCAGTGGGTCGAAACGGGCTATCAGATGGCCGCGTACGCGGTACGCGCGAATCAGCATCAATGCCCGGATTGAGAGTAGCGTATCAGTGCGGTTGGCTGAGGAGCAATGATCCACTTTTGCAGTAGGTGGGACCACCTCAGGTGCCTCATCCTCAAACCCCATAATGGAGGATGGGCAGCCCCAGCTTGCGCCATGGATATCTTGTAGCACAGCGGCACTGCCATCATCGAACTTTGAAAACAGCAGTTTCCAGCTTGGATCTACAGATTGTGGGTTTTTCAGATGCTGGGCATATAGCTCAGCTATGAAAGTGAGATTGGTGCCGGAGAGTACCGACTCAATAGATTTCGCCATAGTGTATATCCTTAAATATAAATATCCAAAGCATAGATTGTTGACCCTAATGGCGGCAGATCATAGAAAATATTAAACGTAAATTATTCGTTAATTAGCCAGTATAGATGATAGATCTGTTAATAACAGGCTCTTCTGCCATCTATGTAGCCGTTGTGTGAGCATTAAGTTTGTGAAACATAGTACTTGAGAAATTCGTTTATTATCATGTATTTAAATATATAACTTCACGTTTAACATCTGGTCTTTGCTCACTGCGAGTTATTGCTTTGTTTGGGGTAAATAGGCTATATTGCCGAATGCTTTTGAACTAATAACCTGGTTTCGAGAATGCACTTGTTAACTAATTGATAAATAATGATATTTAGCTTGGGTATTCCTGGCTAATTGGAAGATGATTAAGGTATATATTAATGTCAAAAAATAACCCCTTCTTGTGGAAGACACAAGGAGAGACAAATGTTGGCAAGGTTCGAGCCTTAAACGAAGATGCGCTCATTGTCCGCGACGACATCAGCCTGTGGGTTGTTGCCGATGGAATGGGTGGGCATGCGGCAGGTGATGTGGCAAGTACCATGATTGTTGATGCTATTGGGAAGCTGGAGCCACCTGAGACTTTATCAAAGTTTGTAGACACCATTGAAGACGCATTAATAAAAGTGAACAGGGATCTTCTGACGTACTCAAGGGAGCAACATCAGAGTCAGACAGTGGGTAGTACTGTTGTCGGAATGGTCGGTTATGGCAATTTGAGTCTATTTTTCTGGGTGGGTGATAGCCGGCTATATCTGCTGCGGGGTGATGAATTTACCCAATTAACCCGTGATCATACCTATGTTGAAGAGCTGGTTAGCCAGGGATTATTGCTCAGAGAGGAAGCTGCCCATCATCCTGAAAAAAACACAATCACACGTGGGGTAGGTGCCAGAATGGAGCTGTGTGTGGACTTTGATTATTGTGAGGTTAAAGAAGGTGATATTTATCTGCTGTGTAGTGATGGTTTAGAAAAAGAGATGGTAGATAATGAGGTAAAAAATGTATTGTTGGAGAGTAATATTGCTGGAAGTGTTGCTAAGTTGATTCAAATTACCGTAGAGCGCGGTGCAAGAGATAATGTAACAATTATCGCTATAGAGGCGGTAAATAACCCAGACTATAAAGTGGGTTAGTTGGGACACCTATGCCTGAATCCCTCTGAGCAATAGATTGCTCATGAGTAACCCTTGTGTAGTTGACTAAATAAGTTGGTTATGATAGAAAATCCCATGTACCGTTATACAGGCACTATGGTAAGAAACGTGGTATAGGCTTGCATGGTTACAATATAACCTGGGGGAAACAATGATTCACAAATTCTTCTTTTCTATATGGCTGATTTTGATGCTTATTGTTGGTGGCGCTTCTTCAGTATCAGCAAGAGAATATGCTGATATTTATATGGATTCGACTAGAGAAAGCATGGAGAAAGCGGATGTTAAAGCCGTGCTTTTCCCCCATTGGTTTCACCGTATTAGGTTTAAATGTAAGGTGTGCCATGAAAATATATTCATTATGAAGAGAGGGCATAATAACGTTTCTATGCGACGTATCATGGAAGGTGAAGCCTGTGGTGTTTGCCACAATGGGCAGATTGCATGGGAGGCTTTGTATTGTGAACGCTGCCACTCGGCAGAGTTTGAGGTAAAAAAAACCGCTAATGCGGCTCGATAGCTGGGAGAGACAATAATGAAATCACCCGCATCAATACACACACGGTATGCAATAATTGTTGTGCTGCTATCGCTGGTTTTTGTAGCAAGTTGTAAACAGGCTGATACTCAGGGTCAGTCACAGAAGCCAGCCTCAAAGGCCAGTTCTGTAGCGGTTGCACCTACGCCAAAGGCATCACCTGCCTCGGCAACGAAAGAAAAAGCCAAATCGGTTATTAAGCAGGCGGTTACAAAGAAGGTGGCAGTAGATAAACCTAAGCAGATGGTTGCTAGTAGCTCTGCTCCTACTCTGAGTGTTAAGAAACCAGGGATAAAGAAAAAACCAGTAGTGGCATCTAAATTTGGCCCTGGTGATCCAAGAAGCGGGATCTATCTGAGCATTACAGGTGATATGGCTGGGATGGGTGATCCGTCACAATCAGCATCGGAGGCCTATCGTATTGGGCAAGGGGAACATCCTGAGGCGCTAGCGGGGGCAGGTCTCCCTAAAGATAAATTTGGACTGATTGACTGGATGGCTATTGTGAATGATGGCACCATTGCTCCGCGCAGTTCACTCAAGGCAGGCGTACCTGATATCCCTTCATTTGATATGGATGTTCTAATTGAATCTAAGGGAGATTTTGTAAATGATGTGCTGTTTCCCCACAAGGCGCACACTTATTGGCTGAAGTGTGAAAATTGCCATACAGGTATATTCATTATGGCTAAGGGGAAGAATAATATGACGATGCAGGGGATTGTGCAGGGTGAATGGTGCGGTCGTTGTCATGGCAAAGTTGCGTTCCCTCTGACAGACTGTAACAGGTGCCATCAAACTCCTAAGGGTGCGAAAAAAGTTTCAACAGCTGCGGCCAAGAAGTGATGATAGGGGCAGATGTCTTATACGATAGATTGGATTGCAAGAGGTAGAATACTCACAATAGGGGCTTTGTTGCTCAGTGTATGTTTTCTGACAGGGCATGCTCATGGGGAAGAGGCTGAGGAGCAGGTACCTTCAACAAAATGCATAAAAGCGTTGCAGTCTAATTGTAATGCTACGCAGGAGGAGCTGATTAAAGAGCTTCTGCAAGATCTGGAGAAGTACGGCACTGAGAGAGCAGGTAGACTTAGGGGCAGAATTTATAGCGATGCCCCGGCTCTAGAATTGCTGCCCAAGGATAGCTTGGGAATGGTAAATTGGAACCGAGCGGTGACAGATGGGCTTATTCGCCCAAAAGGAACCTTAACAGAAGAGCCTGAGAAGCAGTATGAGGGGTTCCTGGATAACATCATTGTATTTCAGGCAAAAGTATATCTAATGGCGGACGTGGCGTTCCCCCACGGGATGCATTCCTATTGGGTGGGATGCGACAGTTGCCATCCTGAGCCGTTTAAGAAAGAGGCTGGGGCCAATAAAATGAACATGACCGAGATATTTGCTGGCAAATGGTGCGGAAAATGCCACGGCAAAGTTGCTTTTCCGGCTACTGGCATCTCGAACTGCAAACGCTGTCACGCCATTTCTAAACATTCCTTGATTAAAGAGACCTTCAAATAAGCTTGGCCGCAGTAGGTTCAACTTATTTTTCTAGGATTATTTCCTGATATTCAAAACGGTCAAATATTGGAGTAGATTCTGCTAGTTTGCTGGCCTGGACTAGATATGTCTTGCCACCAAAACCAAGCATGAACTTTTGCTGTCGTTTGTACATGCCATGCGGTGTCAGCAGGGTTCTGGAGGCTTTACCTCCGGGATTGAGCGCTAGGGCATGCTGAAAATCAGCAGTAACGCTGGTATCGATATTGTAGGGACGTATGGATATGGGACTTACTCTGCCGTGGATGAACTGCACACCTGCCTCTAGAGTATTTGTATCCCGTTCAACTATGCGCCGCACTGTACCTGGCATCAGGTGCTTGTCCTGCTGGTTTGTATCTATCTCTATCAGTATTATCTGCCCTACTTGTAGTTTTGTTGGGAATGGCGGAGGAATGATAATGCCAACACCACTAGTGCTTCGGTTGTAGATGCGCCAACGGTGTACTTCGAAGTGTACGTTTTCTCGCCTAAATGAGTGTCTCTCTTCAAGTGTCTGGTCTGTATCTTCGCATGTGTCGCCGATGTTTGCTGTTTGTCCGTTCTGGCAGAATGACCCTTGAAGTAAAAAATTAGTTACGGCACTGAGTCCGTAGGCGGCAAGGTGTGTGCCATACTGTTCTTGGCGTTCACTGCGTCTGGTTGGTCGCACATGCCAGGCGAGTAGCATGTGGCGAAACATCTGATTAATCTCATTTGGTGGGATATGAGCGGTACCATTTGGCGTAGAGCCTTCTTCGTTCCGTATTTGTCGCATGTGCTGATGGACGATCAGATTTAACGGGGCAACACTGAATATTCGATGCCGATCTGGTTGTAATTTCTGACCTGGCTTTGGTGGCTTAGGGGGCTGCATGGACTGGAGATCAAGGAGAAAAACACCCGTGATGTCTTTAGGTACCACCGCTTGTTGCTGTAAGTCGGCCTTAACTGCCCAGTGGGCCAGATATTCATAACAAGACCATACTTCACCCAGTTGTAGCCGATATGGGTCGATTAGAACAATTAGCAGAATACGCTTGAACAGGAGGCTAATAGAGGTTTCTTCTTCAACTATTGCATGTTCGAGATGGTATTGTTCTGCCAGACCATAGAGCTGGTATATCTCCCGCCAAGCAGTCTTTGAGTCAGGGATAAACTCACTGTATTCGAGCATTTGTTCTAGAGTGATGGCATTGATTGCAGAGTATATTGCATTGCAAAATTGAGGTTTATTCGTTGCTTTAACTCTTTGCTCCAGCATCTCATTTATTATTAGTTTGTAGCCATAAGCCAGCTCTGTGGTGATCTGTATAGTCAGGGCGCTGATGTTTGCTTGTTGCTGCCCAGGCGTTTGGCTCGCTTTGCTGTTACTTGTTTTGCGTGCCAGCCTATAAAGGCTGGTAAATGGCAGTTGATAGCATGCCATTAGCTCACTGCGCTTTGTCACCGCTCCTGGAAAACGGTTTAGCTGAAACAGAGATGTAAGTAAGGCTTCGGCCATTCTGGATGGGTGCGCGAATGGTAGTTGCTCAACCCATTGATGAAGTTTTGCAGGATTTGTCTCAACATTTGGGTTTTCAACAGTGTCACGGGCTGGAACTGTTAGCCTGACAGGCGTGCTGCTTGTTTTCACTACATCTTGTAGATTTGATGTCATTTTTATTATCCAGTGCTATCTGAAGCACCATTAACAGTAGACGTTAAGTTGAAAGTTGTCAGCGTAAATGATTGTATTTGTCAGATTAACTGCGCAGAATAGCACGATAAATAGCTGTCTTATACTTGAGAGGAATATAGTGCAATTAGTTAAAACAAAGGTCCTGTTGGGGTTTTTATCCCTGCTGTTGCTGGTATTGGCCCCAGTTCAAGCTGAACCAGTTGAGTTTACCGCAATAGATCTGAATGGGCAGGAGTGGCGCCTAAGTGATCACCAAGGAAAGTGGGTGCTGGTGAACGTTTGGGCCACTTGGTGTATGCCATGCCTGAAAGAACTGCCTGAGTTAGAAGCGTTTTACAATAAGCATAAGGATAAAGACGCTGTGGTGTTGGGGATCAGCATGGAGTCCATTGAATTGGCAGAATTGCGCCGTTTTGTTAAAGATAAATCTGTTACTTACCCTATAGTTAACATGAAATTTATGAGTGAAACACCATTTGGTTCTGTGTTCGGTATGCCGACTTCATTTCTGGTTGATCCAAAGGGCGAGGTGGTGGCCAGGGAAACTGGGGTTGTGACAGCAAAGATGATTGAGGATTTTATGGAAGAAATAATGAATGAGTAAACTGATGAATATTCAAGATGGTATTGACCATAAGCTGGAGGTAATGGATATATTACCATGGCTGGTTGCTGATGGTCTGCTGGCACAGAAGGAGGCAGATGATATCAAATGCCTGTATGAGAGTGTTGGTAACTCAACAGTAGATATTCACCCCTTGACTTGGCTGGCAGGGCGTCACCTGAAGTCGTCAGCCTCTCCCTACCATGAGCTGAATATAGAGCGGCTGACTGAATGGCTGGCAGGTCATGTGGGCCTGCCATACTTACGTATTGATCCACTGAAAATTGATGTTGATTCGGTTGGTGATATTGTCTCCAAGGCATATGCTTCAAGGTTTAAAATTCTGCCAGTAAGTGTGGATGATAAGGTTGCGGTATTTGCTACTGCGGAGCCTTTCAAGCGTGAATGGGAACAGGAGCTAAACCATGCTCTTGGCCGAGAGATTGAACGGGTGGTTGCCAACCCGCTGGATATAGCTCGTTACATGGATGAGTTTTTTGGGTTAACTCAGTCCATGCGCAGAGCCAAGAAAGCTGATTCTGGTTTTGGTACATCCATTGATGCGGTAGAAGCCCTGGTGGAGCTTGGTCGCGCAGGTAAGCTGGATGCCAATGACCGGCATATCGTAAGCATTGTTGACTGGCTTTTGCAGTATGCCTTTGATCAGCGAGCTAGTGATATACACCTGGAGCCACGGCGGGAAAATGCCAATATAAGATTCCGTATTGATGGTCTCCTGAATACAGTGTACGAGATGCCGACCACAATTATGATAGCAGTGGTCAGCCGTATTAAATCTCTTGGCCGCATGGATGTGGTGGATAAGCGCCGTCCTCAGGATGGTCGGGTTAAGACCAAAACCCCCAGTGGGCAGGAGGTTGAGTTGCGCCTTTCAACCATGCCTACGGCCTTTGGCGAAAAGATGGTGATGCGGATCTTCGATCCGCAGGTGCTGGTTCGCAATTTGACTGAATTGGGGTTCAGTAAGTCAGATGCCAGACATTGGCAGGAGATGACAAGCCGTACGCACGGCATTATTCTGGTTACAGGTCCAACTGGGTCGGGCAAAACTACCACCCTGTATTCCACCCTAAAGCAATTGGCACAGCCGGAGATCAACCTTTGCACCATTGAAGATCCTATTGAGATGATAGAGCCTGCGTTCAACCAGATGCAGGTGCTGCCCGCCATAGGCTTGGATTTTGCGTCTGGGGTGCGAACCTTGTTGCGGCAGGATCCCGATATCGTCATGATTGGCGAAATACGTGACCTGGAGACGGCTCAAATGGCTATCCAGGCTGCCTTAACTGGGCATTTGGTACTTTCAACCCTGCATACCAATGATGCCTCGTCTGCCATTACCCGGTTAATGGATATAGGTGTCGCCCCTTACCTTATTCGATCCACGGTGATTGGTGTGGTAGCTCAGCGGCTGCTACGAACTCTCTGCCCTCACTGTAAGATTGAAGTCAAAGATAGAGCAGACGCATGGGCTGAGTTGACTCGGCCATGGAAGATGGCTCTGCCCTCGAAGGTTTATCACACAGAGGGCTGCGATGAATGCCGCAAGACTGGCTATTCTGGACGGATGGGTATCTATGAGATTCTGCGTATGACACGTGAGGTGCGATCCCTTATTGATGATGATTGCACTATCGAGAAGATTCGCAAACAGGGGCTTAAACAAGGTATGGAGCCGTTGCGCATCAGTGGCGTGCGCAAAGTTAATGCTGGACACACCTCCATTGAAGAGGTTATGCGTGTTGCACCACCGGCAGATGAATTCTAACTGGTGTATTTCACATTGATATGGTCTTCTGTTTGTGCTCCTGCCCCCGTTAACCGATGGGATCATCCATCGCCGATATAAGCGTTTTCTTGCTGATGTTGAGTTGCAGGGCGGTGCTTTGGTTACAGCCCATTGCCCCAATACTGGAGCTATGACTGGCTGCTGGGAACCAGGGGCACCGGCGCAGCTTAGTCATAGTGATAACCCAAAGCGCAAGCTGGCCTGGACTTTGGAACGGGTAGACATGGGTCAAGGCTGGGTCGGGGTGAATACCATGCGCACTAATGGTGTGGTAGCAGAGGCGATTGAGGCGGGTAAGCTCCCTGCGCTGGCTGGTTTTGGGGTTTTACGCCGTGAGGTGCGCCTTGATCTTCATGGTTGTACTGCGTCACGGCTGGATATCCACCTGTCTGATGGTAATGGTCGGGATGCCTTTGTGGAAGTGAAAAATGTAACCTTGTGGGATGGTGAGCGGCTGCGCTTTCCTGATGCGCCCAGCGCTCGTGGTCGAAAGCACCTGGAGGTATTGCGGGAAGCGGTTTGCCAGGGTTACAGGGGGGTGATTCTGTTTGCCTTAAATCGCCCTGAAGGGGAGTGCTTTTCTCCTGCCCATGATGTTGATCCCGCCTATTCCAGGTTATTGAAAGAGGCGCAACAGCAGGGGGTTGAGGTGTTGGCTGTACGCATTCGTCATACGCTGGATGGCATGTTTGCAGGGGGAATGGTCAGTGTAGACTTGAAAGAGTGCTAGTACCCAGAACCGCTTAGGTCGATAGATGTGGGGATCTTTTTTATTCGCACCAGGCCGGTTGTGATTTGCCCATCTGGCAGCAGGGCAAGCCAGCGGCACCCTGGTGGGATTTTGTCGATGCCAAAGGTTTCTTTTTTAGGCGTGAATTGGAAACAGGTGGAAGGCGTACCAAATAACTTTACGCCATTGCGGACAGCCTCAAAGTCTTGGTGGACGTGGCCCCAGGATATCGCTTTCACCTGCGGATGTTGGTCAACAATGGCAAAAAAATCATCTGCATTATCTACAGTCATGGTGTCTAGCCAGGTACTTCCTATCGGTATGGCTTGGTGATGCAGGCAGATCATGGTGTGGTGGTTGGGATGTGCTTGTAGGTTTGCTGCCAGTTTTGCCAGTTGGCTGCTGCTAATATGGCCACTCTCACTGCCTGGGAGCTGGGAATCCAGCAGTATGATAGACCAGTTGTTATGTTGTATAGATATTTTGCTGCCGGATGGGTTATCAGAAAAAGTGCTGGCTATCAGCGCTGTATCATCGTGGTTGCCTGGCAGGCAGTAAACAGGGATACCAAGGGTGGCGAGGTGCTCTCCCAGGCGAGAATAACCGATGGCTGTAGCGTCATGCACCAAGTCACCAGTAACCACGACCAGATCCATTTGCCCCAGTGTTTTTGTGGCATGGTTTAGAACTTTGATAAATGATTTCAGGGTGCGCATGCCCAGCAGGCGACCATCCTGGTCGGCAAAAAGATGCGGATCTGATAATTGTAGTACCTTCAGAGAGCCAGACGGTAGATCCGCAAGTTCTTTGATGGTGGTTGAGACCAAATTGCAGTTTGGCTTAGTCATAAAGGGGTTTTTAGTGGCCTCAGAAATGGTCAGTAGAGGTAAAAAGACCGACCTGCAAGTTCTTTGCAAGATAAATCTCCCGACCGTCTAATTCGACCGATCCGTCAGCAACACCCAGTACCAGTTTGCGGCTGATGACTCGCCTCATGTCAATTCTGTAGGTAATTTTTTTTGCTGAGGGCAAAACCTGACCGGTAAATTTAACCTCTCCTACTCCCAGGGCTCGCCCATGACCTGGGTTGCCAATCCAGGCTAAGAAAAAACCTACCATTTGCCACATGGCGTCTAGTCCCAGGCAGCCTGGCATTACCGGGTCACCGGGGAAGTGGCATTGGAAAAACCAGAGGTCTGGGTTGATATCAAGTTCGCCAATGATCTCGCCTTTGCTATATTTCCCGCTGTCATCAGTGATTTTGGTTATGCGATCCAGCATTAGCATGTTTGATACTGGTAGCTGTGCATTGCCTGGGCCAAACATGTCACCGTGGCCGCATTTAATGAGTTCGTCTCGGCTGAAAGAGCTTGGTCTAGTCATATTGTTACTAGGTTTATTGAGTGGTGGAAACGCGCTAGTCTCCAGTTGACTTCGGTTGCTGTCAACCTGGATTTTTGATTGGTGATACGAATACTGTGTTGCTCCTTACGGCTTCCTACAGAATTGTGCCAATCCTCTCTCCCATACAAATCTGGTTATCCGCCTGCATGGTTTGACTCCACTCCATAACATCCTTACCAAATAGCAGTATTACGGTAGACCCCATATTAAAGCGTCCTATCTCAGCGCCACGTTCAAATTCAGGTGGGGCAGAGGTCTCACCAGTATAGCTCCAATCGCGCACGCTACGTGACAGGGGGGCTACGGTACCGGTCCAGACGGTATCCATGCTGGCAACGAATATTGCGCCAACCATGATTACCGCTACCGGCCCTGCCTCTGTCTCAAACAGGTTTACAATGCGTTCGTTACGGCTGAACAGCCGTGGCACTGTTCTGGTAGTGGAGGGGCTGACGCTGAACAGGCGGCCTGGTATGTGTAGCATTTTCTTTAGCTTGCCCGTAAGAGGTATATGGATGCGGTGATAATCCTTGGGCGATAGATAGATGGTGGCAAAGCTACCATCAGCAAAGGCTTTGGCCAGCTCCTCATCGCCGCCAACAAGCTCTTCCAAACTGTAGTCATGGCCTTTGGCCTGAAAGATGCGGCCACCCTCAATTTGCCCGGCTTGGCTGACAGTGCCGTCAACTGGGCAAAGTATGGCGTCCTTTTCAGTGGCCAGGGGTCTGGCATCAGGACGCAGAGCGCGGGTGAAGAAGTCGTTGAAGCAGCGGTAAGTCGAGGGGTCTGGTTCAGCCGCCAGATGCATATCGATGTTGTATAGCTTGATGGCCTGTCGGATCATGAAATCCTTAAAAGGCCTCCATTCACAGCGGGTGATCCAGAACATCACTTGGGATAGAAGGTGGTGGGGTAGTATGTAGAGTAGTCCAGCAAAAAGGGTATCGATCAGACTGGTATCTGTTCTGTTGCTCATGATTATTTCTCGACCGGTGTCTCTTCCCGATTGCCCCAGTCCGACCATGATCCTGGGTAGCCCTTCACATGCTGATACCCCAGAGACTTGAGGGTGATATAGGTCAGGGATGAGCGGTGGTTGGTTTGGCAATATGCTATAACCTGTTGGTCTGGTGATATGCCGCGCTCAGCCAGGGCCTGCCTTAGCTCACCTTCTGCTTTTAGGCGTTGATGGTTGAGTGGATCCATAATGTCCTGCCAGTTCCAGTGCTTTGCCCCTGGGATGTGACCACCTCGGGCAGACATCAGTTGGCGACCGGAAAACTCATCTTCACTACGGGCGTCTATCAGAGCTATATCAGGATTATTCAGGTTTTGCAGGATATAGTCGGTGTTGGCTATGGGTTCTTCTGAGTAATTGCTGATAAATGTTGCAGGCTGGGGTGTGACGATACCAGCATCCATCTTGTGGCCGTCATTGGCCCAAGCGTATAGCCCACCATTGAGCATGGATAAGTGCTGGTGACCCATGATTTCCAGGGTCCAGAGCAGGCGAGCTGATTTGCCGCCGCCTTCATCATCATAAGCGACCACATGGGTGTCGCTACCAATGCCCACAGCGGAGAATAGTTGCTCCAGGACGGCGGGTTCGGGGATTAGACCATTTACCGGCGGGGCAGATGCGATGATCTGAGCATATTCAATGTGGACAGCTCCGGGGATGTGGTACTGGTCATAGGTGCTTGCCTTACAGAGATCAATCACCAGCAGATCTTTGCTGCCCAGGAGAGGTTCCAGCACATCGGCTTCGATAATCAGGGGTAGATCAAGCTCTGGCATGTTCTTGGTTCTCCGGTTTAAGCAGTGATTCCAAAGCGTTGGTGCAAAGCAGAATATTTTCGGGGCGGCTACTGTAACCCATAAGGCCAATGCGCCAGACCTTACCTGCCAGTGCCCCTAATCCAGCCCCAATCTCCAGATTATATTCCTTTAGCAGAGCAGTGCGTACAGTAACATCATCTATCTCATCGGGAATGATGACGGTATTCAACTGGGGTAGGCGCTGCTCTTCGTTCACCAGAAAATTAATGCCGAGTGCTTGCAGCCCGGTGTGGAGTGCCAAATGGTTACGCTGGTGTCTTGCCCAGGCGTTTTCCAGGCCCTCTTCCTTGAGCATGACCAGGGATTCATGCAGGCCGTACAGGGGATTAACCGGTGCGGTGTGGTGGTAGGCTCGGCTCTTGCCAGCACCCCAATAGCCCAAAATGAGGTTCAGATCCAGGAACCAGCTCTGAACCTTGGTCTGGCGTCTTGTTATCTTGTCCAAGGCCCGTTGACTAAAACTGACCGGCGACAATCCGGGGGTACAGGAAAGGCACTTCTGGGAGCCGGAATAGACGGCATCGATTTCCCATTCGTCAATCAGAACTGGTGTGCCTCCCAGGGAGGTGACAGCATCAACGATGGTCAGGCAGTCGTACTGGTGTGCCAGTTCTGTGAGGGTCTTTGCATCCGACTGAACCCCGGTTGAGGTTTCGGCATGTACAAAGGCCAGGATTTTGGCATCTGGGTTGCTGCTGAGAGCAGCCTCAACCTTTTCAGGGTCAATGGCTTTACCCCAATCATCTTCCACCAATATCGGGATACCACCACAGCGCTCCACATTTCCCTTCATGCGGCCGCCAAAGGCACCGTTTTGACAGACAATAACCTTATCGCCAGGCTCTACAAGATTGACAAAGCAAGCCTCCATTCCGGCAGAACCGGGAGCTGAAATGGGGAAGGTGACTGGGTTATCGGTCTGGAAGGCGTATTGCAGCAGTACTGTTATTTCATCCATCAGGCCAATGAATTGGGGATCAAGGTGGCCGATGGTGGGGCGTGCCATCGCAGCCAGAATCCGTGGATGAACGTCAGACGGACCAGGCCCCATCAGGGTGCGAGGCAAGGGTGTAAATGGCTGGATGTGGGATGTCTTATCGGCCTTATTCATGGGGTAAGGTTCGCCAGTGGCATATGATAAGTTTTTGATTTTAGTGAAAAATGGTACCGAGGGTCGGACTTGAACCGACAAGGCCGTGAAGCCGGTGGATTTTGAATCCACTGTGTTTACCAATTTCACCACCCCGGCATTTAAGGCCGGTAAGTATATATACTTCCAGGCATAGAGCAATAGATGGGGTGTGATACCATCCTGCCCCCATGCAACGCTCTGATTTTAATTATGATCTTCCTGCCGGTTTGATAGCCCAGCATCCAACTGGAGAGCGCGGTGAGAGCCGTCTACTCTGCCTGGATGGAGAGAGTGGCAATCTGGCAGACCGGTATTTTGCTGATTTAACAAGCCTGCTACAGCCAGGTGATCTGTTGGTTTTCAATGACACGCGTGTCATTCTAGCCCGTATGCATGGCCGCAAAGCCACGGGTGGCAAGGTGGAAGTCCTCATTGAAAGGGTGCTCGAACCACGCCGTGGGTTGGCTCATGTGCGGGCCTCCAAGTCTCCAAAGCCTGGTACCAGAATTATTGTAGGTGATAGCCATGAGATTGAGGTTGTTGGTCGGGTTGAGGATATGTTTGAGCTGGTCACGCTAGATCTGGATTTGCTCGATCTTATGGATCAGGAGGGGCACATGCCTCTTCCGCCCTACATATTAAGAGAGGATGAGCAGGTAGATCGGGAGCGCTACCAGACTGTCTATGCTGATAAATTGGGCGCTGTGGCAGCTCCAACAGCAGGTCTCCACTTTGATCAGGCAATGCTGGAACGGTTGGCAGAGAATGGCGTGGATAGCGTCTGTGTAACGCTGCATGTGGGTGCTGGCACCTTCCAACCAGTGCGTGTTGACCGGTTGGAGGAGCATAAGATGCACAGCGAGTACGCAGAAGTGGGGCCAGCCGTGTGTGCCAAAGTGGCAGTTGCTAAAGCGCACGGTGGTCGGGTAGTGGCTGTTGGTACCACCAGTGTTCGTAGTCTGGAGTCGGCTGCTGCAACAGGGGTGTTGACACCATTTAGAGGTGATACTCGCTTGTTTCTCAGGCCGGGCTGCCGGTTCAACTGTGTGGATGCCATGATTACCAATTTTCATCTGCCAGAGTCTACCTTGTTGATGCTGGTTTCAGCTTTTGCTGGTTATGAGCAGATAATGGCTGCATACCGGCATGCTATATCGCAACGGTATCGATTTTTTAGCTATGGTGATGCAATGTTTTTGACGAAAAAATGAATATGCAATTCGATTGCCTGGGTACTGATGGCCTTGCCCGGCGTGGACGATTGACATTTGGCCTGGGAACCATCGAGACCCCGGCCTTTATGCCGGTTGGTACCTACGGTACGGTTAAGGGTGTGACGCCTGAGGAGTTGGAGGGATTGGGGGCCGAGATCATCCTGGGCAACACCTTTCATCTGATGCTGCGACCGGGTACTGATGTTATTGAAGCTCACGGTAGTCTGCACGACTTTATGCATTGGCAGCGACCGATTCTCACGGATTCCGGTGGCTTTCAGGTTTTTAGCCTGGGGGATTTACGGAAGATTACGGAAGAGGGCGTTCATTTCCGCTCCCCCATTGATGGCAGCAAGATATTTATGGGGCCTGAGGAGTCTATGGAGGTTCAGCGTAAACTTGGCTCGGATATCGTCATGGTATTTGATGAATGCACGCCATATCCGGCCACTGAAGATGAAGCCTGTAGTTCCATGGAACTGTCCCTGCGGTGGGCAGCGCGTAGCAGGCAGGCTCATGGCAACAGTTCCTCGGCCCTGTTTGGCATTGTTCAGGGTGGGGTCTATGAACACCTGCGGCAGGTATCTTTGGAAGGATTGGTGGATATTGGCTTTGACGGCTATGCCATAGGGGGGTTGTCGGTGGGTGAACCTCCAGAGGATCGCTGGCGAGTGCTGGATTTTCTTGGTAGTCGTCTGCCCGCAAACAAGCCCCGCTATCTAATGGGGGTAGGGACGCCAGAGGATATTGTGGAAGCGGTGCAGCGTGGCATAGATATGTTTGATTGTGTTATGCCCACCCGCAATGCCCGCAATGGTCACCTCTTTACCCACACTGGAGTGGTGCGTATTCGTAATGCGACCCATCGCACTGATGATGGCCCACTTGATCCTCACTGCGATTGTTATACTTGTAAAAACTACAGTCGCAGCTATCTACGCCACCTGGCCAAATGCAATGAGATCCTTGGAGCCAGACTTAACACCATTCACAATCTCCATTATTACCAGACCCTGATGCGTGGTTTGCGACAAGCCATCGAACACCAGCAATTGGGGGGCTTTGTTAAGAACTTCTATGAATTGCGAGTCTCATAAGGTTGAAAAAGGCCAAGTTATCCCAAAATAGTGTTCTGGTTGGATAACAAGATGGGCCACCCTATTCTTTCTGACCACCTAACGTGGCATAATTCCTCGCTTCGCAAATCACTGAGTGTGGGAAACCCAAATTATGAGTTTTTTTATTTCCGATGCCATGGCAGAGGCAACAACGGTCGGACCTCCTCCATCAATAGGCATGGAGAGTCTGGTATTTACTCTTGGCCTAGTGGCGCTGATGTTCTTCTTTATAATCCGGCCGCAGATGAAACGCCAGAAGGAACACAAGAAGGTAGTGGATGCTGTGGCCAAAGGTGATGAAGTGCAAACCGAAGGTGGTCTTGCTGGAAAGGTTGTTGCCATAGGCGATAATTTTGCCCAGGTTGAGATTGCCAAGGGAGTTGAGGTTAAGATCAGGCGTCAATCCATCTTAGGGGTAATGCCCAAGGGCACCCTGAAGGAACTCTGAGTTTATGAATCGATATCCTCTGTGGAAGAACATTCTGGTTCTGATTGTACTCTTGACCGGTATCCTTTATGCGGTGCCAAATGTATACAATCAGGATCCTGCTATGGAGGTTGCTGGCACGCGGCGTGCGAATGTTGATCAAGGCACTGTGGCTGCGGTTAAGGATGCATTGAAGGTAGCCGAAATTGAAATTAAATCATTGGATTTTGCAAAGGGAAAACTGCTGCTGCGTTTCTCTGATTCAGAGTCTCAACTGCGAGCCAAGGAGGTTCTGGCTGAGGCGCTTGGTAATAACTACAGCCAGGCCCTGACCTTGTCTACAGACCTTCCCGGATGGCTGCGTTCTGTTGGTGCCCAACCAATGAACCTGGGGTTGGATCTGCGGGGTGGTATCCATGTGCTGATTGATGTGGATATGGAGGCGGCAGTAAAGCAGGCTGCTGAGACTCAGGCTGGGGATATCCGCTCCTTGATGCGTAATGAGAAGCTGCGTTATGTCACAGTCTCCCGTGGAGCAGCGTCTGTGAGCGTCAAATTTCGTGATGCTGCCGTGCGTGATCAGGCCATGCAGGAGATTTCCGACGAGTTTCGTGATCTTGTCGTAGAGTCAAGAGATGCAGGGGGTAGCTTCTTCGTTGACGCCAAGATAAACAAGGCCGCGCAGGACGAGGTGCGTAAGAATGCCTTGGCGCAGAATATTACCACTTTGCGTAATCGTGTGAATGCACTGGGTGTGTCCGAGCCGGTCATTCAGCAGCAGGGGCAGCGGCGCATTGTAGTGCAGCTTCCTGGGGTGCAGGATCCAGCTCGAATCAAGGAGATACTCAGTGCCACTGCTACCCTGGAGTACCGACTAGAGGATACTGAACATAACGTAGAAGATGCTGAGGCTGGCCGTGTTCCCCCTGGTTCCAGACTTTACTTCACCCGCGAAGGTCGCCCTGTTTTGCTGAAAAAGAGAGTGATCGTCACTGGCAATCAGATTACCAATGCTTCCTCAGGCCTGGATCAACGCTCTGGTACTCCAGCAGTATTTGTGAACCTTGATGGACCTGGTGCCCGCCGCATGCGGAATATAACCCGAGATAACACCGGTAAGCCGATGGCGGTGGTGTTCATCGAGACCCGTTATGAAACCCGTCGGGATCAGGATGGCAATCTGGTTAAGCATAAACGGAAGGTGGAGGAGGTGATTAGTATCGCCACCATCCAGGAAGAATTTGGCAGGCGCTTCCAGACCACTGGTCTGGATACCACCGAAGAGGCGCGTGACCTGGCCTTGCTGCTGCGTGCTGGCGCGCTGGCGGCCCCTATTGAGATCGTTGAGGAGCGCACAATCGGCCCTAGTCTTGGAGCAGATAGTATCGAGCAGGGTTTTAACTCGGTGGTTATTGGTCTGATTGTGGTAATGATCTTTATGGCACTATACTACCGGGTCTTTGGACTGGTGGCTGATATGGCCCTGGTGACGAACCTAGTGCTGATTGTGGCTGTACTATCCATGCTACAGGCTACTCTAACCTTGCCTGGTATAGCCGGTATTGTGCTTACGGTGGGTATGGCGGTGGATGCCAACGTGCTCATATTTGAGCGTATTCGAGAGGAGATAAGGGTTGGCAATACGCCTCAGGCCAGCATCCATTCTGGCTATGAAAAGGCCCTGTCCACCATTATGGATGCAAATATCACAACTCTTATTGCGGCAGCGGTGTTGTTTAGTTTTGGCACCGGCCCCATCAAAGGATTTGCTATCACCCTGTTTATTGGCATTCTAACCTCCATGTTCACTGCCATTATTGGCACCCGCTCGGTGATTAATTTCATCTATGGTGGCAAGCGGCTGAAGAAGCTACCTATATAATTCCAGTGACGAGTTGAGAGACTAGAAACCAGACACTAGAAACTAAATAAACCCATGCAGCTATTAAAACTAAAAAAGACCATCAATTTTATGGGCAAGCGCAAGCTGGCCGTAATCCTGTCGATTTGCGCCATGCTTGCATCCATTGCCTCAATCGCCAGTCGTGGGCTGGACTTGGGCATCGATTTTACTGGCGGAACCCTGATTGAAGTGGGCTACCAACAGGCGGCTGATTTGTCCAAGGTGCGTGGTGCCTTGACAGGAGCTGGTTTTCAAGATGCGACGGTGCAGCATTTCGGAACAGCTACAGAGGTGCTGGTGAATCTTGCACCGCGTGATGATTTGACCAATGCAGAGCTAAGCGATGGTGCATTTAGCGCTCTTAAGCAAGGGGTTGCGGGAGAAGCCGAGTTACGCAGAGTGGAATTTGTAGGGCCACAAGTAGGCGACGAGCTGACAGAAGACGGTGGCTTGGCTATGCTCTATGCGCTGGTTGGCATCCTCGTCTATGTAGCATTGCGCTTCGAGTATCGTTTCGCTGTGGGTTCTGTTATTGCTTTGGTGCATGACGTGTTGATTACCATCGGTATCTTTTCACTGTTTCAGCTCAAGTTTGACCTGACAGTGCTGGCTGCGGTGCTGGCCGTGATTGGTTATTCGCTGAATGACACCATTGTGGTTTATGATCGTATTCGCGAGAATCTGCGTAAAATGCGTAAGGGAACTCCGGTAGAGATCATAAATACCTCTCTGAATCAGACCTTTTCACGTACGGTCATGACCTCATTAACTACTATGCTGGTGCTGTTGGCGCTGTTTTTTCTGGGCGGAGAAATTATTCATGGTTTCGCCCTGGCATTAATAATAGGCGTCCTGGTTGGAACCTATTCGTCTATCTACGTTGCCAGCACGGCGGTACTCATGCTTGGTATCAGTAAGACCGACATGATGCCAGTGAAGAAGGAAGGTGAGACGATGGAGTCACAGCCTTGATGGTTAACCGTATGCCTTATTCTTTGAAGGGAAGTTTATAACCTCAGCGTCCAAGTAGTACTCGCGCTCTGATGCGTCGTCTGTGATGATTGGGTATCCGCATTTATCCAGGGGAGGGCAGATCTCGATTACCTCGAAACCTGCATCTATACTGCTGCTGTAGGCTGCCTCAAGCATGCATTCTTCCATGCCGTGCAGCACCTCTTGCATGATCATTTCCAGTGCTCGGTCGCCTATATCTGCGGAGCAGTATTTGTCGTTAGCCATGTGGTCACCACTAATTGATGCAACAGAATTAATGATTCTGCGGCTTCAGTATGGTTAGCGGTAGGTAAGGAGAAAAGTAAAGGTAATTCTTAGATGTGATTAGCATTTCAACCGGTTATTGAGGTGAGGGCTAATTACTTTGAGTATGTTGGCGTGAACCTTGATGCCGCCAGCGATTGTGTTGCCAGTTTCAAGATAGCGGTCGCCGCCAGATATGTCTGTCACAGTACCACCGGCTTCGCGGATCAATAATGCTCCTGCGGCCATATCCCATTCGGCTAATCCCAGCTCCCAGAAACCATCCAGGCGTCCAGCAGCTACATAGGCAAGATCCAGTGCGGCAGAGCCAGGGCGTCTGATGCCTGCTGTATCCCGTGCAAGATCTTTAAACATACCAAGATAGGCATCCATGTGGCGTTGATCACGAAACGGGAAGCCAGTGCCAAGTAGAGCACCTTGCAGGGTCTTGCGGGAAGTGACGCGCAGGCGTCGATCATTAAGTAAGGCGCCTGCTCCCTGGCTGGCGGTAAACATCTCTTCACGCAGTGGGTCGTAGACTACACCATGTTCCAGTACGCCATTGCGTTTGAGGGCGATGGAAATAGAAAAGTGTGGTGAGCTATGAAGGTAATTTGTGGTGCCATCCAGCGGATCGATAACCCATTGGTATTCATTGCCAGGGTGCGCTCCGCTTTCCTCGGCCAGGATCGAGTGATTAGGATAAGCCTTGCGAAGAACCTGAATGATGGCCTGTTCAGCGGAACGATCTACCTCGCTGACAAAATCATTCAGCCCTTTGGAGGTGACGGTGAGGGTGTCTACTCTGTTGAAATGGCGAAGTAGAATAGTGCCTGCTGCACGGGCTGCCCTAATGGCAATGTTTATCATGGGATGCATGGGCGGCAAAGATACAGTAAGCAGTCTGTTTTATAAAGGGAGTTTGTAATTGTTCTGGTAAACTTAAGCCACTATGAGATTGAATAATATTCGTATCGTATTGATTGGTACTACCCATCCTGGAAATATCGGCGCAGTGGCCCGGGCGATGAAAAACATGTGCCTGGAGCAACTCTATCTGGTCGAGCCAAAGGAGTTCCCTTGTGCCGAGGCTACTGCCAGGGCCTCCGGGGCTGATGATCTGCTGGCCAAGGCTAAAGTTTGTGCCAATCTGGATGAAGCACTGGAGGGATGCAGTCTGGTGGTGGGTGCCAGTGCCAGGATGCGTAGTGTTGCATGGCCTCAGTTTGCACCGCGTGATTGCGCTGGCTTGATGCTTGCGGAGTCTGTCCGGGGGCATGCGGCCCTGGTTTTTGGGCGTGAGAGTTCAGGCTTGACCAATGCTGAGATGGATCGCTGCCAGTACCTTGTACATATCCCCTCAAATGAACAGTACAGCTCACTGAATCTCTCGATGGCAGTTCAGGTGCTGGCCTATGAGCTGTATGTTACTGCGCTGGATAGGGAGGCAAAACAGGCACCGTCAGAGCGAGAGGTTGCCACGGCGGATCTGATGGAGGGTTTTATCCAGCATCTGGAGCAGACCATGGAGGACATCGGGTTCTCTGATCCCCGGCAGTCGGACAAACTGCTGCGGAGGTTGCGGCGATTGTTTAATCGGGCAAGACCTGATGCAGATGAGTTAAATATCCTGCGCGGTATCCTCAGTGCGGCTCAGGGCTGTAAATCACAGCGACGTCGCAGCTGATTATCTCATTGTTTTTCCACAACATTAAATACCCATTGGATTAGTAGGAAATTAAATAGGCATAATCCATAATTATCGAGTAAAATACTCGGTAATTAATCAACATGTTAGGCAAAAATCTAGATGTTCTCTCGTATTAGAGAAGATATTGGTTGTGTTTTCACTCGTGATCCAGCTGCAAGGAATGCTTTTGAGGTTATTACCACATACCCTGGTATTCATGCGGTGCTGATTCACCGTGTTTCCCATTGGTTGTGGCAGCACCGGCTATGCTGGGTTGCGCGAGTGTTGTCAAATCTGGCCCGTTGGGTCACTGGCATTGAGATACATCCAGGGGCGAATATTGGGCGCCGCTTTTTTATTGATCATGGCATGGGTGTGGTGATTGGTGAGACGGCAGATATTGGGGACGACTGCACCCTGTATCACGGTGTTACCCTGGGTGGCACCAGTTGGGAGAAGGGCAAACGCCACCCTACTTTGGGCAATAACGTAGTGATTGGTGCTGGGGCAAAGGTGCTGGGTCCAATCGAGGTGGCTGATGGTGCGCGGGTCGGGTCGAATGCTGTGGTAGTTCGGAATGTACCAGAGAATGCTACGGTAGTTGGTGTTCCTGGGCATCTGGTGGGTTTGGCTACAGAACCGCCCTCTGCCGAGCGAGAGGCGATTGCCAAGAAGATTGGTTTTGAGGCCTATGGGGCGACTAAAGAAATGCCTGATCCGGTTGCCCATGCTATCAACCGCATGCTGGATCATATTCACCTCATGGATGAACAGATAGAACATCTTTCCGACAAGCTGCTGGATCTTGGGGTTAAGGACGCCCAGGCTGAGCTGCCAGAGATGGAGTGCTGTGAGATTGTTTCCGCAGCTGAAGAACTTGTGGGTACGCCATCGGCGAAAGTGGAGTAGAGCTTGAAGAGATATTGCCACCTAATAATCGTTTCTCAACTGTGATCCTAAGAGTTTTTATCTGGGATAATTTTCGAGGCAAGAAATATGAGGCTGACAACAAAAGGGCGCTATGCGGTAACCGCAATGCTGGATCTTGCACTACACCACGAGGATGGCCCAATCACCTTGGCTGATATTGCTGAACGCCAAGGAATTTCGCTCTCTTATCTGGAACAATTGTTTTCCAGGATGCGTAAGAAAGGGCTGGTCTACAGCGTGCGAGGCCCAGGTGGTGGGTACAGCCCGGCACGCGCTACGGATGCGATCTCTATTGCAGAGATTATTAATGCGGTAGATGAAAGTGTGGACACAACTCGCTGCCACGGTGCTCATAACTGCCAGAACAATGAGTTGTGCCTGACTCACAATCTCTGGGAGGATTTGAGCAATCGTATCTATGATTATCTGCAGGATGTCAGTTTGCATAGTCTAATGACCAGCCAAGGTGTAAAACGGGTCGCCCAGCGCCAGGATCAGGGCTGTAGTGAAGTAGCGGTTGACCTGCCATGATGCCTGAATAATAAGTACTGAATACAGATAAGGCTTGCAGAGAGTCTAAGTTGTTAGTGGAGTAATTGATGACGGTACCCATTTATATGGATTATTCGGCGACAACGCCGGTCGATCCACGCGTCGCGGAGGCGATGTGCAAATATTTAACCCCAGATGGTGATTTCGGAAACCCAGCGTCTCGGTCGCATCACTATGGCTGGAAAGCTGAAGAGGCTGTTGAGCAGGCGCGCCGCGATGTAGCGTCCCTAATTAATGCTGATCCTCGGGAGATAGTCTGGACCTCAGGTGCCACCGAGTCGGATAACCTGGCTATCAAGGGTGTGGCTCACTTTTATCGGAAGAAAGGCAAGCACATCATCACCAGCAAGACGGAGCATAAAGCGGTGCTGGATAGCTGCCGTCAGTTGGAGCGCGAAGGCTTTGAAATAACTTATCTGGCTCCTGAGCCAAGTGGCCTCATTGATCTCAACAAGCTGGCAGCGGCGATGCGGGATGACACCATCCTGGTCTCCATTATGCACGTCAATAATGAGATTGGTGTGATCCAGGATATTGCTGCTATTGGTGAACTTACCAGGGCGCGCAAGATCCTGTTCCATGTGGATGCTGCTCAAAGTGCCGGTAAGATAGCCATTGACATGGCGGAGATGAAGGTCGATCTCATGTCGCTGTCTGCGCATAAAATCTATGGTCCAAAAGGCATTGGTGCCCTCTATGTACAGCGTAAGCCTCGGGTAAGAATTGAGGCACAGATGCATGGTGGCGGTCATGAACGAGGCATGCGCTCTGGTACTTTGGCAACCCATCAGATTGTCGGTATGGGAGAGGCCTTTCGTATTGCCAAGGCAGAGATGGAGACTGAAAATCAGCGTATTTTGGCGTTGCGTAACCGTATGTGGGATGGCATCAAGGAAATGGAAGAGGTCTATCTTAACGGGGATCTGGCGCACCGGGTTGCTGGCAACCTGAATATCAGCTTCAATTACGTAGAAGGTGAGTCGCTGGTTATGGCCCTGAAAGGCATGGCTGTCTCCTCAGGCTCTGCTTGCACATCTGCGAGCCTGGAACCGAGTTACGTGCTTAGGGCACTGGGCCGAGAGGATGAACTGGCGCACAGTTCTATCCGCTTTACCATTGGTCGCTTTACCACCCAGGAGGAGGTGGACACAGTGGTGGCAGACGTGTTGAAACAGGTGGCCAGATTACGTGATCTTTCGCTGTTGTGGGAGATGCACCAGGAAGGTATAGATCTCAAGCAGATTCAATGGGCAGCGCATTAAAAATGTGAGTTTCGAGTTTCTAGGAACTTGTTACTTGCAATGCTTTCCAAGGTAGTAAGGTTTATGTATGTCTTGTACGCATCATGTGCTGGGCAATACGGGAGTTTGAGGCATGGCATATAGTGAAAAGATTCTGGATCATTATGAAAACCCTCGTAACGTGGGTGCTTTGGATAAGACAGATGCCGATGTGGGTACTGGCATGGTTGGTGCGCCAGCCTGTGGCGATGTTATGCGATTGCAGATCAAGGTCAATGATGAGGGCGTAATTGAGGATGCCAAGTTCAAGACCTATGGCTGTGGTTCTGCTATTGCCTCCAGTAGCCTGTTGACTGAATGGGTAAAGGGCAAGACCCTGGAAGAGGCGACCCAGATAAAGAATGTGGATTTGGCTGAAGAACTGGCTTTGCCGCCGGTAAAGATCCATTGCTCAGTGCTGGCTGAGGATGCTATTAAGGCCGCCATCAGTGACTATACTGCAAAACAGGGAAAAAAATAGTTATGAGTATATCTCTTACAGAGGCGGCTGCAGCGCGGGTAAACAAGTTTCTTGTCAATCGTGGCAAAGGGATTGGAGTCCGCCTGGGTGTACGCACTTCAGGATGTTCGGGTATGGCTTATGTATTGGAATTTGTGGATGAGGCAGAAGAGGATGATTCTGTCTTTGAAGACCGTGGCGTTAAGGTATTGATCGATCCTAAGAGTCTGCTATATCTTGATGGTACTGAGCTGGATTTTGTGCAGGATGGTTTGAGCGAAGGTTTTAAGTTCAATAACCCCAACACCAAAGATCAGTGTGGCTGTGGCGAGAGTTTTTCCGTCTGATTTGATTTACTGTCTGTAGTATTTTCCCGGTGCCTAACTATGTTGGATTTCTCAAAGAATTACTTTGAGTTGTTTGGTTTACCTGTTGCATTTGAGGTAGATGGTGCCGAGTTGGCAAGTTGTTACCGGGATTTGCAACGGGTAGTTCATCCTGATCGCTATGCCAGTGTCACAGAACAGGAAAAACGGCTCTCCATGCAGAGTTCAACTCATCTCAATGATGCCTTGGACACCTTGCAGAGACCTCTGTCTCGGGCCAAGTATATGCTGGAACTGCAAGGGGTGGATTTAGCTGTGGGGGCGGGTAGTATCTCCGATGGTGACTTCCTGATGGAGCAGATGGAGTTGCGTGAGGAGCTGGCAGATGTCAAGGGTCAGGTTGATCCCTATGCTGCTCTGGCAAATTTGATGAAGCGCATTGATGCTGATACTCAGGGATTGCTCAAAGATATTGGGGAGCAACTTGAGTTAAGTTCTCCAGAGTCCCTTGAACAGGCCAAAGAAACCGTGAATAAGCTACAGTTTCTCTCCAGGATAAGCGCTCAGGTTGAGGAGCTGGAAGCTGACCTGGACGAGGCATTGTAGGCTTTACATAGCTGATTTAACCCATGGCACTTTTACAACTTTCAGAACCAGGTCAATCCATTGCGCCACACCAACAGAATCTGGCGGTGGGAATTGACCTGGGTACCACAAATTCACTAGTTGCAACTGTTCGGAGCGGCCAAGCCGCAACTATCCCTGATGAGCGCGGGCGGCACCTGCTGCCTTCTATCGTTCGTTATCTCGAAGAAGGCGTAGAAGTGGGTTACGAGGCAAGGTCTGCTGCCACTACCGATCCACTTAATACCATTGCTTCAATAAAACGTCTTATGGGGCGGGCTATTGGTGATATTAAGACTCTTGGTGAACGGCTGCCCTATGAGTTCCAACAATCTGAATCAGCCGTGCCTCGGATACGGACGGTTGCAGGTGATGTCAGCCCAGTAGAGGTCTCCGCCGAGATCCTGAAGGTATTGGCTGCCCGTGCTGAATCCACCTTGGATGGTGTGCTTAGTGGGGTAGTAATCACCGTCCCGGCATACTTTGACGATGCCCAGCGCCAAGCCACCAAGGATGCTGCCAGGTTAGCAGGTCTCAATGTAATGCGGCTGCTCAATGAGCCTACAGCCGCTGCTGTAGCATATGGTCTGGATACTGGCCAGGATGGTGTGCATGCTATCTATGATCTAGGTGGGGGCACCTTCGATATCTCCATTCTGCGGCTGAGCAGCGGAGTGTTTGAAGTGCTTTCTACAGGTGGCGATTCTGCCCTTGGTGGCGATGATCTTGACCGTCTGGTGGCAAGCTGGATTATGCAACAGGCCAATATTCAGGATGATGCGGGTCATGCTATGTTGCGCCGTTTGATGAGTGATGCCTGCGCGGCCAAAGAGGCCTTGACTGATGCAGAGACCACGGAATTAGATATTGAGCTGGAAGATGGAACTCACTGGCAGGGCCAACTGGATCGCACCACATTCAATCAGTTGGTCGATCCGCTGATCCGCAAAACCCTGGCTCCTTGTCGCCGTGCTTTGCGTGATGCAGGTATGAGCATTGCTGAGATTGGGGATATAGTGATGGTGGGTGGTTCCACCAGAGTGCCACGAGTGCGGAAACTGGTGGGCGAGTTTTTTGGTATCGCACCGTTGGTAGATATTGACCCAGATACAGTTGTTGCGGTGGGCGCTGCTATCCAGGCAGACATCCTGGCTGGCAACAAACCTGAAAATGAGATGTTGTTACTGGACGTTAATCCACTCTCCCTTGGGATTGAGACCATGGGCGGTTTGGTGGAGAAAATCATCCCGCGCAACACCACTATTCCTGTGGCTCGTGCCCAGGAGTTCACTACCTTTAAAGATGGACAGACTGCCCTGGCGGTGCATGTCCTGCAGGGTGAGCGTGAGCTGGTCACTGATTGTCGCTCTCTGGCCAGGTTTGAACTGCGGGGCATTCCTCCAATGGTAGCCGGGGCAGCCCATATCCGAGTCACTTTTGAGGTGGATGCGGATGGTCTGTTGCACGTGACTGCCAAGGAGCAGAGCAGTGGTGTGGAGGCCAGTGTTGAGGTCAAACCATCCTACGGTCTCACTGATAGTGAGATTGAGGAGATGCTGCGTTCCTCTATGGCCCATGCTCAGGAGGATATGGATGTTCGCCGTCTGCGTGAGCAACAGGTAGAGGCCAAGCGGGTCATCGAAGCGCTGGCTGCCGCATTAGCTGCCGACGGTGAACAGTTGTTGACCGCAGAGGAGCTAGAGCCTATCAAGCAGGCCTTTCAGCATCTTATCGCACTTAGTGAAAGTGCTGATCATGAGGCCATCAAGGAGGCTATTGAAGCACTTGAAAAGAGCTGCGAGGTTTATGTTGAACGTCGTATGAATGCCAATATTCATAAGGCCATGGCCGGACACAAGGTGGATGATTTCAATGACTAAAATCGTATTTCTCCCCCATGAGGAAATTTGCCCTGAAGGGGCGGTTATTGATGTTGAACCAGGTGTTCATATCTGTGAGGCGGCCTTGGCCAATGGTATTGAGATCGAGCATGCATGTGAGATGTCCTGCGCTTGCACCACCTGCCACGTAATCATCCGTGAAGGTTTTGATTCTCTGGAAGAGTCGGATGAGTTTGAAGATGACATGCTGGATAAGGCCTGGGGCCTGGAGCCTGAATCCCGCCTCAGTTGTCAGGCAATTGTTGGTGATGAAGGCCTGGTAGTGGAGATCCCTAAGTACACCATTAACATGGTGGCGGAAAATCATTAGGAGTATTAGTTATGAGTCTGAAGTGGATCGATTCGCTGGATCTGGCCATCGCCCTGGATGAAACCTATCCAGATGTAGATCCTAATCACCTCAACTTCGTTGATTTGCAGAAAATGATCCTGGCACTGGATGAGTTTGATGATGATCCGGCCCGCTGTGGTGAACGCATCCTGGAAGCTGTCACCATGGCTTGGATTGATGAGAAGGGTTAGTTAGCAGAACAAGCCTATGGGCCGATACCGTCCACCCCAACCTCATGCATCCCTCTACATCACCCCAGAGGGGTATGAATGCCTGCGCAGGGAGCTTAAGGCGCTCTGGAAACGGCGAGCTGAGGTCACAAAAGCCCTGGCAGCGGCTGCCGCTGAGGGTGACCGTTCAGAAAATGCAGAGTATATCTACCGCAAGAAAGAGTTACGGGAGATTGATCGACGCGTCCGCTACCTGCAAAAAAGGCTGCCTGATCTAAGAGTGGTCTCAGACCCTCCCAGCGATCCCTCCCGTATCTTCTTTGGTGCCTGGGTACGGCTGGAAAATGCAGGTGGTGAGGTGTTTATCTACCGTATTGTCGGTCCTGATGAGTTTGATTTGGAAAAGGGCTTTATTAGTATGGATTCCCCTATGGCCACGGCTCTATTGAAGAGGGGTCTGGATGATGAGGTAGCAGTGCCAACCCCGAATGGCGGAGCCACCTACTATGTGCTGGAAGTGAGCTACCAGCCAATTGAGTATTGATTCCTCACTGTTCGAAAAGCCAGGTTTGCACCTCTGGCTTCTGTTTGAAACAATGCCGTGCTGAGAATTTCTGTTTATCTGCGGTTGCGTTGTTGCTCCGCTTAGATAACAAATACCTGAATAAGAGATACTACTATGCCCCTAATCAAACCTTTCCCAGGATTACGCCCAGCTCGTGAGCGTGCTGAAGATGTGATAGCTCCACCCTACGATGTGTTGAGCAAGGCGGAGGCTCAGCAGAAGGTGCAAGGGCGTCCGTGGAGTTTTTTGCATGTTTCAAGGGCTGAGATTGACCTGCCTGATGATACTGATCCCTATGCCCCTGAGGTCTATGCCAAAGCGGCAGTGATGCTGGATTCATTACGAGGTAGTGGCATTCTCGCCTCAGATCCACAGCCCTGCTATTACGTCTACCGTATCTGGGTGGATACCCATGTGCAGACTGGGCTGGTGGCGGTGGCCTCAGTAGATGCCTATAATTCAGGGCGGATTAAGAAACATGAATTTACCCGCCCAGCCAAAGAAGATGATCGGGTGCGCCAGATAGATGCCCTCAATGCCCAGACTGGCCCTGTACTCCTGGCCTACGAGGCCAACAAGACGGTGGATCACATCCTGGCAACAGCTGCTGAATCTCCGCCAGATGTAAATGTCACTGCTGAAGGCAATGTGATGCATCAGCTTTGGTTGATTTCTGATCCAGCTGTTTGCGACACTCTTACCCGTACTTTTGATGCCATGCCAGCGCTCTATGTGGCCGATGGGCACCATCGTTCTGCTGCTGCCGCACGAGTGGCAGCCAAGCGCATGGCCGCCAATCCCGACCATACAGGTGAAGAGCCATATAATTATTTTCTGAGTGTGATGTTTCCGCATAGTGAAATGCTCATTTTTGACTACAATCGTGTAGTGCGGGATCTAAATGGACTGAGTCAGCAGGCGTTTCTCGAAAAGCTGGAGGCGGCTTTTACCATTACTCCAAGCCCACATCCTTATCGACCGGCTTGTAGTGGTGAGTTTGGTATGTATCTGAAGGGTCGCTGGTACCGTTTGGCGTTGCACCCAGATCGCATGCAGTCTGATGATTCTGTGGCCAGATTGGATTCGAGTCTGCTAACGCGCAACCTGCTTGACCCCATCCTTGGGATCAAGGACTTACGCCGTGATGAGCGTATTGATTTTGTCGGTGGCATTCGTGGACGGGCAGGGTTGGAAGCTCCAGTTAACAGCGGTGAAATGGCCGTGGCCTTTGCCGTTTTTCCAGTCACTATGGATGATCTCATGGCGGTGGCTGATGCGGGAGAGGTGATGCCACCTAAATCTACCTGGTTTGAGCCAAAACTGGTTGATGGCCTGGTTAGCCATTTGTTGGACTAGTTGCTTGAAACTAATGAACAATGGTTAGTGTAATAACAAATCTTCCTTTAGACGACCAACTGGATGACCGGGCAATTGGAGCTTGGGTAGACTCGCTTGCCAACAGATTTAGCAAGGAAGAAATGGAATTACTACATGATGCCTGTGAGCTGGCGTCACGTGTCCACCAGGGGGAAGTGCAGGCGTCTGGTGAGTGTACTGTGCATTATCTGCTCTCGGTGGCAGATATTTTAACCGGCTTGGGCATGGATCATGAGACCCTGGCGGCGGCCTTGCTGCATGATGTACTCAGGTCAGAGATTATTGATATTGAGCTGCTGCGGGAGCGTTTCAGCAAAGGTGTGGCGGGCATGGTAGAGGACATGGCTCGCATTGGCCTGGTCACTGGTATACAACTGGATATTGTACAAGATGCTGAGGAGCAGCATGCTGAAAATCTGCGACGCATGTTATTGAGTATTGCGGATGATGTGCGAGTGGTATTGATTGTGCTGGCAGAGTGCCTGCATGGTCTGCGCACGGTAAAGAATATGCCCGATGATGTGCGGCAGCGGGTTGCCATAGAGGCACGGGATATCTACGCTCCATTGGCCAACCGCCTGGGTGTATGGCAGTTAAAATGGGAGCTGGAAGACCTTGCTCTGCGCTATCTGGAGCCTGATGCCTACCAGGATGTAGCCAGCCAGCTAGATGGGCGCAGAGGTGATCGAGAGCGCTTTATTGCTGATGTAATCAAGATGCTGCAAGGTAAATTTCATGAGTTGGGGATTCAGGCTGACATCAGTGGGCGCCCCAAGCACATCAACAGTATCTGGCGCAAAATGCAGCGCAAGGGAGTGAGTTTTGATCAGATCTTTGATTTGCGCGCCGTACGAATCCTGGTAGACAGCGTGGCGGATTGTTATGCAACACTAGGGGTAGTGCATGGTCTGTGGCGGCATATCCCTGGTGAATTCGATGACTATATTGCCACCCCAAAGGCAAATATGTATCAGTCCTTGCATACTGCTGTAGTGGGGCCGGGTGGCAATAATCTGGAAGTGCAGATACGTACCCATGATATGCATCAGCACTCAGAGCTGGGAGTAGCTGCTCATTGGGCATATAAAGAGGACTCTAAGCATGATTTAGACTTTGAGCGGCGCATTATTATGATGCGCAACTGGTTGGAACTAAAGGAAGAGGAGGCTGGGGCTGAGGATTTTTTTGATCGTTTCAAATCTGAATTTGAACCTGTGTTGTCTTATGTGCTCACTCCTCAAGGCAAGGTGGTAGAACTTCCCAAAGGAGCAACACCGGTGGATTTTGCCTATGCAATCCACTCTGATGTGGGACACCGCTGCCGTGGGGCAAAGGTGGATGGGCGTATTGTGCCACTGACCCATCAACTGGAGAGTGGCCATACGGTGGAAGTAATTACGGCACGCGAAGGTGGCCCCAGTCGAGACTGGCTGAGCGCCCATCATGGCTATATAAAGACTGCCCGCGCCCGTAATCGCGTGCGGCAGTGGTTTAGGCATCAGGATTTCGAGCAACATGTGCAGATGGGACGAACTACCCTTGAGCGAGAGCTTAAACGGCTTGGGGTAGGCAAACCGAATCTGGATAAATTGGCGAAGGAGTTCAATCTGCAAAAAGCAGAGGATCTGCTGGCCGCTGTCGGACGTGGTGACATATCTCCAGTACAGGTAGCCGGAGCTACTGGTGAGCGCAAGCGGGCAGCCCCTGCGAAAAAGCGGTCACCAGGCAGCACGGGCAAAGGTGAGTCCAAGGGTGAGGTAATCGTTGCAGGTGTAGATGATCTCATGACCAATATCGCCCGTTGCTGTAAGCCTGTGCCGTATGACCCTGTTGTGGGCTACATCACTCAGGGACGAGGGGTTACGGTTCATCGCCAGGATTGTACTACCATCAATCGACTGGAAGAGTCACAGCAGTCGCGCCTGGTAGAAGTCGTATGGAACGATAAGCAGATTGGAGCCAGTTATTCAGTTGATGTGCAGGTTAATGCCCAGGATCGTAAAGGGTTGCTGGGGGATATATCTACCATCTTTACTAGTGAGGAATTGGATATCCTCGGGGTTGTTTGCCGCACCAATCGTAAGACCGATATGGCCAGTATGCAGTTTACTGTGGAGATAGCAGATATTCGCCAGCTTAGCCGTGTGCTGAATAAAATTGCCCAGATGTCTGAGGTATATGAGGTGAGAAGGCGGGTTTGATTTTTTAGTGTCCAGTAACCATTTGTAGTCAAAATTGCCTGAACTCACTCTCACAGGTAAACTAAGCCCCCGTTTTACCTATAAGAATATTGGAGTTTTTAATGGCTATTGAGCGTACCCTTTCAATCATCAAACCAGATGCAGTGGGCAAGAATGTTATTGGCAAGATCTACAGCCGCTTTGAAAAAGTCGGCCTACGAATTGTTGCAGCTCGTATGATGCAACTCTCACGTGAGAAGGCGGAAGGTTTTTATGCGGTGCATAAAGAGCGCCCTTTCTTCAATGATCTGGTTGAATTCATGATTTCCGGGCCGGTGATAGTGCAAGCCCTGGAAGGTGAAAATGCCGTTGCTGCTCATCGTGAGATCATAGGTGCTACAAACCCGGCTGAGGCTGCTGCGGGTACCATTCGTGCCGATTTTGCCAAGACTGTGGATGAAAATGCAGTGCATGGTTCTGACGCTGCTGAAACTGCAGCCACCGAGATCGCATACTTTTTCTCTGAGAGTGATCTTTGCGAGCGAACTCGCTAGAGCCGTGACCCAGCCAGAGAAAATTAACCTATTGAACCTGGAGCGTCAGGCTATGGAGGCCTGGTTCCAGGAACTGAGTGAAAAACCGTTTCATGCCAGACAGGTGCTGAAGTGGATTCACCAGCATCAGGTCACGGATTTTGATGCCATGACTAATCTCAGCAAAAATCTGCGAGCCAGGCTCAAGGAGTTGGCTGAGGTGCGGGTACCTGAGATCATCTGCGATCAGTGTTCCGAAGATGGTACACGCAAGTGGTTGTTGGAGTTGCATTGTGGCAACCGGATTGAGACAGTCTATATCCCTGAAACTGATCGTGGCACTCTGTGTGTTTCCTCTCAGGTTGGCTGCTCTCTGACCTGCTCCTTCTGTTCCACTGCCCGGCAGGGTTTCAATCGTAACCTGAGTGTGGCTGAGATTATTGGTCAGCTTTGGGTGGCGATTAGGGAGCTGTCGGAACAGCAGCCCATCACTAATGTGGTACTGATGGGGATGGGCGAGCCGCTTACCAATTTTGACAACGTGGTTGCAGCCACTAATATCATGCTGGATGACCTGGCCTACTGCCGATCCAAGTACCGGGTTACTGTCAGTACCGCAGGCATCGTGCCAGCCATGGACAAGTTGCGGCAGGCATCTGATGTCAGTCTGGCTGTTTCCCTGCATGCCACAACGGATGAGCTACGGGACGAGCTGATGTCAGTGAACAAGAAATACCCCATTGCAGAGCTGATTGCCGCCTGTAAACGATTTGTTACAGGTGATAAGCGCCGCCGGGTTACCTTTGAATATGTGATGCTTGATGGCATCAACGATCATGATCAGCAGGCCCGTCAACTGGTAAAACTGCTGCAGGGTGTGCCGGCTAAGATTAATCTCATCCCGTTCAATCCTTTTCCAGGTGCTGGTTATCAGCGTTCGCCACAGGCGCGCATTGATCGCTTTCGTGAGATCCTGTCGGCTGCTGGGTTGACCACTGTGACCCGTAAGACCAGGGGTGGAGACATTGATGCGGCCTGCGGTCAACTGGTTGGCAAAGTGCATGATCGCAGTCGCAGGCACCCAAAGTATGAGCAAGTAGCTGCTCTGGGAGGTGGCTGTTGAAAAGGGTGGTTATGGTGTTGCTGTTGGGTGCTGCTATCCAGGTTTTGCTGTCGGCCTGCACCCCGGGTAATGTCCGCACTGGTGATGAAATGGGTGAGCTTGGTCAGTACTCACAAACCTCTAAAGCAAGTGAGATATACAGCAAGCTGGCGGTGGCCTATATGCAAGAAGGGCGGCTGGATATTGCCATGCAGAAGATCAAGCGTGGTTTAGCCATCTCTCCGAATAATCCCAAGGCCAACAATATTATTGCGCTGATTTATGAACGCCTGGGGGAACATGAGACGGCTGAGAAGCACTATAAACGTGCAGTTAAGTTGGATCCAAAAGACCCCTATACACATAACGCCTACGGCAGCTTTCTCTGTTCGCGTGAGCGGTATGACGAGGCTGACCGGCAATTTGCAGATGCGCTGAAAAATCCCCTGTATCAGACTCCGGAAGTAGCTCTGACTAATGCTGGTCTCTGTGCTGGTCGTCACGGGAATCAGGTGCAGGCTGAGGACTATTTTCGCCAAGCACTGAAAAAGAACGCCAAATTCCCAGTGGCACTAAACAGGATGGCGAACATCAGCTTGGAGAAGAATAATTACCTGTCGGCTCGTGGTTATCTGCATCGGTACCTTGAAGTGACGCGACATACTGCACATAGCCTGTGGCTTGGTATCCGTGTAGAGCGGACGCTTAAAGACCTTGATGCCCTGGCTAGCTATGAAATGTTGTTGCGAGCTGAATTTCCTGATTCTGCCGAGATGCGCATGTATGAGGAGTCAAAGAAATAATGACCACTGCGCAGGCAAACAAGGTAGAGATCACGCCGGAAGAAGGCGTTGGGCAATACTTGCGTGTAGCTCGGGAGGAGCGCGGGCTGAGCTGTCATGAGGTTGCTGATGCGCTGCTTTTGAGTGCAAGCATGATTGAAGCATTGGAGCAGAATGACCGTGATAAGCTACCTGGGCCAGTTTTTGTGCAGGGGTATCTGCGTAAATATGCGCGTCTTCTGGGTATCCCTGAAGAACCTGTACTACAGGCTTATGGTGGTTGCCAGGTGCCGCAGACTGACGATCAAACCGTGCTTGCAGGCTCACCCCTTAAACCAGAGATTCACAGCAACCATGCGGTAGTGCGCATGATCACCTGGGCTATAGTCTTTGGTCTGTTGGCGCTGGTGGTGGTTTGGTGGCGTGGCTATCTACAGTGGCCTACCAAGCAGCTGGTAAACGAATCTGATCCGGTCAGCCAGGCTGTTGAGGTGGTCAGCTTGCTCACATCTGGCGAGTCTGAGTTTGCTGCTGAGCCAGGGCCAGAGATAGAGACAGAGCCAGATTCAATTGTCGCGACCGAACCGCAGTTAATTGCAGCAATTCAGGCTGAGATGTCTATTATTCAGGAGGCAGAAGTAGTCAGCGATGAAATGCCAGTTGCCGAAGATGCCAGCGCCTGGGCAAATGCTTTGGCGATAGAGGAAGTGTCAGAGGTTACAATAGAAATACCTGTGGCTGGTGTAGATTTGGTGGATGCAGTGTCACCCACTGAAGCTATAGATGTTACAAATGGCGTAGTGATTGAGTTTTCGGAGGCCTGTTGGACTGAGATTGTTGACGCAACCGGTACCTACAGACTGGTTGGCAATATGCAGGCTGGAGAGCAGCATGTGCTGGGTGGTACAGCGCCGTATTCCATCGTGCTGGGTAACGGTCATGGGGCCAGCCTGACCATCAAAGGGCAACCCTTTGATTTAGCACCATACACATATGGCAATGTTGTGCGTTTCACTCTGGAGCCGGAAGCAATCCCGAGTACCTGATCATACCTGTTGCACCCCAACTGGATTTTTATCATATGGCAAAAAATATACAGGCCATCCGCGGTATGCATGATATTCTGCCGGCCCAGACACCTCTCTGGCAGTTGCTGGAGGGTCGCGTGCGAGATGTGCTTGGCTGTTATGGTTACCGGGAGATTCGGATGCCTCTGGTAGAGCAGACAGAACTGTTCAAGCGTTCTATCGGTGAAGTTACGGATATTGTTGAAAAAGAGATGTATACCTTTGAGGATCGCAATGGGGATAGTCTGACCTTGCGGCCTGAAGGTACAGCCAGCTGCGTACGGGCCGGTATTGAGCATGGGCTGTTACATAATCAGGTGCAGCGGCTTTGGTATCAGGGGCCTATGTTTCGTCATGAAAGGCCGCAGCAAGGACGCTATCGCCAATTCCAGCAGATTGGTGTTGAGACTTTTGGCATGGCTGGGCCGGATATTGATTTGGAATTGATCCTTATCACCCGCCGCATCTGGCAGGCTCTGAGGCTGCTGGATGGGCTGGAGCTACAGATTAACAGCCTGGGTACAGCAGAAGAGCGGCTGGCTTATCGAGAGATTCTGGTGGATTACCTGAGCGCTCACATTGACCAGTTGGATGAAGACAGTCGGCGGCGTCTGGATGGTAATCCGCTACGTATCCTGGACTCCAAGAATCCTGAGATGCGGGAGCTGATCGCTGGTGCTCCCGCCTTGATGGATTATTTGGGTGTCGAATCGCGTGCTCACTTTAAGACTATTTGTACCGGATTGGATGCAGTTGGTGTGGTATATGTTGTAAATCCCCAGCTAGTGCGGGGTCTGGATTACTATGCGCGCACAGTATTTGAGTGGGTGACTGACCGGCTAGGCGCTCAAGGCACCATATGTGCTGGAGGTCGCTTTGATGGTCTGGTTGAACAACTAGGTGGGCGTGCTACACCGGCGGTTGGTTTTGCCATGGGAGTGGAGCGGCTGGTGGCTCTGCTTGAGGAAGCTGGCACTCAGCCAAGTGAACAAGTTGATGCCTATCTGGTATTGATGGGTAATGAACCACAGCGCCAGGGGTTGCTGTTGGCAGAGCAGTTGCGCGACCAGGTGCCGGGGCTGCATTTGTTAACTCACTGTGGTGGTGGCAGCTTTAAGAGTCAATTCAAGAAGGCTGATCGGAGTGGGGCACGTTATGCCTTAGTGTTAGGTGAGGATGAACTGGCCAAAGGGGTTATTGGTATAAAATCCTTACGTGATGAGATAGAGCAGAAAGAAATAGCCTTGGATGAGTTGGCCGGGTTTTTTCATAATAAATCATAGTCGCCGATATTTACGGTAAAAGAGAACAAGACATGACGGCATATCAAACTGAAGAAGAGCAAGTCGAAGCGCTAAAAAGATGGTGGCAGGAGAATGGCAAAGCCACTATTGCAGGCGCTGTGCTTGGGCTGGGTGGTATATTTGGCTGGCAGGTCTGGCAGCAGCAGCAGCAAAGTGCCGCTGTACAGGCATCCAATCAGTATCAGGAATTAAGCGTGGCGATCAATCAGGGAGCCATTGAATCTGCTGCCAAGCAGGCAGAGATTCTGATCTCAGAGCGTGGCGATAGTGCCTATGCAGTGTTTGCGGCCTTGGGTATGGCTGGCCAGCGCTTGATGCAAGGGGATGCTGCTGTGGCCAAGGGACAGTTGCGCTGGGCGCTGGTAAATAGCAAGGATGACGGGATACGGCAGATTGCACGGCTGCGCTTGGCCCGCCTCCTATTGAGTGAAGGAGATGCTGCTGGTGCAGCAGGATTGGTTGCTGAAGCCGGGACAGATAGTTTTGCTGGTGAATTGGCCCAATTACGTGGAGATATAGCCTTGGTTAATGGTGATGGAGACGCTGCTCGTAAGGCATATCAGGATGCCTTAAATAGCAGTGTTGGCAACACCGAATTGGTGCAGATGAAGTTAGATGATCTTGCGATTGCAGCAGTAGAGTGAGTAATGGTTGAGATTAAACATTATGCCCTATAGATTGATTGTCACGGTTGTTACGCTATTGCTGGCTGGCTGTGGCTCATACGAGACCATTACCAGCCCGTCAAAGTGGTTTGAGACGGAAGATAATATTGACCCCCCAGCTGAACTGGTGGTGTTGAAAGATGATGTTGAAGTTAGAACCCTCTGGTCAACCTCAGTTGGTAAAGGCACCAAGGGCCAGCGGCTGGAACTGGCTCCACACGTCAGCAATGACATGGTCTATGTAGCCGATAGCAGGGGTAATGTGGTGGCATTGAATACGGCCAGTGGTGATCTGGTCTGGGAAGTGGATACAGAGCTGCCTCTCTCCGGAGGCCCAGGTGCAGGTGTTGGCCTGGTGCTGGTGGGAAGCCGTGATGGTGATGTGGTTGCCCTGGATGCTGCCAGTGGCAAGGAAAAATGGCGCAAACGTGTTAGTAGCGAAATCCTGTCTGTACCTCAAGCTGATCAGGGTATGGTGATAATACATACTATGGATGGCAGCCTGGTGGGCTTAGATGCCAGCACAGGTGAGCAGATTTGGGATTATAAACGCTCCGTGCCGGTACTATCCCTAAGAGGCAGTAGTTCTCCGGTGATTAGTGGTACCACAGTTATTTGTGGTTTTGCCAGTGGTAAATTGGTTGCTTTTAATCTCTCAAACGGTGATCTGCTATGGGAGGCCAGCATCAGCCCCCCAACAGGCCGGACTGAACTAGAACGTATGGTTGATATTGATGGTGAATTGGCGGTGGTGGATGGGGTTATATATGCGGCAACCTTCCAAGGTGATTTAGCAGCTGTTTCGGCAGAGACAGGAGTAGTGCTCTGGCGTCGCAGTATGTCATCACATGCTGGAGTTGGCGCAGATCTAAGGCAGATCTATATCTCTGATGACGAGGATCACGTATGGGCGGTGGAGCCACGCAACGGCGCTGCCTTATGGAAACAGAAAAAACTTCATGGTCGCAAGCTTTCAGCTCCGGCAGTGCTAGGCAGCTTTATTCTGGTGGGTGATTTTGAAGGTTATGTGCATTGGCTGTCCATTGAAGATGGTAGCCTGGTTGCGCGTTCCAGGGTAGGTGATGATCCGATCAGTACACCGCCAATTATCGATAATGGTGTTGCCTATATCTATGGTGATGGGGGCGATTTGGCTGCTTTCCGTGAGTCTGCTAATTAGCTCCCAAGGAGTGTTCACTTGTGTTACCCGTCATCGCCCTGGTAGGGCGGCCTAATGTTGGTAAATCCACTCTATTTAACCGGCTGACCCGCAGTCGGGATGCCCTGGTGGCAGACCAACCAGGCCTTACCCGTGATCGGCAGTATGGGGTAGGCAAGCTGGGTAACAGATCTTATCTGGTGGTGGATACTGGTGGTATTGCCCAAGAGGCAGACGGGATAGATGCTCTCATGCTGCAACAGGTGCAGCTGGCAATTGATGAAGCGGATCATGTCTTCTTTCTGCTGGATGCGAGGGATGGGTTTGGTGCAGGCGATGAGATTATCGCCGCACAGTTGCGGCGCACTGGTAAACCAATTACCCCGGTACTGAACAAGACCGAAGGCCTGGAAAAGGATTTAGCCAGTGCAGAGTTCCATGCCCTTGGTTTGGGTGACCCGGTACCAATTGCTGCGGCACATGGTCATGGTGTGACCGGCCTTATCAATGGAGTGCTTGAGTCTTTTCCAGAACCAGATCCTGACGATGATATTGCCGAAAGTGGTATTCGCATTGCCTTTGTTGGCAGGCCAAATGTGGGTAAATCCACCATGGTTAACAGGATGCTGGGTGAGGAGCGGGTGATAACCTTTGATCGCCCAGGAACCACCCGCGACAGTGTGTTCATCCCATTCAGGCGGGATGATAAACCCTACACCCTGATTGATACTGCCGGAGTGCGTCGTCGGGCGCGGGTCTATGATGTTATAGAAAAATTTAGCATCATCAAAACCCTCCAGGCCATTGAACAATCCAATGTGGTCTTGCTGGTACTGGATGCGCAGCAAGGTGTTGGTGAACAGGATGCTACCCTGGCTGGGCATATCCTGGAAAGTGGCCGAGCCTTGGTAGTGGTAATCAACAAGTGGGATGGCTTGGAATCAGACCAACGGGACCAAATCAAAGAAGAGATTGAGCGTAAACTGCCGTTTCTGGGCTTTGCAGACCACCGTTTTGTCTCTGCCCTGCATGGCTCTGGTGTTGGTAACCTGTTCAAAGTTGTTGAGGCGGCCTATGCCAATGCCATTCGTGATCTGCCTACGCCAGAGTTGACCCGTATCCTTGAGTCAGCTATTGAGGCGCACCAACCACCGTTGGTGCACGGACGTCGCATCAAGATGCGGTATGCTCATCAGGGCGGACAGAATCCACCTATTATCGTAATCCACGGCACCCAGACAGACTCTGTGCCTGACACCTATGCACGTTATCTGATTAACCGTTTTCGCAAGGTGCTCAAGCTATCCGGTACCCCTGTCAGGTTGATATTTAAATCCAGTGATAACCCTTATGCAGGCCGCAAGAACAAACTCACTGATAGGCAGATACGCAAACGCCAGCGGTTGAAGAAGTTTGTGAAGCGAAAAAAGTAACATCCAGAGATTTTGAGTTAAAATACATTCTTTAATTTATCGGTGGAGAAGGTTTAGATGTTCAGTAAAGAGATGCAGATCAGCGGTTTCGATGATGAGATCTGGGCGGCTATTCAGGCTGAGGAGCAGCGCCAGGAGGATCATATTGAGCTGATTGCTTCAGAAAACTATACCAGCCCACGGGTGATGCAGGCTCAGGGTTCTGTACTCACCAATAAGTATGCGGAAGGTTATCCCGGCAAACGCTATTACGGCGGTTGTGAGCATGTGGATGTGGCTGAGCAGTTGGCTATCGACCGGGCCAAGGAATTGTTCGGGGCAGACTACGCCAATGTGCAGCCCCATGCTGGCTCGCAGGCTAATCTTGCTGTCTATATGGCCCTCTGTCAGCCGGGTGATACGGTTCTGGGCATGAGTCTGGCCCATGGTGGTCACCTTACCCACGGAGCAAAGCCTAGCTTCTCTGGCAAGATCTACAATGCTGTGCAGTACGGCTTGAATCCAGAGACAAGTGAGATCGATTATGCTGAGGTGGAGCGTCTGGCCCGTGAGCATAAACCTAAGATGATTGTGGCTGGTTTTTCCGCTTACTCCCGCGTGGTGGATTGGCAGCGCTTTCGTGATATTGCCGATGAGGTGGGTGCCTATTTGTTTGTTGATATGGCTCATGTGGCTGGCTTGATTGCTACTGGCCTTTATCCCAGCCCGGTACAAATCGCCGATGTCACCACTACTACTACTCATAAGACATTGCGTGGTCCTCGTGGCGGTTTGATCCTGGCCAAGGCCAATCCAGAGATTGAGAAAAAGCTGAACTCACTGGTCTTTCCGGGCACTCAGGGTGGCCCACTGATGCATGTGATTGCTGCCAAGGCAGTAGCCTTTAAAGAGGCAATGCAGCCGGAGTTCAAGGTCTATCAGCAGCAAGTGAAGATAAATGCCCAGGCCATGGCCGAGGTGTTTATTGAGCGGGGTTATGATGTGGTCTCTGGTGGTACTGATGACCACCTGTTCCTGGTTAGCTTCATTGCAGCAGGTCTTACCGGCAAAGAAGTGGATAGTTGGTTGGGTAGTGCCAATATCACTGTGAACATGAATGCTGTCCCGAATGATCCTCAATCACCCTTTGTCACCAGTGGTATCCGCATCGGTACCCCTGCTGCTACCACTCGTGGTTTTGGTGAGTCTGAGGTACGTGATCTGGCTGGCTGGATGTGTGATGTGATTGATAGCAAGGGTGATAGGGCTACTATCGAGCAGGTCAAGGCCAAGGCGGCTGAGCTTTGTCAGCGGTTTCCTGTTTACAAGTAGCCACTAGAAACTCGAAACTATATTCAAATATGCGCTGTCCTTTTTGCGGAGCACAAGATACAAAAGTGGTTGATTCCCGCCTTTCAGGGGAAGGTGATCAAGTGCGTCGTCGCCGGGAATGTACAGTCTGTAAGGAGCGGTATACCACCTACGAGAGTGCAGAATTAAACCTGCCGCGTTTGGTTAAGCGGGATGGTAGCCGTGTCCCCTTTGATGGTCGTAAGCTCGTATCCGGTATTACCAGAGCGCTTGAGAAACGGCCAGTAGGTACCGAGCAGGTGGATGCCGCACTTAACCATATCCGGCGCAAGCTAATGTCTACAGGTGAGCGTGAAGTGGCTACTGACCAGATTGGTGAGTGGGTGATGGAAGAGCTGCGTGGTATGGATCAAGTGGCCTACGTTCGCTTTGCCTCGGTGTACCGCAAGTTTGAGGATGTAAATGCATTCCGCGAGGAAATTGACATGCTAGAGCGTCAGCCAACCCCTGAGGCACGACGTAAGCAGATGGATCTTCTGAGTAAAAAAACGGATAAAAAATGATTCTCCCTGGGGATCACCTATTCATGGCGCGTGCTATCCAGTTGGCACGCAAGGGTTGCTACACTTGTCATCCTAACCCCTGTGTCGGCTGTGTCATTGTCCGTGATGGAGAGGTGGCAGGTGAAGGGTTTCATTTCCGTGCTGGTGGGTCACATGCGGAGCCAAATGCGCTAATGGCCGCCAACAACCTGGCTCAGGGTGCCACGGTCTATGTCTCACTCGAACCATGCTGCCATCATGGTAAAACCCCACCCTGCACCGAGGTCTTGATCAAGGCTGGTGTCAGTCGGGTAGTGGTAGCTATGCAAGATCCTAATCCGCAAGTTGCTGGTAACGGCATTAAGCAGTTGGAACAAGCTGGCATTCAGGTAGACACAGGGCTACTGGAAGCAGAGGCACAGGAGTTAAACCCCGGTTTTATTAAGCGTATGCACGCAGGATTGCCATATCTGCGCTGCAAACTGGCAATGAGCCTGGATGGTCGTACCGCTATGGCCAGTGGGGAGAGCAAGTGGATCACCTCTGCTGCGGCGCGGCGGGATGTACACCGGTTGCGAGCACTCAGTTCGGCGGTAATGACTGGAGTGGAGACAGTGATTGCTGATGATGCCTCCCTCAATGTCAGGTTGGCACCGGAGGAACTTCAGGAGCTTGGGATAGGTGCAAAGTCGCCTCCATCTCCCTTGCGAGTGGTGCTGGATTCCAGGCTGAGAACCCCGCCTGAAGCCAAGATCCTAACCCTGCCTGGTGAGACTCTTATCCTCTGTGTGAATGATGCTGGCAAACGCCGTGCTGCCTTGGAATCGGCTGGAGCAAAGGTGGTGCTAATGCCGGAGTGTGATGGCCGAGTTAATCTACGGGCGGCGCTTGAATATCTTGCTGAGCAGGAGATCAATGAAGTCCTGCTTGAAGCTGGATCACAGCTTGTGGGAAGCGCTTTGCAGGCGGGGTTGATCGATGAGATGGTGATCTATATGGCCCCTCATCTCATGGGTGATGGTGGTAAAGGGTTGTTTCATATTCCTGGGTTGGAGCAAATGCAGGAGCGTATTGAATTGTCTATTTCTGACATTCGGGCGGTTGGACAGGATTGGCGAATTACTGCAAAACCAGTTTCTGGATAGACGATGATGCCAACCAATAGACTCACTCAACGCTGGGATCTATGGGCCATTATCCTGCTTGGCATCTATTTCATTGGGCGTCTATGCTACTTTGCCTTTACTGTTGGTCCTGGTGTCCCTCCAGATGAAATAACCCACATCAGCATTGTCCGGCTTTATGCTCAAACCTTGCTGGGGATAGAAAATTCTCCGGCCTCATTCCAGCATGGCCTAGTGACTCATGTCCCTTATCTTTACTACTTTATTATGGGGAAGGCTGCTGCCGTTATTGGGGACAACCACAGCACCTTACGGGTATTAAATATCGGCCTTTCCCTTGGGTCGCTTGTGGTTGCCTACCGATTGAGCCTATTGGTATTGCAGAACCCTTTGGCGCGAGTGCTGTTTTTTGTACTGCTGACCAATACCCTGATGTTCGGCTTTTTATCCGCATCAGTGAATTATGACAATCTGGCTAATCTACTGGCCGTCCTTGCCATCTACTATCTGGTGCGATACAGCCGCACCGAAGAATCAGCTCATTTGCTTTGGTTTATTATCTATACTGGACTTGGCCTGCTTACAAAAACAACCTTTCTGATGCTGACTCCGGTTCTCGGGTTGGCATGGCTCTTTCTTAGACGGCATTGCCTCCGTGCAGATGTACAGCGATTGCTGCAAGAGATATGCGCTGGCAAACGAAATGTTCAAGTGTTACTGCTTGGAGTTGTGGTGTGTGTGATTGCTAACCTCTCTCTCTATGGCGTCAATCTGGTTCGTTATGGCAATATTATTCCATCCTGTGCCCAGGTTATATCTCATGAGCAGTGCATGGATAACCGTATCTATGCGCGAAATTGGGTGCTTGGGCAATATCAGAGTGGCAAACTTTCGTACATAGATGCATGGCGGGCTACAGCTCAGATCAAACACCCTGGTGATATTGCCCATGCCAAGCGTCTGCTGGAGAATGAACGTCGTGTTAAGCAAATCCAACTTGCAAGCCTGAATGTCTTTGATTATATGCATCTGGTTTGGGTGGAGGCGGTGAAGCCATCGGTATTTGGCATTCAGGCTCACCAATCCATGCTGCGCACGCCCAATGAGTTGTGGAGTTATGGGCTTATTTTCTTTACAGCTTTGCTGCTGTTGGTGCGTAATATCCGCCTGGATGGGACTGACAGTATCTGGTTTGGGCTAGCTATTGTGGTGTTTGGTTATTACATCTTCCTGGTGGGTTACTATAACTACTCAGGGTATTTGCGACATCATGCGCCGTTACTGGGGGTGCAGGGGCGGTATCTGTTTCATGTGTTGTTGCCTGCCTATCTGCTGATGGCTGAGTTCTTGCTGCGGCCATTTCAGAAAAAGGTGCAAATAGCTATTGCACTCTTGGTTGGTGGTGTATTTATTGTGGGTGATTTTCCCTATTATCTCAGTCATGTTAGTGAGGTTTGGGGCAGGGCCATAGGCTAGGTTGATATGTTTACAGGAATCATAGAGGCAGTAGGCACAGTTGTTAGGTTGGAGCAACGGGGTGGTGATATCCGGTTGTCCATCAATACTGGTGCGCTGGATCTGGAAGGAACCAGTCTGGGTGACAGTATTGCGGTGAATGGCGTCTGCCTGACAGCAGTTGATCTTTCAGGAGATGGTTTTGCGGCAGATGTATCACGGGAATCTCTCTCATTGACCACGTTGGGTGGCTTGCGATCTGGCAGTGCAGTTAATCTGGAAAAGGCTCTGACCCTGAGTACTCCATTGGGCGGGCATCTTGTTACCGGGCATGTGGATGGTTTAGGCCTAGTGCTGGAACGCAAGGATGATGCCCGCTCTGTACGCCTGCGGGTTGAGGCTCCTGCTGAGCTGGTTCGTTATATTGCGTCAAAGGGTTCCATCTGCATTGATGGCACCAGCCTTACCGTGAATGATGTTGATGGTGGGGTGTTTGGACTGAATATAGTGCCCCATACCCTCCAGCAGACAATTATCGGCAGTTACCAGGCTGGTTCAAAGGTAAACCTTGAGGTGGATCTTATCGCCCGCTACCTGGAGCGCCTGCTGCTGGGGGAAAAGACTGGCTGCACTAATGTGGCCGGGATTAGTCGCTCATTTCTGGCGGAGCATGGGTTTTTAAAGTAGTACTCCTCGTTTCTTGAATTGAGCCACCTCTGGTAAACTTATCTGTTCGCTGTAACAAAAATATTAGATTCGTCTGGAAAATAGAAATTGGATACATGATTCTAAATAGTACCAAAGAGATTATCGAAGACCTCCGTCAGGGGAAAATCGTCATCATCATGGACGATGAGGATCGTGAGAACGAAGGGGATTTGCTTATTGCGGGGGACAAGGTAACGCCAGAGGCCATTAATTTCATGGCTCGTTTTGGCCGTGGCCTGATCTGCCTGACCCTGACTGAAGAGCGCTGTCAGCAATTACAGTTGCCTATGATGGTGAGTGATCAGGATACCCAGCATGCTACTAATTTCACGGTCTCTATTGAGGCCGCTGATGGTGTGACTACTGGGATCTCAGCAGCTGACAGGGCCACCACCATTCTGGCTGCTGTGGCCCCGGATGCGCAGCCTGAAGACCTGAATCAGCCAGGACATATTTTCCCACTCATGGCTCAACCGGGCGGTGTACTGGTGCGTGCAGGTCATACTGAAGCTGGTTGTGACCTGGCCAGATTAGCAGGGCTTAGCCCCACGTCAGTTATTGTTGAGATTCTGAATGAAAATGGATCCATGGCGCGGCGACCAGATCTTGAGGTTGTGGCTAAAGAGCACGGGCTGAAAATTGGCACTATTGCGGATCTGATTGAATATCGAGTCAGCAACGAAAAGACAGTGGAGCGAGTAACTGAATGTCATTTGCCCACCAGCTATGGTGAGTTTAATCTGGTGGCTTATCAGGACTGCATTGATGACGAGTTGCATCTGGCTTTGGTGCTGGGAGAGGTTGATTCAGAACAACCGGTACTGGTGCGGGTGCATATGCAGAACTCTCTCAATGATTTGTTCGATACCACCCGGATTGATCAAGGGCTGCCTCTGCACAAGGCTATGAATTGGGTATCTCAGGAAGGTCAAGGCATTATTGTGGTGCTGCGTAATCATGATTCTTCCCGCGAAATCATCCAGCGCATGCGGGCTTATCAGATCCATGAAGAGCAGGGGAAGGCTCCGAAACGTGACAAGGGCAAGGAGTTGCGTACCTTTGGTGTAGGCGCTCAGATTCTATCTGATCTTGGAGTGCGTAAAATGCGGGTTTTGAGTGCGCCAAAAAGTTTTCACGGGATTTCCGGTTTTGGCCTGGAGGTCGTAGAGTATGTATGCCATGACTGTGGCGAAATACAGGAAGAGGATTAATATGAGTATCAAGACTATTGAAGGGGAGTTGCAGGTACGTAATGCCCGGTTCTGTATCGTTGTTGCACGGTTCAATGGCTTTATTGTAGAGAGCCTGCTGGATGGTGCCATTGATACCCTGAAACGGCATGGTGCCAGCGAGTCTGACATTACCATTGTCCGTGTGCCAGGTGCCTTTGAGCTGCCTCTGGCGCTGGAGAAAATTGCTGCTGGTGGGGAATATGAGGCCATTATTGCGCTGGGTGCAGTTATCCGAGGTGGTACTCCTCACTTTGATTATGTTGCTGGTGAATGTGTAAAAGGCATGGCTCAGGTAACCTTGAAACATGTAGTGCCGGTAGCCTTTGGTGTATTGACTACGGATACTATTGAACAGGCAATTGAACGAGCTGGGACCAAGGCTGGTAATAAAGGTGGTGAAGCGGCCCTCTCTGCCATTGAGATGGTTAATGTGTTGCGCCAGCTCTGATGAGTGGCAAACGCACCAGATCTCGTCAACTTGCAGTTCAAGCCATCTATCAGTGGCAGCTTGCTGGTCAGAACATCAAAGATATTATTCAACAGTTTCGGGAAGATGAAGCGCCTAACAGCTTTGAAGATGAATATTTCTCCACCCTGGTTCGAGGTGTACCTACTAACCTTAATGATCTAGACGAGGCCCTGGGTTCCTGTCTGGATAGATCTATCGGCAGTGTTGATCCAGTGGAGCGTGCCATCCTGCGCATAGGTGCTTATGAACTGAGTCATTGTCCTGAAGTCCCTTATCGTGTGGTGATCAATGAGGGGATAGAGCTGGCCAAGGTCTTTGGCGCAGAAGATGGCCATAAATATATCAACGGGGTGTTGGATAAACTAGCAAAAAAACTGCGCCAAATAGAAGTTAATTAAACATGTACGGTTGCTCATGCCACTTTCCGAATTCGAACTCATCCAGCAGTTTTTCTCTCAGAGTGGCGCTAAACGCTCCGATGTCCGCCTAGGTGTAGGTGATGATTGCGCCCTGCTGGCGGTGCCGGCGGGAAAAGAGCTGGTGGTCTCCATTGATACCCTGGTAGAGGGTATCCATTTTTATCCAAATGTTGATCCTGAATCATTAGGCCACAAAGCCCTTGCTGTGAATCTTAGTGATCTGGCTGCCATGGGCGCAGAGCCAGCTTGGGTAACCCTGGCGCTGACCCTGCCGACAGCTGATTCCGACTGGCTGGAAGCATTTAGCCGAGGCTTTGCAAAATTGGCGATGGCTCACAGAGTTCAACTGGTTGGTGGTGATACCACTCGTGGGCCGCTTAATATCAGCGTACAGGCCCATGGTTTTGTTGATGCCGGCTGTGCATTGCGGCGCGCAGGGGCGCAGGCAGGGAATCTGATCTATGTTACCGGAACCTTGGGTGATGCAGGGTTGGCTCTGCGTGTTGCTGAGGGACTCTCTCTGCCTGCTGGTTCCCTGCCATACCTGCAATCCCGCCTCGAACGCCCCACGCCACGGTTGGCTGAAGGAATGGCGTTGGTTGGGCTAGCCAATGCTGCAATTGATATCTCTGATGGGCTTATCGCAGATTTAGGACATATTTGTAAACAAAGTGCCTTGGGGGCGTGCCTGGATATGCCGTCCTTGCCTTGCTCCACATCAGTTCAGGAGTACCTGGATGAGCGCGGAGATTGGAGTCTGCTGCTATCCTCAGGTGATGACTATGAGTTATGTTTTACCGTGCCTCCAGTCCATCGGGACAAGGTAGAGGCACTAGGTGAAGAATTGACATCTGGATTGACTTGTATTGGTATTATGGAATCAAAGCTTGGTATACGCTGCCTTGGTGTTAATGGTCAGGAACTTAAAAATATAACTCAAGGCTATGACCACTTCCATTCCAGAAACTGAATCAAACGGCCATCCCCGGCCGGATTGGCGCAACCCTCTACATCTACTTGCCTTCGGACTTGGCTCCGGTGGTGTACCTAAGGCACCTGGAACCGCTGGCACCCTGGCTGCGATCCCTGTCTACCTGCTGATGCAGCCTCTCAGCCCCCTCATGTATGGTTGTGTTGTGCTGGTGATGTTGCTGTTTGGTATCTGGCTCTGTGGCCGGGTTGCTCAGGATCTTGGTGTGCATGACCATGGCGGTATCGTCTGGGATGAATGGGTGGGTTTCCTGATTACTATGGTTTGGGCACCACCAGGCTGGCTCTGGATTGTGGCAGGGTTTGCCCTGTTTCGCCTGTTTGATATATGGAAGCCATGGCCCATTGACTGGCTGGATCGTCGTGTAAGTGGTGGGCTGGGGATCATGGTTGATGATGTGCTGGCTGGCATTTATGCCTTGGTGACTATGCAGTTGGCAGCATATCTATGGTTGTAAATTCTTTTTCTCTGTGCATTTTGTATTCTACATGTGGTAAAAACAGGCTCATGAAGAGGATTGATTGGCTTAGATATTATTCATGGGTTGCCGTAGTACTGCTTAGCTTATGCATTGTGTGGCCTGGAACGGTATTGGCAGTAGAAAAACTGCGTGTGATGGCGCTCTTTGCTGATAAAGCAATGGTAGAGATCAACGGCAAAAACCGTTTATTGAAGAAAGGGAAGGCAAGCCCGGAAGGGGTGTTGCTAATCTCGGCAGATGCTAAAGAGGTTGTCCTTGAAATTGATGGCAAACGCGAAACTTACGAGCTTGGTCGTCATGTAAGTGCGAGCTTCAGCAAGAGTGAGTTTAAAGAGGCGCGCATCTATCTGAATAACCGTGGCAGCTTCACCACTATTGGCTCAATTAATGGGCGCACAGTGGATATGTTGGTGGATACTGGTGCTAGCTCTGTGGCTATGAGTGAGGTTGAGGCGCAGCGGCTTGGGCTGCCATACAGACTAAAGGGAGAGGTAATAGGAGTTAGTACTGCATCGGGTTTTGCCAAGGGATACAGGCTGACACTGGATCGGGTGAAGGTGGGTGACATTATGTTGCGTAATATTGATGCTACGGTGATTGAAGGTAGTAGCCCACAGCAAGTATTGCTTGGTATGACCTTCCTGGGTCAGCTTCAGATGGAGAATAAAAGTAGTGTGATGGTGTTGAGGACTAAGTATTAGCTATCGGGATTTCAGGCGATCCCGCAGATTTGCCCCGATATACCAGAACAGCGAAATCAGTCCCCCGATCACGGCAATCCCCACTGTCCCCCAGCCAACCAGGCCAGTCATGTCTGATTCAATCCAGAGTCCAAAATAGGCAATCACTGAGCCAAGCAGCCCTAGTAGCATAGATTTAGCACCAAGTTCAGCTGATTTATGGGCCTGTTGAGGTTGTGGATCGTCGGTCATAAGAAGATGGTTGCTTGCGAAGGTCAGGGTGGGATCGTATCCTATCCAGATGGCCGATGAAATAGGTTGTTGGAGTACTTGATGAGAGATGCAGTAAAAGATTATTATGGTAAAACCCTACAGGGATCACATGATCTGCAGACTGATGCATGTTGCACAGATGCGAGTGTGCCAGGTTTTGTAAAGCAGGGGTTGAGTAAGATTCATGCGGAGGTTGCCGGGCGCTATTACGGCTGTGGCCTGGTGATGCCGGAATTATTAGAGGGGATGCGTATCCTTGATCTGGGTAGCGGCGCTGGCCGTGACTGTTTTCTGCTGTCGCAGCTTGTGGGTGAGCATGGCTATGTCCTTGGTGTGGATATGACTGATGAGCAGTTGGAAATAGCCAATAAATACATCGACTACCATATGGATGAGTTTGGATACAGCAAGCCTAATGTTGAGTTTAGAAAGGGTTATATTGAGCATCTGGATGAGCTAGGCCTGGATGACAATAGCTTTGACATCATTATCTCAAACTGTGTCATCAATCTGTCCCAGGATAAAGCAGCGGTGCTCCGTGAAGCCTACCGTATCCTGAAGCCTGGTGGTGAAATGTATTTTTCGGATGTTTATGCCGACCGTCGAGTACCCCAAGAGCTGATTGCTGATCCGATTCTCTATGGCGAATGCTTGAGTGGTGCGCTCTACTGGAATGATTTTCATAGCCTGGCAAAGCAAGCAGGCTTTACTGATCCCAGGTTGGTAGAAGATCGACCCCTTGCCATTGATAATAGTGATGTTGAAAAGCGTATAGGCCATATTGATTTCTTCTCTGCGACCTACCGCCTGTTTAAGCTGCCTGAGCTGGAGACCCACTGTGAGAACTATGGGCAGGCAGTTATCTACCAAGGATCCATCCCACACTATAAGGAACGGTTGCAGTTGGATAAGCGCAATGGGTTTATGTGTGGCCTGATACACCAGGTAAGCGGTAATACCTTTCAGATGCTACGTAACACGCGCTTTGCGAAGCATTTTGAGTTTATGGGGGCAGGGGATACCCACTTTGGTATTTTTGAGAACAGTGATACCAATCTGCCGTTTGATAAGCAAAAAGTTGGCTGTTGCTAAGGTACCAGACTCTTTGCGCCCAAACAGCAGCGGGGCTATTGTGGCATTGCCCGGTGCTTGGCTGCGATGAAGTCGCTGTGAGAAACATATAGCAGCTCAGCCACTTTACGCACCAGGTGCTCCTCGTATTTGTGTATCTCCCCATCGGTGAAGGCTATTTGCCAGAGCTGCTCAACAATCCTGATTTTTTGTTTTATGGAGAAGTTGGCGTTTATCAGAGAGGTGAATTGGTGGTAATCGATAGCCTGTTCAGCCTCTTGTTCAGCTAGAGCCAGTAATTGCTCGGTTTCTGTGTCCGACAAGGTGAAATGCCGGGTAATTAATGCTTGGATAAGCCTCTGTTCTTGTGGGCTATGCTCATCATCCATGCGCATCATCTCAAACAATAGAGCTGCTGTTGCTAGTTGCAGGGCGTGTTCGTTCTCAGTATCGTTCTGTGTTGATAGTGGGGCGATGTTATGATCAAAAAATTGTTTTATTGCTTGCAGCATGGGTGGACTCAAATGAAATCAGAAAGATTGCCAGATTCTACAGAATATCGAGCCTGTATTCACGGAATCTTGGCATGCTTTCCACGGCTGATTAATGTAGCCAATAAAACAGAGATAATTCCTATGACCCATGGGCAAACAATAAGCGAATAGTAGATCAAAATGGAACATTGGTACGCCATACAAACTAAGCCCCGCCAAGAAGTATTGGCCGAAGAAAACCTACGACGCCAGAGATTCGAAGCCTACCTCCCGCGTATATCCTTGTCACGGAGGAGGCGGGGAAAATGGGTTAAGGTGATTGAGCCGCTCTTCCCCCGCTACCTCTTTATTCGGTTTGATCCGGCACAATTGAGTATTGGGCCAATTCGCTCAACCCGAGGAGTTGTTTCAATTGTTCGGTTTGGTAATGAGATCTGTTCTATGCCAGACGACGCAATTGAGTTCCTAAAGCAGCATGAAGACTCAGATACCGGACTTTATAACCAGGCAGATGATCAATTTCAGCAGGGAGATTCAGTTACGGTCATTTCAGGAGCCTTTGCCGGGTTGGAGGGTGTTTTTCAGGCTCAGACCAGCAATGAGCGCGTTGTTTTGCTGATTGAATGCCTGGGGCGCGCCAGTCGGGTTACACTCGGGTTTGATGATGTTGGGAAGGCACCGATTTGAGTTAATCAATGCCAGCCTGTACTGATTGTGTGTATTATGCTTCCTTGTTTTCCTTAAAAAAATCAGTTTTAATACAATATGTTCAACGAATGAACGCGCTGTATTAAAACTGATTTTTCTAAAGGAAAGAACTCAACTGGACGCTGACGTTGGATGTCGTAGAAGTATTGACACGGCAGGGCGGTAGCGTCTCTGCATCACCCTGAACGAGTACTGGAAATGCCATCCCCCATAGCTATGGATGAAACCCATTACAAAATCTTAAAGCATCTGGAAAGTAACCCGGATATTAGTCAGCGTGAGCTAGCCCATGAAATGGGTGTTTCTCTGGGTAAGATAAACTATTGCCTCAAGGCCCTTATTGAGAAGGGATGGTTGAAGGTTAATAATTTCAAGAACAATCAAAATAAGCTTGCATATGCCTACATACTGACTCCACAGGGAGCAAGCGGCAAAGTTGCTATGACCATGAAATTTCTACAGCGTAAGATGGCTGAATATGAATCGATAAAAATGGAGATCAGTGAACTGAAAAGGGAACTTCAATTAGAGTCTCCAATAGGAGATCAATAAAACGAAGTTGACGTGATTTTATGGACTTGTTGTTGCCAATAATTGCTGCCTTTGTCGTAGCCTATATTCTGCTTGATTTTCTTCAGCCGATGGCTAAACGTATTGGCTTGGTAGATGAACCAGATCATCGCAAGCACCATGAAGGGACTGTGCCTCTCATTGGTGGTGTTGCCATGCTTATAGGGCTTATGGTAGGTGCATGTTTTATTGAACGGCTATATACCGAGTGGCTAGGTTTCTTAACTGGGGCAATGTTATTGGTTGTTGTTGGGGTGCTGGATGATTTATACGAATTAAAAACTGCTTACCGTTTTGCTATTCAGATAATTGCTGTCTTACTTGTATGTTTGTGGGATGGAGTTGTAATAGACAATCTTGGCAACCTGCTTGGTTTTGGTGATATCACACTTGGCTCGTTATCAATTCCATTCACCATATTTGCCGTCGTGGGTGTTATCAATGCCGTAAATATGTCGGATGGTTTGGATGGGCTAGCTGGCGGGTTTATGTTGGTTGTACTAATTGCGATTGGAGTCTTTGATGCTATTGCTGGGGGTAGTAGTGTTGGATTAGTGTCATGGCTGCTGGCTGGCGTTGTAGTTGCATTTCTTAGATATAATATCCCTGTTACTCAATTGATTAATAAACGTGTCTTCATGGGTGATGCCGGGAGTATGTTCTTAGGCTTCACTGTGGCCTGGCTTTTGATACGTTTATCGCAAGTTCCTGACTCCTTATTCGATCCGGTAATGGCACTATGGCTTATGGCGCTGCCACTCATGGATACTATTGCAATTATCATACGGCGGGTGAATAAAGGCAGCTCTCCGTTTTTGCCTGATCGTGAGCATTTCCATCATATTATTTTGCTCGCAGGGTATAGTGTACGCCAAACAGTCTTCATGCTGTTAAGTCTTGCTATTGCGATGGTAGCGATTGGTGCTATAGCATGGTTTTTAGGTGTGCCAGAGCCGTTGTTTTTCTATGCATTTCTCACGCTGTTTGCACTCTATTATTGGGGAATTAGTCATTCGTGGAAAGTCATGAAAGCTGTGCGTCAGATCCACAATGGCCCAGAATAAAAAATGAAATATAAAATAGCAATTGCCGGAACCGGCTATGTAGGGCTATCTAATGCCATTCTGCTTGCTCAGAACCATCAGGTTGTTGCTCTCGATATTGTTCCAGAGAAGGTTGATTTGCTGAATCGCAGGCAGTCACCGATTCAGGATGTTGAGATCCAGGATTATCTGGCTAACAAAGCGCTTAATTTACGCGCAACACTTGATAAGCAAGATGCATATTTAGATGCTGATTTTGTAATTATTGCCACACCTACTGATTACGATTCAAAAACAAACTATTTTAATACTGGTTCGGTTGAGGCGGTGATTCGTGATGTACTTGAGATAAACCCAGATGCAGTGATGGTGATCAAATCAACCATACCGGTCGGGTTTACTGTCAGAGCACGGGAGAAATACAATTGCAATAATTTAATTTTTTCTCCAGAGTTCCTACGTGAGGGCAGCGCCCTGCATGATAATCTGTATCCATCTAGGATTGTAGTTGGCGAACACTCAGAGCAGGCAAAGGTGTTTGCAGATCTGCTCTGTGAGGGTGCCATAAAACAAGATATTCCAGTGCTGCTTACTGACCCTACAGAAGCTGAAGCAATTAAACTCTTTGCAAATACCTATCTTGCTATGCGCGTTGCATATTTCAATGAACTGGATACCTATGCCGCTACACATGGGCTGGATTCACGCCAGGTAATCGATGGTATTTGCCTTGATCCACGCATTGGTAATCATTACAACAATCCCTCATTTGGCTATGGTGGCTACTGCCTGCCAAAAGACACTAAGCAGCTATTGGCTAACTACAAGGATGTGCCGCAGAATATGATCAATGCCATTGTTGATGCAAACACCACCCGCAAGGATTTTATTGCCCAGGATATTCTTAGGCGGAATCCAAAAATTGTCGGAGTTTACCGGTTAATAATGAAAGCAGGGTCTGACAATTTCCGTGTATCCTCAATTCAAGGGATCATGAAGCGAATCAAGGCAAAAGGTATTGAAGTTATTATTTATGAGCCAGAACTCAAGGAGACAGAGTTTTTCCATTCGCGTGTGGTAAATGATCTTGATACATTCAAGCAAGAAACAGATGTCATTATTGCCAATCGCATGTCCAGTGTGCTGTGTGATGTCGAAGATAAAGTCTATACTCGTGACCTGTTTGGAAATGATTAAACCTTCTTCTTGTAACTTGCCACTTGAAGCCTACCAGCCACAGCACACAAACCTCTAACCTGGAGCCTCAACCTCCAGAGAGAAAAGCAGAAATCACCCTGTTCTGGTTTCTGCTCCTAATAATCGCTTGGCTTCCGATCCCATTGGGCAGCAACCGTGGCTGGTCCTGGTCTCTGATGGCACTACTGGTATTTATTTTGGCTGCAAGTTGGCTCATCAACCGCCTGTGGGCGCGGTTGCCGGTGCCTGACGTACTGATAAAACTATGGATGCCTCTGCTCTTACTGCTTATCTGGTTGCTCTATTCGTTGGTTCAGATTGTGCCTTTGCCGCTAGTGCTGCTGGAAACCTTGAGTCTGGCGGCTGTTGAACTCAATCGTTATCTCCTGGGAGAAAATTTGCCTGCGACGATGAGCTTAAGTCTTGATCAAGGAGCAACATGGGCTTTTTTCCTGCAAGCTGCTGCTTATTTAACATTGTTTTGTCTGGTCTTGGTTTTGGCTAACAGCCGGCAGCGCTTGCGCCAACTGGCTCTGTTGCTGGTCTATCTTGGAACCGCCGAGGCACTCTTTGGCTTGACGAATTACTTCACTAATGGCCAGTTCGGGTATTTTACTCCGAGTGCAAACTGGGATGCTTCGGTGATCGGGACTTACATGAACCGCAACCATTTCGCAGGTCTGATGGAAATGAGCATTCCCATGGCGTTGGGGTTGATACTGGCCAGGCGGCAGCAGAGGCGTTTTTACCCCACCTTAAAATCGAGATTGCGTGCGCTCTCAGCTTTTTTTCTCTCCAGACAGAGCCAGCTTTATCTCTGCGTGGTGATTATGCTGGTCGCGCTCTTCTTTTCGGCATCCAGAGGAGGGAATGCTTCCCTGATAATTTCGTTGTTCGTTGGAATTGCTTTGTTCCGTTTTACTGATAGACGCATTGCGTCACGGGCCAAGATGAGCAAAGTTGTGTTTTTGATGGCTATATTAGCCGTGACCTGGTTTGGGATGGGTAATTTGACTTTGAGACTTGAAAAGCATGGATTTGAAAGCAACCGGCACCTGGTACGTGAGGCAACTTATCCGCTGATTGCAGATTATCCGCTATTTGGTACTGGTGCTGGTACCTATGAATGGGTTTTCCCCCTTTACAAGACTCATGATCTGGGATCTTTCATCTATGATCATGCGCATAATGATTACCTGGAGCTGCTCGGGAACCAAGGTGTGGTCGGCTTTCTGCTGTTGGCAGTGCCGCTACTGCTGCTTTACCAGCATATCGTAAGGGGATTAGGAAGGCGCCGGGATCCATTGCTGCGCGGTATTCTGTTTGGTGCTTTCTGTGGCACTCTGTCGATGTTCATTCATGCTGCCGTGGATTTTAACTTCCAGATACCGGCCAACGCCGCTATATTCTGGTGCCTGTTGGGGATGGGGGCGTCTGCATCCATTGTTAGACGCAATCCCATAAAAATGAGACACAAAGTGCGTGAAAAACAGTATGACCACGGCGAAATGGAAAGCAAGCAACAGATGGTAAAGACAAATAGTTATGCAGACGGCATACCTTAAAACACTTTATGTCTTTGTGGTGAAAAAAACATGAAAAATTACCAAACAAGAAAGCGTATTCTAGTTACAGGCGGTGCCGGTTTCCTAGGCTCACATCTATGTGAACGACTGCTAAACGATGGTCATGATGTTTTATGTCTGGATAACTTCTTTACGGGCACCAAGGATAACATTCTACATTTGCTGGATAACCATCACTTTGAGGTTATGCGCCATGACGTAACGTTCCCATTATATGTAGAGGTAGATGAGATATATAATCTAGCCTGTCCAGCATCACCAATTCACTACCAATTCGACCCGGTACAGACAACAAAGACAAGCGTACACGGTGCAATCAATATGCTTGGGCTAGCCAAGCGAACCAAAGCTAAAATATTTCAGGCTTCCACCTCAGAGGTTTATGGTGATCCAGAAGTACATCCCCAGCCTGAAGGTTATTGGGGGCATGTAAACCCGGTTGGAACTCGCTCCTGTTACGATGAGGGCAAGCGTTGTGCTGAAACTCTATTTTTTGATTATCACAGACAGCATGGTTTGACGATCAAAGTTGCACGAATCTTCAATACTTATGGCCCACGTATGCATCCCAACGATGGGCGGGTTGTTTCAAATTTCATCATGCAGGCACTAAAAGGTGAAGATATTACTATCTATGGTGATGGCAGCCAGACCCGTTCCTTTTGTTATGTTGATGACTTGATTGAGGGATGGATTACATTGATGGATACATCAGATGATTTTACTGGCCCGGTTAACCTAGGTAATCCCAATGAGTTTACTATTCGGCAGTTGGCTGAGAAAGTAATTGAAATGACAGGCTCAACGTCTGGATTGGTTTACAAGCCATTGCCATCTGATGACCCTACCCAACGCCAACCGGATATTACATTAGCCAGAGAGAAGCTAAACTGGCAGCCAACTATTGAGCTTGATGTGGGGTTGGTAAAAACAATTGCTTATTTCAAAAAATTTGCAATTTGAAACCTAACCACAAATCACGAGAAAGGCAACTCCCATGAAACCATCTGTCGCTTTAGAGCAATACAGAGAGGATATTCGACAAATCGTTGCCCGATATAATACGTATAATGCGAGAGTGTTCGAGTCTGTCCTAACTGGACATGATACCGATACTAGTGACCTTGACTTTCTTGTAGATACTACCTCGGATACAACACTCATGGATATCGGGGCTATTCGGTTTGAGCTAAAAACGCTTCTCGGTGTCAAGGTTGATGTACTTACCCCTAATGGATTGCCAACAACATTTCGAGATCGAGTGCTCAAAGAGGCACTACCAGTATGAGTCCCGCTGATACCCCTCGTCTAATCGATTATCTTGCACACATCCTTGAAGCGATCGTCAGGATTGATGAGTATGTCGAAGATATGGATGAGGCAGGATTTATTCGGGATCACCGTACTCAGGATGCCGTCCCCCACTAAATGCGCAGGTAGGGGAGTTATATAAGACTTACAATTTGTAACCCAGCATACCTATGACCTCCAAACAACAATTCTCATAACTGGCGGTGCTGGTTACATAGTGAGCCATGCCTTTAACTTGGATCTTGAAACTTGCAGCTCACGAATCACCGATCACCAATAACTTATAATCTTATGAGCGTCCCATATTTCCCAAAAGTGATCGATCAGATCAGTCTTTACCGGGTTAAGCCAGCAAAACCTTGTGCAAAAAAATCATGGCCTGATGAACATGGGCCGTTTCTGGGCGAATACTGATTATGTATGGATTTTTAAAAGAGCTAGATAAGCTGAGGTCGCTATTATCTTACCGTGATAAATTAAAATTGGTCCTTCTGCTTGGGTTAATGTTGGCTGCTTCTTTGCTAGAAGCCATAGGATTGGGAGCTATACCATTATTTATAACCTTGATTATGAAGCCATCATCCCTATCCGAGAATCGTTGGATCGGTGATGCATTTGGTTCACTACCAGATGAGTCATCTATCCAATTGGTGTTGTTGGCAGCAAGCGTGTTATTTTTTTTTACTGTCTTCAAAAATATATTTTTGTCATTCGTATATTATGTTCAGGCAAAAGTTGTGACATCACAGCGAGTGAAACTTGGTGAGAGGCTATTTCGTGCCTATCAGTTAGCGCCCTATGAATGGCATTTACAGCATAGTACCTCTGAGCTTATTAACAGGATACAGAATGATACAAACCATGTGCTGAGAGGTGTCATGATGGCACTTCTAGATTTGGTGATGGGAGTACTAATGGCGTTAGTAATTATTATCATTTTAATGTTTGGAGCACCTGGGTCTGCCTTGATGAGTCTTCTTGTAATTGGGGTTGGGATGTATCTGGTCGTTAATTTATTTCAGAAGCGGCTAAGACGTATTGGGGAAGCGATACGTATAGAGAATGAGAATATGATTAAGGCAGTTCAACAAGGGCTTGGGGCCTTGGTGGATGCGCGAATCATTGGTTGTGAGGCCTACTTACATAAGTCCTATAGGAAAGGGCTTGTACATGAGGCTGATGCTTTAGTGCATCATTTCACCATTCAGAAATCAACGCCTTTTGTTATCGAAACATTCGCGATCTTAGGGCTGCTGATTATTCTTATCATTCTGATGTATACAGTGGATTCATTGGGTGCTGTTCTTCCCGTAATTGCGCTACTCAGTGTGGCTACTATTCGTCTAAAACAATTGGCTTCTAAAATAGCAAGTTCTATTAACAGTATAAACTCCACCAGAGCCTTCATTCCTGCGCTATTGAGAGATCTCAACGATTTGGATGCCATTGAGAAGTTGCGAGAAGAGAGAGCTTCGCTGTCAGGTAAGATCAATGCATTTAAAATGCTTACGTTAAATAGAATTACATACTACTATCCTGAGACAGAAAATCCGGCGATAAAGGAGGTATCTTTAGAAATCAAGAAAGGGGAGTCAGTTGCATTCGTCGGGAGTACAGGATGCGGAAAATCAACGTTGGTAAATATTATTCTAGGGTTGCTAGAGGGCAGCTCAGGCCAAATCATGGTCAATGGTTTAGATATCTACAGGGATATGGATGGGTGGCGAGCGCATCTTGGGTATATTCCTCAGGTGATATTTCTTGTGGATGATACAGTTCGGGCAAATGTGGCTTTTGGTATTCCTCCAAGTGACGTTGATGAAGATCAATTATGGTTAGTATTGCGAGCGGCCAGATTGGATGATTATGTCATGACATTGCCAGACGGAATTGACACAGTGATAGGGGAGTGTGGGGTTCGGCTTTCAGGTGGTCAGCGCCAGCGGTTAGGAATTGCCCGAGCACTGTATCAGAATCCAGATGTATTGGTGATGGATGAGGCAACTTCGGCTCTTGATAATAAGACTGAGCATGAAGTCATACAGGCTATACAAGACATTAGGAAAGGGCGAACACTTATCATGATTGCTCACCGTTTAAGTAGCATTAATAATTGCCGTATGTATTATATCGATAGTGGCCAAATAAAGGCAGTTGGGACTTATGATGAACTATGTGAGATGTCTGATGATTTTCGAGCAATGATGCATAGTGAGGCTGTATAACTTTTAAAGAAATGATATATGGTTATGTTGCCACTCACTGAGGACTGAAATGACGAGAAATGAAAAAATTTTATTTGGGCTTAATAAGGAAGGTATCGGTATTGAGATTGGAGCTAGTCACCGTCCAGTAGCGCCAAAAAAGGATGGATATCATGTTCATATCATTGATCATTTAGATAAGGATGGCTTGATTGAAAAATATAAAGCAGAGAATATATCTAGTAGTGTTAATTCAATAGATAATATTGAAGAGGTTGATTTTGTTTGGACTGGGCAGGGCTACACGGAATTGACTGGTAAAACAAATCATTATGATTGGGTAATCGCAGCGCATGTTATAGAACATTCGCCAGACCTGATAGCTTTTTTGAATAATTGCGGAGAAATATTGAAAGAAGGTGGTATTTTATCATTAGCTATTCCGGATAAGAGATATTGTTTTGATCGTTTTAGGCCAATATCAAGCCTATCGAAAGTTATAGATGCTCACCTGTATAAACTGATGAGGCATTCTCTTGGAACTGTTGTCGAATATCGCCTTAATAGTGTGACAAAGGATGGTGTAATTGGGTGGAGCAAATACCATGGAGGGGAGTATAAAATGAGACATGCCATGGATGACTTCACGTTGGCCATTGAAGAGAATAAGATAAGCTGTGCTTATACTGACTACCATGCGTGGTGTTTTACTCCGTCTGTATTTAGATTGCTAATTCATGATCTGAATATGCTCGGATATATTTCATTTAGTGAGGTGAGTTATTATCCAACCTCTGGTTGTGAGTTTTATGTTTCTTTGCGTAAATCGCATAAAAAATCGTGTGTTGATAGGCTAAAGATGCTTGGTGCTATCGAGCATGAGTTGGAGAATGCAGACAGAATCTCACTGCGTGATATGCTTGGCTATAAGGTTATGATCATTAAAGGCAAGCTGAAGCGGTTTTTGAAAAAAATCGGATTTATATAAGACAGAATATACCTCTATTAATACATGCATGAAACATAAAAAATGTTCAGAGATGTGGTTTCTATGAATTTATTAAGGATCGTGTAATTGTATTATTTATAATACTTTGGGCGCTTCACGATGGCGTTTATCTATTTCA
>UOFX01000085.1_pt1 | contig 94888 bp, 102 predicted proteins | sample 1989101 | NCBI WGS metagenome assembly UOFX01 (sample SAMEA4712195, study PRJEB27164) | hydrothermal vent metagenome | biome: marine basaltic hydrothermal vent biome; feature: marine hydrothermal vent; material: mineral | place: Pacific Ocean | collected 2011-06-14/2011-07-23 | depth 1719 m
GCATAGTAAAGGTAGGCGAAGAGATTGAAATTGTCGGCATCAAAGACACCGCCAAGACCATCTGCACCGGTGTTGAGATGTTCCGCAAGCTGCTGGACGAAGGCGTAGCTGGCGACAATGTTGGCGTGCTGCTACGTGGTACCAAGCGCGAAGAAGTAGAGCGCGGTCAAGTATTGGCGCACCCAGGCAGCATCACCCCGCACACTCACTTTGAAGCCGAAGTGTACATCCTGAGCAAAGACGAAGGTGGACGCCACACCCCATTCTTCAATGGTTATCGTCCCCAGTTTTATTTCAGGACTACAGACGTAACCGGCTCCTGTGATCTGCCGGAAGGCATTGAAATGGTAATGCCGGGTGACAACGTAAAGATGACGGTACAGTTACACGCACCGATTGCGATGGAAGACGGACTGCGTTTTGCAATCCGTGAAGGTGGCCGCACCGTTGGTGCTGGCGTAGTTTCTAAGATTATAGAGTAAACATAGTTTCTAGGCCAGTGGCTCAATTGGTAGAGCAGCGGTCTCCAAAACCGCAGGTTGGGGGTTCGAGTCCCTCCTGGCCTGCCATTTATGGCGAGGTGCCTAGGCAGGAATGAACGCGAAGGTAGAGGTTGAAGAAAGTTCGGGGTTAGATACCGTTAAGTGGCTGGTGGCGCTCTTGTTGGTCGCTGCTGGTATTGGTGGTTTCTACTATTTTGAGGAGCATTCCCTCCTCATGCGTGTGCTTGGCCTGTTGGCTATTGCTGGCGTGGCTATTGCTGTTGCATTGCAGAGTTCACAAGGTCGGCGTGCTTGGAACTTCGCTGCGGATGCACGCACTGAGGTGCGTAAGGTTGTCTGGCCCACACGACAGGAGACCTGGCAAACCACATTAATTGTTTTTGCCATGGTATTGGTGATGGCCTTCGTGCTCTGGCTGGTGGATATGGGGTTGATGGAAATCGTTCGTGTTGCTACAGGACAGGTGGGATAGGAATGGCCATTAGATGGTATGTAGTACACGCCTTTTCAGGTTTCGAGGCGCAGGTAAAACGATCACTGACCGAACGCATTCAGCGGGCAGGTATGGATGACCTGTTCGAAGAAATATTGGTTCCGACAGAAGAGGTGGTTGAGGTTCGAGGCGGACAGCAGCGCAAAAGTGAGCGTAAATTCTTCCCTGGCTACGTGCTGGTGAAGATGGAGCTGACAGATGAGACCTGGCATTTGGTCAAGGATGTGCCAAAAGTGATGGGTTTTATCGGTGGTACGGGTGATCGCCCAACGCCAATCTCTGATAAAGAGGCTGATGCAATCATTCAGCGTGTACAAGAAGGTGTTGAGAAGCCACGGCCCAAGATTTTGTTTGAACCAGGAGAGGTTGTACGGGTTACGGAAGGTCCTTTCAACGACTTCAATGGCGTTGTAGAGGATGTAGATTACGAAAAGAGTCGACTCAAGGTATCGGTTCTTATTTTCGGACGTTCTACCCCAGTTGACCTTGAGTTCGGGCAAGTAGAGAAGGGCTAAGCCTTTTGCTTAGCCAGTTGTAACTTTCAGATTGTAAAGGGGAGCCAAGGTAAAAACCCTCGGCGTTTGTACCCACAGGAGATTTAACGATGGCAAAAAAAATCCAAGCTTATATTAAGCTTCAGGTAAAGGCTGGTGAAGCCAATCCAAGTCCTCCAGTTGGCCCTGCTTTGGGTCAGCATGGCGTTAACATTATGGAGTTCTGTAAGGCGTTTAACGCCCAGACTCAGAATGTTGAAAAAGGGATGCCAATTCCGGTTGTGATTACGGTATATGCTGATCGTAGCTTTACTTTCATTACCAAGACACCACCCGCAGCGGTACTGCTGCGGAAGGCTGCTGGCATCGCTAAAGGCAGTGGAACCCCGAATACAGAGAAGGTTGGTACTGTAACTCGTGCTCAACTGGAAGAGATTGCTACCACTAAAATGGCGGATTTGAACGCAGCCGATATGGATGCGGCAGTACGTATTATTGCCGGTAGCGCCCGTAGCATGGGCCTCAATGTGGAGGGTCTCTAGTATGGCTAAGTTAACCAAACGCGCCAAGGCTATCTCCGAGAAGATTGAACGTAATAAGCAATATGCTGCCGAAGATGCCTTTACTCTGCTGAAGGAATTGCCTGGTGCCAAGTTCAGAGAGTCTGTGGACGTAAGTGTCAACCTTGGCGTTGACCCACGTAAGTCAGATCAGGTTGTGCGTGGTTCCACTGTTCTTCCTAATGGCACTGGTAAGACTGTGCGAGTAGCCGTCTTTACGCAGGGCGCCAACGCTGATGCTGCTACAGAAGCTGGTGCAGATCTGGTGGGTATGGATGATCTGGCTGCCGATGTAAAGGCAGGTAAGATGAACTTTGACGTTGTTATAGCCTCTCCAGATGCCATGCGTGTTGTGGGCCAGTTGGGTCAAATCCTTGGGCCACGCGGCCTTATGCCAAACCCAAAGGTTGGGACAGTGACCCCCAATGTCGCTGAAGCGGTCAAGAATGCCAAGGCGGGACAGGTTCGTTACCGCACTGATAAGGCTGGCATTATTCACTGCCCAATTGGCAAAGTTGAGTTTGACTCAGCTGCGTTGCGGGAAAATCTTGAGACGCTGCTGATAGATCTTCAAAAAGCCAAGCCGAGTGCGGCCAAAGGCATCTATATCCAGAAGATCACAGTCTCCAGCACTATGGGGCCTGGATTGGCGCTGGATCAGGGATCGCTGACTATTTAGTGTTTTTGGTGGCGCTATGTGCGTCATCGGGCTGCGTTTGGTACGCGGCATACCGACTTTGCGGGGCGCTGGTCTGATGACTGGTTGCCGTCAAAGACCGTAGGTGCGCCGCTGGCGCTTAATGGCTGCATCAGCCTACGCAGGCGGTGTCCCGACAGGATTTTCCTGGAGATGGCATCGTGTTAACCGAGTGTTTCGTTGGAATGCTCAATAGTGTTATCCAGGGCGGGTTTACCCGTCCTAACTTACGAGAGGTGACGACAATATGGCACTCAATCGTGCACAGAAGGAAACCATCGTCGCCGAGGTCGCAGAAGTAGCGGCCACTGCTTATTCAGCCGTAGGTGCGGAATATTGTGGTTTGACAGTTGAGGATATGACCCAGTTGCGCGTGGAAGCACGCAAAGCAGGCGTCTATCTTCGGGTGGTCAAAAACACCTTAGCCCGCCGTGCGGTTGAAGATACTGAATTTGCCTGTATGCAGGAAGGTTTCACCGGTCCGCTGGTGTTGGCTTTCTCATTGGAAGATCCAGGAGCAGCGGCCCGTGTAATCAACGATTTCTCGAAGCAGAACGACAAGTTGATCGTAAAACTGGTCTCGATTGGTGGCAAGTTACTTGAGCTATCTCAGATCGAAGATCTGGCGAAGATGCCTACTTATGATCAGGCTATCAGTCTGCTGATGGCGGTTATGAAAGCGCCTGTTGAGAAGCTGACACGCACCATGAACGAGGTGCCAGGCAAGTTGGTTCGTACTGTTGCGGCTGTACGCGATGCGAAAGAGGCGGCTTGATTTTAAGCCTGTCTTTCCACTGATTTTTAATTTTATCTAGATCCAGGAGTTAACAATGGCCGTATCTAAAGACGATATACTCGAGGCTATTTCTAACATGACTGTGTTGGAGGTCGTTGATTTGATCTCTGCCATGGAAGAGAAATTTGGCGTATCTGCTGCCGCTGCTGTGGCTGCTGCCCCAGCCGCTGGTGGTGATGCCGCTGCCGCTGCTGAAGAGCAGACAGAGTTTGATGTAGTGCTGACTAGTTTTGGTTCCAACAAGGTTTCCGTCATTAAGGCGGTTCGTGGTATCACCGGCCTGGGCTTGAAAGAAGCCAAGGCAGCTGTTGAAAGCGCACCAAATGCCTTGAAGGAAGGCGTTGCCAAAGAGGAAGCCGAAGAGATCAAGAAGCAGTTAGAAGAAGCAGGCGCAACTGCCGAGATCAAGTAACTCTGATCTTGGGCGTCAGTCAACCCCAAAACGGGCTAGGGCTGGTGGCTATTTGCCGCCGGCCTTTTCCCGTTGTTAGTGTTTTATTCGTTATCCTGGGCAGAAATTAGTTCTGCCCAGGTACTAAATCAGTATTAGCCTTTGAATCCGAGGGACGGCAACATGGCCTATTCATTCACCGAGAAAAAGCGTATTCGTAAGGACTTTGGCAAACGGCCAATCATCCTTGACACGCCCTTTCTTCTGGCGACTCAGATTGATTCCTACCGTGGTTTTTTGCAGGATGGAGTGGCAACTCAAGATCGTAAAGATGCTGGTCTGCATGCGGCTTTTAAGTCGGTATTTCCGATTAGCAGCTATTCTGGTAACGCGGCGCTGGAGTATGTCAGCTATCGCCTCGGTGAATCTGTCTTTGATGTCCGTGAGTGTCAACTACGTGGTGCTACATTTGCCGCGCCACTTCGGGTTTTAGCTCGTTTGGTGATCTACGATAAAGAGGCACCAGCAGGTTCCAAGGTGGTAAAGGATATCCGTGAGCAGGAGGTCTACATGGGCGAACTGCCTTTGATGACCGATACCGGAACCTTTGTTATCAATGGCACCGAACGAGTAATTGTTTCGCAGCTACATCGCTCACCTGGTGTCTTTTTTGACCACGATAAGGGCAAGACCCACTCCTCTGGAAAGCTATTGTTTTCTGCCCGAGTGATTCCTTATCGTGGCTCTTGGCTGGATTTCGAGTTTGATCCCAAAGACAGCGTCTTTGTGCGTATCGACCGTCGCCGCAAGCTGCCAGCTACTATTCTGCTCCGTGCGCTTGGTTATGATACCGAAGAGATCCTGAAGATGTTCTTCGATACGGATGAGTTTCGGTTGAACAAAAACGGCCTGAAGATGGTGCTGGTGCCAGAGCGGTTACGCGGCGAGATCATGAGCTTTGATATCACTGCCAAAGGGGAAGTGGTGGCTGAGGCTGGTCGCCGTATCACTCAGCGTCACATCAAGGCTTTGGAGAAAGCAGGGGTCAAGACCCTGGAAGTACCAACTGAGTTTCTTCATGGCAAAGTGTTAGCTACGGCTAGTGAGCTGGTTGATACTGAGACGGGCGAAGTGTTGGCTAATGCCAACGATGAGGTCACTGAGGAGTTGTTGGAATTACTCCGTGAGAAGGGTATTAAGAAGATCCACACTATTTTTACCAATGATCTGGATCACGGTGCCTTCATCTCCAGTACGCTACGTATCGATGCTACCACCAATGACCTGGAGGCTAAGGTCGAGATCTACCGCATGATGCGTCCCGGCGAACCGCCTACCAAGGACGCGGCTGAAAATTTGTTCAAGAATCTGTTTTTTTCCGCTGACCGTTATGATCTGTCTGCTGTTGGCCGGATGAAGTTCAATCGCCGGCTAGGGCGTGAAGAGACCGATGAGGGAGCAGGGATTCTCTCGCGGGAAGATATTACCGATGTACTCAAGGAGCTGATCAATATCCGTAATGGTAACGGTGTGGTTGATGATATCGATCATCTGGGTAACCGTCGCATCCGTAGTGTGGGTGAGATGGCTGAAAACCAGTTTCGCGTTGGCCTGGTTCGGGTGGAGCGTGCCGTTCGCGAGCGGCTAACTCTGGCTGAGTCCGAGGGGCTTATGCCTCAAGAGTTGATCAATGCCAAGCCTGTCTCAGCAGCAATCAAGGAGTTTTTTGGCTCCAGCCAGCTTTCCCAGTTTATGGATCAGAATAACCCGTTGTCTGGTATGACCCATAAGCGCCGTGTTTCAGCACTCGGCCCTGGTGGTCTTGCCCGAGAGCGCGCAGGGTTTGAGGTGCGCGATGTGCATCCCACCCACTATGGTCGCGTGTGTCCCATTGAGACACCTGAAGGGCCAAACATCGGTTTGATCAACTCGCTTTCTGTTTATGCCCGCACGAATAGCTATGGGTTTCTTGAAACCCCGTATCGCCGGGTGAAGAATAGCAAGGCGACAGGTCAGGTGGATTATCTATCTGCTATTGAAGAGGGCCGTTTCGTCATCGCCCAGGCTAATGCCACTCTGGATGAGGATGGGACGCTGACGGATGAGTTGGTCTCCTGTCGCCACCAGAATGAATTTACTCTCTCCACCCCGGATAAGATCGAGTACATGGATGTGTCGCCAAAGCAGATCGTTTCTGTGGCGGCCTCGCTGATTCCGTTCCTGGAGCATGACGACGCTAACCGTGCCCTCATGGGTTCTAATATGCAACGCCAGGCGGTTCCAACCCTGCGGGCTGACAAGCCTTTGGTAGGTACCGGTATGGAACGAACTGTAGCCATTGACTCTGGTGTTACCGTGGTTGCAGCCCGTGGCGGTGTGGTTGATTCTGTTGATGCAGCACGTATTGTGGTGCGGGTTAATGATAATGAGACCGAGGCTGGTGAGTCTGGTGTGGATATTTACAATCTCACTAAATATACCCGCTCCAACCAGAATACCTGTATCAATCAACGGCCACTGGTGACTCCAGGCAACACCATCTCTCGCGGAGATGTATTGGCTGATGGGCCATCTACGGATCTGGGCGAGCTGGCTCTTGGGCAGAACTTACGCATCGCATTTATGCCCTGGAATGGGTACAACTTTGAGGATTCCATCCTCATCTCTGAGCGGGTCGTGGAGGAAGATCGTTTTACTACCATTCACATTGAAGAGATGACATGCATGGCCCGTGATACCAAGCTGGGTTCAGAGGAGATTTCCGGCGATATCCCCAACGTGGGTGAAGCGGCTCTAGCCAAGCTGGATGAGTCAGGCATTGTTTATGTGGGTGCTGAGGTTAAAGAGGGGGATATCCTGGTGGGTAAGGTTACCCCAAAGGGCGAGACCCAACTCACTCCGGAAGAGAAGCTGTTGCGGGCCATTTTTGGTGAAAAGGCGGCGGATGTAAAAGATACCTCACTGCGGGTGCCATCTGGCATGGCCGGTACGGTTATTGATGTGCAGGTCTTTACTCGTGATGGGGTAGAGAAGGACGCTCGTGCCTTGCAGATAGATGAGGCGGAAATGGATATGATCCGCAAGGATCTGGGTGACCAGTTGCGTATCATGGAGGATGACACCTTCCAGCGGGTTGAGAAAATGCTTACGGGTAAGATAGCGGATGGTGGGCCTAATTCCCTCACGGCTGGCTCCAAGGTGACAAAATCCTACTTGATTGAACTTGACCGCGATCAGTGGCTTGAAATACGCCTGCGCAATGAAGCTGCGGCGGTTCAATTGGAGGCTATCGCTGAGCAGGTTAAGAGCCAGCGCGAACTGTTTAGTCAGCGTTTTGAAGAGAAAAAGCGCAAGCTTACCAGTGGTGATGACCTGGCCCCTGGCGTGCTCAAGATGGTTAAGGTCTATATGGCCGTGAAACGCCGCATTCAGCCTGGCGATAAAATGGCTGGACGCCACGGTAACAAGGGTGTGATCTCATCCATTGTACCGGTTGAGGATATGCCTTACTCCGAAGACGGGACGCCGGTAGACATCGTGCTGAATCCACTGGGTGTGCCATCACGTATGAACGTTGGGCAGGTGCTTGAAACCCATCTGGGTTGGGCCGCCAAAGGTGTTGGTCAGCGTATTGGCAAGATGCTGGACGACCAGGTAAAGATTGCAGAGATGCGTGAATTCCTGGAGCAGGTCTATAACACCAGCGGCAAAAAAGAAGAGCTGGACAGCTTTAGCGATAATGAGATTTTTGAGCTTGCAGGTAACCTCCAAGGTGGCGTGCCGATGGCGACCCCAGTATTTGATGGTGCCAGTGAGGCTGAGATCAAGCGCATGCTTGAGTTGGCCGGATTGCCAGCTAGTGGACAGACCACCTTATACGATGGGCGCACGGGTGAAGCCTTTGATCGACAGATAACTGTAGGTTATATGTATATCCTGAAGCTCAACCACCTTGTTGATGACAAGATGCATGCTCGTTCCACCGGGCCTTATAGCCTCGTAACCCAGCAGCCGTTGGGTGGCAAGGCGCAATTTGGTGGCCAGCGTTTTGGTGAGATGGAGGTCTGGGCGTTAGAGGCCTACGGTGCTGCCTATACCCTGCAGGAGATGCTGACCGTCAAGTCAGACGATGTGAATGGGCGTACCCGAATGTACAAGAATATCGTTGATGGCAACCATCAGATGGAAGCAGGCATGCCGGAGTCGTTCAATGTACTGGTCAAGGAGATTCGTTCTTTGGCCATTAATATCGAGCTGGAGCGGAAGTAGTCCTGTCTGGCGACAGTATTACAACTACTTCCACATACAGGAGATACGATCTTGAAAGATCTACTAAAGCTTATTAAGCAGCAGGGCCAGTCTGAAGATTTTGATGCAATCAGGATTGGGTTGACGTCACCCGATATGGTTCGTTCCTGGTCCTACGGTGAAGTGAAAAAACCAGAGACCATCAACTACCGCACCTTCAAGCCGGAGCGCGAAGGCTTGTTCTGCGCCAAGATTTTTGGCCCCACCAGTGATTATGAATGCCTGTGCGGGAAGTACAAGCGCCTCAAACACCGCGGTGTGGTGTGTGAGAAATGCGGTGTAGAGGTTACCTTGGCCAAGGTACGTCGTGAGCGTATGGGCCATATTGCGTTGGCAAGCCCGGTTGCGCATATCTGGTTCCTTAAATCTCTGCCCTCACGTATCGGCTTGCTGTTGGATATGACCCTGCGTGAGATTGAACGGGTACTCTATTTTGAGTCGTTCGTGGTGGTAGAGCCAGGTATGACCCCTCTTGAGCGAGGGCAGTTGCTTACTGATGAGCAGTATCTCGAAGCCATTGAAGAGAATGGTGATGAGTTTGATGCTCGCATGGGTGCTGAGGCCGTGTACGAATTGCTACGCACTATTGATATGCCAGCCGCAGTTGCTCAGTTGCGCGAAGATATTCTAGGTACCAATTCCGAGACCAAGATCAAGAAATTCACCAAACGCCTGAAGTTGATCGAGTCCCTGAATGAGTCGGGCAACCGTCCTGAGTGGATGGTGATGACCATGCTGCCGGTACTGCCTCCAGAGCTGCGCCCACTGGTGCCGCTGGATGGTGGTCGTTTTGCCACCTCTGATCTGAATGATTTGTACCGGCGGGTGATCAATCGTAACAACCGTTTGAAGCGCTTGCTGGATCTGAATGCGCCAGACATCATAGTGCGCAACGAAAAGCGCATGTTGCAGGAATCCGTTGATGCCCTGCTGGACAACGGACGCCGTGGCCGGGCCATTACCGGTACTAACCGCCGTCCGCTGAAATCCCTTGCCGATATGATCAAAGGCAAGCAGGGCCGCTTCCGTCAGAACCTGCTGGGTAAGCGTGTTGATTACTCTGGTCGTTCCGTTATCGTGGTGGGGCCTACTCTGAGACTGCATCAGTGTGGGTTGCCAAAGAAGATGGCGCTGGAACTGTTCAAGCCGTTTATCTTTAGCAAACTGCAACTACGCGGTTTGGCGACTACCATCAAGGCCGCCAAGAAGTTGGTTGAGCGCGGTAGTACCGAGGTGTGGGATATTCTGGAAGAAGTCATTCGCGAGCACCCGGTCATGCTTAACCGTGCGCCAACCTTGCATCGCCTTGGCATCCAGGCATTTGAGCCAGTGCTGATTGAAGGCAAAGCCATTCAATTGCACCCGCTGGTCTGTACTGCATTCAACGCCGATTTTGATGGCGACCAGATGGCTGTACACATTCCTCTGTCCATTGAAGCGCAGCTTGAGGCTCGTAGCCTCATGATGTCCACCAACAACATCCTTTCACCAGCCAATGGTGAGCCAATCATCGTGCCTTCGCAGGATGTTGTGCTGGGTCTCTACTTCATGACCCGTGACCGGATTAATGTTCTCGGTGAAGGCATGTCCTTCTCCAATGTAAATGAGGTGCATCGGGCCTATGAAGGTGGTCAGGTTGCACTACAGGCCAAGGTCAAGGTGCGTATCTGCGAGGTGGTTCCGGGCGAAGATGGAGAGTTGGCCGAGCAAGTCCGCCGGGTGGATACCACTGTTGGACGGGCTATCCTCTCCGAGATTCTACCGGACGGCCTCTCATTTGATCTGGTGAATAAGGCACTGGGTAAGCGAGAAATTTCCTCGCTGGTTAATGCCTGTTATCGTCGGGTTGGTCTGAAGGAGACCGTAATCTTTGCCGATCAGCTCATGTACACAGGCTTTCGTTTTGCCACCCGTTCCGGTGTTTCCATTGGGGTGGATGACATGGCTGTGCCTGAGGAGAAGACTAGCATTCTGGCCGCAGCGGAGCGGGAAGTAAAAGAGATTGAAAACCAGTATGCCTCCGGTTTGGTGACCAATGGTGAGCGTTACAACAAGGTAGTGGATATTTGGTCCCACACCAATGACCAGGTGGCTAAAGCCATGATGAGTAAGCTGGGTAAGGATATAGTGAAGGATGCCGATGGCAATGATGTTGAGCAGGAGTCCTTTAACTCCATTTATATGATGGCTGATTCAGGTGCTCGAGGCTCGGCAGCGCAGATTCGTCAGTTGGCCGGTATGCGTGGCCTGATGGCCAAGCCGGATGGTTCCATTATTGAAACGCCAATTACGGCTAACTTCCGTGAGGGACTGGATGTACTTCAATACTTCATCTCAACCCACGGTGCGCGTAAAGGTTTAGCAGATACTGCTTTGAAGACCGCCAACTCTGGATACCTTACTCGCCGTTTGGTTGATGTAGCTCAAGATATGGTGGTGTTGGAACCTGATTGCGGCACCCAAAAAGGCGTAATAATGACGCCCCTGATTGAGGGTGGTGATGTGGTGGAGCCACTGCGTGAACGCATCCTCGGACGTGTGGTGGGTGCAGATATTCATAAGCCTGGTACAGATGATGTGATCTGCGAGCGAGGCACCTTACTGGATGAGGATTGGGTGGATCAGCTGGAAGATGCCGGTGTTGATCAGGTGCAGGTGCGGTCAACTATTACCTGTGAAGCCAAAGTTGGCGCATGTGCAGCTTGCTATGGACGGGATCTTGCGCGTGGCCATTTGGTCAACATGGGTGAGGCGGTAGGTGTTATTGCTGCCCAATCTATTGGTGAACCTGGTACCCAGCTGACTATGCGTACCTTCCATATCGGTGGTGCAGCATCCAGATCTGCGGCAGTTAACAGCATCGAAGTGAAGGGCAAAGGTAAGGTGCATCTGCACAATATCAAAACGGTTGAGCATAAGAGTGGCAACCTGGTTGCTGTTTCCCGCTCTGGCGAGATTACTGTTGTAGATGATGTTGGCCGTGAGCGTGAGCGTTACAAGGTACCTTATGGCGCTATCCTTGCGACGGGTGATGGCGATGCCGTCGATGGTGGCCAACTGGTGGCCAACTGGGATCCTCATACACACCCGGTTATCACCGAGGTAGCTGGTATCCTGAAGTTTGATGACTTTGTGGATGGGGTTACCGTCCAGAGTCAGGTGGATGAGGTCACAGGCCTCTCTTCATTGGTGGTGATTGATCCAAAGCAGCGGCCTGCTGCGGGCAAAGATTTACGTCCAATGGTCAAGCTGATCGGTGCAGATGGGGACGATCTATGTATCGCAGGCACGCAAATCCCAGCTCATTACTTCCTGCCAGCGGATGCCATTGTTGGCGTTACCGATGGTGCTGATGTTGGTGTGGGTGATGTACTGGCTCGTATCCCGCAAGCATCTAGTAAGACCCGCGATATTACCGGTGGCCTGCCAAGGGTTGCTGATCTGTTCGAAGCACGCAAACCGAAAGACCCAGCTATTCTGGCTGAAGCTACAGGTACCATTGGTTTTGGTAAGGATACCAAGGGTAAGCAGCGCTTAGTGATTACCAAGCAGGATGGCGAGACCAAAGAGGAACTGATTCCTAAGTGGCGTCATGTGAATGTGTTCGAAGGTGAGCATGTTGCCAAGGGTGAAGTCATCGCAGAAGGTGAGCTGAACCCACACGATATCCTGCGCTTGCGGGGTGTAACCCTGATGGCCGAATATCTGGTTAAAGAGATTCAGGATGTCTATCGTCTACAGGGTGTGAAGATCAATGATAAGCACATCGAGGTCATTATTCGGCAGATGCTGCGTAAGGTTGAGATCGCCAAGTCTGGCGATACCCGCCTGTTACGCGGTGAGCAGGTTGAGCGTACCAGGCTGGCTGAGATAAATGCAGCTGCCATTGCTGATGGGAAGCAGCCAGCGTTGTTTGAGCCGCTGCTATTGGGTATTACCAAGGCATCTCTGGCGACTGAGTCTTTCATCTCTGCTGCCTCATTTCAGGAGACTACTCGGGTGCTTACTGAGGCCTCAGTGCGTGGGTTGAGTGATAGCCTGCATGGGCTGAAGGAAAATGTGATTGTTGGCCGTCTGATTCCCGCTGGAACCGGCTTGGCCTCACACAACGCGCGCCGTAGCCGCCGCCAGGATGAATTATTGGCAGAGACAGAAAGCGCCAAGGTAGAGATGGCAGCGGAAGAGGTAGAAGAGGCCATCAAGCAGGCCCTGAATACCTCGGAAATCTGACTCCGTTACCTGGTTATTCTCCGCCAGTGCGGAAAATACTTAGGAAATAGCAGAGCAAAATAGCGGAGCGATATTGACAGGCGGATGTCACAGGCATAGAATGCGCGCTCTTTGACAGGCCGGCCCTTGTGTCGGCCTGTCATTTTTATATTAATAAGACGGCCAAACAGGCCGTTGTAAGCGTCACTAAACCTTGAGTGATCCTTAGGTTCCGGTATCCACATGGCATGCTGGAGAGGGTTGTTTACTCGGTTTTTAGTGCGTAGGTGCATATCCGGGAATCCCGGGAGACACAGATAGATGGCGACAATAAATCAACTGGTGCGCAAGCCCCGCAAGCGCAAAATTGAGAAGAGTAAGGTGCCGGCCCTTGAGGCTTGCCCACAGAAGCGTGGAGTTTGCACCCGCGTTTACACCACCACCCCAAAGAAGCCGAATTCGGCCCTGCGCAAGGTGGCTCGTGTGCGCCTCACCAATGGTTACGAGGTGAGTACCTACATTGGTGGCGAAGGGCACAACCTGCAGGAGCACTCGGTAATTCTTCTGCGCGGCGGTCGAGTAAAGGATCTGCCAGGTGTGCGTTACCACACCGTGCGCGGCAGCCTGGATACATCTGGTGTCGAGAGTCGCCGTCAAGGTCGCTCCAAGTATGGCGCTAAGCGTCCTAAGAGCTGATCAACGTAATTGTCAGGATTGAGTAGAAGTCATGCCTAGAAGAAGAGTTGTAGCAAAACGAGAGATTTTGCCGGATCCCAAATACGGTAACCAATTGCTGGCCAAGTTCATCAATATAGTGATGGAAAGCGGTAAAAAGTCTGTTGCAGAGCGTATATTGTACGGTGCTCTGGATAAGGTTGCTGAGCGTGATGGCGGTGAGCCGATGGAAGTGCTGGAAAAAGCGATGGAAAATGTGCGCCCGACGGTAGAGGTGAAATCCCGCCGGGTCGGTGGTGCAACCTACCAGGTACCTATTGAAGTGCGCCCAAACCGGCGTAATTCCCTTGCCATGCGCTGGCTGATTGAGGCTGCCCGTAAGCGCAGTGAAAAATCCATGGCCTTCCGTCTGGCCGGAGAACTGATGGATGCAGCTGCATCGCGCGGCTCGGCAGTGAAGAAACGGGAAGATACGCATCGCATGGCAGAGGCCAACAAGGCGTTCGCTCACTATCGTTGGTGATAGCGGGTAAATATATTTAGATAGACAGTCTGATTGGGGAATTAGTGTCGTGGCCCGTAGTACTCCAATCGAACGCTATCGCAATGTGGGGATTATGGCCCATATTGATGCGGGGAAGACCACGACAACAGAGCGCATCCTGTATTACACTGGGGTCTCGCATAAGATTGGTGAGGTTCATGATGGCGCGGCCACCATGGACTGGATGGAGCAAGAGCAGGAGCGCGGAATAACGATTACCTCCGCCGCAACCACCTGCTTCTGGTCGGGGATGGACGGGCAGTTTGAGCAACACCGTATCAATATCATTGATACACCAGGACATGTGGACTTCACCATTGAGGTGGAACGCTCACTACGGGTACTGGATGGAGCCTGTGCAGTATTTTGTGCCGTAGGTGGTGTAGAGCCACAGTCCGAGACGGTTTGGCGGCAGGCGAATAAATACGGAGTGCCGCGGATTGCCTTCGTCAATAAGATGGATCGCGTAGGGGCTGATTTTCTACGTGTTGTTGAGCAGATAAAGGAACGGCTGGGTAGTAACCCAGTGCCAATTCAGTTGCCAATTGGTGCTGAAGAAAATTTTAAAGGTCTGGTTGACCTGGTTCGGATGAAGGCGATCATCTGGAGCGAAGAGGATCGAGGCACTGAGTTTGAAGTGCTGGATGTTCCGGCAAGTATACTTGAAGACTGCCAGGAGTGGCGCGAGCAGATGGTTGAGGCTGCGGCTGAGGCCAATGACGAACTCACGGAGAAGTACCTGGAAACAGGTGAACTGACGGAAGCAGAGATTAAGCAGGGCCTGCGAGCCCGCACACTGGTCAACGAAGTTGTGCCAATAATGTGCGGCACCGCCTTTAAGAATAAAGGTGTTCAGGCCATGCTGGACGCCGTGGTTGATTACATGCCGTCCCCAGTAGATGTACCGGCGATTGCCGGCATTCTTGATGATGCGGCAGAGACCGAAGCAACCCGCCCAGCGGATGATGCTGCTCCCTTCTCTGCGTTGGCGTTCAAGATCGCAACAGACCCCTATGTGGGGACGCTGACATTTTTCCGGGTCTACTCTGGAGTTTTGAACTCCGGTGACACGGTTCTGAACCCCGTAAAAGGGAAACGCGAGCGTGTTGGTCGCATCTTGCAGATGCACTCCAACAACCGCGAAGAGATTAAAGAAGTCAGAGCCGGTGATATAGCGGCTGCCGTTGGGCTTAAACAAGTTACCACGGGTGACACCCTGTGTGATCTTAAAGAGATCATTACACTGGAACGAATGGAGTTTCCTGAACCAGTCATTTCGGTGGCTGTGGAGCCTAGAACCAAGGCCGATCAGGAGAAGATGGGCGTGGCTTTGGGTAAGCTGGCACAGGAGGATCCATCCTTCCGTGTAGCAACTGACGAAGAGTCAGGGCAGACCATTATCTCTGGCATGGGCGAGCTGCATCTCGACATTATTGTTGATCGTATGCGCCGCGAGTTCAGTGTGGAGGCCAATGTTGGTGCGCCACAAGTGAGCTACCGCGAGACCATTCGGAAGACGGTCGAGCAGGAAGAAAAGTTTGTACGTCAGACTGGTGGCCGAGGGCAGTATGGGCATGTTTACCTGCGCATTGAGCCGCAGAAACCGGGTACCGGATACGAGTTTGTCAATGATATCGTTGGCGGTGCTGTACCCAGAGAGTATATCCCGGCAGTAGATAAAGGGGTTCGGGGGCAGATGCAGAATGGTGTGCTGGCCGGATATCCAGTAGTAGATGTAAAGGTTACCCTGTTTGATGGCTCGTATCACGATGTGGATTCCAGTGAAATGGCGTTCAAGATTGCTGGATCCATGTGCTTTAGAGAGGGTGCGGCAAGGGCCAAGCCAGTGATTCTAGAGCCGATCATGAAAGTGGAAGTTGTCACCCCTGAGAGTTATATGGGTGATGTTATGGGCGATCTTAACAGTCGCCGTGGGGTGGTGCAGGGCATGGATGATTGCCCTGCTGGCAGGCAGATTCAGGCAGAGGTGCCGTTGTCCGAAATGTTCGGATATGCGACGGATCTTCGTTCTGCAACCCAGGGTCGAGCGACCTACAGTATGGAATTCAGTAAATATAGCGCAGTCCCGGCGAGTATTGCCGAGGCAATTGTGAAAAAACAGTAATATGTAAGGGGTAGCTAAAGTGTCCAAGGAAAAATTCGAACGTAATAAACCCCATGTCAACGTAGGCACCATAGGCCATGTTGATCATGGAAAGACCACGCTGACTGCTGCGCTGACCAAGGTCATGGCAGAGGCACATGGCGGAGAGACCAAGGCATTCGACCAGATCGACAATGCCCCTGAAGAGCGTGAGCGCGGCATCACCATTGCCACCGCCCATGTGGAATATGAGTCAGCCAACCGCCATTACGCCCACGTAGATTGCCCAGGCCATGCCGATTACGTAAAGAACATGATCACCGGTGCTGCCCAGATGGACGGTGCAATCCTGGTCTGCTCTGCTGCTGACGGCCCCATGCCCCAGACCCGCGAGCACATCCTGCTGTCCCGTCAGGTAGGCGTACCCTACATTGTCGTCTACCTGAACAAGGCCGACATGGTAGATGACGAAGAGCTGTTGGAACTGGTAGAGATGGAAGTCCGCGAGCTGCTAGACCAATATGAATTTCCTGGTGATGACACCCCAATCATCATCGGTTCAGCGCTGAAGGCTCTGGAAGGAGACACCTCCGAGATCGGTGTTCCGTCAGTAGTTAAGCTGGTAGAGGCCATGGACAGCTACATCCCACAGCCAGAGCGCGACGTAGACCAACCCTTTCTGTTACCTATTGAAGATGTCTTCTCCATCTCAGGTCGCGGCACCGTAGTAACCGGACGAGTAGAGCGTGGCATAGTAAAGGTAGGCGAAGAGATTGAAATTGTCGGCATCAAAGACACCGCCAAGACCATCTGCACCGGTGTTGAGATGTTCCGCAAGCTGCTGGACGAAGGCGTAGCTGGCGACAATGTTGGCGTACTGCTACGTGGTACCAAGCGCGAAGAAGTAGAGCGCGGTCAAGTATTGGCGCACCCAGGCAGCATCACCCCGCACACTCACTTTGAAGCCGAAGTGTACATCCTGAGCAAAGACGAAGGTGGGCGTCACACCCCATTCTTCCACGGCTATCGTCCCCAGTTCTATTTCAGGACTACAGACGTAACCGGCTCCTGTGATCTGCCGGAAGGCATTGAAATGGTAATGCCGGGTGACAACGTAAAGATGACGGTACAGTTGCACGCACCGATTGCGATGGAAGACGGACTGCGTTTTGCAATCCGTGAAGGTGGCCGCACCGTTGGTGCTGGCGTAGTTTCTAAGATTATCGAGTAATTAAAATGGGCAACCAGAATATCAGAATTCGCCTCAAGGCCTTTGATCATCGACTGATTGATCAATCCGCCAAAGAGATTGTTGAAACAGCTAAGCGGACTGGTGCGCAAGTGCGTGGCCCGATCCCTCTGCCGACCAAAAAGGAACGGTTTACCGTGCTGATTTCACCGCATGTCAATAAAGATGCGCGTGACCAGTATGAGATCCGAACTCACAAGCGTTTGATGGACATCGTGGAGCCGACTGATAAGACGGTTGATGCCCTGATGAAGCTGGATCTGGCGGCTGGTGTTGACGTTCAGATCAAACTGAACTGAGGATACAGAACATGACTATCGGAATAGTCGGGCGTAAGGCTGGCATGACTCGGGTGTTTACCGAGGCAGGCACGTCGATCCCCGTAACCGTAATTGAGGCAGAACCTAATCGTGTCACCCAGTTGCGTACTGAACAGACTGATGGCTATCGTGCTTTGCAGGTAACTACAGGCAGTCGTCGGGCATCTCGCGTGCGTAAGCCCAGCGCAGGACACTTTGCTAAAGCGGGTGTTGAAGCTGGTCGCGGGCTATGGGAATTCCGCTTAGCTGATGGTGAGGGCGAGAACATAGAGGTTGGCGGAGAAGTGAAGGTAGATATCTTCGAGGCAGGTCAAAAGGTGGATGTTAGTGGCACCACTATTGGTAAAGGTTTTGCCGGTGCTGTAAAACGCCACAACTTCCATATGCAGGATGCTACTCACGGCTGCTCAATATCACACCGTGCTGCTGGTTCTATTGGTCAGTGCCAGACCCCTGGACGTGTATTTAAGGGTAAAAAAATGGCAGGGCATATGGGTAGTGTTAAGCGTACGATCCAGAATCTGGAGATCGTGCGAGTTGATACTGACCGCAACTTAATTTTGGTAAAGGGTTCTGTGCCGGGATCCCGTGGTGGTGATGTGATCATCACGCCTGCCATCAAGTTATTGAATAAGGGGTAAGCAATGGACCTCAATGTACAGATTGGCAATGACGATAGCGCAGAGACCATGCAGGTTTCAGACGCCGTATTTGCTGCGGATTTTAATGAAGCCCTGGTGCACCAGGTTGTAACCGCCTATATGTCAGGGGCACGCAGTGGCACCAAGGCACAGAAGAGTCGTTCTGATGCTCGCGGTGGTGGTGCCAAGCCTTTTAGTCAGAAAGGTACGGGCCGGGCGCGTGCTGGCACCATTCGTAGCCCCATCTGGCGCAGTGGCGGCGTGACTTTTGCTGCACGCCCCCGTGACTATTCGCAGAAAGTGAATAGAAAGATGTATCGTGGTGCCTTGCGGTCTATCCTGTCAGAGCTGTTGCGTCAGGAGCGGTTGATAATTGTTGATGATTTCACGATTAGTGCACCTAAGACCAAAGAGCTAGCAGGCAAACTGCAGGAGAGGGGTCTGACTGAGGCGCTGATTATTGCGGTTAATCCAGATGAGAATCTGTTCCTTGCTGCACGCAATCTACGTAATGTAGACGTACGTGATGTAACTGAGGTGGAGCCAGTATCCCTGGTGGCGTATGACAAGATTCTTATGTCCAAGGCTGCCCTCGAACAGCTTGGGGAGCGACTGGCATGAATAAAGACAGATTAATGCAGGTCATCGTTAGTCCGGTGATCTCAGAGAAAAGCACCAATGCGGCTGAAGAGAGCAACCAGTTTGTATTCCATGTACTGAAGAATGCCTCAAAGCCTGAAATAGGCCGTGCCGTTGAGCTTATGTTCGATGTTGAAGTAGAGCAGGTGCGAGTACTCAATGGCAAAGGCAAAACCAAGCGCCATGGCGCTATCGCTGGTTGCCGTTCAGACTGGAAGAAGGCTTATATTAAGTTGAAGCCAGGGCATGATATTGATTTTGGCGCAGGCGCTTGATTGGCGCTTAGACATAACGCGGAAGTATTGAAATGGCTATTGTAAAGACAAACCCAACCTCGCCAGGCCGGCGGTTCGTGGTCAAGGTCGTCACCCCTGAGTTACATAAGGGTACCCCTCATGAGCCACTGCTGGGCAAGAAAAGCAAGACTGGTGGGCGCAACAATAAGGGTCGTATCACAACCCGGCACCGTGGCGGTGGGCATAAGCAGCGCTATCGTATTATTGATTTCAAACGTGATAAGACTGGAGTACAGGGAACGGTTGAGCAAATTGAGTATGATCCAAACAGATCTGCCCATATTGCACTTATTTGCTATGCGGATGGCGAAAGAACGTATATCATTGCGCCTCGCGGCGTAACCGCTGGTGACAAGGTACAGTCAGGCGAAGACGCGCCGATCAATGTTGGCAACTGCCTGCCGTTACGTAACATGCCTCTGGGTAGCACCGTCCACTGCATCGAACTGAAGCCTGGTAAGGGCGCTCAGATGGCTCGTGGTGCCGGAACATCCGCTCAGTTGGTAGCGCGTGAAGGCAGTCATGCCACGTTGCGTTTGCGTTCCGGTGAGATGCGCAAAGTGCCGGTTGAATGCCGCGCCGTTATCGGTGAGGTAAGCAACTCCGAGCATAGCTTGCGTTCACTGGGTAAGGCTGGCGCCTCCCGCTGGCGCGGAGTACGTCCGACGGTCCGAGGTGTTGCTATGAACCCGGTTGACCATCCACATGGTGGTGGTGAAGGCCGGACCTCAGGCGGTCGTCATCCGGTGAGTCCTTGGGGCATGCCGACCAAGGGTTATAAGACTCGAACCAACAAGCGTACGGATCGCATGATAGTGCGTCGCCGTAATCACAAATAAGCAGACGAGGTTATATTAAGGTGCCACGTTCAATCAGGAAAGGCCCATTTGTTGATCATCACCTTTGGAAGAAGGTTGAGGAAGCGGTCGCAAGCAGTAGTAAACGTCCGATCAAGACCTGGTCGCGCCGATCCATGGTATTGCCAGAGATGGTGGGTTTGACCATAGCAGTTTATAACGGTCGCCAGCATGTGCCGGTGTTGATCAGTGAGAATATGGTTGGCCATAAGCTGGGCGAATTCTCCATGACTCGTACTTACCGCGGTCATACTGCGGATAAGAAATCGAGATAATTGAGGATTAAGTCATGCAGGCAGTAGCAAAATTAAGTCATGCACGCATCTCGGCGCAGAAAGGGCGTTTGGTCGCAGATCAGATTCGAGGGCTGCCTGTAGAAAAGGCCCTTGATGTGCTCACTTTCAGTAACAAGAAGGCAGCGGTACTGATCAAAAAGATTCTCGATTCCGCGATTGCGAATGCTGAGAACAATGAAGGGGCTGACATTGATGAGCTGCGGGTTTCCGCAGTTTGGGTAGATGAAGGCCCAACGATGAAACGTATCCGGGCGCGTGCCAAAGGGCGAGCAGCACGAATTTTAAAACGGACCAGCCACATTACTGTGACTGTAGCAGACGAATAAGCGGGCAAGAGAGGCCAACATGGGTCAAAAAGTACATCCAATAGGTATTAGGCTGGGAATTGTAAAAGACTGGACGTCCAAGTGGTATGCGGACTCCAAAGACTATGCCGATATGCTGAATACTGATCTTGCGGTTCGAGCCTACCTCAAGAAACGTCTTGGGCAGGCGTCGGTTAGTCGAATTCAGATTGATCGGCCAGCAAACAATGCTCACATCACCATTCACACTGCTCGCCCAGGGCTGGTGATTGGTAAGAAAGGTGAGGATATTGATGCCCTGCGAGCAGAGATATCAAAGCGCATGGGTATCCCAGTGCATATCAGCATTGAGGAAATCCGTAAGCCGGAGTTGGACGCGCAGCTAGTGGCTGAAGGCATTGCGCAACAGCTTGAGCGCCGTATCATGTTCCGCCGTGCTATGAAGCGGGCAGTGCAAAATAGCATGCGCCTTGGCGCTGAGGGTATCAGAGTGAACGTCGGTGGGCGTTTGAATGGTGCAGAGATAGCGCGTAGTGAATGGTACCGTGAAGGTCGCGTACCGTTGCACACCTTACGTGCAGATATAGATTATGGCTTGGCTGAAGCGAATACCACATATGGTGTGTTAGGCGTTAAGGTCTGGATCTTTAAAGGCGAAGTGTTTGGCGATGATCAAAACGCTGAGCCTGCACCAAAGACCAAAAAGTCTGGCTCTAAAGCTAAGCCTGAAGCAAAGAGGGCTTAACCGATGTTGCAACCAAAACGGACCAAATTCCGTAAACAGCAGAAAGGTCGTAACCGCGGTCTGGCGCAGCGAGGCAGCACGGTAAGCTTTGGCGAATTCGGTTTAAAGGCTACTGGGCGTGGTCGTATTACTGCCCGGCAGATTGAGGCGGCTCGTCGCACCATTACCCGTCATGTAAAGCGTGGTGGTAAGTTGTGGATTCGAGTGTTTCCAGACAAGCCAATTAGTAAGAAGCCACTCGAAGTTCGGATGGGTAAAGGTAAAGGCAATGTGGAATATTGGGTCGCCCAGATTCAGCCCGGTCGTATGCTATATGAAATTGAAGGTGTGGACGAAGAGTTGGCGCGCGAGGCATTTAAACTCGCTGCTGCGAAATTGCCAATTGGTACAACCTTCGCAAAACGGACGGTGATGTAATGAGCGTAACTGATCTGCGTGGGAAGAATCCCGCTGAACTGGAAGAGGCACTGTTGGAGTTGCGTAAAGAGCAATTCAGTCTGCGTATGCTGCGAGGCACAGGGCAGTTGACGCGTCCGTCAGAAATGGGCCGGGTACGAAAAGAAATCGCACGGGTAAAAACTGTAATGAACGAGCTAAAGGGTGCATCATGAGTGAGCAACAACCAACGAACCGGATGCTCACTGGTCAAGTCGTCAGTGACAAAATGGATAAGACCATTACGGTTATGATTGAGAGACGGGTGAAACATCCGCTGTATGGAAAATATATCCGCCGTTCTACTAAGGTTCATGCCCATGATGAGAGCAACGAATGTCATGCAGGTGACATGGTGGTAGTAGAGCAGTGCCGCCCACTTTCAAAATCCAAGACTTGGCGCTTGGTGAAGGTTGTTGAGAAGGCCAGCTAATCAAATGAGCCAGATAGAAGTACTGTGTCGGGCTAAAGCCCGGCCTACTTGGGATAAAAACCAATGATCCAGATGCAGAGTAATATGAGCATTGCTGATAATAGCGGTGCTAAGCGAGTGCAGTGCATAAAAGTGCTGGGTGGCTCGCACCGGCGTTACGCTGGTATTGGCGATATTGTTAAGGTCAGCGTAAAGGATGCAATTCCACGGGGTAAGGTAAAGAAAGGCGAGATCTATAACGCAGTAGTTGTGCGGACCAGAAAAGGTGTGCGCCGTTCTGATGGGTCGCTCATTCGCTTTGATGGCAATGCCGCCGTGTTGTTGAACGCGCAAATGCAGCCAATAGGAACCCGTATCTTCGGCCCTGTTACTCGTGAGCTGCGTAGTGAGCGCTTCATGAAAATCATTTCGCTGGCTCCAGAAGTATTGTGAGGTTCTGATCATGGCAATGCAAAAGATAAAGAAGGGCGACCATGTAGTCGTCCTGACTGGCAAAGACCAGGGTAAGAAAAGCACAGTGGTGCGCGTAGATGATGGCCGAGTGGTGGTAGAGAACATCAACATGGTGAAACGCCACACCAAACCGAATCCTAATAAAGGTGTTACTGGCGGTATCCTGGATAAGGAGATGCCTTTAGATGCCTCAAACGTTGCACTGTTTAATCCGACGACCGGAAAGGGCGATCGTGTTGGCTTTAAAATCCTCGATGATGGCCGCAAGGTGCGTTATTTTAAGTCGAACGGCGAAGTAGTAGATATCTAAGGCGGAAAGGGTAATGGCAAGACTAGACCAAGTCTATCGCGAGACAATTGTGCCGCAGCTGCAAGAAAAATTTGCTTTCAAAAGCGTAATGCAGGTGCCCAAAATCACCAAAATCACCCTTAATATGGGTGTGGGTGAAGCGATTGGTGACAAAAAGGTAATGGAGCATGCACTCTCCGATATGAAGATGATCTCCGGGCAGCAACCCATTGTACGTAAAGCGCGCAAATCTGTTGCTGGTTTTAAGGTGCGTGAGGAGTGGCCTATTGGTTGTAAGGTGACTCTGCGTCGCGGGCAGATGTATGAGTTTCTGGATCGGTTGATCAACGTCTCCATTCCCCGTATCCGTGATTTCCGGGGCCTTAATCCCAAGTCATTTGATGGCCGTGGTAATTACAGCATCGGTGTACGTGAGCAGATCATCTTCCCTGAAATTGATTACGACAAGATTGATACCTTGCGGGGTATGGATATTACAATCACTACCAACGCGAAGAATGATGAAGAAGGAAAGGCCTTACTTGAGGCTTTTAAATTTCCGTTCAAGAATTGAGTAAAGCGATATGGCCAAGAACAGCATGATTGCCCGCGAAGTTAAACGCGCACGCATTGCAAAGAAGTACGCTGCGAAACGCACTGAGTTACGCGCAACGATAAAGAATCCAAATAGTACTTTTGAAGAGATAGAAGCGGCATCACTAAAGCTGCAAAAACTACCTCGTGATGCCAGCCCATGTCGGAAGCGGAACCGTTGTCGTATAACAGGTCGTCCACATGGTTTCTATCGTAAATTTGGCTTGGCCCGTAATAAACTGCGTGAAGCAGCAATGCGTGGTGATGTACCTGGGTTGGTTAAAGCTAGCTGGTAATCTCGTAACTGTAAATTATAATTTGGGTATCGTGCTGAAATCAGCAGACTGACCCGGAGGTTGTCTAAATGAGTATGTCAGATCCTATTGCGGATATGTTAACGCGTATTCGTAACGGCCAGGCTGTTGGTAAAACAGCAGTCTCTATGCCTGGCACAAAAGTAAAATCGGCTATCGCCAATGTTCTGAAGAACGAAGGCTATATCACGGATTATGCGGTAACTGATAAAGAAGATAAGTCAGTACTCAACATCGAGCTGAAGTACTTCCAGGGGCAGCCGTTGATGGAGATTATCAAGCGCATTAGTCGCCCTGGTCTTCGTATCTATAAAGGTCGCGATGAGTTACCCAAGGTTCGTGGTGGCTTAGGCATCGCAATTATTTCCACTTCAAAAGGCGTCATGACTGATCGCGCTGCCAAGGCCGCAGGCCACGGTGGTGAAGTGATAGCGTACGTGGCTTAAGGAGACGAACGATGTCTAGAGTAGCCAAACAACCTGTCACCGTCCCATCAGGAGTCGATGTCAAGATTACAGGGCAAGATGTTGCTGTAAAAGGCGCTAAGGGTTCCCTAAAGCTTAGTGTTCACAGCAGTATCAGTGTTAGCCAAAACGATGGTGCATTGAATGTGGCGCCAAAGAAAGAAACTGATAAGCAAGCGTGGGCCATGGCGGGTACCACTCGTGCCTTGGTCAATAATATGGTAACCGGAGTTAGCTCTGGCTTTCAGCGCAAACTGCAGCTAATTGGCATTGGTTATCGTGCCCAGGCGAAGGGCAAGGTATTAAATCTTTCTTTGGGGTTTTCGCATCCTGTTGATTACCCTGTGCCAGAGGGCATTAAGGTTGAGACTCCTGCGCCAACTGAGATTATTGTATCCGGTTGTTGCAAGCAGCGGGTAGGTCAGGTAGCCGCTGAGATCCGTGCATTTCGTCCACCTGAGCCTTATAAAGGCAAAGGCGTTCGGTATTCCGATGAGATTGTGGTTCGTAAAGAGGCCAAGAAGAAATAAGGTATAGATGATGGACAAAAAAACATCCCGTATGCGCCGCACCAGACGCGCACGCGCCAAGATTCGCGAACTGGGCGTGCATCGTTTGAGCATCCACCGCACACCACGGCATATGTATGCCCAGGTGATTGCACCCTGTGGTTCTCAAGTGATTGCAAGTGCCTCAACCGTTGAAAAAGCGGTAAAGGCCGAGTTGGCAAGTGGCACTAGCAATATTGCAGCAGCGGCAGCGGTAGGTAAGGCAATTGCCGAACGCGCCAAGGCAGCTGGAATAGATACCGTGGCTTTTGATCGCTCCGGTTTTAAATATCATGGACGGGTAAAGTCGCTTGCCGACGCTGCTCGCGAAAACGGTCTTCAGTTCTAAGGGTTACAAGTTATGGCGAATTTTAATGTAAAACCGGAAGGCGATGATCTCATTGAAAAGCTAATCAACGTCAACCGTGTGGCCAAGGTGGTTAAGGGTGGTCGTCAGTTCGGCTTCTCGGCGCTTACCGTTGTGGGTGACGGTGAAGGGCGAGTTGGGTTCGGTCAGGGTAAGGCACGTGAAGTACCGATTGCTATTCAGAAAGCGATGGAAAATGCGCGCAAAAATATGTGCGATGTGAAGCTCGCTGGTAACACTCTGCAGTATCCGATCATGGCTCGCCATGGTGCTGCCAAGGTGCATATGCAGCCGGCATCTGACGGTACCGGCATTATTGCTGGTGGTGCCATGCGTGCGGTGTTCGAAGTGGTTGGAGTACAAAATGTTCTTGCCAAGTGTATTGGCTCTAATAACCCGGTTAACGTTGTGCGGGCAACCATTAGAGGTCTGTCTGAGATGACAGATGCTGAGAGTGTGGCGGCCAAACGCGGCAAGACAGCAGACGAGATTCTGGGGTAAGGCATGGCTACAAAAAAGAAAGCAATGATGCAGGTAACACTGTTTCGCAGCATGAACGGCAGGCTAAAGGGCCACCAGGCATGTGCGCGTGGACTAGGTCTGCGTCGGATGCATCAGACCGTTGAGGTAGAGGATACTCCATCCACTCGCGGTATGGCGAACAAAGTTTCATACATGGTCAGGGTTGAGGAGGCGTAACATGCGCTTAAATACAATTAAACCTGCGGCTGGAAGTAAGCAGCCCAGAAAGCGCGTTGGCCGTGGTATTGGCAGCGGTCTTGGTAAGACCTGTGGCCGTGGCCACAAGGGTCAGAAGTCACGCTCAGGAGGTTCCCTCAAGGTTGGTTTTGAGGGCGGCCAGATGCCACTGCAGCGGCGTCTCCCTAAGGTTGGTTTTGCCTCGCGCAAAGCTAAGTATACGGCTGAGGTGCGCCTTAACGAACTGGCTGCGGTTGATGCTGAGATTATTGATTTAGCTGCTCTGCAGGCTGCCGACATTGTGACCGACTCCATCAAACGAGCAAAGGTTATTCTTTCTGGCAAGCTGGAGAAGGCGGTAACGCTGCGTGGGCTTGGGGTTACCAAAGGTGCGCGGGCCGCGATTGAAGCTGCTGGCGGCAAGATCGAGGACTAAATGGCTGGCCAAGGTTCATCTGCAGGTAGTGCAATGGCCGGGAAGGGACGCCTGACGGAGCTACGTCAACGCATCTTTTTTCTGCTAGGCGCGTTGCTGGTATTCCGCATGGGAACATTTATTCCCGTACCGGGAGTTGATCCTACCGCATTAGCGGCCCTTTTTGATCAACAGAAAGGCACCATCCTGGACATGTTTAATATGTTCTCCGGTGGTGCCCTGTCACGTGCGTCTCTGTTTGCGTTGGGCATCATGCCGTACATCTCGGCATCAATCATTATGCAGTTGATGACCGCAGTTGTGCCTAAGCTTGAGCAGTTGAAAAAAGAGGGTGAAGCAGGTCGCCGTAAAATCACCCAGTACACCCGTTATGGAACCGTTGTGTTGGCGAGCTTTCAGGCTATTGGTATTTCAATGTCCCTTCAGACTCAGCAGGCGAGCGGGATGAATGTGGTGATCCAGCCAGGGTCTGCTTTCGTTTTTACTGCCGCCGTGTCGTTGGTTACAGGCACGATGTTTCTCATGTGGCTGGGCGAGCAGATTACCGAACGTGGTATTGGTAATGGTATCTCCATGATCATATTTGCCGGTATCGTAGCTGGTTTGCCTTCTGCTGTTGGAGGGACGCTAGAGCTTGCTAATACCGGCGTGCTGAGTGCCATGACAGTTTTGATACTATTCCTGTTAGCGTTAGCTGTGACCGCCTTCGTGGTGTTTGTTGAGCGTGGTCAGCGGCGTATCACTGTCAATTATGCTAAACGCCAACAGGGCAGAAAGATGTTTGCAGCGCAGAGCAGTCATCTGCCGCTGAAGTTGAATATGGCAGGGGTTATCCCACCGATTTTTGCATCGAGCATTATCCTGTTTCCCGCAACACTTGGGCAGTGGGCTGGCAGCAGTGAAGATCTACGCTGGATGCAGGATATTGTGGCCAAGCTATCGCCTGGTGAGCCAATCTATGTGGTTAGCTACGCTTTAGCGATAATATTTTTCTGTTTCTTCTATACGGCATTGGTTTTCAATTCCAAGGACACAGCAGATAACCTAAAGAAATCTGGCGGCTTTATTCCAGGTATTCGCCCTGGCGCTCAAACCGCTAAATATATTGATGGAGTAATGTCCAGGCTGACACTGGTGGGTGCGTTTTACATCACAGCTGTCTGCTTACTGCCAGAATTTTTGATTGTGGCTTGGCAAGTGCCGTTTTATTTTGGTGGAACCTCGCTACTGATTATCGTTGTGGTGGTTATGGATTTTATGGCGCAGGTGCAAGCTCATCTAATGTCTCATCAGTATGAAGGCCTGATGAAGAAAGCCAATTTGAAGGGTCGTGGTGGCGGCGGAATGCTGCGCTAGACCTAAATTAAAGTATTTGGAGATATAGCCATGAAAGTTCGGGCTTCAGTAAAGAAAATCTGTCGTAATTGTAAGATTGTGCGCCGTAAAGGTGTGGTTCGTGTCATCTGCAAGGATGGGCGGCATAAACAACGGCAGGGCTAAGTAGATACCACTTAACTATTGTTTGCTGATCCGGGACAGTAACTGTTTGCGTCCTGGGTGAGCTTGAAGTAAGTCCGTTTTCGGGCTATTATTCCGCGTTTCACGCGAGTGGAACTTTAGAGAGTTTGGGAGAAAGACCAGATGGCGCGTATTGCAGGCGTTAACATTCCAGATCGAAAGCACGCAGTAATTGCGTTGACCTCAATCTATGGTATCGGGCGTCCTACCGCAGCGGCGATTTGTGCTGCAGCTGGGGTGGCCCAGGATGCGAAGATTCAGGCGCTGACTGAAGAGCAAATAGATGTTTTACGCGCAGAGGTTGCGAAGCGTGAGGTCGAAGGTGATCTGCGCCGTGAAATTTCCATGAACATTAAGCGTCTGATGGATTTGGGCTGCTATCGTGGAATTCGTCACCGCCGTGGACTGCCCCTGCGTGGGCAACGAACCAAGACCAACGCACGTACGCGCAAAGGCCCGCGCCGTCCGATTCGTAAATAATTCCGTAGCAAGGAACTGAAACCCAATGGCACAAGAAAGCAGCCGAAAGAAGGTTAAAAAGACCGTCACTGATGGGGTTGCGCATATTCATGCGTCTTTCAACAACACCATTATTACTATCACTGATCGCCAGGGTAACGCACTGGCTTGGGCAACCGCAGGTGGCTCCGGCTTCCGTGGTTCGCGTAAGAGCACCCCTTTTGCCGCCCAGGTTGCAGCTGACCGTGCTGGTAATGCAGTGAAGGAGTTTGGCATCAAGAACCTTGATGTCAGTGTTAATGGCCCGGGACCTGGCCGCGACTCTGCTGTTCGCGCCCTCAATAATGCGGGGTTTAAAATCACCAGCATTACTGACGTAACGCCCATTCCTCACAACGGTTGCCGTCCGCCTAAAAAGCGTCGCGTTTAATTCTGGAGTAGAAATAATGGCTAGGTATATCGGTCCAAAATGTAAGCTGAGTCGGCGTGAGGGAACTGATTTGTTCCTCAAAAGCCGTTCCCGCTCCCTTGATTCCAAGTGCAATATGGAAAAGGTTCCGGGGCAGCAGACTGAACGTCGACGTCGTGTCTCTGACTACGGCTTGCAGTTGCGTGAAAAGCAGAAGGTACGCCGCCTTTATGGTGTTATGGAGAAACAATTCCGCAACTACTACAAGAGTGCAGCTCAGGCAAAGGGTGCAACCGGTGAGAACCTGCTGCAGTTGCTTGAGAAGCGCCTGGATAATGTTGTATATCGTATGGGTTTTGGTAGCACGCGTGCAGAAGCACGTCAGCTTGTGAGCCATAAGTCCATTGAAGTGAATGGAAAATTAGTGAACATTCCGTCTTTTCAGGTATGTGCAGAGGATGAGATTACCGTACGGGAAAAAAGTCGTAAGCAGATTCGTATCCAGAGTGCATTATCCATTGCCGAGCAGTATGGATTTGCAGATTGGATTGAGGTTGACACAAAGGCGATGAAAGGTGTGCTGAAACGCGTGCCTGATCGTGCTGAATTGCCTGCCGAGATTAGTGAACAGCTGGTTGTCGAGCTGTACTCCAAGTAAGGACGTTTTTAAGAGGATCATTCATGCCGAACTCAATTACCGAGTTTTTGACACCGCGTCTAGTCAGCGTACAGGCGATTAATGAAAGACACGCCAAGGTTTCTTTGGAGCCTTTGGAGCGTGGCTTTGGACATACTTTGGGCAATGCCCTGCGACGTATTCTGTTATCTTCCATGCCCGGCAGTGCCGTGGTTGAAGTGGAGATAGAGGGCGTTTTGCACGAATACACCACCATTGAAGGTGTGCAAGAGGATGTATTGGATATCTTGCTGAATCTGAAAGAGATCGCTATCTCAATGCATACCCGCGATGAGGCCACCCTGACTTTGAAGAAGAAGGGGCCAGGCCCAGTGCTGGCCAGCGACATAACCCTGGATCATGACGTAGAGATCGCCAACCCGGATCAGGTTATTGCAAACCTGACAAAAGAGGGTGAGCTGAATATGACTCTGTATGTGGCTCGTGGCCGTGGCTATCAGCCAGCGGCAACGCGCCAGAGCCTGTCAGGAGAAGAGCGCCCTATTGGCCGTCTGCAACTGGATGCGTCGTTCAGCCCGGTTCGCCGCTTGGCATACACGGTCGAAGATGCGCGTGTGGCACAGCGTACTGATCTGGATCGCCTGGTGGTTGATCTGGAGACCGATGGTACTATCGACCCTGAAGAGTCAATTCGGCGTGCAGCAACCATCCTGCAAGATCAGTTAACAGCTTTTGTGATGCTGGATGATACCAGTGCGAACGAAGATGAGGCCCCCCAGGCAGAAGCTCAGATTGATCCGATTCTGCTCCGGCCAGTTGATGATCTGGAGCTGACTGTCCGCTCTGCAAATTGCCTGAAGGCGGAGAGTATCTTCCTTATTGGTGACCTGATTCAGCGCACCGAAGTAGAATTGCTCAAAACGCCTAACCTGGGCAAGAAATCTCTGACTGAGATAAAAGATGTGCTGGCAACTCGTGGTTTGTCACTTGGGATGCGCCTGGAAAACTGGCCGCCAGAAAGCCCGATTGAAGAGCCGACTGCTGCATCATTGGCCATTTTATAACTAATTTATTTGTAGGAAGTTGACCCCATGCGTCATCGTAAATCAGGACGGCAACTGAACCGGAACAGCAGTCACCGCAAGGCCATGTTTCGCAACATGACTTGCTCGTTGTTGCGTCACGAGCTGATCAAAACCACGTTGCCAAAGGCCAAAGAACTCCGCAAGGTCGCTGAGCCTATTATCACTCTTGGTAGAAATGATAGCGTCGCCAAACGCCGCTTGGCTTTTTCACGCTTACGTGATTCAGAGGCAGTGGGTAAATTATTTACCGAAATAGGGCCACGCTATGCGGATCGTCCTGGCGGCTATGTACGTATTCTGAAATGTGGTTATCGAGCTGGCGACAAGGCACCAATGGCCTATGTAGAATTGATTGACCGCCCAGAGGTTGAAGAAAAAGAGGATGTTGTAGAAGAAGAGTAGCAGCTTCTCTTAGCAGCAAAGCATTAAAACCGGACTTATGTCCGGTTTTTTTATTGGGTGTGGTTATTTGCCTTAGCTGAATAGTTACCAAAATTAATGACAAGATTTACAGGAACAGCTCCGCAAGCTTTTTACCAGGTTCCTCTGCCCGCATAAAAGCCTCACCCACCAGGAAGCTGTGTACACTGTTTTCCCGCATCAAGGCCACATCTGCGGAGGTGTGGATGCCGCTCTCGGTGACTACAATGCGCCCTTCCGGGATCTGTTGCAGTAGGTCAATAGTGGTTTGCAGGCTGGTCTCAAAGGTACGCAGATCGCGGTTATTGATGCCGATGAGTTCAGAGTCCAGTAGCAGTGCCCGATCCAGTTCTTCTGCGTCATGCACCTCCAGCAGGATATCCAGATCCAGATGGGTCGCCAGGTCGGATAACTCTTGCAGTTGTGAATCCTCCAGACAGGCCGCAATCAGCAGGATGCAATCGGCACCCATACAGCGAGCCTCATAAAGCTGGTAAGGTTCGATTATAAAATCCTTGCGTAGAACCGGCAGGGTGCAGGCGGCACGGGCCTCTTTTAGATAGGTGTCTGCACCTTGAAAGAAATCCACATCGGTTAGCACGGAGAGACAGGTCGCGCCACCCTGCTCATAGCTGTGGGCGATGTCGGCGGGGTGAAACACCTCACGCAGAACGCCTTTGCTGGGGGAGGCCTTTTTTATCTCTGCAATTACAGCAGCATCCCCTTTGCTGATTTTGTTTCTGATGGCCCGCACAAATCCACGGGGTGGCAATGCTTTCTTCAGTTCACCTGCCAATTGTTGTTGGGGTATTTTACTGCTCCGTTCGGCTATCTCTTCAACCTTTCGGCTGATGATTTTTCTTAGTATGTCTGGGGTTTTGCTCATCAGAAACTCTGCGTTAGGATGATGAGCTGATCAAGTCTGTTGCGTGCTTCACCATTGGCAATAGCGGTATCCGCCTTATTGATGCCATCGGCTAATGAGTTCGCCAGTCCGGCGGCATAGATAGCAGCACCTGCATTAAGGCAGACGATATCCCTTGCTGGGCCGGGTGTGTCTTCCAGCACTGAGCGAATGACCGCCAGACTGTGATCAGCACCGTCAACGGCAAGCTCGGATATGGGAGTGCGCTGCATGTTGAATTGCTCGGGAGCGATGGCATAGCGGCTGACTCGACCATCTTTTAGCTCTGCCACTTCGGTGTGATCGCCAATGCTTATCTCATCCAGGCCATCGCGAGAGTGAACTACCAGTACATGGTTGCTGCCAAGGTGCTGTAGGACATTGGCTAGAGGTTCCAGTAATTCTTCATTGAAGACACCCAGAACCTGATTAGGAGCACCAGCTGGATTGGTCAGGGGGCCAAGCACATTGAATATGGTGCGCACACCCATTTCCCGGCGGGGGCCGATGGCATGTTTCATAGCACTGTGGTGGGCGGGGGCAAACATGAAACCGAGTCCCACCTCGGCAATGCAGCGGGCAACTTGATCTGGGGTTAGATCCAGTCGTACTCCGGCGGCCTCAAGAACGTCGGCACTGCCTGATTTGCTGGATATGGAACGGTTGCCATGTTTGGCTACCCTGGCACCAGCTGCCGCAGCGACAAAGGCACTGGCGGTTGAGATGTTGAAGCTGCCGGAGGCATCTCCTCCGGTACCGCAGGTGTCTACCAGATGTTCAGCATGAACTTCCACTCTGGTGGCCAGCTCTCGCATTACACTGGCGGCGGCAGTGATCTCATGTACCGTCTCCCCCTTCATGCGCAGGCCGACCAGGAAGCCACCTATCTGAGCTGGTGTGGCACCACCGCTCATAATGGTATGCATGACCTCAGTCATCTCTTCATCACACAGGTCATGCCGTGCCAGAACTTGATTGATGGCTTGTTTGATATTCATGTTATTTGCCTTCGAGAAAGTTTTTCAACAGGTCATGCCCATGCTGGGTGAGAATTGATTCCGGGTGGAATTGTACACCTTGTATCGCTATTTTCTTGTGGCGTATGCCCATGATTTCATCCAGAGATTCATCCTTATTAAGGGTCCAGGCGGTAACTTCCAGGCACTCCGGCAAGGTCTCCTTTTCGATCACCAGGGAGTGGTAGCGGGTGGCCTCAAAGGGGTTAGCAAGACCCTTGAAAACACCGCCGTGTTGGTGGTGGATCATGGAGGTTTTACCATGCATTACCTCGCCCGCATGCACAATACGCCCGCCGAATGCCTGGGCGATGGATTGGTGCCCGAGGCATACTCCGAGGATGGGTATCTGTCCGGCAAACCGCTTTATAGCATCCACTGAGATACCTGCCTCTGCCGGGGTGCAGGGGCCAGGGGAGATCATCAGATGATCTGGTTCTAGCTCTGCAATCTGCTCCAGAGTGATCTGGTCATTGCGGTAGACTTGTACATCCGCCCCCAACTCACCCAGATACTGAACCAGGTTGTAGGTGAAGGAGTCATAATTGTCGATCATTAATAGCATCTTATTTCTCCAGCCCGGCCTCTGCCTGCGCCACCGCACGAAAGATGGCGCGACCTTTGTTCATGGTCTCTTTCCACTCCAGATCGGGAATGGAGTCGGCCACAATGCCAGCGCCAGCCTGGATGTGGAGGGTTTTGTCCTGGATCACTGCGGTGCGTATAGCGATGGCGGTATCCATGTTGCCATTCCAAGCCAGATAGCCGATAGCACCGGAGTAGACACCACGCTTAACTGGCTCCAGTTCGTCGATGATTTCCATAGCGCGAATTTTGGGTGCTCCACTGACAGTACCCGCTGGAAAGGTGGCCCGCAACACGTCCATGGCAGTCATGCCATTCTTTAGCTCTCCTGTTACGTTTGAGACGATGTGCATGACGTGTGAGTAACGTTCTACGATCATTTTATCGGTGAGCTGGACAGTGCCAATCTTAGCCACTCGGCCAGCATCGTTGCGCCCCAGGTCGATCAGCATTAAATGCTCAGCCAGCTCCTTGGGATCTGTCAGCAGTTCCTCCTCCAATGCCTTATCTTCCTGTTCGGTATGGCCTCGGCGACGGGTTCCGGCAATGGGGCGTACCGTGACCTCACCATCCTCTAGTCTGGTCAAGATCTCGGGTGAGGATCCGACAATATAGAAGCTATCCAGATTGAGGAAGTACATATAAGGGGAAGGATTCAATCCCCTAAGTGCTCGATATAGATCCAATGGTGGGGCAGTAAATGGGATGGAGAGGCGCTGAGAAAGTACCACCTGCATGGCATCGCCATCCAGGATGTACTCTTTGATCCGATCTACCGATTGTTTGAAGTCATCTTCGGTAAAACCGGAGATAAAATCTGATTCATCAATCTTACGGGATGGTTTGTCTGGTCTGGGGGCGATAGCGCCCTGCATCTGATCTACTAGATTTTGTAGCCGCTTATGGGCTGAATTAAAGGTTTCTCCATGAGTCGGATCTGCGTGCACGATGACGTAGATTCGTCCCTTCAAGTTATCAAAAACCACCACCTCGTCAGAGACCATGAGCAGGATATCAGGGGTACCCATAAGATCCGGGTTTGGGCAATTGGCCAGTCGAGGCTCGATATAGCGGACTGTATCGTAGCCAAAATAACCCACAAGGCCACCGGTAAAGCGAGGCAGATCCTTGTCCATTGCAACCTGGTAACGGGACTGAAACTCCTCGATCCAGGCTAGTGGATTATCCGTTTCAACCTCTTCAACCACCTTGCCATCAGTCTCTATAGTGATGCATAGGCCATTGACCCGTAGAAGTGTGCGACAAGGCAGTCCAATGATGGAGTAACGCCCCCATTTCTCGCCGCCCTGTACGGATTCGAACAGGTATGAGTAAGGGCCATCGGCCAATTTGAGGTAGACGCTCAGGGGGGTATCGAGGTCTGCAAGAACTTCACGCATCAGCGGGATGCGATTATGGCCTTGGTTGGCCAGTGCTTTAAATTGTTCAGGTGTCATGTTTCTCTCCACACAACGGAATCAGGCAGGGTTAACTAACAGCGGTAGAATCACCAACGCCATCGGATGCCTGTATTTAATTTATTGTGCAGATGGAGATACATTACTAAGTCCCAGTTTTTAGGACACTAACAATAATCGAAATTGGGGAAAGTTTCGAGTTTCTGGGCCGTATTTCTTTCTCGGACTGGCTCTTAGCAAGTAGCCTGGGTTGAGTGGTAACGAAACCCGGGATAGGTTGGCGCACATTCCCCCGGGTTTCACTGCGTTCAACCCAGGCTACATACTGCAATTTGTGCCAACCAATCAACCAGTCATCCAAAAGCTGTGCGCACCCTGTGTGCCGGTTTTCTCTCAAACCCATAAAAAATTTGACTGGACATGCGGGGGGGGGGGTACCATCGCGTGCTAACTAAATCAAGAAAGAACAGCAAAAGAAGCTGGAGAAACAAGCACATGGCGCGCATAACTGTTCAGGTATTCAAGGCAACGGCAATCGCATTAATGGTGGGGTTATCTACATTCACTGCCGCAGAGATACAGGATGGAATCCAGGCCGGGAATACCAGCGAAAACCCCTCCCCGCCCCGATCCGGTTCCACCGAAGAGTTCCGCCAATTGGTGCAGGAGAAGGCCGAAGACCACATGGGTCAAGCCGTAGGTCGGGTTTTAACCCGACAGCAGGAGTTGATTGAGACCGCTGTCGGGCTGAAGCCCGACCTACAGCCGGAAACTGCCGCTGAAGCCTTTCGTCAATCACTTCTGCAAACCGGCGGAGATCTGCTGGCCGATGTAGGCAAGCACTACACCACCGGAGCACTCAATGGCGAATTGCTCGCCTACGACCAGGGTAAAGGCATCAACATCGGCGCTGCCGGGCTGGCCGAAGCTGCCCAAGCCGCCTTCCAGTTCTCCAATTTTGCCGCCCTGCAACACATGGAAATCGAAGCCGGTTTCAGCAACGGCAAACCCAAATTGTCCCTGCTAACCGTCATCCCACTAAATGTAGGTCGGGATTCATCCCGACAAGATGACACCCGCCACAACTGGTTCACCCAACTCAGCTACGACATGCGAAGCCGGGATCAAACCGACCGCCACACCTTCAACGCCGGACTGGGCTACCGCTATTTGACCCCCAATGAAAAGTGGCTCTACGGTGCCGACATCGAACTTGAAGGGGCACTGCCCAACCACCCTGAATGGCGTGGCTTCCTGCGGGCCTACCACTTCAATCGCTACGAAGACGAAAGCGACCTCAACGGCCTGGCCGCCAGCATTGAATACAGCCCTTTCCCGGCGCTCACCATCAAAACCGAGGTCGAAGACAACAACGTAGAAAGCACCCACCTGAATTTCGGTGCCCAATTCAAATACCGCTTTGGCATGCCCTGGAAAGAGCAGCTCAAAGCACAAAACGTCAAACAGATCTTCGCCGACCTGAAAAACCGCCGTTACGAAAAGGTCAGAAGAGAAAACATCATCCGCATTCAGAAGCGCCAGCATCCTGATGTAGTGGGCACCATCAGCCTGAACATTGGAGCCAACAACCTAACCGGCACCGGCGGCAACCGCACTGCAGCGGTGGGTCTGACTCTGTTGTTCGGTACCACCATCACCGTGGAAGACACGGTTGCTGACATCGCACGGCTGAATATCCGCTTTGGCGACGGTGCCCTGCTGGAGATCGGCGACGGCTCCACAGTGCGTATAGAAGAAGGGCGGATTCGACTCATAACTGGCGTACTGAGATACACCTCCAACGGCGGGGCCATCACCAACCTCATAACCCCTAATGCCAGCGTACAACTGCTTGGCACGGTGGTCGAACTGCTGGATGAAGGCGGCAACATTGCAACCCGTGTTACCCAGGGCAGCATTGCCATGACCGTGGCGGGCAGCACCCTCAACCGTGCGGCCATCAGTGCGGCTTGCTCTACCGGCGCAGCGCCCATTGCCTGCACCACTGGCAATGCCCAGTACGATGCCCTGGATACCGCCGTCAACAATCGTCTGGCTGGTGGTACATCTGCCCCTGTGGTGGCTATCGAAGGCACCATGATAGCCATCAATGCGGCAGGGGTGAGTTATCGTATGGGTTGTACCGATATACCACCCGGCGGTGGCACCAACGACGATGCCAGTTGCCGAAGTAATGAACAGCCGGAACACACCATCACCTTCGTCAACAACTTCGAGGTATCGAAGCACGAAGTCACCTTTGACGACTGGATGGAATGTGTGAATGATGTGGGTAATCCCCTGGCCTGTACCTATACACCGAATGACCGAGGCTTTGGCACCGTCAGCAAGCCTGTTATCAACGTCAGCTACAACGACATCACCACCCAATACCTGCCGTGGTTGAACGCCAAGACGGGCAAGAGCTATCGGCTGCCCACCGAGGCGGAATGGGAATATGTTACAAGGGCTGGCACCAGCACGGTTTATAATGTGGGAGATACCATTACTTGTGGTGCACCTGGCGCAGGCGATGCTAACTGTAGTCGGGCGGTTGGTCAGACCACAGATGTTGGCAGCTACGCCGCCAATGCCTTTGGTTTGTTTGATACCCACGGCAACGTCTATGAGTGGTTGGAGGATACCTATGCCAGTAACTACAGCACCACGCCCACCGACGGCAGCGCACAGACTGGTGGCAGCTCTCGTGTTGTGTGCGGCGGCTCTTGGTACAATGACCCGATCGTCGTTCGTTCCGCCGGTCGCGGTAATGTTTATCCGACTTTTCGCAACGGTCTCATCGGTTTCCGTCTGGCCCGGACTCAATAGTTAGGCTCATGAATCATTACCACATAACCTCTTGTAGGGAGGGGGTTTGGGGGAGGATGCCCCTCCCCCAAGGGTTTGATTTTGCCGAGGAGGGGGGTATTTTATGAGTGATGTTTGTAGTCGGGATTCAAATGTAGGTCGGGATTTATCCCGACAGCGGAGGTAAACCAAACCACATTGCCCCGTTCTGGCACCGCAGTCGGAATGAATTCCGACCCACAAGGCGAATCTCGCCCCACAGCCTGATGACTGATGGTGCATTTCAAGGTGGCCCTGCACTCGAAGCTATGTTCCGCTTCCAGCTCTGGCTCATCCCCACCATTGAGAAATTCCCCCGCAGCCAGAAGTTTCTGCTCGGAGATCGTATCCAAAGCACAGCACTGGATGTGCTGGAGAGCTTGATCGAAGCGACCTACACCAAAAAACGCCTGCGTATATTACAGACTGCCAATCTCACCATCGAAAAGCTGCGGGTGTTGTTTCGGTTGGCAAAGGAGCTGCGTTATTTGAACCCGAAACGCTATGAATATGCGGTTAAACAACTGTTCGAGATTGGCTCATTAGTAGGAGGCTGGATGAAAAATGTAGGTCGGGGTTTACCCCGACTACGGAGTTTAACGAAGCAATATTGCTTCGGTTTGCTACCGTTGTCGGACTGCCAAACGTAGGCGCTTTAGGCGAAGTCCGACCTACAACCTAACATTTTGGCACTGCCGGAGCATGTAACCTCATGAAGTTGCATGGAGTGCAGATGCCGTCCAGGGTGTGCGTGTTAGCTTGAACCGGTTCCGCGTCCTGGCCGCAAGGCGACGCGGGCAGGTTTTTTTCAGATGTAGGTCGGGATTTGCTTGAAACGCCTACTTTTGGTGTCCTGACAGCGGAGGTCGATCTAACCGCATGACTTCGATCTAATACCGCAGTCGGGATGAATCCCGACCCACAGCCCGACCGGCACCTACAACCAAACACTGTCCCAATGAGGCCATTGGCCGATTTTTTTCACCAATCTGGCGCGTAGCGGGTTGGCGACAATGTAACGGGCAACCTGTACTCGATCTTCTTCCATACGCAAGGCGTGGTCATGAAAACCGGGTTGCCATAGGCTGCCTTTACGTTGGATGGTTTGATTGATGTGGTGCGCGCTACGGCCCTTGAGGGTGCGGATGATTTTGGATAATGAAGTATTTTCAGACTGTAGGTCGGGCTTTAGCCCGACAGCGGAGTTCAATTCAGCCATGTTGCTTTGAGTTACCTCCGTTGTCGGGCTAAAGCCCGACCTACAGTCTGATCCATCTTCACCCAATGAAAGCAGCCCATGAAAATGATCGGGCATCAATACCCAGGCCAACCATTGGCAATGATGTTGCTGCTCAGAGCAGGGGAGTTCCTTTACAAAGATTCTTGCAGCCAGGAAGTCATGAAACACTGGCTCTCTTTTCTGGGTTACGAAGGTGATTAGATATTCTCGCCCAGGTTCGGAAAAGCGGCCCTTTCTGAGATTGTTATAGCTCATGGTTGGATTATAGCTGGTTGGTTGTAGGTAGGTGTAGGTCGGGCTTCAGCCCGATACGATGCTGCGATCCAGCTCCATTGTCGGGCTGAAGCCCGACCTACTTATGCCGTTACACATAACTCCTGAACAGTTATGAGTGGGTAATGGAATTATTTGATCAAATCACATCATTCGATGCTTTGGAACGAGCAACATACCGTGCCATCTCCGGTAAACGCAGAAAAAATACAGCGGCAGCCTTTATGGCACGACTGGAGATCGAGCTACCCAGGCTGGAGCAGCAAGTAGCCTGGGTTGAGTGGTAACGAAACCCGGGATAGGTTGGCGCACATTCCCCTGGGTTTCACTGCGTTCAACCCAGGCTACATACTGCAAATCATCCCTACTAGAGGTAAGAAACTAACTCAGCTAAGGAATCTATAGCTAAATCTGGTTGAGTTTCTCTAATATCTCGCCCGTGGTTGTAGCCATAGGTAACACCGGCGATCTGGAATCCAGCGGCTCTTGCTGCCTGGACATCATTGATTGAATCGCCAATCATCAGGCATTTGGATGGGGCAGCATCAAAGTGTTTTGCAGCATGGAGTAACGGTAGGGGATCAGGCTTTTTCTTTGGCAGGGTGTCGCCGCTTACGACAAGCTCAAAGTAGTCTCGTAGTCCTAGATCCTCCAGTAAGGTATTGGTGAAACGCCCTGCCTTATTGGTTATACACGCAAGTGGGTAGCCAGCAGTCTGCATATAATTCAGGCCATCTATGACGCCGGGGTAGATCATAGAGCGTTGAGAGGTGTTTTCTGCGTAGAGCTGCATGAATATGGGAAAGGCCTTCTGCAATAAGGCATCTTCTGGTTCACCGTCCAGGCTTCCAACCAGAGAGCGGCGCACGAACCGCTCTATTCCATTGCCGACCCAGTCACGTATTTTTTCTTCGGTGTAAGTTTTACGACCCAGTGTCTCCATCAAGGCGTTAACGCAAAATGCCAGATCAGGCACGCTGTCTACTAGGGTGCCATCCAGGTCTATTAGGATTAATTCAGGCTTATTCAACATGATGCAAGGTGAGATAAATGCCACGACATCTGTTTGCATAGGTTGAATTCTATGATTACTATTTAAATTGCACTATAAATTTAAGAGCAATCCATGTGATGACATTAATACCAGCCAGAATTAGTATTATTTGTGCCACGCGCTTTTTCTTTGCCAGATTTATTTTCTTTGGTGGCTTATCAGATGCTAGAACGCGCCTCGGATCATCATTTGCTATTTTCACCAGCCGTTCAACTTCACTGATTTTACCTTTTGCAAAATCAAGTATTATACGATGTACCCTATCTGGTTCCATGTCCAACCACTCGTAGTCGCAAAGAGCATTAATCACATGCTGCCCTTCATCTTCATTGAACTCTTTGCTTATTCGCTGCTTAATTTCTATTGATACGCTCATCTATGCCTCTTTCAACACACAACGTATACCTGAGCAGCGACCAAGCTAGTCTGTCTCTAGGTGCTTGTGTACGCTCAGTACGGGCATGAACTAATGGGGTGAAAAGTCTCCTGTTGGAAGATCACTGCCGAAAACCATGTTGTGAGTATGGCGTAAACAACTGGTGAATGGCAATAACCAGGTGAAATCAGATACCAGGGGTTTCTGCGTCTAACTATCCTAATCTTTCTTGTACATGCATCTGCGACAAAATGCCGCGCGGCATTAAGTCACATTCCAAGGGCTTGTTCATTGCTCTAGTATCTCCTCCAGATTCGATGAGTATGACCATCTACAAGCTTAAGGCCCGAATGTTTATGATTTTGCAAAAAATACCTTTGGCGTTTGCCCTCACTTTTACTTTTTTACCCTCTGCGTCTACAACCGCTGAGACCACCTCTCAACTGGATGAACTGGTGGTAGAGGGCGAATCAACCCGGATTCAAACCACTCACTACACCAGCCCGAGCACAAGGATTACCGATATTGAGGCTGAAAGTATCAGTGTGACCACGGTGGAAGACTTCATCAAATATGAGCCCAGTATAGTGGTGCGGAAGCGTTATGTCGGTGATTCCAACGGCACGGTCGCCATGCGTGGTTCAAATATGTTTCAGACCACCCGTACTATGGTTTATGCAGATGGTTTGCCGCTGCACTATCTACTGCAAACCAGATTCAGCGGTGCTCCCCGCTGGTCACTGGTCGCACCGGATGAGACCCAGGCTGTGGAGGTGGTCTATGGACCATTTTCCGCAGAATACAGCGGTAATGCCATGGGTGGTGCAATCAATATTGAGACCAAACTGCCACAGGAGAGAGGATTTCATGCCGAGGCCAGTTATTTTGCACAGGATTATGAGCACTTGGGCACAAACAAGAGCTTTGAAGGTAACCGTGAGTTTTTCTCCTATGGTGATAAATACGGTGATCTGAGCTTCTATCTGTTTCACAGCCGCCTGGAAAATGAGAGCCAACCCCAAAGTATCCGCTATAACACCAGCAAGGCAATTGCTGGTGGTGAAACTGCAGTAACGGGGGCTTTTGCCGGACAGAGCTCAACCGGTGGATCCATCATAAATTATGCTGACTCCGGAGGTGAGGATGTGGTCACAAATCTGACCAAGCTCAAGCTGGGCTATGAATTTGGTAACTGGCTTGCACGCTTCACCGTGGCTTATGAGGACAGAGATAAAGATACAAATCCAAACAACTACCTTGTTGATGGTGCCGGCAATCCTTTTTGGAGCGGTGAGGCCTCATTTAATGGCAGGGCGGTCACGGTCAGGCGCAGCCATTTTGCTGTTAGTGATCAAAACCGTGAAACGCTGCTGGTCGGTGTCGGGCTGGAGGGATTATTGGGTGCAAGCAGTTGGATGGTAGATGCAAATTTCAGCTATTTTGAGGTGCTGGAGGATGAGACACACAAGTCTGATGAAAACCCTGCTGATCCAACCTATGATCGCTCTGGCCGGGTAACGGAATTTGATGATACGGGCTGGGAGACATTTGCATTCAAGGCATACACGGGGCGATTTTTAGGGCGGAATGACATGAATTTTGTCGGTGGTTATCACTATGACCACTACAGCCTGGAGACTCACAGCTACAATTCCAGCAACTATACAGCAGGCGACAAGACCTCACGGAGGCAGTCCACCGGTGGTGATACCTTCACCCACGCCGTCTTTGCCCAGTGGGGTTGGGATTTTGCCCCGGCATGGGATGTTGCCTTAGGCACCCGCTATGAGTACTGGAAGATGGAGGATGGCTTCTACTACAAATGGGGCGGCGACATGGAGGATTATAAAGATCGTACAGAGCGTGGGTTCTCGCCCAAATTCTCTCTTGGTTTCACCCCGGAGGGGCTGTGGAAGTACCGCTACTCGCTGGCCAAGGCCTACCGTTTTCCCATTGTTGAAGAGCTCTACAAGAATGAAGAGGCTACCGACAGCACCAGCATTGCAGATGCTGACCTGGATCCAGAGATTGGTATTCACCACAACCTGATGGCGGAACGTAAGATCCCCGGCGGCTTCCTGCGCGTCAATATCTATCATGAGGTGATAGATGATGTCATTTTCCAACAAAGGATTACGTTGCCGGATAGCAGCACTGTCTCCTCATTTCTGCCTATCGATGAGGTAACCACCACTGGCGTAGAGTTCATTGTGCAGCAGAGTCAGGTATTCGATACAAATCTGGATGTGCGATTTAATGTCACCTACACAGACAGTGAAGTGACGGAGCACGATGCTGACCCCAGTGTCGAGGGTAATGACTTCCCACGTATGCCGAACTGGCGCAGCAATCTGCTACTGACCTATCACGTCAACGCCATGTGGGATCTCTCCACCGGTGTTCGCTATGCCGACAACAGCTACGGCCAATTGGATAATACGGATGACATAGACAATGTCTATGGTGCGCAGGACAACTACACCTTCGTTGATCTGAAAGTCAATTTCCGCCCCACCAGAGAGAGTCGTATCGGCCTTGGTATCGATAACGTCACCAATGAGAAGGCCTTTGTCTTTCACCCTTGGCCACAGCGTTCTGTCTATCTGGAAGGCAGCATTGATTTCTAGATCAGGAACCAGCACTAAATGGCTGACAGGGCTGGCACTACTGCTAGCCCTGTCGGTTGTTCAGGCTACCAAGCAAAAACATGCACCAACATACAGTCTGCTTGAGGCATGCCAGGAGTCATCCATGCTGCCATCACCAAACTGTGGGCTAACCCCAACCCCGGCCTTCAGCAAAGATGGAAAACTGTGGGTTGTATTTGTGCAGAACAATCATCTCTATGTGACCCACTCTGATGATCTGGGGCAAACTTTTGCACCACCAGTCGCAGTAAACCGGGTACCCGAGGTTATCTATCATGATGGTGAAAACCGGCCCAAGCTGGCGATAGGCCCCCAAGGAGATATGTATGTCTCCTGGATCCATAGAGCCACAGGCCGTTTTGCTGGGCATGTGCGGTTTGCCCGCTCTCTGGATGGAGCCAAAATTTTTGATCAACCCCTGACAGTCAATGATGATCTTGCACCCATCAGTCACCGCTTCGATTCTATGGTTGTTGATAGCCAGGGGCGCATCTACATTGCCTGGATTGATAAGCGTGATCTGGTTCAGGCCAAAAAGTCTGGCAAGGCATATGTCGGTGCTGCCATTTATTATGCGCTGTCGGAAAACAGGGGTGAAAGTTTCGCCTTCAACCGCAAGGTGGCGGATCATAGTTGTGAATGTTGCCGCATCGCTATGGCCCCGGACAGTGATGGCCGGGTAGTGGCCCTCTGGCGCCATGTCTACCCGGTAAATATTCGGGATCACGCCATTACCCGGTTGGGCGTGGATACCCTGCCGGTTCGTGCAACGGATGATGGCTGGGTGGTTGATGGCTGTCCTCATCATGGGCCTGATCTGGCACTGGGCGGTAAAGATAAGGCGCATATGGCCTGGTTTACTCAGGGAGAAAAAAACCGGGGCATTATGTATGGCCGCTTTAACCTGGCTACCAACACCCTTGAGACTCAGCACTCTATCGATGCTTCCAGTACTGCCTCACGTCCCCAGATAGCGGTTATCTCAAGCCAGGTATTTGCGGTCTGGAAGTCATTCAACGGTACAGCTACCGAGCTGCGGGTGAAAACCTCCAGTGATGATGGTGTCAGCTGGTCTATATCACGCATCCTGGCTGAGACTGCTGATGGTTCTGATTACCCCTTGCTGATTAATCGTGGGGATGAGCTATTTGCCTCTTGGCACACACGCACAGAAGGGTATCGACTGATACCGGTAACCCTCAATGCTCCGAAATAATCTTCTCAAGATGATAAGTAAAGGTAGCTTGCTGCTTATCCTGCTCCTTCCCAGTCTGGCAATGGCAGAGTTCCGCCCATTTGTCAGTGGGAGCATCAAAGAGATCACAGATGCTCGCAATGGCCAGCCCTTTTTATTGATCCTTTGGTCTGTTGATTGTCCACCCTGTCTGAAAGAGTTGGAGGAGATCGGCCAGCTACGCACCCAGTTTAGCTCTGGCAGTCTGGTGCTTATCTCAACCGATAGTGCAGATTATGCTGCTGATGGGTTGAAGATATTAGCCCGCTATGGATTGTCTGATGCTGAGAACTGGCGTTTTGCTGGAGGCTTCCCTGAACGGCTGCGTTATCAAATTGACCCGAATTGGTATGGGGAACTACCCAGGGCCTACTTCTATGATGCCAATCATGAGCAGGTAGGAAAAAGTGGGGCATTAAGTCGGGATTTGTTGCAGCAATTCATTGAGCAATTACATTGAATAGACCAACTGAAATAAAATGGCACTGTATAGCAGTAGCCTTACTGGTAATAGTATCCAGCATCGCAGCAAGTGCCGCTGAAGATCCCTTTAAGGAATCCATTAGCAGCAGCATTAAAGGCAACCGGCAGGAGGCCAAGACCCAGGTTCGCATTGAGGGGCTGAGTGATCAGACCAGCGTAATGCTGGAAGAGTACCAGCAGTTGAGCAGAGAGCTTGAGGTGCTATTAGCCTATAACAACCAATTGCAGCGGTTAGTGGATTCTCAAGGGAAAGAGAAGGCCTCGCTCCAGGAGCAGATGGATGGTCTGGAGGCGACTCAGCGGGAGATCATCCCACTGATGTTGCGCATGGTGGCATCGTTACAAGAATTTGTAACGATGGATCACCCATTTTTACCTGATGAGCGATGGCTGCGTGTGACACAGATCCAAGCACTGATGGATCGGGCAGATGTAAGCATTGGTGAGAAATACCGGCGAGTATTGGAGGCCTATCAGATTGAGATGGAGTATGGGCGCACCATTGAGGCCTACAGGGGTGAGCTGAAGACGGACACTAGTGCTAGAACCGTAAATTTTCTCCGCATCGGTCGTGTGGGCCTCTATTACCAGACCCTTGACCGTCAGGAGACAGGTCAGTGGGATATCACAGCAGGTGGTTGGCGAAAGCTGCCTGCTCAATACAGCCTACCCATCCGCAAGGGGCTGCGAATTGCCCGCAAACAGTCTGCCCCGGAGCTGCTTTACTTGCCGATGCCAGTGCCCCAGGAGATGGTGCCTTGAGCCGTCCTAGCCTATGGTTGATGATTGCTGCGGTCTGGCCGATTTTGCTTTGTGCTGAACCTGCCAACCATCTTGACCAGTTGTTGTTACAGGTTCAGAAGGCCCAGCAACAGGAGACGGTTAGTCGGCGTGAGCGTGAAAAACGCTTCCTGGCCAGCCATGCTGATCAGAAAGAACAATTGTCAGAACTCAAGGTGCGTCTGGCTGCCGAACACAAACGCAGCAAGCATCTACGAGCCTTGTTTGATGATAACGAGGAGACACTATCTGATATGGAAGCGGAGCTGAAACGTCAGACCGGTGATCTCGGAGAGGTCTTCGGCACCGTGCGTCAGACCGCCAAGGATCTTACGGCCCTGATCAGTGAATCGTTGGTATCTGCCCAGTACCCAGAGCGTGCGGCATGGCTGCGAACCCTTAGTGAAAGCAAACGGCTGCCGGATGTCGGCGAATTGGAAAGACTCTGGTACCTGCTCCAGCAAGAGACGGTAGAATCTGGGATGGTGGTGCGCTTCCCCAGTACCGTGATTGATACGGATGGGTATGCCAGTGAACAGAAGGTGGTTCGCGTGGGGCTGTTCAATGCCCTGGCGCAGGGTCGCTACCTCAATTATCAACCTGATACTGGCCGCTTTGTAGTGCTGGAACGCCAGCCAACCAGAGCCGAAGATCAACTGACTGCTCATCTTGGCATAGGTGAAGGAACTGGTGCCAAGCTGGCTATAGATCCCACTCGTGGCGTGTTACTTAGCCTGTTGGTGCAAACCCCTGATTTAGCAGAGAGGATCCATCAGGGCGGTATCGTTGGCTATGTCATCCTGGTATTGGGTGGCCTCGGCCTGCTTATTGTCATAGTAAGGCTTGTCTATCTGGCGGTCACTGGCTGGTCTATACGCCACCAGTTGCGCAATCTCACCGCGCCCTCCAAGAAAAATCCCCTTGGGCGAATCTTGACCGTGGCAGTGGAAAACCCAGATGTCGATCCCGGCAATCTAGAGCTACAGGTTGATGAGGCGATTCTCCGGGAACTACCACGACTAACGCGAGGTGAAGGGCTGGTAAAGCTACTGGCAGGTGTAGCGCCGTTGTTGGGCCTGCTTGGGACAGTGACAGGTATGATAGCCACCTTTCAGGCCATCACCCTATTTGGTACCGGTGACCCCAAGATGATGGCGGACGGTATCTCCCAGGCGCTGGTGACAACTGCGTTGGGTCTGATTGTGGCTATTCCTCTTTTATTCATGCACACCTTGATATCAAGCCGCAGTCAGGCCTTGGTACAGATCCTCGATGAGCAGTCTTTAGGGCTGGTAGCTGCCGGTAGAGAAGAACGGTGCTCAAATGTATGAGCACCTGGGTGGCATGCTGCGATTCCTTGAAACCGGTGGCCCGGTGTTATGGCCTATAGGCGTGGTTGCCTTTGCCATTGGGGCCTTGGTTATTGAACGCTATTGGTATTTTCAGCTGAACTTTCCGCACCAGATGATCCACATGGTAGCACGGTGGAAGCATCGAACTGACCACAGCTCATGGTATGCCGTACAGGTGCGTGAAGCGATGATTGCTGAGGCCAAGATCAGCCTGAACCAAGGCATGACATTGATACGGATGCTGGTAGCGCTCTGTCCCATGCTGGGATTGCTCGGCACTGTCACCGGCATGATGGAGGTGTTTGACGTAATGGCTGTGCTTGGAACTGGCAATGCCAGAGCCATGGCATCGGGTATCTATCAGGCCATTATCCCAACCATGGCTGGCATGATAGTGGCTCTGCCAGGACTCTATTTCATGGTTGGTCTTCAGCGGAAGGTAGAGCGCAGAGTGGAGAAACTCACACATCGGCTGGTGTTGGCTTAGGGGAGTAGCAGTGCGTAGACATCGTATAAACAATAACAGCAGCGCCGACTCTGAGATTAATTTAACCCCAATGTTGGACGTGGTCTTCATTATGCTGATTTTCTTCGTGGTAACTACCTCTTTCGTTAAAGAGGCAGGGGTAGAGGTGAATCGGCCCAATGCCAGCACATCTCAACAACAGGAATCAGCCAGTATCCTGATTGCCATTCGCCCCAACGGTGAAATCTGGATAGATGGTCGGGCTGTGGATGTGCGGGCAGTACGTGCCAACGTGGAGCGACTTCAAGCAGAATTCCCAGAGAGTGATGTAGTGATACAGGGGGATAAACATGCTCAGATAGGCCTGTTGGTACGAGTAATGGATCAGGTGCGGATGGCCGGCATCACCAATGTGTCCATAGCAACTGAAGGGCACTAATCCAAGCTGATGTCATCTGTTGCCGACACCACTAGGTTTGCTTGTTCAGGGATAGGAGGGGTGGTGGTTGCCTTGGCCCTGTTGTGGCTAATGCAGCTAATGGTGATAAAGGATGATGACAGAGTGGTGGTGAAGTCCAAACGGCCGGTGATGGAGTTTGTACGTCTAAAGCGCCAGGCAGAGACTCGCCTTAAGCAACGGGAAAAACCTGAGGAACCGCCACCTCTGGAAACACCACCACCCCAAATACCAGAGCTTGAACCAGCGGCGTTCAAGCCAACCGTTAATGCTCCTAATATTGCTGTAAAGATGCCCAAGTTGGCTGCGTCGGCTATGAGTTTTGCAGGCCCTTACATTGGTGCGGTTCACCAAGGGCCAACTGATCGGGATTTTATGGCGCTCTCCCGCATACCACCGCGTTACCCCTACCGGGCAGAACGTAGAAAGATTGAGGGATGGGTAAAAACCTCATTCATCATCACAGAGCAGGGTAGGGTTCAAGATGCAGTAGTGGTTGATGCCAAACCAAAAGACATCTTTGATAAAGCTGCATTGCAGGCAATCCTGAAGTGGAAATTTAAACCCCGGATCAGTAATGGTAAGCCAGTGGCTAGCCGTGCGGATCAGGTCATTAATTTCGAATTGAATAGAGAGCGTAGATGATCAATCCAGCAGCCTTTCAACTTGATCAATTAGGATGGAGGAGAAAAGTTTTTGGCCTGTTGCTGCTTTGCCTTGTAAGCAGTACTGCATCAGTCACTTATGCTGCTGAGAAAAAAAAGGTTATCTCTCAGCAAACCTACAAGGTACTCATGGCTGCTCAGGAGTCCTTGGATAAAGGGGAGTCGGCAAGGGCAATCGCAATGCTAAAGAAATTGCAGGCAGCGCTGGATAAGAAAGCCTATGAACAGGCCATAGTACTGCAAACTATTTCCCATGCTTATATCTCACAAGATGATTACACAGCAGCCATACCACCCTTGAAACGCAGCCTTGATCTTGCTGCAATGCCTGAGGAGCCGCAGCAACGGATGCACTACAACCTGATCAAGCTCCATATGGCAACAGAGGGTTTTATCGAAGTCATAGCACTGTTGCAGTCTTGGTTTGCTATGGTGGAACAGCCTCAAGCTGAGCCTCATGTGATGCTGGCAACCGCCTATCTTCAGTTGGGTCGATACAAAGAGGCCGTAGAGCCTCTACGTGAGGCGATCAAGATCAGCAAAGAGCCAAAGGAGAGTTGGTATCAGAGCTTGTTGGGGGCTTATAGTGAACTGAAGCACTATGACCACTGCATAACGCTACTGCATACCATGCTAAAGCTTTATCCAGATCGTCCAAATTACTGGCGGCAACTGGTGGGTATCCAGCTTGCAGAGAGCAAATTTCGTGATGCCCTGGCCACTATGGAATTGGCTTACCTGCGAGGCTATGTTGAAACAGAACAGGAGATACTTAGCCTTGCTCAGCTCTACTTGCACCTCAATGCCCCTTATAAAGCAGCGGTGCTGCTCGAAAATGAAATACGGCATAGCCGTTTGGCAAAGACAGAAAAAAACTGGGAGCATGCAGCAAATGCCTGGTTGCTGGCACGGGAGACAGGCAAAGCCGTAGCAGCGCTGGAAAAAGCCAAGGCAAAGTTGCGAAATCCTCAGCTGGGTCTTCGTCTGGCGCAGCTATATATGGCATCACAGCGTTGGGTTGAAGCAGGCAAAACGCTGGACACCATCCTCAAGGCTGGAAAGCTGAATGCCACTGGTACGGGACAGGCCTGGATCTTATTAGGGATTGCACAGCATGAAGCTAAATCACTGCCTGAGGCCCGCGCTGCATTTGAACAGGCCAAGAAGCACCGCAAAACCGCTGACAGCGCAGAACAGTGGTTGGCTTTTCTTGATCAAACGTAGCTGCATCTTGCAGATTCCAGGTTATCTCCGATTGAAAACCCAGTCTGACTCAATTAGCCTGTTAACCATTATCTTCAACTGCTTCGTGAATAATCAGATGGCGAAGCCTTTCGCAGGCATCAGTTGTTTTGATGCGACACCAGCGTCTGATCCGCACATAAACATAGACAACAATAGCAGCGCCGATAAACAGGTAGTAATGCTGTGCTGCGGCCACATTTATCAAACCGTCAAAGAAGTCTGGCAGGATATAATCTAGGATGTCGGCCAGATCCCCCCAGAAACCCTCGCGTATTACAGGCTGAGGCGGACAAATCCAGAGCCTGAATGCAGTAAAAACAATGGCTAATGTAAACGTTAGCATTGCTGCATACAGACCTTTTCGTCTTAACACCCATTGATCAATCTCAGCCTGGATCTTAGCCCATTTCGGATCTTTGCCAGGATTCCTGGGTTCAGGTGAAGCTTCTGTATCACTTTCTACCACCGTAAACTTTCCTGGTAGTTGGCCTGGCGCATAATCGGCGGTACGGTGATTAATTCGCTCAATCACACTGCGATGAAGCCGGATATCCCCTTCAAGCCGATTATCACAAAGCTTTTCAATATCTCTGGGGTGATAGCGGTAAAAAATAGCAAAACCATCTCTTGAGTTGTACATGCGTCCATGGATATGACTGTCTTCTAAGGCCTTTTGTATGGCGTCATCGTCAAATGTCAGTCCTCTTTTTTTTGCCCTCAGCAGCATCCAGTGCAGTGGTATGCTGGCCATACCGGATCGCGCGTAACCACCACCCACATTGGAGTGCATGCCAGCAAACCAGACCTGCTCTACCTTATCAGCCTCCCGGCCCTTCTCTCGCCAGACAAAGGGCCAAAATGCGGTTCGTTCATCATCAATCGCCAGCGCCTGATATGCATACTTCACATTGTCAGCAAGCCTGTAGTTATAAAAGCTGTGCGGCCAGATCTGATCAAGTCCTTTGTTAGCCAGCCAGGAAAGTGCATTGAGAATTGCTGACACAGGGCCTGTAATATCCGTCCGCTTGGGAAAACCCAGTGCTACAACCGTATCCCAGACACCCATAAAGTGAATATCGATTACACCATGTGATCTTTCGGATTTTTTCAATTCTTCGGCGTCTTCAGGTTTCTTTACATGCACTTTGTAAGCATCAAATGCTTCTTTCACCAGCTTATCCAGTTCACGATTGCGAAGCCCTTTTCCTTTCGCCAAGCCACAGATACTAATAAAGCCACTGCAAGCCCTTACTGTCGAAGCACCACGACTGAAACCGAAAAAGTAGACTCGGTCACCGGGCTCATAATTTCGGGCCAGGAATTTGTACAGATCGCAGACATTATCTTCAAATCCAAAGCCGAATGCTCCACCAAGCATCCTGAGGTACTTGTCCTTTTTTGTACCAACACCATTGTCGTAAAAAATAATCTGTTCATCGACTTCAAAACCATCCTGAGCCGAGCCCTTGAAGTATTTGTTAACTGATTTGTAAACCTTGTAAACGTTGCTATCTGGTGTAGATCCACCTTTGTTACCAGTGCCATCGGCACATACAATAATATTCTTTGGCATTGTATTATTTCCCCTTTGAGCTTCCTCATGTAATTATTACACAGGATAACTAGGCACCTTGCATCTGCATTTAACGAGTTATAACCGAATCTGGTATTTGAGCATTTGAAAAAAGGCGGTGTATCTGGTTGATGTGTTGTTACGACACAAAAAATGTCACTTCGGCCTGCCGCTGAGCATGGCGTTATATTTATCAGAGCATTATTCAGCCACCCAGTTTTCGATAGAGAGATTGGGGACTCTAGAAAATTCTCGAACATTATTTGTAACTAGCACAGCATCCATACTGCGTGCATGAGCAGCATTCTCACTGATAATGTAGCGCTCATTTACTCCAGCAACATGGATACACTGTTTGCCGTCCAGGCCGAGTTATCAAGAGTGGGGCGGCCAAAATCCTTCCAGAGTTGGGCGACCTGTTCTACTGAGATGGCATTGGCCTGGAACTCACGTGCTTCACGCCTTAGGGCCTGAATATAGGCTTTGGGGCCTGCCAGATTAACTAGCTGTACCATATTGAGCGTGGACTGATGCTTGGTCTGTAGTATATCAAGCACATCCTCAAGCCCATGTATTACCAGCAGTTCGTGGATGATGTTGGTGAGTTCTTGATCTTCATTATCAGTGTCAGATACATCTGGCTTTGCAGGGTTATTGATACCAATGGAACTACACGATTTCTCCACCATAAAGTGTTGTTCTAACTTTATGGGCCTGCGGCGAAACTCTTCGACAGTATTACGGGTGAAATTATTTGCCAGACTGGGAAAGGTATTATTGAGCCTGTCCAGTTGCTCCGCACCCTCTGAAAGTGCTTTGAGAAATTTGCTGGCATCTTTTTTCATTGGTGTTGCATCTGGATGAACGCTACCTGTAAAACTCTGATCGGCAGTTGCAAAGATATCTTTAGGGGGGTTAGATTCGGTATTCCCGGATGGGAACCAACCTAATCAACAATCACATGTAGATCGGAGATGCCAATCTGTTCCAACTGACTGGTCATGCTGTCAGCCAGCTCAACACTGGCAAGCGGGCCTACCTGCACCCGGAACAGATCCCCCCCGGCACCAAAGTGTTGTTTAACCCGAATAACACTACCAAGTGAATGAGTTATGCGTTGCGCCAGGCGGTCAGCATTAAAGCGGCTAGAGAAAGCCCCTACCTGGATATAGATCGATGTTGCACTGGTCGCGGCGGTCTTTGCAGCCTTTCGTGGAGGTGCTATTGGCTGCCCTGGATCCAGCGCCGTAACCTCAACCAAGCCGGTACCATCTTTGATAATGCCTAGCTTATTGGCACCTGTATAGGAAAGATCAATTATTCGATTGTCATGGAATGGGCCACGGTCATTGATCTTAACCACGATGCTACGGCCATTCTGTAAGTTGGTTACTCTGGCGTAGGTAGGAAGTGGCAAGGTTGTATGGGCGGCAGTCATGGCGTACATGTCATAGGTTTCACCACTACTGGTGCGCCGCCCATGAAATTTACTACCGTACCAGGAGGCGATACCACGCTCCGTATAGCCACGGCTGGTCTTCTTTACATAGTAGCGTTTGCCCATGACCTCGTAGGATGAGGGATTACCATAACGGCTGCGAGGTTCAGATTTGGGGATAGCATCAGGAACGCCACTGATATCCTGTGGCTGGGCTGGTGGACTATCTCCCTTGGGCGTAATTGAGCAGCCCGTTGCCAGCAGCACCAGGCCAAGCACAAATAACCGGTTAATGATGCTATTTTCTTTGTGCATTTCGTAGTGCCAGGATCTCTTGGCTAAGCTGGTAAACAGCCATCGCGTAAAGGTTGCTGTGGTTGTAACGGGTAATCACATAAAAGTTATGCAGCCCAACCCAGTGCTCACTGCCAGTGGCAGTAGACAGCTTAATCAGGCTTGCTTGGTATTCTGCAGGAAGGTCGTCGGCCAGCCTGATGCCAGCTGCTTTAAGCGCCGCAATTTTGATCCCAGGGGGTTTTGGTTTGGTGTTCTCCAGGGTCACCATAGCACTATGTTTATCTGTAACACCGGTAGCTGGAGTGGCCACCGCTTCGCCAGCCCGCCAGCCGTGACGGGCAAAATAGTTTGCCACACTGCCGATCACATCCGCATCACTGTCCCACAGGTCACGCCGACCATCACCATCAAAATCTACGGCATAGTGATTGTAACTCGACGGGATGAATTGCGGTTGCCCCATGGCTCCGGCGTAGGAGCCTTTAACCACTAAGGGATCAAGTTTTTCATTTACCGCTAGCACCAGAAAATTTTCCAGCTGGGTACGGCCAAACCGCTTGCGTTTCGGATAGTGGAATGCCTGGGTAAAAAGTGAGTCGAGCACCCTGATCTTGCCAGGTCGTTTGCCGTAGTTGGTTTCCACGCCAACGACGGCGGCCAGAACTTCCTGCGAGATACCAAATCGTTGTTCCGCCTGTGCAATCAGCTCCGCGTGGGTGTTCCAGAACTTCAGGCCATTTTCCACCCGCCTGCTGGAAAGAAAGTTTTTGCGGTAGCGGTGCCAGGGCCAGGTAGCCTCAGCTGAATGTTGAAATTTAGGGCGAATCGATGCCTCCAGGTTCTCGGCCTGGGACAGTATGCGATTAATGTCATCTTCAGGGAGACCATGGCGCGATGCTACTTCAGTCGCAAATGCCCGCACCTCCGGGGCCAGCGCCTTAGCTTGTAACAATGTGGGCAGCAGCAGTCCTATGCATAACAGGATTCGAGGCCATGGATTTGGTTTCATGAGGCACATACTCCGTTAAGTCGGCAATAGCTTCCGATGTGTGTGGATTGACATAAGGATACCGAAACCTGCCATGATGGTCACTAGCGAGGTGCCACCATAGCTTATCAGGGGCAAGGGTATTCCCACTACTGGTAATAATCCGATCACCATACCGATATTCACAAACAGGTAGACAAACACCACCATGGTTAGTGCCCCACCCAGCAGGCGACCGTAAGTATCGTGAGCTTGAGACGCAATATACAGCCCTCGCAAGATGATAAACAGGTAGAGTGCAAGTAGCACCAGAACCCCAACCAGGCCAAACTCCTCAGCTAATACAGCGAAGATGAAATCGGTGGAGCTCTCCGGTAAAAAATCCAGGTGGGACTGAGTGCCATTCAGCCACCCCTTGCCGTAGAACCCGCCGGAGCCAATGGCAATCTTGGATTGAATGATGTGATAACCTGCTCCCAGTGGATCACTTTCGGGGTTCAGAAGGGTAAATACCCGCTGGCGCTGATAGGGGCGCATGAAATACCATAGCACTGGAGCCATTGCTGCCAGCAGGGCGGTAAATCCGATCATGGTACGCCAGCGGACACCAGCTAGAAACAGGACGAAGATCCCCGCGCTGGCTACCAGTAGAGAGGTTCCCAGGTCAGGTTGTTTGGCGATCATCAGAACTGGTACAACTATTAGAGTAGTGGCAATCAGCAACCGCTTCCAGCCCGGCGGCAAGGATCCCTCAGACAGGAACCAGGCAATCATCATGGGAACAGCCACCTTGGTCAGTTCTGATGGCTGGAAACGGAACAGACCCAGATCCAGCCAGCGTTGCGCACCTTTACCAGCCTGACCCACCACCAATACGGCAATCAGCATCAGTATGCCGACGCCAAATAGCCAGGGGCTCCAGTACCTCAACTGTGCCGGTGGTATCTGGGCCACCATCACCATTACCACAAACGCAATCCCCAGCCGGATCAATTGCCGTTCAATTTGCGGCCAGCTCTGGTCACCGGCACTGTAGAGCACTATCAGGCCAAAACCACATAGCAGTGTCAAACCAGTGAGCAGGGGAAGATCCAAATGCAGTCCGGCCAGCAGTCCATGAGTTTTAACCGGATTGGACTGGGTAAATTCACGGGAAGGTGCCGAAGATGGCATCATTTTGTGGTTCCAAGTAGGTAGTGATCCATGATGATTCGAGCAATTGGAGCAGCGGCAGTACCACCATGACCACCGTGTTCAACCACAACAGCCACCGCGATTTTTGGCTTTGCTACCGGTGCAAAGGCAATAAACAGCGCATGATCACGCATTTTCTCGCTTACTGTTGCCTCGTCATACTCTTCATCTTGCTTGACGGAGAATACCTGGGCGGTACCAGTCTTGGCTGCAATACGATATTGATTGGTACGTATTTTTCGTGCCGTGCCATTTATGCCCTCCACCACCTCAATCATACTATCGATTATTTGCTTCCAATGTTGTTTTTTCTTAATACTTAGCTGCGCCAGAACTGGTTGTGGCAATGGCTCAGGGCCAATTTGATGAGGGTCAATAATTTGTTGCACTGCTCGGGGGGTAATCTGCGCACCATAAGTGGCTAAACTGGCAGTGGCACTGGCCAGCTGCAAAGGAGTAGCAAGGAAATACCCCTGCCCAATGCCCACAATCAGAGTCTCACCGGGAAACCACGACTTGTTTTTGCTGCGCCGCTTCCACTCTCGTGATGGCAGCAGCCCTGCCAGTTCACCTGTGATATCCACCTGGGTGCGACGCCCAAAACCAAACTGGCCAAGGAAGTAGCTCATCTTATCGATCCCCAGATCATGAGATAGTTCGTAGTAGTAGACATCACAAGATTCAACCAGGGATTTTTTCATATCGGTGAAGCCATGGCCTTGTTTCTTCCAGTCACGGTATTTGTGCCCATGGTTTGGCAGTTGATAGTAGCCATTGCAGAACTTTTTCTTTTTGAACCTGATGGTGCCAGTCTCCAAACCTGCCAGCCCCATAAATGGCTTGATAGTGGAACCAGGCGGGTACTGTCCTCGAAGCGCCCGATCAAACAATGGCTTGTCATCCGAATTTCTGAGTGAATTAAAAGCGGCGGTACTGATGCCCTCCACAAACAGATTGGGGTTAAATCCCGGTGTACTAACCATAGCCAGGATGCCACCAGTTTCGGGATCGATGGCAACTGCTGCGCCATTTTTTCCTCCGAATGCCTTGGTTGCTGCAACCTGTAGGCTGGCATCAAGAAATAGATGTAGATCTTTTCCTGGCACAGGAGGTTGACTTTCTAGCACCCGTATCACCCGTCCCAGGGCATTGACCTCCACCTGCTGTGTACCTACCTTGCCGTGCAGAATATCTTCGTAGGTCTTCTCTATGCCTGTCTTGCCGATGTGACTGGTACCTGAGTAATTGGAGGTATCAATCCGTTCCAGTTCTTGCTGGTTAATGCGGCTAACATAACCCAGCATATGAGCTGAAGCCTGACCCAGAGGGTAATTTCGCAGCAGTCTGGCTTGGATGCTCACACCAGGAAAACGGTGCCGGTTGACTGCGAACCGGGCAACATCATTTTCATCCAGCCACACGCGAATGGGCACACTGTCAAAACGCCGTTTTTGTTTCCGCAAACGGTGAAAGCGTTTAAGGTCATCATCAGAAATATTTATAATTGCACCCAGATCAGCCAAGGTCTGCTCCATATCCTCCACTCGTTCAGGAGTAATCTCTAGGCTATGGGTAGGCCTGTTTTGCGCCAGGGCGACTCCATTGCGGTCATAAATCAACCCTCTGGTTGGTGGCAGTGGCACCAGCTTGACCCTGTTCTCTCGTGCTAAGGTGATAAAGTGCGCATGGTTTGTGATTTGCAGATGGACTAAGCGCGTGACTAGTGTTCCGAGCAGAACAATCACAACCAGCGCAACCACTACTGTCCGGTGCAGAAACTCCCGGCTTTCTGTGGCATGATCTTTAATGCGAGATTCAGGCATTGGGTTAAATAGTAACTCCTAACTAACCTTAAACCGTCGTCGCAGATCCCGCAGGATAATGTATATCCAGGGCCACAGTAGCATGCCAACGAAAGGTGGTGCCCAATCCACCAGCGTCGCCGCTGGGCGGTGGATGGCCCCCATTACCATGACAGCAAGAAGCTGCTCCAGTAGCAGCAGTAGCAACACTCCAAGGGCCTGCTGCCAAAGTGGGAATAGCCTGGTACGACGATGCAGCTTAACTGAAATAAAGGCCACAACAGCCAGTCCCAAAGCATGCTGCCCCAGCAGGGTGTTAGTTAGTACATCCATTATCACGCCAAGAACCCAGCCCGTACCAACCCCTACCCGCTGTGGTGTTGCCATACACCAGTAGATGAGCACCAGAGAATACCAGGGCGGGCGAAATGGGCGCGCCCACTCAGGCAGCGGCAGCACCGTCAGCAGCATGGCTGTGATGATGGTTAGGATGATGACAATGCCTCCACGGCGGGGGGTTGTGGTCATGGAGTAACATTCTCTAAATTACTTCCCTCGCCATCGGGCAGCAGTGCTGTTAGTGACCTGACCAGCAACACTTCATGTGTTCGCTCCAGGTTTGCACTTGGCTTGGCCAAAATTTTGGCAAATGGTTGACCAGGATTAATTGTAACCTGGGTCACAATGGCCACTGGGTAACCTTGGGGGAAATGACCTCCCAGACCTGATGTGACCAGCAGATCCCCAAGCTGAATATCTGAATTATTTGGCAAATAAGGTAATTCCAGCTCATTGATAAGGCCAGTGCCAACAGCGATAGTACGTAGGCCGTTGCGGTTTATCTCCACCGGCAAGGCATGGCTTGGGTCGGTAATCATCAACACTGTGGCAGAAAGTGGATCGACGTGGCTAACCTGCCCTAGTACTGCGTCAGCATCCAGCACTGCCTGACCCTCAAACACCCCTGAACTACTGCCACGGCTGATAACAACCTGCTGTTTGTAAGGATCCAAATCTATTGCTATCAGCTCTGCTATCTGTACCTGTTCGCCTACCTTGAGGGATGAGTCCAGCAAATCACGCAGACGCATATTTTCAGTTTCCAGGGCTTCCAGTTTTTGCTGTTGTCCTTTCAGTTTAAAATTTATGGCTCTTAGCGCCTCATTTTCCTGATACAGGCGTTGGCGCGAGGCAAAACTCTCTGACAACCAGATGCTGGCATCAACTGGCAGACTGGCAATATGACGTAACGGGGAGATCACCACTGAGAGGGTGGAACGAACTGATTCCAGGTGATTTTGCCGATGGTCAACAGCCATCAGTAATAGCGAGAAAAGTACCGCCACTACCAAGCGGGCGGTGATAGAGGGGCCCTGAGAAAACATGCCCATCACGAACGGATACTCCTCAAAAAATGGCTCTTAGAGGTGTTTGCAAAGCTCCCTATTCCACCAGCAACAGTTCGCCGCCCCGCTCGTCAATTAATTCTAAGGCCCGGCCACCGCCGCGAGCCACACAGGTTAATGGATCCTCGGCTACCAGCACTGGCAATCCGGTCTCTTCTTCCAGCAACCGATCCAGATCTTGCAGGAGGGCACCGCCACCGGTGAGTACGATACCGCGCTCAGCTACATCTGCGCCCAGCTCTGGTGGAGTTTGCTCCAGAGCGGTTTTAACCGTAGCAACGATGCCCGACAGGGGTTCTTGCAGGGACTCCAGCACCTCATTGCTGTTGAGGACGAAGCTACGGGGAATGCCCTCAGCCAGGTTACGGCCTTTAACCTCAATCTCTTTCACTTCGTTGCCTGGAAAGGCGGTACCGGCCTCCTTCTTGATGCGCTCGGCAGTAGCTTCACCAATCAGGGTACCGTAATTGCGGCGCACATAGCTGATGATTGCTTCATCGAAACGGTCGCCTCCCACCCGCACAGAGTTGGAGTAAACAATACCATTCAGGGAGATAATGGCTACCTCAGAGGTACCACCGCCAATATCCAGCACCATAGAGCCACGGGCCTCATCGATGGGCAGTCCAGCACCGATAGCTGCTGCCATTGGCTCATCGATCAGATAGACCTCACGCGCACCAGCACCGCTAGCGGATTCCTTGATAGCACGCCGCTCTACCTGAGTAGAGCCGCAGGGTACGCAGACCAGCACGCGAGGGCTGGGACGGATAATGCGGTTTTCATGCACCTTGTGGATAAAATGCTGGAGCATCTTTTCAGTCACCGTAAAATCGGCAATCACCCCCTCTTTAAGAGGGCGGATGGCAGTTATATTCTGCGGTGTACGACCCAGCATCTGTTTCGCTTCATTCCCCACAGCCACAACATATTTGTTGCCACCACGGTTACGGTCGTGGCGGATGGCTACTACCGAAGGTTCATCCAGAACAATGCCCTTATCCCGTGCATAAATCAGGGTGTTGGCTGTGCCAAGATCAATAGACAGATCGTTGGAAAAAAGTCCACGAATGCTTCTAAACAACATAATTTAAGGTTTAATCCCAAGGTTTTTTGTTTGGGCAGATTATGGGGAATCTCCCCTTACATAGATATTTTTCTGCCTGAATCGGGGTAATCTATCAATGGTATGGGTTTGGAGCAAGGAAATGCGTGGAATAATTGCAAGCTTTTTTCAAGATGCTGCTGAATGGCTATGGATATGTTAGTTTAGCGCCTGCTTATTTCCACCCTGGTATTTGCTGAGGAAAACATGTCACTTGAACGTGCCGATGTGAAAAAAATAGCCCATCTCGCCCAGCTTGATGTTGGCGAAAGCAGGATGGATGATTTGGCTGCTGATCTTTCCAATATCCTGGATTTGGTAGCACAGATGAGCAATGTAAATACGGATGATGTGATTCCAATGGCCCATCCGCTACATATGGTGCAACGCCTGCGCACCGATGAGGTGACCGAGACAGACCACCGGGAGACCTTTCAAGCCAACGCGCCTCAGACCGAAGCTGGACTCTATCTGGTACCGCAAGTGATTGAGTAATGCATACAAAGACGCTTTCAGAACTGGCTGCGGGCTTACGTGCAGGTGATTATTCAAGCGTTGAGCTAACGCAATATTTTCTCGACCGGATTCAACGCTTGGACGGTGAGTTGAACAGCTTTATCACCACCTGTGATAAATTCGCACTGGAAGCAGCCAAAGCTGCGGACAGCCAGCTGCAATCAGGTGATGCCGGGCCACTGCTAGGCATCCCTATCGCCCACAAGGACATCTTCTGCACCGAGGGTATAAAGACCACCTGTGCCTCCAAGATGCTGGATAACTTTATCTCGCCCTATGATGCAACGGTGGTGTCACGCCTCAAGGCTGCCGGTGCCGTTACCCTGGGCAAGACCAATATGGATGAGTTCGCCATGGGCTCCTCCAATGAGACCAGCTTCTACGGCCCAGTACGCAACCCATGGGATACCGATACCGTGCCTGGCGGATCATCCGGTGGCTCAGCAGCCTGCGTGGCCGCCCGACTGGCCCCTGCCGCTACAGGTACTGATACTGGTGGTTCCATTCGCCAGCCTGCTGCCCTGTGTGGTATTACCGGTCTCAAGCCAACCTACGGTAGGGTATCCAGATACGGCATGATCGCATTTGCCTCCAGCCTTGATCAGGCCGGTTCCATGACTGGTAGCGCTGAAGATGCCGCCATTATGCTACAGGCCATTGCCGGTTTTGATGAACGCGACTCCACCAGCGCTGAACAGCCTGTGCCTGATTATAGCGAGGGCCTGGAAAACAACCTGACTGGAATCAAGATCGGCTTGCCCAAGGAGTATTTTGGCGAAGGACTGGATGCCAGTGTGGCCCTCTCTATTGAAGAAGCCATCGAAGAATATAAAAAACTGGGTGCTGAGGTGGTGGACATCAGTCTGCCCAATACTCACCTGGCAGTACCCACCTACTATGTGGTGGCCCCGGCAGAGTGCTCCTCAAACCTCTCCCGCTTTGATGGCGTGCGTTATGGTCATCGCTGTGAAGATCCAAAGGATCTGGAAGACCTGTACAAACGCTCCCGAGCCGAAGGCTTTGGTGAGGAAGTGAAACGACGGATCCTCATCGGCACCTATGCCCTCTCGGCTGGTTATTACGATGCCTATTATCTGCAGGCGCAGAAGATCCGCCACCTCATTTCTGATGACTTCAACCGTGCCTTCGAGCAAGTGGATGTCATCATGGGGCCAACTGCCCCGGATACCAGCTTCCGTATCGGCGAACGATCCGATGATCCGGTCAGCATGTACCTGTCAGATATCTACACCATAGCTGTCAATCTGGCTGGGCTACCAGGGATGTCCATCCCGGCAGCACCGGCAAACGGTAAGCCGGTGGGATTGCAGATTATCGGCAACTACTTTACTGAAGCAAAGCTATTGAACGTGGCCCATCGATACCAGCAAGTTACCGATTATCATCGAGCCGTCCCGACTGGTTTTGAGTAACTGGAAACTTATAATTCGGATGTAATGATATGCAATGGGAAACCGTCATCGGCCTTGAGATCCATGCTCAACTTGCCACCCGATCCAAAATCTTCTCTGGTGCCTCCACAGCCTACGGTGCTGAACCAAACACCCAGGCCTGTAATGTTGATCTGGGGCTACCTGGAGTACTACCTGTACTAAACCAGCAAGTAGTACGCATGGCGGTAAAATTTGGCTTGGCCATTGGTGCTGAAGTGGCCCGCCGTTCGGTTTTCGCTCGCAAAAACTACTTCTACCCCGACCTGCCCAAAGGCTATCAAATCAGCCAGTTTGAGTTGCCGGTAGTGGGCGAAGGCATACTTACCATTAACCTTGAGAATGGTGAAGAGCGAGTGATTGGCGTTACCCGCGCCCACCTGGAAGAAGATGCTGGCAAATCTCTGCATGAAGATTTCCACGGCATGACCGGTATCGATCTAAACCGCGCTGGCACACCGTTGCTGGAGATAGTCTCTGAGCCGGATATGCGCTCTGCCGCCGAGGCTGTGGCCTATGCCAAGAAGATTCATGCCCTGGTGCAATATCTGGAGATCTGTGATGGCAATATGGCTGAAGGCTCTTTCCGCTGCGATGCAAATGTCTCCGTTCGCCCCATGGGTCAGGAGCAGCTAGGTACCCGTGCCGAGCTGAAAAACCTTAATTCTTTCCGTTTTCTGGAGCGGGCTATAAACCTGGAAGTGGAGCGACAGATCGACATAATTGAGTCTGGCGGCAAAGTGGCACAGGAGACTCGTTTATACGACTCTGACCGCCATGAGACACGCTCCATGCGCAGCAAGGAAGAAGCCAATGACTACCGCTATTTCCCCGATCCAGACCTGCTGCCGCTGGAGATTGATCAAGCCTTCATAGATGAGATTATGCAGGGGATGCCAGAACTGCCGGATGAGAAGCGGCAGCGTTTTATAACTGATTATTCTTTAGGCCAACAGGATGCCGTGGCCCTGACCTCCAGCCGTGAACTGGCAAACTACTATGAGGCTGCCGCATCTGCCGCAGGAGACGAACCCAAGCTAACAGCTAACTGGGTAAACGGTGAGTTGGCTGCCGCCCTTAACCGCGAGGCAGTGGATATTATCGATAGCCCAGTCTCGGCTGAAATGCTGGGTGAGCTAATACAACGTATTGCTGATCAAACCATTTCAGGCAAGATTGCCAAGCAGGTTTTTGAGGCCATGTGGCAAGGCGAAGGCAATGCCGATGCCGTAATTGCAGCCAGGGGGCTGAAGCAGATCACCGACAGTGGTGCCATTGAGAAGATCGTGGATGAAATCGTCACTGCCAATCCAGGGCAGGCTGAACAATACCGTTCTGGCAAGGATAAACTCTTTGGCTTTTTTGTAGGCCAGGTAATGAAGGCGACCAAGGGCAAGGCTAATCCGCAGCAGGTTAATGAACTGCTGAAGAGACGGCTGGCTTCTTAAGCAGTTAACCTTAGTTTGAGCTTATTTCTTTTTTGCCTAAAGATTCAGCAATAAATGAGGACACCAATGCGTTCATGCTAACCCCTTCTTGCTTTGCTCTTGAAATAAGGCGACTGTGTAAGCTTTTAGGAATTCGAGTCATAAATTTTCCGCTTGATGAATCACCAGGACTAGGAATTGCCCTACCTGCATCTCTACAAGCCCTAATCCAGCACTCCAATGCATCTTTCCCATTTTCAATAGTTTCTTCCTGTGTTTCTCCATCAGACATACATCCTGGAAGGTCAGGAAAAGTTATAAGCCAACCTTCTCCATCTTCTACTGGTAATGGCTTCATTTCAAAAGGGTATTTAGTATCAATCATAATCATGCTCCAATATCATCAATGAGAGCAAGAAACTGGCAGATATAAATTGACTTGATAGGACGCGTAGATGGGATAGTTACTACGATATTAGAATCTTCATGCATAAATACGGCATGGCTACCCCCAGATTTTCTTACTTGAATATCAAGTCTTTTTGCGATTGCTTCCAAGGAAGCTAATCTCCAATCCCTTGGGTTATCACGCATCTTTTGTATCATTTTTTCGCTCTTACTCATTCTCTAATGATACTGCACGCAGTATCATCCAGCAAGATTTATTTTTGCGCCTAACAGGACAAATCAGCCGTATAGAATCAAACACTAAGCAGCTTTTGGTAATTCCCATATATTGGGTTCCCCTCCGGGAAATACTTCAGCATTGCAGCTACATAACGGTCAAATGGGTTCGCTATGTTATTAAGCTGCTTTCTGGTATCTGCTGGTAGATCATAGGTGTTGAGTCTAATTGAGAATGGTACCGGGTAGTCAGTCCCAAATAGAATCTTTTCATGTACAGCGTCTTGTTTCGAGAGGTGCCTCAAAGCCCTGGCCCGCATGGGTGCGAGGATAGCGGAAATATCCGCATAGAGATTGTCATGCCGTTGCAGCATCTCCAGCAAGATGAAGTAGTCTTCATCAAAATAGTCTGGATTTTTTGACAGATTACGCCAGAACCGGAACTTATAGTTAATCTGACCCAGCCCCATGTGGGCGGCAATCACCTTGAGGCCTGTTGCCAGTGGCAGAGCAAGCATATCGGTTCGCTCAAAACGCGCATCGGCGTCAATACTATATTCGCTACCTATATGGATAATGAGCGGGATGTCATGGGCCTTCAGCTTTTCATAGTAGGGGACAAAACGCTCTTCATTGAGATTCACTCCCCAGTAGTTCTGTAGAAATTTAGCGCCCCTACAACCTCTACCCACATACTCATCAATTAGATCCAGTCCATCAGTTCGCCGGGGGTTGACGGACATGAACGGGATAAATTCATCTGGATGATCATCTACCACTGTAAGCACATCCGTGGTCATGGCGCAGACTGTTTTATCCCGGTCTATCTCTCGCCCCTTTTCATCTAAACGGCTATCCACCCCAAACAGACAGATCTTTTCCACATGCTGTGATTCAGCAACAGCTTTAGCCATTGACTCCACATAGGTGGCGTAGGGCGCAATTTTTAGCTGGTCCGCAGGCATGCCCAGTTTGCTGGCGAAGAACCGAATGGCGATTTTATCGAATAGCCGGTCAAACTGGACATTTGGATTCAACAGGTGGGTGTGGATATCGATTGTTTTCATTTATTTGGAATGCTGTTTTTTACTGAATTTAGGTATACTGCCAGCGTAATTCTAGATTAATCAGAACCACTTTACAGGCTCCTAGATGCCAAAATTTATCTTAATTTCATTGGGGTTTGTGTTTGTTGCCCTTGGCGGGGTGGGTTTGGTACTGCCTGTTATGCCAACAACACCGTTTCTGCTGGTGGCCGCCGCCTGTTTTGCCAGATCCTCTCCACGATTCCATGAGTGGCTTCTTGATGTCCATGTATTCGGTTCACTGATCAGAAATTGGCAGGAAACCAGGAGCATTCCCAAAAAAGCCAAGCTGCTGGCTATTATTGTCATTATCGTAGTAGGTGGATCATCAGTTATATTCTTCATTGAAACAACATTGTTGAAGGTATTTATCATCGCAATACTGTTATTGCATGTTGTTTTCATTGCCAGCATCAAAAATACGGAGGAACAAGGGGCCAGTATTTAGAATTGACCCCTTTTTTTCTTTGTTCTTCAAGGCAATAAGGGACGCAGAAACCAGACAACCACAACCACCGCAACTAACATGATCAGGTTAAGCCGAATACCTGCCTTGACCATATCTTGTATCTGAATGCGTTGAGTCCCAAAAACGATAGCATTGGGAGGCGTGGCCACAGGCAACATGAAGGCGCAAGAAGCAGCCAGAGTTGTCGTTAGTAGCAGGGCGATCAGGTCTTGTTCAGTGGCAATGGCAACACCGGCTAGCACTGGCAGCATGACCTGAGTAGTGGCTGTGTTGCTGGTGATCTCGGTCAGGAAGATGATCACCGACGCAATGCCCAGCAACATCAATGGTAATGGCACCGCCGACAGAAAACTCAACTGTTCACCCACCCATAGGGAGAGGCCAGAGTCCTTCATCCCCATTGCCAGGGCAAAGCCGCCACCCAGCAGGATCAGAATATCCCATGGTAATTTACCAATCGCCTCTTTACCGAGTATGGGTTGTCCTTGGCGAACCGGGATCAAAAATAGCAACAGCGCAGAAAAAATGGCAACAGTACCATCATCGATACCGGGGTATGGAAGTAGTGATGACCAGCCTGGAATATTAAACTCATCCCCCTTTATCCCTTGGCGCGTCATCCAGGCAAGAGCCGTGAGTCCCAAGATCCATCCAGCAAACTTTTCATCTCGATTGAGTGGCCCCAGTGTGTGCAGTTCGTCATGCAGGTGGTCAACAGAGCCGGCTTGCCAGTGCAGCGTGCGAACCTTGCGCCCTAGCAGCAACAGCACAATCGTTAACCCGACAACCACCATTGGTACACCGATCATCATCCACTGCATAAAACTGGGCACCAGTTCGGGTGCATTGGTACGAACATTCTCAAGAAACACCAGATTGGGAACGGTACCAACGGGTGTGCCCATACCACCGATATTGGCACTGTAAGCAATCGTCAATAACAGCACTGTGGCAAAAACAGTCATTTGAGCTGGACTAAAGAGATTGTCTAAGCGGCTGAGCACAGCCACTGCGATGGTCACCATCAACATGGTGGTGGCAGTGTTTGAGATCCACATCGATAAAAAAGCCGTAGTCAAAGCAAAACCAACCAAAATTTGAAATGGACTCTGATGAAAGCGGGACAGCACCACCAATGCTAAACGCTTGTGTAAGCCAGTGCGCTCCAGGGCCTGCGCAATCAAAAATCCGCCGACAAACAGGAACATGATGCTGGTCATATAACGTGGCGCAGTCTCTGCGGCCGTGGCAATTCCTGACAGTGGAAAGGCGATAAGGGGAATTAACGCGGTAGCCGCTAAAGGGACAGATTCAGTTAGCCACCACAGTGCTATCCATAAAGCGATGCCCAACATGAATGAGGCTTGAGGGTAGCCTGGAATGTCAATCAGCAGAGGGCAAGCGACGGCAAGCACAGGGCCAAGCACCCGGATGATATTTTTTATGTTTGTCATGAAAAGAAAAAAGGGTCGCTGACCAACAGGTGGGCAATATAGTATCATCTCTCATCAAGGAGTAATGCCCCCTTTCCAGTTGTTTTTACTCGCTACAATTGGTTCAATATAGCTATGAAAACCAGAGACTAGAAATAAATAATGAAAGGCACCCTTATTATTGTTTCCGCCCCCTCCGGGGCGGGTAAGACCAGCCTGCTAAAAGCTCTTGTAGCGGCTGATCCGTTGCTTAAGATTTCTGTATCTCACACCACCAGACCCATGCGATCTGGCGAGGAGAACGGCAAAGACTATTACTTTATTGACCAAGACGCCTTTGTTCACATGATAGGTGAAGGTGCCTTTCTGGAGCATGCTCAGGTATTTGATAACTACTATGGTACTGCCGAAATTGCGGTCATAGAGCATTTAAACCAGGGGCATGATGTGGTGTTAGAAATTGACTGGCAAGGTGCTTGCCAGGTGCGTAAGCGCATGCCTGAAGCAGTTTCCATCTTCATTCTACCCCCCAACCCCCAGGCTTTGCATGATCGTTTGAGCACACGGGGCCAGGATACCGAAGAGGTAATTGCGCGACGCATGGGTGATGCAAAAAGCGAAATGGCCCACTATCCTGAGTATGACTACCTAGTGGTAAATGATGACTTCAAGCTTGCTTTGAATGACCTGCATGCCATCGTTACCAGCCTGCGCCTGCGCCACACTGTTCAATCGGATAGGTTGCAGTCACGACTAAATGCCTTGCTGGCCTGAAAGCCATGAATGCGATACAATTTCCAGGTTAGACGGAGCCATTGCACTGGCCCCACGTTTCTTACGGTCTCCCCAGCCAGGGTCTAGACCGCTTTCCCGGAGTTTAATTATGGCGCGCATTACGGTTGAAGATTGTTTGGAAAATGTTGGAAATAGGTTTGATCTGGTGCTACTAGCAAGTAAGCGCGCACGCCAGCTCGAGAATGGAGTCGATCCTCTGCTACCATGGAAAAATGACAAACCGACCGTCATGGCTCTGCGTGAGATTGCTGAGGGTTTGGTTGACGATAACACTGTCAACCCGCCGGAAGAACTTATGGATCTGGAACAGGCATTGAGTGACGAGATAGCTGAAATAGGCGCAACTAAGGAACCTGCGACTGAAAACAAGGGTACTGCCTGACAGAAGCACGGGGCAGTGGCGCTCTGCCACATCAACTGACGGCTATGCAGCACACGGCTCACACCAACTCTTTCTCAAATGCTGGGCCAAAGGATATGCATTTATCCATTGACGATTTCTGTGCGTTATTGGAGTCATATCTTTCACCTGAACAAATCCATGAGGTTCGTCGCGCCTACCAGTTTGGGGAAAAAGCCCATCAAGGACAAACCCGCCTAAGTGGCGAACCATACATTCTGCACCCACTGGCAGTCGCCTGTATCCTGGCTGAAATGCACATGGATCATAAATGTCTGATGGCTGCCATCCTGCATGATGTAATTGAGGACACCACTACTGCCAAAGACAAACTAATAAAAGTCTTTGATGCAGAGATTGCCGAACTGGTGGATGGTGTCAGCAAGCTGACCAAGATCGATTTCAAAACCCATGCCGAAGCCCAGGCTGCCAGCCTGCAAAAAATGCTCTTGGCTATGACCAAAGACATCAGGGTCATTCTAATCAAACTGGCAGACCGCCTGCACAATATGCGCACTCTAGGGGTGATGCGACCAGAGAAACGCCGGCGAATATCGCGGGAAACCCTGGAGATTTATGCCCCTATCGCCAACCGTCTAGGCATCAACACAATTAGGCTGGAGTTGGAAGAGCTGGGTTTTGTGGCTCACTGGCCCATGCGCTACAGGGTTTTAAAGCAGGCAGTGGCGGATGCACGGGGACACCGCAAAGAGGTTCTAGGCAACATCGAAACTGCAATTGCTGAACGCCTGCACCAGGAGGAATTACCAGGCAAAGTTATAGGGAGAGAAAAGCATTTATTTAGTATTTACAATAAGATGCGTTTTAAAAAACGCTCATTCTCCGAGGTGGTGGATGTCTTTGCGTTCCGCATTATTGTAGACAAGGTAGATACCTGCTACCGAGTGCTGGGAGCAGTGCATAATCTATATAAGCCCATGCCTGGCCGATTCAAGGACTTTATCGCTATCCCCAAGGCCAACGGTTATCAATCTCTGCATACAGTCCTGTTCGGCCCACATGGCATACCAATTGAGATCCAGATCCGCACGGATGAGATGCACCAGATGTCTGAGTCAGGCATTGCCGCCCACTGGCTGTACAAGACCGGTGACAGCGGCAGCCGGTCAGCCCAGGCTCTGGCATCAGAGTGGCTGAAAAATCTGTTGGATATGCAGAAAGGGGCAGGCAATTCTTTAGAGTTTTTAGAGCATGTCAAGGTAGATCTGTTCCCAGATGAAGTTTACGTATTTACCCCCATAGGCGAGATCATGGTGCTTGCCAAAGGGGCAACAGTAATCGACTTTGCCTATGCGGTTCATTCTGACGTAGGCAACCAGTGCGTTGCAGCTCGGGTGGATCGAAACCTGGCTCCGTTACGCAGCCGCCTCTTCAATGGCCAGACAGTAGAGGTCATTTCAGCTCCCGGCGGGTCACCTAACCCAGCTTGGCTGAACTTTGTGGTGACAGCAAAGGCGCGGGCCAATATTCGCGCCTATCTAAAAAACCTGCAACAGCAAGAGGCCGTGAGTTTAGGGCAGCGGCTACTGGAGACAGAACTACACGCCTACGATAAATCACTTAAAAGCATTCATAAAACCAGCCTCAATCACCTGATTAAGGAGTTTAAACTCGAGAAGCTGGATGATTTGCTAGAGGATATCGGCCTTGGTAACCGTATGGCCAGGCTGGTTGCACGCCGCCTGGCCGGGCCGGATGCCGAGCGGGCAACTGAGGTATCCGACAGTGACAAACAGGCAGGCCAGCTGGCGATAAAAGGGACTGAAGGAATGGTGGTCAGCTTCGCAAAATGCTGCCGTCCAATCCCTGGTGATGCCATAGTTGCTGCCTTCAACCCTGGTAGCGGTATGAGCGTACACCGACAGGGCTGTCATAATATGGGTGATTTTAAAAAAGGCGGTGAAAACTGCCTGGATGTTTGCTGGGCAGAGGATGTAGATGCCGAGTTCAGCACTGAGATCAGGCTTGAATCCGGTACTCAGCGAGGTGTCCTGGCAACCGTAGCAGCCGCCATAGCCGGAATGGAATGCAATATTGAAAATGTCGGTATCGCAGAGCGAGACGGCCTCTCTTCCACCCTTAATTTTGTAATCTCCGTCCGCGGACGCAAACACCTGGCTCGGATCATCAGGCAGCTGCGATCCCTGCCAACAGTAATGCGCATAACCAGACATCAGGGCTGATGAAACACCATGACTTATGAAATCATCTGTACCGCCCAGGCGCCACAGGCTATCGGCACATATTCTCAAGCGGTGAAGTGCGGCACCACGGTATATCTCTCTGGGCAGATCCCCCTAATCCCTGAAACTATGCAGATGGTTGATGGCGGTATTGAGGATCAGATCCGCCGGGTGTTTGATAATCTTCAAGCCGTTGCTAGGGCGGCAGGTGGTGAATTGGCTGACATAGCCAAACTGAATGTATTTCTAACCGATCTGGCCAATTTTCCTGTCGTCAATCAGGTTATGGCTGACTACTTTTCTGCACCCTATCCTGCCCGTGCTGCAATAGGCGCGGCGTCCCTACCCAAGGATGCTGAAGTAGAGATAGATGCAATTATGGTACTTTAATCTCTATTCTATTTGCCTGAGGTTAAACCCTTAACAACCGCTGCGGCTAATTCTTCGGTCATAAACTTGGCTAATGCCGCATCTGCACCACTAGCTTGGGTATTCTCATCACTTACCGACCCTGACAGTGAGGTGTGGAGCAGGATATAGACCGAAGAGAGACTCTCATCCTTACGGATCTCCCTGGTTAGGCTGTAACCATCCACCTCTGGCATCTCGATATCTGAGATAATAAGATCCACGGAGCGCCCCTCCTCCTGTAACTCATGCAGCTTATCCAGTGCATCCTTACCATCTGTGGCAGAGATATAGTTGAGGCCAATCAGATCCAGGGTTTTACTAATCTGCTTACGCGCCAGACTGGAGTCATCCACTAGCATTACCAACTTATTACTCAACTGTTCCATAAGTGCCGGATCCAGATCCAATCCGTGATCAGCAGGTGCATCCTGTGGCGATACTGAATGCATAACGCGCTCAACATCCAGAATTTCAACCAGCCGGCCGTCAACCTGTATAACCCCGGTAATATAACTGGCCCGCCCGGATGCTGCGGGTGGGGGCAGGATATCTTTCCACTCCAGGGAGATAATGCGATCCACCTTGCTAACAAGAAACCCTTGGAGCATACGGCTAAACTCAGAGATGATGATAGAGTATGGGCTTAAATCGCTATTAGCACCTATGGGATGCATGCCGATAGCGGCTGATAGGTCGATGACTGGCAGAGGATGTCCGCGCAAACGAGCAACACCGACAACTGCCGGGTGAGCCCCTGGTAGCTGAGTGAGCGACTCATAGGGGATAATCTCCTTCATCTTTAGGACATTTATCCCAAAAGCCTGGTTACTTCCCAGGTAAAACAGCAGTAAATCCTGCTGGCTATTAATATCCTCTGGCCGATCTTTTATGTCAGGCATCAGCGTATAGATCCAGATAGGTGATCGTACTTAAAGGATAGACTACTAGTGGGTATGAGGGATAATTTGACAATACGAAGTCTATCCTCATTGCTAGCCTGCAATAGATCAGCGTCATTTGCACTAGCAGTATAATCGCCTGGTTGCTGGGAGTCGCTCGTTCCAGGATCTGCCTGCAAGAGAATGGCAATACTATGTTCCATTTTCATGTGTATCTCTTCAGCAATCCGATCTGAGCTTAATACTAAGCTATATGTAAATAAGGCATTATCCTTCAATACACCGTGTTCTGAACCTAGGTGCTCAGACTTATCTATAGTGTTATATGGTGGCAACTCCATGGGCGCCATAAACCACTGACCAGCAACATACAGCAACGCGCCAGCACCCAAGACAACGGCATACGTACGTACAAAAAAACGCTCATAGCAATGCTGGCATCGAAAAGGCACGATACCAATGACTCTGCCACATTTCTCAACCACACCTCTGGTGCGAGAAACAATTGCAGTTTCACAGCGACAATATGGACAGATTCGCATCAGCAGTCAGCTTGCTTATTAACCAAACCGGCAATCATAAAATCGAATGGGTTAATGATATCTATGGAAGCTATTACACAGAAATTGGCCTATACACCACAACTGTGCCAGCCAGCTTGTCATGCCACCCTTGCTTGCGCGAATCCCATATAATCCAGAAAAACCCCAGCCCGATGGGTATAAGAGAAACATAGTATGCAAAATAGCGGCCAATCAGCTGTTTGCTTGATGGTTTGAGACCAGTCTGTGCATCAACAATTATGGCCTTGAATGCCATCTTTCCAGGGGTTGATGACTTGTAAATCCAAAACACAATGACGGCTATGGCAGGAAAAATATAATTCAACAGAAAGTCGGCTGGCCCGGCAATAATATGATCACCCAGGAAATACTCCATGCCATAAATGTAGTACAACAGCGGGGCAATAATCATCAACATGATGATCGAATCAACCACAGATGCACCAACCCTGATCCAAAAACCAACATACTCTTGCTGAGGCAGGCCAGCGGCCAAATCTGCTTCCGGTGATTGATAAGGATTGCTCAACTTAATCTCCTACTGAGTTCCAATGTCTTTTATGAATGCATCCGCCTCACTGATTGATCTCTCCATATCCTTCACTAGAGCAGCAATATTTGACTTGACTGATTTAAACTCCTTTTGCAGCGATATAATGGCCTTGGCGTTGAGGTTATGCTTCAGATATAACACCTGATCCTTAAATGCATTTAGCACCGGATCCATCTTTTTCTCCGCCTGCTGCATTGCTGCAATCAACTTTTTATAGCGGCTACGGGTCTGCTGCAACTTCCTTTCGCTATCCCGTTTAAGTGTAGCGCTGGTATATTGACCAAGCTCCTCCTCCCACTCTTCAAACAGGGCTTCAGCCACATCCTCAACGGCATCAATCCGATCTCGCACCTGGTCTGCTTTGTCTTCGCTCGCTTCGTACTCATCATTGAGTTTTTTGTATTTCTCTTCCAGTTTCCCACCCTTAAAATCCAGCACGTTGCTGAATCTTTCCAAGGCCGATTGAAACTGCTCCTTACCTTCCTGCTGGGCATCACGAGCCTTACTCACTCGCTCCACCAAAATATCCCGCTTGTGATAGCCCACTTTTTCCATAGTATTGTAGTAGGCTGATTGGCAGCCAGTAAGAAGCAGGGCTGCAAGCAGCAAAGGGGAGACTGATTTCATAATGACCCAAAAATATCTCATGCTGATTATCCTAAAACAGTAAAATGAGCGCCGCAGTATTCTAGCGCATACCCACTCCAGTCTCTATTCTCCCTGTACTGTAACCATAACCTGCCGGTGATGAGGGTGGGTACGGTGTTCCCAAAGATAGATCCCCTGCCAGGTACCCAAGGCAGATTGCCCACCACTTACCGGTATGGTTAGATCCATTTTGGTCAGGATGCTTCGCAGGTGCGCTGGCATGTCATCCCGCCCCTCCTGAGTATGCTCAAACATGGGATCTTCATCTGGCACCAGTTTGGCCATAAAGACTTCCAGGTCATTTCGTACTGAAGGGTCAGCATTTTCGCACAGAATTAATGATGCACTGGTATGCTGGATAAATATGTGACATAGCCCGACCTGGATAGTGGATTCATGCACGATCCCCGCTACCTGGGCAGTGATCTCATATGTGCCTCGACCTCGGGTACTAACTTGCAGGGTTTGCTGTTTGATCATAGAGAACCTTTTAGGCATGCTTGTCTTTTTCCAATGACCACACGTTAAAACAGAATGGCAGCAAAAACAAAAAAAACCAGTTTGCATGAACTACCGGTAACAACACTTGCCGGTGTAGGCCCACGCAATGGGGAACGACTGGCACGGCTTGGTATCCATATGGTGCAGGACGTACTTTTTCACCTGCCATTGCGTTACCAAGACCGAACCCGGGTAATTCCCATAGGAAGCTTGCAGCCTGGTGAGCAGGTAGTGATTGAGGGAGAGATTGAACTCAGTGAGGTTAAATTCGGCCGCAGACGCTCGCTACTGGTGCAGATGTCTGATGGCACTGGCACCATCATCCTGCGCTTTTTCCATTTCTCTGGTGCACAAAAGGCCAATCTGGTGCGCGGCGTGCGCTTGCGCTGCTTTGGCGAAGTACGACGAGGACCTGCCAATCTGGAACTGATCCATCCTGAATACCAGCCCGTAGGGGATGAGGCCGAGGTAGAAGAGACCCTCACCCCTATCTACCCAACCACCGAGGGGATGCACCAGCTTGCCTGGCGTGGGCTTACAGATAAGGCCCTGATAGTACTAGCAAGCCAACCAGAGCAACTACAAGATTGGCTGCCAGACGAGATACAGCAACAATTTAACCTGCCCGGATTATCAGAAGCAATCCACTACCTGCACCGGCCACCACCAGACGCCCCGCAACAGCAGCTACTGGAGGGCAGCCATCCAGCTCAACGACGATTGGCATTTGAGGAACTGCTGGCTCACCAGATCAGCCTGCGCAAGCTACGGCATGAACAACGTCAGATTCCTGCCTCTCCACTGAATGCTGGAAATGACCTGTGGCAGCAATTGATTGCCGCACTGCCATTTAAGCTGACAGCCGCCCAGCAACGAGTGGCAACAGAAATCTGCCATGATCTGAAACAGCCTCACCCCATGATGCGCCTGCTGCAAGGGGATGTTGGCTCTGGCAAAACCATAGTCGCAGCCCTGGCCGCAACACAGGCCGTACAGGCTGGCTACCAGGTAGCCATGATGGCACCCACTGAGCTACTGGCAGAGCAGCATCTGAATAACTTGCAAACCTGGCTTGCCCCCCTGGGCATTCAGGTTATCTGGCTAACCGGTCGGCATAAAGGCAAACGCCGGGAACAGTTGCTTAAAACCATTGAGGATGGCAGTGCGGCAGTGATTGTAGGTACTCACGCCCTGTTTCAAAGTGATGTAACATTTCATGCACTTGGCCTTGCCATCATTGATGAGCAGCACCGCTTTGGCGTACACCAACGGCTGGCCCTGCGGGAAAAGGGTGCTGAAAGCGGCAAGGTACCGCATCAGCTTATCATGACGGCCACCCCCATCCCTCGCACCCTGGCGATGTCTGCCTACGCAGATCTGGATATATCAGTGATTGACGAGCTGCCACCTGGCCGCACCCCGGTTACCACTGTGGTAATCCCGGATACCCGCCGGGATGCAGTGATGAAACGGGTACAGCAGGGTTGTCGCGAAGGTCGTCAGACCTATTGGGTCTGCACCCTGATTGAAGAATCAGAAGCATTGCAATGTCAGGCCGCAGAGGACACAGCTATCCTGCTTGCAGAGGCTCTGCCAGACCTTCGAGTAGGATTGGTGCATGGCAGATTGAAAGACGCCAACAAAGCCCAAGTGATGGCAGAATTTAAGGCTGGAGACCTGGATCTACTGGTAGCAACCACGGTGATTGAGGTTGGCGTAGACGTGCCCAACGCCAGCCTGATGATTATCGAAAACCCTGAGCGCCTGGGGCTGGCTCAACTGCACCAACTGCGCGGACGGGTAGGCAGGGGCGCTACCGAGAGCCACTGCGTACTTATGTATCATGCCCTGTCAGAGAACGCCCGTGAACGTCTAAGCATGATGCGTTCTACCAATGATGGTTTTGCTATCGCCCAGAAAGACCTGGAGCTGCGCGGCCCTGGCGAGGTGCTGGGCACCCGCCAAACGGGAGAGATGCAACTGCGCATTGCTGATCTGATTCAGCATCAACATCTTTTGCCTGAGGTGCAACGCGCAGCTGAGATAATATTGGAAAGTTATCCAACTCATGCTCAACCTCTGATACAGCGCTGGTTGGGGAATAAAGCTGAATATGGGGCTGTATGATAGTTTCTAGGAAACTCATCAGGCTACTCACTAGGAGGTTGTCCAAGCATAGAGGTTGTAGCGAGAGGCATTAGTCTACGAACTAGGTTAGAATAAACTACTCGCAAAACTGAACCTCTTATCTCTCCGATAACATACTATTAGGATCGTTAATTGTGTCTTTAACCTATCCCCGGATACATATCTTACTGGGCCTGCTGTTTGCATTTTATACATTTAGCGGCACATCTGCCGCTGCACCGATCCCTGCACCGCCACAGATCACAGGTACCAGCCATCTGCTGGTGGATTTCGAAAGTGGTGTGGTATTGGCCGAAAATAACGCAGACCAGCGTCTGGAGCCAGCCAGCATCACCAAGATAATGACCGCCTATGCCGTATTCCGTGAGCTAAAGGAGGGCAGCGTCAAACTTACCGATGAGGTGATGGTGAGCAAGAAGGCCTGGCGTATGGGTGGCTCCAAAATGTTTATCGAAGTAAACAAAACAGTCTCTCTTGAGCTATTACTCAAAGGGATGATTATCCAATCCGGCAATGATGCCAGTGTGGCCTTGGCTGAGCATATTGCGGGAAATGAAGAGACCTTTGCCGCCCTGATGAATACCCATGCCACGCGCCTTGGCATGACCAATACAAACTTTACCAACAGCACAGGTTGGCCTCACCCGGATCAATACATTACAGCTCGCGATATTGCCCTGATGGTTGCGGCAACAATACGTGAGTTCCCTGAGTTTTACCGGTGGTATGCAGAAAAATCCATGGTCTTCAATGAGATTAAACAGCACAACCGTAACAAATTGCTGTGGCGTGATGAGTCAGTGGATGGAATGAAAACAGGCCACACCGAGGCCGCAGGATTTTGCCTTGTAGCTTCGGCAAAACGCAAAGAAATGCGTTTGATTACTATAGTCATGGGCACTAACAGCAAGCAAGCCAGAGAAAAAGATACCCAGACCCTGCTTAACTACGGCTTTCGATTCTTTGAAACACATAAACTGTATAGTGCTGATGAAATACTTAAGCAGGTTCGTATCTGGAAGGGGTCAAAGGAGCAGTTGACCATCGGTCTGGCGCGGGATCTATTCGTCACCATCCCTCGTCGCCAGTATAAAAAACTGGATGCCAAAATGAATGTTGAGGCTCAGATTATTGCGCCAGTACAAAAAGGCAAGAACATGGGTAATGTTACCGTCAGCCTGCATAATAAAACTCTGGCAGAGGTGCCACTGATTGCCCTGGAGCGGGTGGATTCTGGTGGTATCTTGCACAATATGAAGGATAGCGCGCTGCTGTGGCTTGAATTAGGGAAGTAGTTTACGGTTAAAAACATGAGTAATTCTGTCTATCTTAACGGCGAGTTTATCCCCCTTGCAGAGGCCCGGGTATCCGTTATGGATCGAGGTTTTCTGTTTGGAGATGGTGTCTATGAAGTCATCCCTGCCTATGGTGGTTGCCTGTTTCGATTGCACCAGCATTTGCACCGACTGGAGAACAGCTTGCATGGTATTCGCATGCATAATCCCATGTCAGAGGCGCAGTGGGAGCAGGTGCTGGCAACTCTAATCGCCCAGTACCCTGGGGCAGATCAGAGCATCTATCTACAGGTTACCCGTGGTGCGTCGGAGGTGCGGGATCATGCTATTCCAGCCGAGACGAAGCCGACGGTATTTGCCTTCAGTACTCCTTTCCATCCGGTAACCCAGGCCTGCTATGAGCATGGCATTGCTGCCATTACGCTGGATGATATTCGCTGGCGTTTTTGCAATATCAAGGCTACTACTTTGCTGGCCAATGTCCTGTTGCGGCAGGAGGCTAAAGATAGAGATGCTATGGAAGCGATTTTGATCCGTGATGGACAGGCAATGGAAGGAACTGCCAGCAACCTGTTTATTGTTGAGGATGGGCGAATTATTACGCCCCCCAAGGGCGAACACCTGCTGCCAGGTATTACCCGTGACCTGGTACTTGAACTGGCTGCTGAAGCAGAGATCCCCTACAGTGAGGCAACCATTACTGCCGCACAACTGGATATGGCCGATGAGGTTTGGCTTACCAGTTCAACGCGGGAAATTATGCCTGTGACACTATTGGATGACCGATCTATAGGCAAAGGCAGACCAGGGCCAGTGTGGGAGAAGATGATCAAAATGTTTCAAAATTATAAAGAAGAGCTAAGGCAGTAAGCTATTCATCTTTGAACTTGTATCTATGAACGAAGATACCCTGCTTGAATTCCCCTGTGAGTTTTCCATCAAGGCCATGGGATTCACCGACCCCGATTTCGATGCCATTGTAGTGGAGATTGTCCGCCGTCATGTGCCGGATATAGTCGAAAATTGCACCAGATCACGCCCCAGTAAGAATGGTAAATACACAGCTATTACGGTCACTATCCAGGCTGCAAGCAAACGCCAGCTAGATGCTATCTACCAGGATCTTACCGATCACAAGAAGGTACTGATGAGCCTGTGAGCCAGAATATATTGCAGGTTTACAATCTTGGCTGCTGCCACTACGAACCCATGTGGCGTAAAATGCAGCAGCAGACGAATCAGCGTACAGCAGAAACTGTGGATCAGCTCTGGCTGTTGGAACATCACCCTGTATTCACCCTGGGGCAGGCGGCGAAGTTAGAGCATCTATTAGATCCAGGTGGTATTCCGGTAATCCAGGTAGATCGAGGTGGGCAGGTAACTTACCATGGGCCAGGACAGCTTATGGCATATCTACTGCTCGACCTACACCGGGCAAAGCAGGGGGTTAAGGCACTGGTTAGACATATGGAGCAGGCTATTATCGATCTTTTGGATAGTTATGGCATTCTGGCTGGTTCAAAGGCTGGTGCGCCAGGTGTCTATGTTGGTGATAAGAAGATTGCCGCTCTTGGTCTGAGGGTACGCAAAGGTTGCTCATACCATGGCCTGAGCCTGAATGTGGATATGGACTTGGAGCCATTTTCTCGTATCAATCCATGCGGATGCCCAGGACTTGAAACTACCCAATTAGCTGATCTTGGCGGCCCTACAGATCTGGATAAGATAGGCTCCAACCTTGCACATTGTCTTGGCCAACAGCTAAATTCTACGATAATGTTTCACTCATGAGTGAGAGTAAACCCCGCAATGCCCCATCGCGCACCACCCCTGAGAGCCACCAACGGGGAGCTGCCAAGCTGGCACCTAATCCGTTTAAGGTAGAACCCTCATCTCGCCAGTTACGTAAACCCTCCTGGATTCGGGTCAAGGCCCCATCAGGCCCAGAAGTCACCCGCATAAAACGTATCTTGCGTGACCGTAAACTCAGCTCTGTATGTGAAGAGGCTGCCTGCCCCAATTTGGGTGAATGCTTCCATAATGGCACTGCTACTTTCATGATCATGGGGGATATCTGCACTCGCCGTTGCCCCTTTTGTGATGTTGCCCACGGCAAACCCAAGGGGTTGGATGAGTCGGAGCCACAACAACTGGCTGAGGCAGTCAGGCTCATGGGGCTGAAGTACGTCGTTATTACTTCTGTCAACCGGGATGATCTGCGTGACGGTGGCGGGACACATTTTGCTCAATGCATTCACTCACTGCGGCAACCCAGTAGTGAGGTTTGCATAGAGATCCTGGTGCCTGATTTTCGTGGTCGCCAGGAGGAGGCATTGGCTGCGCTAGAGCAGGTATCACCGGATGTCTTTAATCATAATCTGGAGACCATTCCCAGGCTATACCAGAAGATTCGTCCTGGTGCTGATTACAGTGTTTCTCTGGAGTTGCTACAGCGTTATAAGGAGATGTGTCCTGTGGTGCCTACAAAATCAGGCTTGATGCTGGGGCTGGGAGAAACTCTGGAAGAGGTTGAGCAGGTTATGCTGGATCTACGTAACCATGGCTGCAATATGCTTACCCTGGGTCAATATCTGCAACCCAGCCTCGCCCATCTACGAGTTGAACGCTATGTTACCCCTGAAGAGTTTGATATTTTGGGCAAACTGGCTGAAAAGATGGGGTTTTCTAATGTTGCCAGCGCACCGCTGGTACGCTCTTCCTACCACGCTGACAGATTCTTTCACTACCCTGAAACTCCCTGATTTTCCAGTCCGGAAACCACAGCACCCAGCCGTTCCACCAGATACAGTGGCAATGATATTAACCGGTAATTCACCTCTTTGCGCTGGTTGCCAGTATTGATCACTGCATTGACCGTACTGACATTAGGCTCAGATGCGTCAAAGCGCACGGCCAGCGGAGCCGATTTCTCACCCATGAACTGGTGCAGGGATTTTAAGCTGCCAGTTGCACCTGCCTTTACTTCAATCGGGATAATGTTTCCTTCCAGTGCTATCACGTAATCGAGTTCTGCATTCGCCGAGCGACCCTCTCTCAGCCAGTAAGTCAGCTCCCGGTTCGGAGACTCCGCTAATAGTGCTTGTAAATGTTGACCAATAAACTGCTCGGCGATAGCCCCTTCATTTACCAACCTCATCTCATCCAGTTGAGACATCGTGCGCCAGTTCAAACCACAAATGGCATTCATCAGACCTACATCCAGAAACAGCAGCTTGTAAACCTTCTCTTCAAGATTGGCCTGCAGGGGCAGACCTGAGCAGTGGCTGTGGATAACCCTGGCAATTACCCGTGCCATACACAGCAGTTCCAAATCTTTCTTGAGGGTGGCGCTCTGTTCCTGACGCAATATATTGCTGTACTTGACCTTGATCCCCACATTACGGGCAGCAAAATTGAAGACGTTCAGCATCCGATTCAGATCACGTGTACCACCATATTTCGGAAAGTCCTCACGGTAAGTTTCAATGATGGAATTATGAATATCACTAACTGGCTGGTAACTACGGGATTCAGCAAAAGCTGCGACAGCCTCTGGCATACCCCCTACAAAATAGTAACTGCGCAGAAGTTGCAACAATCGTTTATGAACGATGGCACCAATCTCATCACCTGGTAGATATTCTGCAACCACACTGTGCAGCCGCTCTTCACCCAAAGCCAGCAGAAATTCGGTAAATGTCATTGGTCCCATATGCAGATATTGCACTCTGCCCACCGGCATTGAGAATTTGTGCCCTGACAGAATAAATTCCAATAGGGAACCGGCACAGACAACAGGCAACTGCGGACGGTCTTCATAGAAGTAGCGCAATGACGGAATGGCTTCTGGTGCCGCCTGGATTTCATCCAGAAACAACAGTGCCTGCCTGTTCACGGTAGGCATCCGCGGCAAAGCCTCTATCTGCTGAAGAATTTGTTCCGGATCGTTGCTAGCAAATGTATCCGCCAGCTCTGGATAACGCTCCAGATTGGCCGTGAGCAAGGTCCTCTGTTGTTGTTCGGAAAATAACTCAACCAATGTTGATTTACCTACCTGTCGTGCCCCGCGGATGATTAATGGCTTGCGGTTTTTATTTAGCAGCCAGCGCTTGAGAAATTGTAGTTGTTGACGTTGCATATAAACACGTCCATCTCTTATAGGTTCAATTGATCACAACCTAAATATAGCATAATTCAGTATATGATTATTATTTTATGGGTATGTTTTACGCTGCTGGCTATGTTTTTAAGGCCATGCTCGGAGCCGCATGTAGGGTGGAGAGGGGGCTGGAGGTTAGATGCCCCAGGCTGCCTGATTAGCTGTGGTATCGTACAAGCTGCCTAAAACGTACCTATGCTGAACGCATGTTCATTCGCGGTACCATTACTAGGGCAGTATATCAGGAGGATACTAAACATTGATTCCTCACTTATGAAAAATAATTAGGTGATAAGTGCCAAGACATCGTAGACAACTTTTAGTGCTTATTTTCATCGCCATTAGCTTGGTGCAAATGGGGTGTGCAAACGATAAAGAAAAGGAGATCACCATCATCTACTCCGGCAATCTAAATGGTGAACTGGAGCCATGCGGATGTGCCGAAGCGACAAATCTTGGTGGCATCAAGCGCCGTGCCACTATGATCCAACGTCTACGGGCGCAACACCCTGATCTTTTTCTCATCTCCAGTGGGGGACTGTTGTCCAGTAACTCATCACAGGATCATCTCAAGGGAGAATACATCCTGAAAGGGTTGGCAACCATGGATTATGACGCTGTTGGCTTACAGTGGAATGATATGGCCTTTGGTCTTGGACTTATCCAGGAGTTTGCTCTGCCCTGGGTAGCAAGTAATTGGCTCAGCGATGAGATTCCACCACTGCGTACGGTGGAACGAGCGGGTATCCGGTTGGCATTTTTTGCTTGGCTGGATCCGCACGAGTCCCTGCAACAACGAATGACTGGCGTTCAGAAGATCGTCAGTGATGACCCTCAAACCCTCATTCCGGCAATGGCGAAAGCCAAGGATGAAAGAGCCATTACAGTGCTGATAACGACCTTACCGCTGGAACAGGCTCTTGAACGCATCCCGCTGGAACAGGTAGATATCTTATTGATCCAAGCCATCAATGAAAAGTACGGCGACCCCCAGCGTATCGGCGACACCCTGGTGTTGCAGCCTGGTACCCGTGGCATGCGCTTAGGGCGGGTGGATATTGTATTGAACCGGAACAACAAGATCGATTCCTTCCGCAGTGAAGTCATACAATTGCCCAGCTCGGTTCCAGATGCCCCGGAACTGGAGGCCTGGTATCTTGAATACCTTGCCAGAGGCAAGGAGGATTTTCTGCAACGGGCCAAGGTTCGCAAGACCTTGAATTCAGGTGCCAGCCCCTATATCGGAGGAGATGCCTGTAAAGACTGCCATGCCCAGGCATATGAAGTGTGGACTCAGAGCAAACACGCAGTGGCCTACGAGACCTTGAAGTCAGTGAACAAGGCTTACGACCCGGACTGTATCGGCTGTCATACCGTTGGCTTTGAGCAGCCCGGTGGATTTGTCGAGCCGATCATTACCTATCATCTGCTAAATGTGCAATGTGAGTCCTGCCATGGCCCCAGCCGTAGTCACGCTAACTCTGAGGGGACAAAGCCTGTGGGTCATACCGGATGGTCGCGGCAAAAGATGTGCCAGCAATGCCATGTCGGTTCACATAGCCCTGCTTTTGAGTTTGAACATTATTGGCCCAAGATCGCTCATTAAGCGCAAAGCTACTCACCAGCTAGTATTTTTACCTTATCAAGCAAGCTGGGTGCTATACGGTATCCACCTTCCATCATCTTCTCAATGACCCTGGTAACCGATTCAATCTTGCCTCTATTTTTGGCTGCAAGCAGGACACCAAGTGAACCAGTAACAGATATACATCGTCGTGTGGCAATCTCACGTCCCTTGCGTTCATCAATCAAGAGAAAACGAGGTAAAAGCACCTCAGCCAGACAAATGGCATCAGCCTCTCCTGTACCCAGGATAAGTGCCAACTCCCTGGCTTTCACCTGTGCGTCTTCCGGCAACTTAGAGACCAACAGCCAGTTTTCATCAAGGGCCTTCGTAAGAAATTGACGCTCAGGACGAGCCGTATCCAGATCCAGTTCCAGGTAAACCGAGTGGGGGATAACTACTTTGGCGTAGAGCTCACGCAATAAATCCAACTGGCCAGCTCGTGACAGTGCAATCAACGGGCCGGTATCCGCGATGATTATCAACTTAATGCCACCGCCAAATCATTTTCCAGTTCATCCGCAGAATAATCCACGGCGCATATACCCGCTACACCGAGGAGTGAAATAAAATCACCAACGGGCATAGCGGCTATTTTCGCGCCCTGCGCCAGAGTGACCTGATGTGATTTGAAAAGATCTATCGCCATAGTTCGGTGCAGGCCGTATTCCAATAAATGGCGATCAAACGGCACCGCAACAAAAGCAGGTTTGCCCCTTTTTGTTACCAGAGAGATTTGACCGGCGGTCGCGCCGCGCAAAAGATCACCAGAGCGATTGCGTAAATCTCGTGCGGTAAAGATTTCTAATATTTCCATTGTGGCCACCAAGAGACTAAATGTACACAAAGTGTAGCACATGACCACAAGTGGAACTTCTCCCTTTACATACCGGTCATATTGAAATCTGAACTATAATGCCGAACACTTATGCTGTTAAACTATCCCGTATCACTTGGAACCAACCGGCACATTAAATGATCCGCCACCTCATCATCACATGGCTTGTTATATCCATCCTGGGTTACGGGACGGTGGTCGCGGCTGACGTGCATTATGGGGAGTCACAGGCAGATCAGATGACAACGCTTGGAGACTCCTCCAACCTCCCTGATGATCCGCACGATCTACCGGCCCACGATCACTGCGGTCACGGATGCTCTCATCTGCTCGGATTGAATTTTACCCCGACCAAACTCCCGGCATGTAGCGCCCACAGTCCAAAGAGTACTTACCTGGCCGCCTGGAACTCTCTTCTCAACCCCCCTCCATCACGCCCCCCCAAAGCCTGAGTCTCATTTCCTGTTGTTGCCACTGGCTTGCCGGTGGCTTCCCGTTCATCTGAACCTGTGGGACTCTTACTATGTCATTCTTTACCTGTTTGCGCGCAAGCCTGTGCGCCTGCCTTGTAGCCAGTGCCACCACTGCCTGGTCATCAGCCATTCCATCCGTTGGAAACGCTGTGGGCCTTGGCCCCTTTATTAACCGAATCCTGGATGAAAATCCGGAGATCCAGGCGGCACAATCCGCCATTGATGCCGCGAACGCCCGCTTGCAGGGTGCTGGTCTGCCCATCTACAACCCTGAGCTGGCACTGGAAGGCGAAAAGACGGAGTCGGTGGATAATTACGGGATCGGGCTAAGCCAAACCATTGACTTGCATGATAAACGCAGTGCTCGGAAACAGGCAGGGCAGGCTGAACTGGATGCCGTCCGAGCGGCTCTCCATGCACTCCGGCAGGCAAAAGCGCTGGAACTGCTGGACGCCATGGTTCGCATCCTGAACACCCGGGAGATCATCTCCCTGGCCAAGCAGCGGTTCCAGTTGCTGGAGCGATTCCAGGCCCTTGCCGAACAGCGCCAGAGCGCTGGTGATATACCGTTGATCGAGGTGGAACTGGCACGTCTGGCCGCTGCTGAGGCAGCCATGGCTCAGGCTCAGGCCCAGGTTGAGCTGGTGGGGGTGAAGGGAGATTTCTTCGCCCTGGCCGGTGAACTACCGCCCGATCACCTCCACATGCCTGACACTTACCCCTCAAACCTGCCGGACGCCCAGGAGGATGAACAACGTGCTGCCAGCCACCCGAATGTCCGTCAAGCCCATCTTCTGGCGCAGGCGGCCCGCAAGCAGATCAATGCCACAGACCGGGATCGGCGGGCCGACCCCACCCTGGGGTTTATGGCCGGACGCGACGATGAAGAGAACAACCTCATACTCTCTTTCTCCATGCCACTACAAATCCGGAATGATTTTCGCAGCAGTGTTACGGCAGCCCGCAGTGAGGCTCTACAGGCAGAACAGGAGGCACAGCAGGCCTACCGCACCGCCCTGGCGCAACTACGAACCACCCGTGATCGCTACACTCTGACAGCCAATGCCTGGCAGGACTGGATCGCCAGGGGACAGAAGAGTCTGGAGCAACAGTCGGATCTGCTGGAGCGGCTATGGCAAGCCGGTGAGCTGGGAACGACGGACTACCTGGTTCAACTACAACAGACCCTGAATACACGCATTGCCGGGGCGGAGTTACAGGGCAGCCTGTGGGATGCCTGGGTAGACTGGCAGGCAGCTGCCGGCCAGGTGTTTGAATGGCTTAACAGCATAGATACGGAGCAATAACACCATGCATAAACGAATTTTAAGCACTGTTTTTTGCGCCCTGCTGTTTACCCTACCAGGCTGGATAGGGGCGGCAGAAGATCATGGGCACGACCATGCCGACCATGATATGGATCACGATAAAGAGGCAGAACTTGATGATTTCTCAGGCATTGAGTTCGAAGAAGACGAGCATGAAGGTGAGCATGCCCACGATGAAAAAGAAGATGGCCATGGAGATGAAGATGATGGTCACGGAGATCACGGTGACCATGGAGATCACGGTACTCACGGCGAAGAGGCAAGCGATGCCGAGCTGAACGACACCCAACGTCGCATGGCCGGTATTGAGACCACGGTGGTCAAACGGCAGTTGTTGGGCGAAGCGGTCACTGCTCCAGGTGAAGTGGTGCTCAACGCCTACCGCACCACCAAAGTCACGCCCCGTATCCCTGCCCAAGTGATGAAACGCCTGGTTCGCTTAGGCGACCAGGTCAAAAAGGGGCAGCCGCTGGTGCTGCTTACCAGCGTCGAGATGGCCGAGGCGCAGGGAGCACTGCTGGAAACAAACATTGAACTGAATCGTGTCAAAAAACTGGGCCGCAAAGTGGTATCGGAAAAGCGTTTCACCTCCGCCCAAATCATTTACCAGCAGGCCTATGCCAAGGTTCGCGCCTACGGTATGACCACTGTGCAGATCAAGCGACTGCTAAAGCATGGGGATGCCACCAAGGCCACGGGGGAATTTGCCCTGCTGTCATTTCAGGATGGCACGGTCATCAGCGATAAATTTATCGTTGGCGAGTTGATCGAACCCGGCACGGTGCTGTTTGAGATCAGCGATGAATCCCTGCTCTGGGTTGAGGCGCGTCTGACCCCGGAAGCGGCAACCAATATTGCCATTGGTGCAGCAGCAAAAATCAATGTCGGAGGCCGCTGGTTGACAGGGAAAGTGGCTCAGGCCAGCCATATACTGGACGAGATAACCCGTACCCTGGCGATGCACGTGGAAGTTGCCAACCCGGATGATCAGATTCACCCCGGTGAATTCGTCTCCGTGGTTATTGAAAGCAACCGGAAACAGTCTGGCATTGTAGTACCGGTAGAGGCCGTTTTGCGCTCTGCAGATGGTGATTGGGAGCTATTTGTTGAATCCGCCCCCGGCCGTTTTGAGCCAAAGGAGGTGGAGGTGCTGCGCACAGTGGGTGACCGGATGCTGATTCAAGGCATTGCCGAAGGCACCACTATCGTCAGCAAAGGTGCTTTCTTCGTCCAGTCCGAGATGGCCAAGGGCGGCTTTGATCCCCATAACCACTGAGGAGTAACACCATGTTGAATCGTTTAATCGACTGGTCAGTTACCAACCGGTTATTGGTGGTAATTGCCCTGCTGGCGTTAATCGCGTCAGCCATTTCAGTCATTCCTCGCCTGAATCTGGATGCCTTTCCAGATGTCACTAATGTGCAGGTATCCATTAACACCGAGGCCCCTGGATTGGCTTCGGAAGAGGTTGAACAACTGATCACCTTCCCTATCGAGGCGGTGATGTACGCACTGCCTGATGTGGAGGAGGTTCGTTCCATATCCAAGACCGGCCTCTCCGGCATCACCGTGGTATTCAAGGAGGGGATGGATATCTACTTCGCCCGCCAGTTGGTATTCGAGCGGCTGCAATCGGCAAAGGAACTGATCCCGGACGGGGTGGGTACCCCTGAGATCGGCCCCAATACCTCTGGTTTGGGGCAGGTCTATCAATACCTGTTGCTGGCAGATGCCGACTCCGGTTACGACGCCATGACCCTGCGCAGTCTCAATGACTGGGTGGTTAAACTGCTGCTGATGCCAGTGGAGGGTGTGACGGACGTGCTCGCTTTCGGCGGTGATGTCAGACAGTATCAAGTCAACCTGAATCCATCACGCCTGTTGGCTTATGGTCTGAGCCAGCAAGACGTTGTTGAGGCATTGGAAAATAACAACTCCAACGCTGGCGGCTGGTACATGAACCGTGGTCAGGAACAGCTAGTCATACGCGGTGTGGGGTGGTTGAGCCATGATGAGCAAGGGTTGGAAGAACTGCGCCAGATCCCACTTAAAACGGTAAACGGCATCGTGGTTACGGTGGCCCAGGTAGCCACTGTGGAACTGGGCAGTGAAATACGTCAGGGGGCCGTGACCATGACTCGCCGGGATGCTCAGGGCAATGCCGAAGTGTTGGGTGAAGTGGTCGCCGGTATCGTGCTGAAACGCATGGGCGCCAACACCAAGGCGACCATTGATGGCATCAATCGCCGCATTGCCGCTATCCAGCAGGCACTGCCTGAGGGTGTCCACTTTGAGGCCTACTATGATCAGGCCGATCTGATCACTCAGGCAGTCAAAACAGTGGTAGATGCGCTGCTGCTGGCCTTTGTATTTATTGTGGTAGTGCTGGCACTGTTCCTGATGAATCTGCGTGCCACCTTTCTGGTCTTGATCTCAATCCCCATCTCCATCGGCATTGCGCTGATGATTATGGCCTGGTTCGGACTCTCCGCCAATCTGATGTCACTGGGTGGCATTGCCGTCGCCATTGGCATGCTGGTGGATGGCTCGGTGGTGATGGTGGACAACATGTTCAAACATCTATCCCATCCCGATGCGGTGCATGACCCTGAGGTTAAGGCACGTGTGGGTGCTGAGGATGTTGATCCCCATGATGTCACCCATGACCGGCACGGTATCGCCTTGCGGTTGCAAGAAGCGGGCAAGGAGGTGGTACGGCCGATATTTTTTGCCGCTGCCATCATCCTGGTGGTTTTTATGCCGCTGTTCAGTTTTGAAGGGGTAGAGGCGAAGCTGTTTCAACCCATGGCGGTGAGTATCATGCTGGCCATCGTTGCGGCGGTCTTCGTTGCACTCGTTATTGTGCCCGCCCTGGCCAGCTACCTGTTTCAGCGCGGCGTGCGAGAGCGGGAAAGTTTTGTTCTGAAGCCCTTGGACATACTCTACCGATGGGGCTTGAAATTGGCGCTGCGGCTACCAAAATTGGTGGTTTTCTGTGCCGTGATCCTGGTAGGAGCGGCCCTTGCCGTGTTACCCCGGCTCGGTACTGAGTTTGTCCCGGAACTGGAGGAGGGCACCATCAACCTGCGCATCACCTTGGCCCCCTCATCCAGTCTGGATACAACCATTGAGGTGGCCCCTAAACTGGAGGCGATGCTGCTGGAGTTTCCCGAAGTCACCTACGCCCTGAGCCGGATTGGCCGCCCAGAGATCGGTGGTGACCCAGAGCCGGTCAACAACATTGAGATCTACATCGGCCTGAAGCCGGTCGCAGAGTGGACCAGCGCGACCAATCGGCAGGCCCTGCAAGGCTTGATGGAAGAGAAGCTGGAGCAGCACCCCGGCCTGCTGTTGAACTTCTCCCAACCAATTGCGACCCGGGTGGATGAGCTGTTGTCGGGGGTCAAGGCGCAGCTTGCGATCAAACTGTTTGGCCCCGATCTCAAGGTATTGGCGGAACAGGGTCAGGCCATCGAGAAGGTGGTACAAGGCATTGAGGGTGCCAGGGATGTCGCCATGGAGCAGATCGCCGGAGAGGCACAACTGGTAGTACGGCCTGACCGGGCGCAGCTCTCCCGCTATGGTCTGGCGGTAGGTGATGTGATGGCGTTGGTGCGGGATGGACTGGGAGGGCACGAGGCCGGGCAGATCATCAACGGCAATGAGCGTTATGACATCTATGTGCGCATCGATCACTCCTTCCGCAATAACCCGGATGCCATTGCTGAGCTACGTCTACAATCCCCAACCGGCCCTTGGGTACGCTTGGGTGATGTGGCTCAAGTCAGCATTGAATCAGGCCCGCCACAGGTGCGCCGTGATGATGTGCAGCGGCGGGTGGTGATCCAGGCCAACGTACAGGGACGTGACATGGGCAGCGTGGTGGCCGACATCCGGCAGGCCATCAAACAGCAGGTGCAGTTGCCGCCCGGTTATTCGGTGGATATCGGCGGCCAGTTCGAGAACCAGCAACGGGCGCAGAAGCGGTTGAGCATGGTAGTGCCACTGTCGCTGGCGCTGATTGCATTGCTGCTCTATTTCGCCTTCAACTCGGTTGGGCAGGCGATGCTGATCCTGGTCAACGTACCCCTTGCTGTCATTGGTGGGGTATTTTCACTCTACTTCACCGGACAATATCTGTCGGTGCCAAGCTCCATCGGTTTTATCACCCTGTTTGGAGTGGCAGTACTCAATGGCGTGGTAATGGTGGAGAGCATCAACCAACGCATTGCCGATGGTCTGTCTGTGGATGAGGCTATTTTCAGTGGTGCAACCTCACGTTTGCGCCCGGTATTGATGACCGCCATCACTTCCGCGTTAGGGCTGATCCCGATGATACTCTCAACGGGTGTTGGGGCGGAGATTCAAAAGCCCCTGGCCACCGTGATCGTCGGCGGATTGATAACGGCAACCTTCCTGACTCTGTTTGTATTGCCATCGTTATTTGCATGGTTCTCTAAAGGTAAGTTGGCGGATATGCGGTAAGGAGATCCAACAACATCACCGGCCAAACAAAAGGAGTACAACGACATGAACAAAAACGTCATCACACTCATCTTTTGTAGTCTCATCATCTCTCTGCCCTGCTGGGGGGCTGCTGGAGATGAGAGCAAGGAGGAAGGAAAAAGCAGCATTAAGTTGAGTGAGGCAGAGCGTGAAGCGACCGGAATTGTGGTTGAGGTGCTGCAAGTCAGGCCCATGGTGGCGGAGATCCAGGCCCCCGGTGAGATCCATCTAAACGCCTATGCCACCACCAAAGCCACCCCCCGTATCGCCGCCCAGGTATTGACCAGGCACAAGCGTCTAGGTGAAACAGTGGAAACGGGTCAACCCCTGGTCACCCTCTCCAGCGTGGATATGGGCGAGGCTCAAGGCGTATTGCTGGTGGCTGATATTGAGTGGCGGCGGGTAACCAAGCTAGGCCGTAAGGTGGTCTCCGAACGGCGTTATGTGGAGGCTCAGGTGGCACGCCAGCAGGCTTACGCACGGGTGCGTGCTTACGGCATGACCAAGGCCCAGACCAACCGCCTACTGAAAACTAGAGACCCCGCCAAGGCCACTGGCGAATTCAAGCTGCTCTCCGGGCAAGACGGCATCATCATTCATGATGATTTCACTGTGGGTGAATTAGTGGAGCCGGGCCGGGTGCTGTTTGAGATCACCGACCCTTCTACCATTTGGGTGGAGGCAAAACTCTCCGTTGAGCAGGAGGCCTTAATTCACCCAGGTGCGCAAGCCAGAATCAAAACCAATTCCGTATGGATCAACGGTAAGGTGCTGCAACTCCACCCCATGATGGATGAAACAACCCGTACCCAAGGGGTACGGATCGAATTCCGTAATGAGAGTGGACATCTACATCCCGGACGTTTTGTAGAGGTTTATCTACAGACAGATGAGACGGGTAAATCAGCATTGGCCGTACCTGATACCGCCTTGATGCGCAGCCCTGATGGTGACTTGCAGCTATTCATCGAGACCAAGCCAGGTGAGTTCGAGCCACAAGAGGTAGAGGTTCTGCGCCGCAGTGCCGGACTGGCTGAGATTGAAGGACTGGAGCCGGGAACCAGGATAGTCACCCAGGGGGCCTTCTTTCTGCAATCAGAACTGGCTAAGGCCGGTTTTAATATACACAACCATTAGGAGGCGGCCATGCTAAATCGAATCATCGATTGGGCAGTCTTCAACCGCCTGCTGGTGGTGCTTGGCCTGGTGGCCTGCCTGGGTGCTGCTGGTGCTTTTATCCCCCGGCTTAATCTGGATGCCTTCCCGGATGTCACCAATGTCCAGGTACAGATAAACACCGAGGCACAGGGCCTTGCCGCCGAAGAAGTGGAACAGCTCATCACCTTCCCCATTGAGGCGGTGATGTATGCCCTGCCGGATGTGGAGGAGGTGCGCTCCATCTCCAAAACCGGCCTGTCGGTTATCACCGTGGTGTTCACAGAGGGAACGGATATCTACTTCGCCCGCCAACTGGTCTTTGAGCGGTTGCAGGCGGCGAAGGAGCAGATCCCCGATGGTATCGGTACCCCCGGCATGGGACCGAATACCTCCGGTCTGGGGCAGGTATTTCAATATGTGCTGCTGGCTGAGGATAGCTCAAAGTACGACGCCATTGCCCTGCGCAGTCTCAATGACTGGGTGGTGAAACTGCTGTTGATGCCGGTTCCTGGGGTCACTGAGATACTCTCCTTCGGTGGCGAAGTGCGCCAGTATCAGGTGCAGCTCAACCCACAACAACTGCTGGCCTATGGCCTCTCCAGCGATCAGGTGGCTGAGGCGATTGAAGCCAATAACCGCAACGCCGGGGGATGGTACCTGGATCAGGGCGAAGAGCAGTTGGTGATTCGCGGCGTGGGCTGGGTACGCAGTGGTGAAGCTGGTCTGCGCGACATTGGCAATATACCGCTGATGGACGTAAACGGCACCCCTGTACGGGTAAAGGACGTAGCCAGAGTCAATTTCGGCCCTGAGATCCGCCAGGGCGCAGTGACCATGACCCGCCGCGATGCCAACGGCAATCCTGAATCTCTGGGCGAAGTGGTAGCCGGAGTGGTGCTCAAGCGCATGGGGGCCAATACCAAGGCGACCATCGGCAGCATCAAAGAGCGCCTGCCAGCCATTCAGATGGCACTGCCCGATGGAGTAACCATTGAAGCCGTCTACGATCAGTCAGATTTGGTGGATCAGGCAGTGAAGACCGTCACCAATGCACTGATGGAGGCATTCGTCCTTATCGTGGTGGTACTGTTGCTGTTCCTGCTCAATCTACGGGCGGCCCTGCTGGTGCTTGTCTCGGTACCACTATCCCTGGGGATGGCCCTCACTCTGATGAGCTACTGGGGACTGTCTGCCAACCTGATGTCTCTGGGTGGCTTGGCCATTGCCATCGGCATGATGGTGGATGGCTCGGTGGTAATGATGGAGAACATCTTTAAACATCTGAGCCAACCGGATAAGTCACATCATAAATTCATTCAGCGGGAGGTTGCACCAGGGGATGACCACCCCTATGACGCTATCCATGATCAGCATGGCGGCATCGCTCTGCGTATCCAAGAGGCCGCCAAAGAGGTAGGGCGACCCGTATTCTATGCGGTGGTGATCATCATCGTGGTGTTTGCCCCACTGTTCACCTTGGAAGGGGTGGAGGGTAAGCTGTTTCAACCCATGGCCGTCTCCATTGTGTTGGCCATGATCGCCTCACTGGTGGTAGCCCTGGTAGTTATCCCGGCGCTGGCCACCTACGCCTTCCGCGGACCGGTGAAGCATCGCAACAGCCCGGTATTTCTCCCCATTGAATGGGCCTACCGGCATCTGCTCCGATTTTCGCTAAAGGTAAAACCCATAGTGGTATTGATAGCGGTGGGGCTGTTCGCCTGGTCACTGACGCTGGTACCAAAACTGGGCACAGAATTCGTACCTGAGTTGGAAGAAGGCACCATCAATATCCGTGTCACTCTCGCTCCCTCCTCCAGCCTCAAGACCTCACTTAAAGTGGCGCAAAAGCTGGAGCAGCAGCTGATGACCTTTCCCGAAGTGCTCTACGTCTCTAGCCGGGTCGGCCGCGCGGAGATCGGCGGTGATCCTGAGCCGGTCTCCAATGTAGAGATATTCGTCGGTCTAAAGCCTGTCCCTGAATGGACATCGGCGCCCGACCGCAAGGCGTTGCAAAAGTTAATGGAAGAGAAAATGTCAGTCCATGCCGGACTACTCTTCTCTTTCTCTCAACCCATTGCCACGCGGGTGGATGAACTGCTCTCCGGGGTCAAGGCGCAACTGGCGATCAAGCTCTTCGGTTCCGATCTCGATCAGCTTGCGAAAACAGGTAAAGAAATCGAAGCCGTGGTACGCGGTGTGGAGGGCACCCGTGGCGTGGAGATGGAGCAGATCGGTGGTGAAGCACAGTTGGCGGTGCGTCCAGACCGTGATGCCCTGGCCCGTTACGGTATCCCGGTGGCGCAGGTGATGGATCTGGTCAGTGATTCCATCGGTGGCCGCGAAGCGGGACAGGTCATTAAGGGTAATGAGCGCTACGATATCTACGTGCGGCTGGCCGAGCCTCACCGCAACAGCGTGGAGACACTGCGCGGGTTGATCCTGCAAGCCGCCAACGGTGCCTTGGTGCGGCTGGGGGATGTAGCGCAGGTCGGCATTGAATCAGGCCCACCGCAGATCCGGCGGGATGATGTACAACGCCGGGTGGTGATCCAATCCAATGTCGAAGGGCGTGATATGGGTGGGTTGGTAGCAGAACTGCGACAACGCATTGCCGATGAGATCGACCTGCCTCCAGGCTACTCGGTGGTCTTCGGCGGCCAGTTCGAGAACCAGGAGCGCGCCCAAGCCCGGCTGATGATCGTAGTACCACTCTCCCTGGGGCTAATCTTTATGCTGCTCTACTTTGCCTTTCACTCCTTTGGAGAAGCACTGCTGATCATGATCAATGTACCCTTGGCGCTAATTGGTGGCATAGCGGGACTCTATTACACCGGGCAGTATCTCTCAGTACCAGGCTCCATCGGTTTTATCGCCCTGTTCGGTGTAGCGGTGCTCAACGGCGTGGTGATGGTCAATGCCATCAACCAGAATGTAGAGGCTGGTGAGGCAACTGCCGCCGCAGTATTCAACGGTGCCATGTCCCGCCTGCGACCGGTGTTGATGACTGCGGCCATTGCTGCACTGGGGTTGATTCCGATGCTGCTATCTGATGGCATCGGCTCAGAAGTGCAGCGGCCATTGGCTACCGTGGTGGTGGGTGGACTGGGATCATCAACCCTGCTGACCTTGTTCGTATTGCCTGTCCTTTACGGACTGTTTTCCAGTCGAACCAAGGCCCGTTGAGGGAGGAAATATTATTATGACAGCCATAATCCTAGATTAATGGTGAGAGGGTCGATCACGATCAACGGAATATGGAACAGGATACGGATAGGATAGTAGGGAGTTCAGAGCTGCTTGGGCAGATGCGGGATCTCATTCGGCGTAAGCACTACAGCATACGGACAGAAATTGCTTATCTTCAGTGGGTCAAGCGCTTCATTCTATTTCATAAGAAAAGGCATCCACAAGTCTATCTGCCATACGCCCTGGAACGGAAATATCCCAATGCAGCAAAAGAGTGGGGCTGGCAATATGTCTTTTTTGGGCAAAGCACATCCAAAGATCCACGGGCAGACAAAATACGCCGCCACCATCTGCATGAGTCAACCCTAAATCGTGAGCTGAAAAGAGCCAAAGCAGCGGCTGGAATACATAAACATGCCAGTTGTCATGCTCTAAGGCACTCATTTGCAACGCATCTGCTGGAATCAGGTTCTGATATTAGAACCGTTCAAGAGCTGTTGGGGCATAGCGATTTACGGACAACAATGATCTACACCCATGTGCGCCAGGATAAGCTGGTAAATGATTGGAGGTGAAAGTCCTCTATCCAGTAAGGGTTAGCGACCCGCTGGAACCCTGAGTCATGGGCGGCTACTTGTAAAGGTAGGCGTTAAGCGTTGACAGGGG
>UOFX01000089.1_pt1 | contig 77999 bp, 73 predicted proteins | sample 1989101 | NCBI WGS metagenome assembly UOFX01 (sample SAMEA4712195, study PRJEB27164) | hydrothermal vent metagenome | biome: marine basaltic hydrothermal vent biome; feature: marine hydrothermal vent; material: mineral | place: Pacific Ocean | collected 2011-06-14/2011-07-23 | depth 1719 m
GACACGGGGATTTTCAGTCCCCTGCTCTACCGACTGAGCTACCTGGCCAAAAAGAAGGCGTATTAGACCGGCCAGACACACTCACGTCAAGGGGCAGAACGCCTATTTTATATGGGAGGTACTAATCCCCCAACGATTCCACTTGGGTTCCAAAAAAGAACTGCTCCATATGGTCTTCAACAAATTTACGGGACTTTGGATCAGTGGGGTTTATGCGGTATTCATTGATAAGTTTTGTTTGCTGAGTCATCCACAACTGCCAACCTTCTTTGGAGACATTCTCAAATATGCGCTGGCCCAGCTCCCCAGGATACGGGGGGCGATCAAGGCCTTCAGCCTCACAGTCCAGCTTTACACAGTTCACTACCCGGCTCATGGGTTTGTCCTCGCGTTTTTCTAAAAGCTCTTGCGCAGTTGCCAAGTCGCAAGCATCAGGTGTTGCAAGGTTATACCAGAGTCAACAGCTCGCTTCCATCGCTACATTATCCTAGAATTCGCAGTTGGAGGGTCGGCTCCGTGAGCAAAGCAAGTGCTTTGGGTATTGTAGATGGCTACTAAAATCCGCATCTATTTGGCAAATGCCCAATAACTGAGCAGAATTGCTAGAAATGACCGTTGAGCAACAGCAGGTCACCCACAGGAAGTGACATCCGGAAAAGACTCGGGTAAAGAGAGAGGGCCGTTGAGACAGGTGCGATACCGGGTCTCGACCCAGCCAGCCCCCCGATACCGCCGCAAGAAAATGACGCATCAGGATTCCCCTGAAACACACCCCTAATGATCCACTAAACACTCGGCCAGAAGCCTCTGCAACCGTTGTCCTCATTGAGAATTGAAGCATTCGCTGTTATTTCTGCGGATCTCTGTGCAGCTCTTTTCTACGGCTGAATTTTATGCACGGAGCCGTTCCAATTCGAGCTTCCGACCGGAAAACTGTTCACCGGTTACCACAATTTCGGGCGCAAGCCTGGTGTGATGACTGGACAATGGATCGCCCTTGCCCGGAGAATTGATCCATCTCCGTGCGCCAAACCTTTGCACAAGAGCAACCGTTTTTGCGGAGTTTGCCAGTCAAATGCCCAATGAACTGGCGGCCCAAGATGGTGACAGTGCACTCAAGCGCCGCTTGGCCCGGCATGCCCGCCCCCATCTATTGGTCATTGATGAAGTGGGTTACCTCTCTTACTCTAACCGTCATGCGACCTACTGTTTGATAGCGAGACAGATACCCTTGAAAAAATGGAAAAACGTGTTGAATACGATATTACCTATATTCGCAACTGGTCACTATGGTTGGATTTGAATATAGTATTTCTGATATACTTAATTGTTGTTGGTAAAAATACTTACTGACAAGACCAGAAAAAACAGCACTACAAACCACTTAATTAGCATCTAAACAGAAACAATCAATCTGAATAAGATAGAAGGTCTAACTTTAGTATTAACTTGGTGTATATAAAAAAACTTTTTTTGTAGTTGAGTATGATTTTTAAGGGGCCTCTGAATAATCACCTTTGCTATCCACCACTCAATCGATATAGACATCACTGATAATTATTACAATTTAATTTTCTCTTATAAGCCCGTTTTTTAGCATTTTTCCTATCAAAAAAGTCTTTTTTGGCCTAATAACGATGATATCTATTAATGTAAGGAAAGTAAAAACGGCAGTGAATGATGACGTTCGCTTGACAGCTGCATTTTGGCTGATAGTTATGGCTATTAACAATGCAAGATAAAGCGAAGATACTCCATTTAATTGAATCGTTAAATATGGGAGGGGCTCAGAAGATAATCTATCAGCTTGCCTCCACTAGTGATAGTTCTGATCACTCAGTATGTAGCCTATATCAAGGTGGGCCATATGAAAAAATAATGCGTGATGATGATATAGATCTGACTCTATTAAAGGCAAAGCGCAGAAGTGTTATATTTTTTCCACTGTTTATTTATGATCTATATTGTATATTTACACGTTTGGTGAGGATAGTTAAAAAAGATCAAATTGATATTTTACATGCTCACCTACCTGATAGTAGTCTCATTGCAATAGTTGTAGGTAAACTGACTAATACCACAGTGGTGCTTACCGTGCATAATAATTTTGCCTTGCCCTCAAAACGCAAGGCACCATTAAGAGATGCGCTACGCACTTTAGTTACTAACATGGTATTTAAGCGTGCTAACTATATTATCACTGTTGGCAATGATATTAGGGATAGCCTGTATGATGCTTTAGGTTACAGAGTAGCCATTAAGACTGTCTATAATGGCGTTGATTATCTGCGCTATGCACGCGATTTAAAAAAATTAGACCATCTTCAATTTCGCCAATCATTAGGGATCAGTGACAAAGCCACTATAGTGACTACGGTTGGCCGCCTAGATAAACAAAAAGGTCACACTTATCTTATCGATGCTGCTCAGCAGTTAATTGATGACTATCCAGCGCTGATTTTTCTTTTAGTCGGGGAAGGAGAGCTTAAGGAGAAGCTTATGGATCAAGTGCAAAGCCTACAACTTTCAAATAACTTTATATTCTTGGGTAATAGAAATGATGTACCAGATATTCTTGCAATGAGTGATCTATTTGTTTTGCCCTCTATTTATGAAGGTATTCCTCTTGTTATTTTGGAAGCGATGGCAGCAGGTTTGCCTGTAGTGGCAACAGATATTGCAGGAACCAGAGAGTTAGTTGAGTCTGGTGTAGATGGTTTATTAGCCAAGACAGAGAGCCCAAAAGATATCGCCCGTACAATGAATGAACTACTGTCTGATATGGCTTGTAGCAAAGAGATGTCTCTTCTGGCACAAGCAAAGGTAAAAAAGGAGTTTTCCCTACAGAAAATGGTGACTGGCACCGAGCATATCTATCTTGAGGTGCTTGGTAGTGTCTAAGCCAGTGCTAAAAATCAGACCATATCAGGCTACAGATAGGGAAAAAGTTCTTGCTATTTATGTGAAAATTTGGGGACACGAGAAAGCAAAAAACCTAGATGAAATATGGGACTGGAAGTACAGCACAAGCCTATTTGGATCACGAGGAGTTGACCGCTCTCTTGTGGCTGAAAAAGGGGGGGAGGTAATCGGCTTTCTTGGTACGATGCCGGCGATGTTCAAAATTCACAATCACCTATGCGGCGGTCTGTGGGTAGGTGATTTTATGACAGATCTGCAGCATAGAGGTAACTCAGGAATTAGGCTGTGCAAAGCGCTGATATCTGAGAATGAGGGGCACGTATTAGCTGGGCATGCTGATTCAGGGGGTTCTGAAGGTGCAATTGCACACAAATTATGGATGAAGCTAAAAAAAACTAAAAAAGATGCAGGCTACATTAGCAATCTTTTTAAGCGTGTCTCTATTCAAGGCGCAGTCTATGATAAATGTGGGCTTGGAGCTGTTGCCAGGTTGATTGATTATTTGTGGTATCGTACACGTACGCTCTCATTCAGCACCTCCCTGCAGCCTAATTTTGTGCTTGAGGAACTGCGTTGCTTTGATATGAAAGAGGGACATCAGATTAATGCAATCGTAAGCTCCTATCAAAATATCCCATTAAGAAATGTTGAGTACCTTAATTGGCGCTACTTTAAACGACCAAATACCAGCTACATAGTTTTTGCTGCACGTAACCATAATGTTTTGCAGGGCTATATTGTTCTGCGCTGTAAAAAAGAGATGGGCAAGCTTAATGGGCGTATCGTCGATTTAATGGTTCTTAATGGTGATAAAAATGCTGCCCGTTTTTTGCTAGCGACTGCAGAACATCGCTTTAGAACTTTGGGTGCTCGCCAAGTAAGGGCTTATGCGATTAAGGGTTCCTTTGTAGAGACTGAGTTGATTAGGTTTGGCTTCTCTAACCGCTCAGTTTCAGACCCTGCCTTTCCCTTACTTGGTGAATATACAGACCAAAAATTCTTTATACAGCATGCCTGGTCTATCTCGTTTGCTGATAGTGACTTTGACATGGATTAATAATGTCTACAGATAGAGTGAGAAAAAGAAAGGTTCTTTGTGTTTTGCCATCTATGAACGGTGGAGGTGCAGAAAAAGTGATGCTATTACTTTTATCTGGGCTTGATCGTAAAAGACACCAGCTCACATTAGTTCTGTTTGAAAAAAAAGGTGCCTTGCTTCACGATGTTCCACAAGATATTCAAATCCACTGTTTGAACAAAAGAGGTAAGCTGGACGCAATCTATCTTCCAGGTCGCTTGGCTGGCTATATTGAAAAGGTGCAGCCCGATGTAGTATTGAGTTTTTTATGGTATGCTAATATAATGAATGTGCTTGCTTCCCGTTTTTGGCGACACAATGTACCTATAATTATCTCTGTTCATAATTTTTTAAGTGTATCACTCACGATACAACGATATTCAAAAATAAAACGCCTCTTTACCAGCCTGTTTTTCCCGATGGCAGATGAGGTTATTGCTGTTTCCCAGGCAGCTAAACGTGACCTAATATGTAATTTTAAGGTTCCTAAGAGTAAAATCTCGGTGATAACCAATGGCATAGACAAAGAGCAGGTTGCTAAGCATAGTGCAGAGCAACCAGAGTCAAATATATTTGATGATACAGTTCCAGTTATTATTGCTGTTGGTCGTTTAAGTAAACAGAAGGGGTTTGATCTGTTAATACGTACTTTTGCTAAGGTTCGAGAGAAACATAAGGTTAAACTTCTGATTTTGGGTGAAGGTGAAGAGAGGGCAGAGCTTGAGCATCTCTCGGCTGAGTTAGGTCTATCCGATTATGTAAGCATGCCTGGTTTTGTCTCTAACCCGTATACATATATTAAACGCTCTTTCTTATATGTTATGTCATCTAATTTTGAGGGCTTTCCAGTTGTTTTATTAGAGGTTATGGCTTGTGGTACACCAATAATTTCAACAAACTGTACATCTGGACCTGATGAAATATTGGAGGACAGAATCACAGGAATACTGGTGCAGGTGGGAGACATAGAAGCGCTTAATAATGCAATATGCAATTTATTAAATGACCCTGAATATGCCAAACAGTTAGCTGAAATAGCAAAACATAGAGTAAATGATTGGACGATAGAGTCGATGGTAAACAATCATGAACGACTGCTTGCTAAGTACTGTATCTAGGAATAAGAGAAATTTTGAATTTACCGCACTCTAAGTAGACCTATCAATATGAAATATAGAATGAGTAAGTGGCTAGTTTTATTTTTAGCTATTAATACGATTATTATCAGTGGTTGTAGTGTAAGACCCTCAAAAGATGGAGGGGAGGGTATAGTCTCACATGTAGTTGAGGCATCACCAGCTGCAGATCATAATTTAAAGAGCCTAGTTTATAAAATCGGTCCAGGAGATAGTTTAGAGGTATTTTATTATAAAAACTATTCCAATTCAGCAGAATACAAGCTGGGACTTGGAGATAAGCTATTTATTAATGTCTATGACCATGAAAATTTTTCGCGTGAAGTAATTATTCTTCCTGATGGTACAGTCACTATTCCAAAGCATGGTGTCATCAAAGCCGAAGGATTAACAATTTCTGAGCTGGATGATGTTATTACAAATCTTCATGGAAAGGAGCTCAATGCCCCTGAAGTTGATGTGCTAATAGTTAAGGCTCAGAGCCGAACTAATGAGTTTCTAAGTACTCTTTCTGGAGGAAAAATTCTAGGTGCTTCAAAGCAAGTAAAAGTTCGTACTGATGGTCTTGCTGTTTTTCCCGCAATTGGTGGTGTTGTTCTAGAGGGATTAACTATTTCTGAAGCACAACATGTGATAATGGATAAATACCAAAATATTTTGAATTATGTTGCTGTAACTTTAAGCTTAAGTGATAGTGCTCAACAATCTATCGCTGTTGTTGGAGAAGTTAAAAACCCTGGTGTCTATACAGTATCAAACCCTATTGTCCCACATTACGCATTAGCGCTTGCTGGAGGGGAAGAAACTACCGCAGATTTGGAGCAGATAGCTATACTTAGGACAAGAAGTGATGGATCTTTAGAAACAATATTATTGAGCGCAAATACAGCAGCTACTTGGAAAGAAAACCGCCTTAATAATAACTTCATCATGGCTGGGGATGTTGTTTATGTACCACGTACAGATGTTTCATATATCAATCTGTTTATCGATCAGTACATAAGAAAAATGTTGCCGTTTACATTTAGTCTTGGTGGCTTTTGGAGTCTCGGCCAGTAATTTTGGATAAACTCAGTATGACATTTTCAAAAATAATTAAAGATTACTCCTATGCATTGCAAGTGAGAGGGTTGAGTGAACATCTCAACCTGGGTATGAATGGAAAACCCTATAAGCTTGTCTTGGCTAGTGGTATTCAAAGAGGGGATGGTACATCAAGTCTTGTTGAGAGCCTGGCTGTTTCTCTTGCAGAAAACCCAGATAACAATGTGTTAGTTATCGCCTGTTGTGACACAGATGACTGCAATGATTTTATCCAGTTAACAGAAACCTCTTCAATTGCAGAAATAATTAAGCACCCTGTCTCTAAGGGCGTGCATGCTGTTAAATGCCTTGATAAAAAAACATTGAGTCGCTGGAGTATTTTGCAGAAAAGTCTTCCTGACATGCTCAAAGAGTTCACTCATATATTGATAGATGGCCCACCAATATCGAGTGAGCCGGAAATGCTTAGAATTATTCCAGATGTTGATTACGTTTTACTTATACTTAAAGCACATTCGGTAAAATGGCAGGTATTAAACAAAGTAAAACAGCTGATTGAGCAAATCGGTCAAAATAATATTGGAGTAGTGCTTAATCGCAGGAAGTTTTTTATCCCTGAAAAATTATACAAGTTAATTTGAGTGCTGGAAGTAATGGCATTACCACTTAAACATTTGTAGCCCAATCAATCATGAATATGAATACGACATCCCCTGGAGTAAGTCTCTCTGCTCGCGATATACTCACTGTAGTTTTTAAACAGAAAAAAACTTTTATCTCAATCATTGCCTTCACCACAGCTCTTGTGTCACTAGGGGCATATATTTTGCCGCTTCCACAAAAAGCAGAAGCGAAAATTTATGTTGATAGAAGCAAGATCAATATGGTTCCCGGTATATCTCAATATGGGCTTCGCTATCTTGAGCGTGAAGAGATACTAAATACCGAAATAGAGGTGATTTTATCACGCCCAGTGGCTGAAAAAGTTGTTGATCAACTATCACTTGATATTCCTAGTGAAGAGCATTCATTTTTCAATGATGCGAGTAAATCCTTCAGTAATTTTACCGCAAAAATTGGTCTAACCTATGAGATATCTCTGCGCGCATCAGCTATTAGCAATGTGCAAAGTAAAATCAAGGTCAAGCCTATCCCTAAAAGTAATATAATTAAAATTAGCTATCTTGGAACTGACCCTAAAAAAATCACAAGCATAGTGAATGCGGTAGCTAATGCTTATATTGGAACGCGCAAGAAACTTAACAAACCAAAAGGGTTACGCAGTTTTTATGCCTCTCAAGTTGCTCTATTCAAAGAGGAGTTGGATGATTTAAATAAGCGGGATTATATGCTGAGAAGCAAATGGTCTGTGAATGAACTAGACCTTGAACGACAAAGTGTTGTGGCAGAGTTCTCAGAGCTTAAGAAAGAGCTAGATCAAAACAGAAGTGAATATACTACAATGCAGACTCGTATTTATAATATGCAAAAAAGCGGAGATTACATACCTTTTGATACTAACGTAAAGCGATATTTAGCCATAGATCAAATGGGGACATACCTGCTTGATCTAGAGCTAGCCAGGAACAAAATTATTCTGATGTATAAAGCAGGAAACAGTAAAATCAGGAATGCTGAATCTGAGGTAATGTCACTAAAAGGTGAGATACTTAAATCATTAATTTCTATAAAAAATGAACTAGAGACAAAAATAGCTAACCTAGAGAATAGTTTACTTTTATTAGAAAAAAAGAAATCAAAATTAAATGATCAAGAGTCGATTCTAAGTGAGATAGCAGTAGCTAAGAAAGTGGCAGGAAAATCTTACCTTAGCTATAAAGGACTTGAGGAGCAAGCACGACTTTCTGATATAAGTGAAAATGAAGGTTTAAATGTATTGGTATTATCCTATGCTACTCAACCTGAAGCACCAATTTTTTCGCGTTTTGTATTTATCTCTGTTGGTTTTATTTTTAGCATATTTGCTGCATTTGGAGCAGCGCTGCTTCTAGAGTATTTCAACCATTTAGTTGATACACCAGAGGATATTGAATATTTCTCTGAGCTGAAGGTTGTGGCGATAATTCCAGATATTAAAGAGGTTATATTCTCCAGCAAGTCAGGTTGAGCAAATAGCAATGACTATTACTGTATCTGTCGTTATCCCCACATTAAATGAAGAAGCATCTATAGCAGAGACACTTGATTCACTTTTTCAGCAGTCTTGTTTGCCCAATGAAATTATTGTGGCAGATGCAGGATCAATAGATAATACAGTGTCTATTGTAAGATCCTATGATGGAAAGTCTATCCCTGTTAAGTTAGTAGACAACCCAAACATGACGCCAGGCGCAGGGAGAAATGCTGCGGCAAAAGCAGCATCTTGTGAATACATCGCCTGTATAGATGCAGGCAATATTGCTGATAAATTCTGGCTAGGCAATCTACTATCACCAATATTATTAGATGAGAAAATTGATGTTGTCTACGGACGTTTTTTACCAATGCCACGCAGTGCATTTGAAGAGTGTGTTGTTGCGATTAATTTTTCCTATTTAAGCAACTATTTCAACAGTAATGATTTAGAAGTTGCAGGGGGATTAGAGGAGCATGGTATTCCATATACGGGTTCATCAACATTAATTAGACTCGATACTTTTAATAAAGTTGGTGGCTTTCCTGAGTGGTTACGTACAGGCGAAGATAAATTGTTTGGGAAAAAAGTTGAGCATGAAGGTTACAAAGTGCTCTACTCTGCAAAACCCATTGTTTATCACCACATAAGAGACACTCTTGCCGATTTATATAATCAAGCCTTTACATATGGGCGAGGCAACGGTCGAACAAGACAAACATCCAAAGGTTTCTTTCATATCTTCTACAAATATATGGTTGCATTTACCATGATTTTATTGCTGCCATTTTATTCTATTCTTATCCTACCATTGGTTTTCTGGGTTGGGTTATATAGCTACCGGCGTGGCATTAAGCAATACAAATTATTTTTTAAAAAATCCCCAAGCATGTCTAATGTAGTAAACATATTGAAGGCCCTCTATTCACGAGACTTAGGGTTAATAATCGGTCACTTCAGTGGTTATGCAGATCGAATTGTTGACCCCTCCTATTTAAAAAAGCTATCTGAGTACAGTTAAGCGTGATTGCCCTACACATGATGTTGGAATTTTTTTTATGACGATCCCCATCATTTACTACCACAGCATTGCTGATAATAGCAGTAATCATTGGGCGCACTTGTCCCTCTCTTTGAAGTCGTTCGAGTGCCAGCTGAAATATTTAAAAAGAAACGGCTTTAAGACAATGCATATTTCAGAGTTGGTTGATTATGTATCACAGGGCAGGTCTATTCCAGCAAAACATGTTGCACTTACTTTTGATGATGGTTTTTTAGATAACTGGGTATTTGCCTACCCTTTATTAAAAAAATATGATTTCACTGGATCTATGTTTGTTAACCCAGATTTCATTAAAGATTCTGAGCAACTTAGAGCAAATCTGTGTGATGTCTGGAATGACCACATAGAGCATGACCAGTTAGAATGGTGGGGTTACGCCTCATGGGCAGAGCTGCAAGAGATGTCTAAGTCAGGAATTATGGATATTCAGTCTCATGGCATGACACATAACTTCTATTTTAAAAGCAATAAACAGGTTGATTTTCATCATCCAGATGATCATTATTATTGGTTAAATTGGCTTTTTAATCCGTCGAATAAACCTAATTGGTTAGAGTCACCACACAATAAATATAACTGCTATGGCTATCCAGTTTATGAGTATGGGCCAGGGATTTGCGGCCCACGTTATAAAAATGATGAACAGCTTGCCAGTTATCTAGTTGAGTATGTTTACAAAAATGGTGGCGAGAGTTTTTTTAAACCAGGTTGGCGTGAGCTGTTAGATGAGAAGGTCACCATGTATTGTGCAGATAATGAAATTGACGATAGGTTAGAGTCGCAAGAGGAGTATTTACAACGTATTACCTGGGAGCTTAGTAGTAGTAAAAATATAATTGAAGAACGGCTTGGTAATAAAGTTGTTGCCATGTGCTGGCCAAATGGTGCATTTACTAAGGAGGCTCATAATATTGCTGTGGCAAATGTTGGTTATAAGTGCTCATTGGCTGTCACAGAATCCCCAAAACTGGGAGTTACTAGTTTGTGGGGGCGTGTATCGTTTCGCCAAGAATATCAAGGTGTGTTTAAAGATCTAGTGCATTTTATGAAGTTTATCTCAATTGTTGAATCAATGGCAGGCACAGGAATAAGAAATAGGATAGTTTTAATATACCAGTTTCTAAAAGGTGTTTCTCGACCCAACACAGAATTAACAGTCGGTTAAATTAAAGTAATGAATAATCACTCCACATACATAAGACAACAAGTGGGCTGGCTTGCGCCGCTTGCAGTGGCTCTGCTTATTGCTGTGATGGTTTTATCGTTCAAGTGGTTAGGTTTAGCAATGATCCTACTTGGCATAGGTTTCTTTGCTTTTCTGTTTGTTTCCCCTTTAGCCGTGCTCCTTATCTGGTTAGTTTTATCACCGATAATGGACTTTTATTTACGCCTATCTTTAGGAGCAGGAATACCTGATATTACTTTTACTCGCGGGGTGGTGGTAGGTGTATTTTTTGTGGTGCTGATGCAGTCAATTTTTCGGATGAGGAGATTATGGTCAATAAGCCCAACAGAAAAATCAATGCTCGCATTTTCTGCAATGGCACTTTTTACTCTTCTATTTATGCACAATACAACGCAAGATTTACAGCTATTACTTGATGGCTATATAGTGCCTTTTATTCTATTTTTTCTGGCAAAAAACCTGATTCAAGAGGAGAAGGATATACTGCACTTATTAAAAACTGGGGCTATTGCTGGTAGCTATCTTGCAGCCGTTGGCACCCTTCAATTTTTTACCAATATTAACCTTTTTGTACCAGAAGGTTTTGAGAGTATCCACGAAAATCGTGCTACAGGGCCATTTATCAATGCAGTTCAGTATGGCGGTGTTGTCTCAGTGTTTTTTCTATCCACATTTTATTTATATACATTACAACATCGTGGAGTATATAGAACTATATTGGTGTTTTCTTTGCTCCTTATGGCTTTGAGTGTGTTGCTTTCAATGACGAGAGCATCATGGGGTGCTCTGTTTTTAGCATGCATACTCATAGCTATTTTTATACCAAAATATAAAAACATCATGATCAAACTCCCCATTTTTTTACTAACTGGTGGAGTAGTCATTCTATTGATGATGCCTGGTACCTCTGCATTTCAGGAACGTGCATTTGAGCTTGGTCCTATCTATAGCCGTTTGGCTTTATATGCTACTGGTTTAAATACGGCACTCGACAACCCATTACTGGGAAATGGGTTTGGCCGCTACTCATTTTTTGAGGCAAGCCGTGATAATTTGGTAACATTTTCTGGTATATCTGAAAGCCTGGGCTTGGGATTGGATGTGCCACACAATGAATTCCTTCATATGCTAGTTATGCTCGGTGGTGTTGGTCTATGGCTATATATATATATCTACTATTATACCATTAGATCCAGCTATATTTTATATCAATACACTGAAGGTAAAGAGTTTAAGTTCCGTAAATTTATGATATTTTTTTGGGCCATCAGCATGGTAGTTATTTTAAACAGTCTTGTGGCAGATTTTATATTTTTCACCTATTTTAATGGATTATATTTTTTAATAGCAGGCACTGTAATGGGAATGATATCTGGGAAAGATAAATTTCTTTACCAGAGTGATTCGGCTGCCCCCCATCCACTTTCTGGCCGAAGTGATACCACATGGTAAAGATAAGGGTTGCCGTCTTGGGAACCAGAGGGTTCCCAAATATTCAGGGGGGTGTTGAGACTCATTGTGAAAATCTCTATCCCGCTCTTGTAAAGCTTGGTGTTGATGTAACTGTATTTGCACGTAAAGGGTATGTCCAGTCAAACAGCTACGAATATAAAGGTGTAAAAATTAGACCTTTATGGTCTCCAAGAAGAAAAAGCACAGAGACAATAATTCACACTCTTTATGGAGTTATCTCCATTGCTCTTCGTCAAAAACAGTTTGATATTATTCATATTCATTCCATAGGCCCCTCTCTTTTGGTGCCGTTAGCCAGGATGACAGGACTCAAAGTGGTAGTTACAAATCATGGAGCTGATTATGAACGCAAAAAGTGGGGGCGCATACCGAGTATGATGCTTAAGCTGGGTGAAACATTAGGGTGTAAGTTTGGTTCTCAGGTCATTGCAGTTTCAAAGCATATAAAGGGTCAGCTTGAGAAAAAATATGGTCGTAGTTGTATTTACATTTCAAATGGCGTTCAAGCTTCAGAGCGAAGTAGTTCGCTACAGCTTCAGCAGAGGTATGATTTATCAAAAAGGCGATACTTATTGGCCGTTGGTCGCCTTGTTCCTGAGAAGGGATTTCATGATCTTATAAAAGCTTTTAATACAATTAACCCTTCAGATTGGAAGCTAGTTATTGCGGGAGGTGCAGATCATGAAGATGATTACAGTTGTAGTTTGTATTTGGGTGCAGCTAAAAATAAGAATATTGTAATGACCGGAAGACTTAGTGCAAGTGAAGTTAATGAACTCTACTCTAATGCGGCAATTTTTGTCTCACCTTCATATCATGAAGGGTTGCCATTAGTGATTCTTGAAGCAATGAGCTTTGGTTTACCTCTTATCGTTAGTGATATTGAAGCTAACAAAGAGCTGGCTGAAAATAAAGAGGATACTTTTCCAGTCGGCGATGTAGATGCTTTAGCAAAAAAGATCAAAGTATATACAAACAAGAGTGGTTCTATAGCATTGAATGAAGATTTCATCACTCGAGTTAAGGTACATTTTAACTGGGAGAATATTTCAAAAAAGACATTAGCAATATATCGGAAAGCCCTAAAGCTGGACATTGATTGTGGTTAAAAAAATCATAAAAATAATTCTTTCTATATTTAGGACAACAACAGTTAAAAAAGGAATATTTGAAGGGGTGGTTTTTATACCTCCTAGGAACCGCAGAAATATTACAGTAACAGATATTATCGCTGTGGGAAGGACACTATCATCAGGCAATCTATCTAGATTTTCTGGAAAAAAAAATGAGCTTCTTGAGGCAGAATTTTCCAGGTTTTACAATGTAAAATATTCACTGGCTGTTAACTCTGGTACTGCCGCTCTGCACCTTGCCGTTTTATCACTTAACCTTAAAGATGGTGATGAGGTGATTGTGCCGTCATATACCTTCATATCATCTGTGAGTGTGTTGCTTAAATGCAAATTAAAGCCAGTATTTGTTGATGTTGAACCTCTAACCGGAAATATTAACTCTAATAAAATCACTGAAGCTATAACAGAAAAAACCAAAGCTATTATGGTGGTTCATCTCTGTGGTTTTCCATGTGATATGGATGCTATTCTTTCGATTGTAAACAGCAATAAGTTATATCTTATTGAAGATGTAGCACAAGCTTTAGGTGGAAAATATAACAATAAACTTCTTGGCACCTTTGGTAATATTGGCTGTTTCAGCTTTCAGGATGCAAAAATATTACCTGCGGGTGAAGGTGGCTTATTAATAACAAATAATTCAGCCTTCTATAATAGTGCCTATATTTACGCCAATTTAGGACGTAGTACCCATAATGGATTATGTGTAAAAAATGGTAACAATGGCAAAGAGGTGTTTTTCTCTTATGTAGGTTATAACTACCGAATGAATGAAATTACTGCAACATTGGTATTTTCTCAACTCAATAAAATCCATAAAACACTGAACCGTAGACGAAAAAATGCAAGCATTCTCCTAAAAGCTCTGTCTCAACAACCTGAGCTTGAAGTTGTATTTACAGATGAGGCAAGTTCTCCCTCCTATAACGCCTTTCCAGTAAGAGTAAAACCGCATTCAGATGTTAATCGAGATTGGCTATGTGCTGTATTGCATAGCTTTGGCATACCTGTGGCAAAACCATACTCATCACCCATCAATGAACAACCTATATTTTCTAAATATAGGCAAGATATGGGACGTGAGACAAATGAAAATGCTAAAGAGCTGGCATTAAATACACTTATTTTTGATATTGCACCATACCTCTCTGAGAAAGATATACATGCAATTGTTGCTCGAGTTTGTATGGTTTTAAGTCGAAATCGCTGGCCAATAGTGCAAGATGATCATATTGCCAGCCCACTGATAATAAGTGGTGATAATAAATTTAGGGCTGGCGCATCAAAAGTTGAGATTACACCAGAATTTTTTGAGTTTAAACTTACAACAGGCGTGTTGGCTAAAGGTGTCGCAGACCCGCTCTATACAAGGGTCACAGTTATTGATGCAAATGAGAGACTCTGTTTTGTTCAGCTAGACTTGTTAGGTTTATCTCATACCCATGCAGAAAAATTGCGTCGGTATATAGCAAAAAAAACAGGTATGCAATTACGCAATATATTCCTTATGTTCTCGCATACACATTCTGGACCTGATTTAATCGGCTCTTGGGGTGGCATTGAGCAGAAGTCTTACTTTCAAAATCTATTTGATCGAGTAAGTGATGCTGTTTCGGCAGCCGCATTACAACTAGTGCCTGTCTCAGCTGAGTTCTCACAAGGGGAACTGGGAAGCCTCATAAAAAACTATTATGATACGGCACAATGTGACTCTACAATATCAGCTGTTAGGTTTGTTGACCTTAATGGCAAGATCATCTCAACGATATTGGCGATGGCTGCTCACTCACCAGAAAAAGGTGAGTTTTCTTTTAATAGAGAAGGAAGTGTAACTGCTGAGCTACCTGGATATTTATGTGAGAAGTGTGATAATGCATTTTCTGGAATAACACTCTTTGCTAACTCACTAGTTGCCGATAGCTACCCTCAACTTGAAGGATTAGAGGGTGCCACTTCCACTACATATCAATATAAGCAGAGCCATATTTGCCAGCAATATGGTGCCAAAATATTTAATTGTATTAAATCATTATCATTTACCAATCTTAATATCGAAGAGGGTATTTCTATTTCGAATAAGAAGTTTTGGATTGAGTGTAAAAATAAAATCTTTTTATCTAACTATATTATTCCTGGTTACTCACGTGAGCTAGATGACCAATCAATCAAAACTGAAGTTAACCGAATTACGATAGGAGAGTTAGAGATAATTACTTTCCCCGTTGAGGTTTTCTCTACATTAAAAGATGAAGTAGATGCATTGTTTGAAAAGCCTAATAGGATATCATTAACACTGGTTAACGATAGTCTTGGCTATGTTATGCCTGCCGATGATTTTGCTCACTGTAAAATAAAGGCGTGTGAGTCATTAGGAGATCATGCTTGGGAACGGGTGAAAGAGAGTGTTTTATCATTGTAATAAATATAGTAAATAGCCATATGCGTTATCTCTGAAATATTCATAACATAAAATTATGTACTAAAATGAAAGTATTACTAATAAATAAGTATCTTTACCATCGTGGTGGTGATGCTGTAAGCACTATAACAACAGGAAAAATACTTAAAGAGCAAGGACATAATGTGCAGTTCTTGGGGATGTCACACCCTGATAATCCTGACTATGAGATGTCTAAGCATTTTATAGATCATATTGACTATGAATCACCACATAGTTTATTTGATCAAATATCAATTGCAGGCAAGTTATTATATTCATTTGAAGCAAAGAAAAAGCTTAAAAACCTTTTGGCAGAGTTTAAACCTGATATTGTTCATTTAAATAATTTTGCCCACCAGATATCACCTTCAATTTTGCATGTTCTCAGGCAGAATAATATTCCTGCAGTGATGACAATGAGGGATTATAAGATGGTCTGCCCCTCGTATGCGATGTTAGATGAAGAACGACCATGCCAAAAATGTGAGCAGCGACAGTTTTTTTTGGTGTTTCCGACGTAGATGTGTAAAAAGCTCTAGAGCAAAAAGTATGCTAAATACAGTTGAAATGTATTTGCACCATAATATTTTAAATATCTATAAAAATATTGACTGCTATATATCTCCAAGTCGTTTCCTGAAAAATAAAATCAAGGAGATGGGTTTTCCTTTTCCCGTTGAGCATGTTTTTAATTGTGTCAATCCTGAAAGCTATCTTCCCTCTTATGATTCAGAGAGCCAAGAGATCGTTTTTTTTGGAAGGCTGTCCCATGAAAAGGGGTTACTAACATTAATTAGTGCTGTGAAAAACCTTAATATAGCGCTAAATATTATTGGTGATGGCCCTCAGAAGATTGAGCTAGAGCACTATCTTCAGGAAAATAAAATAAAGAATGTAAAACTATTAGGGCATAAGAAAGGGGATGAGCTGTATAACTTAGTTAAGCGTGCTCTCTTTGTCGTTGTACCATCGGAATGGTATGAGAATAATCCTCGTAGTGTTATTGAGGCTTTTGCGCTTGGGAAACCAGTGATAGGAAGCAATATTGGTGGTATTCCAGAGTTGATTAGAGATGGTGAAACGGGGTTGCTGTATGAAATGGGAGATGTTAGTGGACTAACAGGGAAGATAAGTTGGTTTCTTGAAAACCGTTCTGCTATTCCTAGGATGGGCAGGGCGGGACGAAAGTTTGTAGATGATGAGCTGAATCAGACTGTTCATTATGAACGCTTGATTAAAATTTATGAAAATGTCATCAAAAACTATATACGTGTTTAATTAGAGGTTAAAGTAAAATTGTGAGCAAATCAATAGAACTTAATCATTCTAAATATGTTGTGTCTGACTATCTTGAAGGGTCGTTAACAGACAGGATACTAAAAGAAGATTTTGCCAGTAACTCAACATCGGCTGCAAAATATAGTAAATACTATATACTCTCTTTTTTGTCAGAGTTTGGCTTTGATACGATACGTAGCCCTCATTCTGGGGCTAAGCGTATTATAGACCGGCATATGATTGATGTTCTTGATGCTTTTCGGATACCTCTATCAAAAGCTGAGTACTTTGAAAAATTCGGTGATAATAAGCACTCAAGAGAATATTTTCAGTTACTGTTTAATGATAAATTTTTATTTGAAGACTCTATCGAGCAAGATCGACAATTTAACCTGCTTAATCTAGAAATTGATCCCAATACTTTATGTAATCAAGCCTGTACATATTGCCCCGTAGCGACGGCACCACGAAGTTTACAACTCATGCCAATAGATATGTTTGAGGATATTCTTCAGCAGGCAAAAGAACTTAGTCAGGCTAATAAAATAAATGTGTACCTTACTTCGTATAATGAGGTGACATTGGATAAACGTTATCCAGATTTTGTTAAGAAAATTTTAGAGAAGGGGATGGATCACACCGTCATTTCAAATGCAAGTTTGCTTACGCCGTCACTGACCGATGAGCTTGCTGAGTTAGGCATGACAGAATTTGAATTAAATATCCCTTCTATTGATCCAGATGAGTATAAGCGTTTAACTGGTAGAAAATACCTTAAAGCAGTTTTACGTAATGTGGACTATCTTGTGAGCAAAGGGTTAAAAGGTCATATTCTTGTTCATGGTGCTGGTGACATAAGGCACTATACAAATTATAAAATAATTCTCAACCGTTTTACAGGTACTAGTGTCAGTGCGACTATGGGTAAAACCATGGATCGTGCTGGTGCTGTACAGAGTGAAGAGTACCACTGCGACCTTAATCGTTGTAAGTTATCCGGCTGTATGTCAGGTGGGGGGACTAGAGTAATCAATTGGCTTCATGTGAATGCATTGGGTGAATGTTTTATATGCCCTATGGATTATGATTACGATTATCTTGTTGGTGATTTACGCAAAGAGTCCGTTCGGGAGGTTTTAACCGGGGATAAAATGGCTAAGATTAGACGTTTAGCTTATGGCGTTGAGCAGAGTGATAATAATTTTATATGTAAGCGTTGTATGGCTAGTATATCGGCATCATGGAAAGATATTAGACCTTCTGACCTCAGCATGCGAAAATCAAAACTCCTAATCTCTAAAATCGCCTATAAATACAGAGCATTAGAGTTTCATTTGCCACTTTATCTTAAATATAAGCAAAGCTAACCAGAAGTAATCATATGGATCTAACAATTATTCCAACCTTTAGGTGCAATTCGCGTTGCCAAATGTGCTATGTATGGAAAAGCCCAACCGAACCAAAAGATGAGTTGTGCCTAGGAACACTTGAAAAACTACCTCATGGTTTTGACAATATCAACATTTCTGGTGGGGAACCGACCCTAAGAAAAGACCTGTTAGACATTATAGACTTAATGTACCCAAAAGGCAGAATAGTCGAAATCAGTTCCAATGGTTTGCGGCCTGAGAAACTAATCAAAATTATTAAAAAATATCCTGATATAAAAGTTAGGTTTAGCCTTGAAGGGGACGAAGGCACAAGTAATCGTATTCGCGGTGAAAGTGATGGTTTTGCCATTAAGACAGCCGGACTTCGAAAGCTAAAGGAAGCGGGGGGAACCGACCTCGGCTTTGCATTGGTCATTCAGGATGAAAATGTTAATCAATTGGTAAATGTGTATAAATTTGCACAAAAAGAAGGTTTTGAATTGGCCACGTCAACACTTCATAATGCATGGCAGTTTTATAAAAATGACAACTATTTTTATAATCGTATAAAAGTCGCAAAACAGGTCGAAGACTTGGTTGTTACTATGCTAAAAACGAATAGTGTAAAAACTTGGTTCCGCGCCTATCTCAATTTGGGATTAATTGAAAAAATCCTTGGGCATGATCGCCTGATAAAATGCACTGCAGGAAATAGCTTTGCTTTTATCGATCCATGGTCTGATATATGGGCCTGTAATGTAAGGACTGACTTGCCTTTGGGTAATCTTGAAAAGCAAAGCTGGAACGAGATAATCTCAGGCTCTAAGTATACCGATGTTATTGATAAGGTAACCAATTGCAAACAAAACTGTTGGATGGTTACAACCGCTCGCACAGCAATGCGCTCTTCACTTTCACCAAAACTGCCAAAACTTGGGCCTTTGCTATGGGTGATTAAAAATAAAATCAAAGCAACATGTGGTATTGATATATGTTTTGAGAAATATATCGACTATAATAATATCTCTTCTAGTCCTGTAGTTGAGCGTATTGATTTTCTTGATAATAGACCTAAAGTAAAGCTGGAGAAGGGGCGCGATACTATTGAAAAGCGCTACCCATTAAAAGATTTTAACAATACTTAGATACTTATAAATTATGGTCTACTTACGAATTTTATCTGCTTGGGCTGCATGTTTTTTGTGGTTAGTTTTTTATATTAGTTTTGCCATAGGTAGTACCTCTGCTATAGCACTCTCTTCACCTTATGATGCGACTATCGTTATTGAGGGTGACAAATCGATAAAAAAAGTTAATCGAAATATATTTGGTATCTCTTTGGCCAAACTACATCGGCAACAGTGGCGTCGCCCTGTTGATTTTAACAGTCCTAAGTTAAAAATGCTGTTAGAGGAGCTATCGCCTACGTTCATTTCGCTTGATAACACCCAACTAGGACTGCCGTTTTATTTTGAAAGCACTGGTAAAAAGCCCAAACGGCTCTCAACATTGACCTCTCTTGAACGAATAAATCTGCCTCAGACGGGGTCGGCGAAACAGCTATTTTATGCTGCTGCACGAGATAGCAACTATAATCAAGGTCAGCCCCCACATAAAAATTATGATGATCTTTTGCAATATTTTGGATCATTGGGAAGTAGCCCTAGTTTTGCTATTCGCATCCCTATTTTTTTTACCGATGTGCAAGGCGTATATCGCTCTTTAAGCCATAAGCTTAGCCCTGCGAGTGGTGTTGATCTAATTAGGTATCTCAATGACCCCACAGATAGTCCTTTTGGAAAACTGCGTGAGAAAAATGGTCACAAGGAACCCTATGATGTTCAATACATTGTCTTAGGAAATGAGCTGTGGAGCAATTATGCCTGGGAAAACATGACGATTGATGCTATTGCTGGTCAAATAAAGATATTCTCCAAAGAAATCAAAGCTATCTATCCAAATATCAAGCTTGGGGTTAATTTAGTTGATGACACTTATCCGCATCGTTTTTTTAAGCCGAATGCTAAAAAAACCTATGAAAAACTCATCGCTTATAATCGTCTACTTCTTGATAAAATAAATAGTGATATCGATTTTGTAACATTTCATGCGTATGGTGCTTTAGGAACTGAGGATCTAAACAAACCTCTTAGTTTTACACAGTGGCAATATATTTTATCACAAAGTTTTTTTAAATCGCGTTATGGCGTACCTCGAAAACACACTTCTTTTGTTGAAAACAATAATAGAGATATCTCAATCTCTATTGATGAGTTCAGTGGGCCAACTTCGACATTAGGTGGTGCTGTGTATAATGCGGACTATATTATCCATATGCTGGAAAATAATTATGACTATGCGACAGGTTGGTCACTCGGTATTATGGAGCCAGATAATCATTTTGGTATTATTGGTATAGATAGTACATCTGGCAGTGAGAGCTTCTACCGAAAACCTAATTTCTTTACATTAAAATTATTTACTCACCACATGAAAGGTGACATGGTGAGTTATAGCATTAATTCACCTACCTACTCAACGAAAGCAATCGCTTGGGAAAATTATTATAACTGGCCTGCCGAGATAGATATCCCATCCCTGTCGATGGTTTCCAGCCGGCTTGGTGATAAATTTTATGTCATTATTGTTAATAAAAACATAGCACTGGATATTAATACAAATATTGTTTTTAACGGAGTTAGTATAGGCGGGAATGTTATGTTGTCTATACTTTCTGGTGATTCACCAAATTCAACTCAAGTAGATATGATTGAAAGAAGCCAAACTGTTGAGGGTAACAGCTTGGATTTAGTAGTTAAGCGACACTCTGTTGTTGCCATAGAATTTACCCCTGCCTTGTCTACACCTAAAAATTTGTAGGCTTGTGCTAATTAGCTGGCACTATGGTAAGTAGAATTATAATTTTTTTTTCAACCGTACTGACTAACAATAGTATTTCAGTTTTAAAGGCAAGTACTTGGATTATCATATCTCAAGTTATGCTTTTTTTATGTCAGTTTCTTACTGGCGTATTAATTGCGCGCGTACTATTGCCTGAGGGGCGAGGGCAATACGCCATCCTTCTGCTGATCCCAACAATGTTAAACTTGGTTGGCAATATGGGGCTTGGCGTTGCAAATGGTTATTACGCCGCAAAAAACCCTAGTTTGTCTAAGGCACTTTGTGCCAATAATATCTGGTTTAGTTTATTGGCCAGCATCGTGTATGGTAGTACATTGATCTATATCTATGTTGATTATGGTTTTGGCCCATACTCAGAATTTATTATGGTAGATCACATCTACATTATGACTGCTGCAGTCTTTTTTCTTTTCTTTTCTGGGTTTTCTCAGTCGTTGTTGTTAGGCACTAATCATATCGCAGCAAATAATGTTGTTCGACTTTTCCAACCTATCATACTTATCTTTATCCTGATTCTCATTTATCTCTTGGGTAAGTTGACTATATGGAGTAGTTATAGTTCTTGGCTGATAAGCATTGGTGCAAGTTGTTTGATCACTATTATTTTTCTTTTGCGTCTTGGGCTATTTTCATTAACTCCTGATTTTACTTTGTTTAAAAAAAGCATAAAATTTGGGACAAAAGGGATACTTGCAGAGGTTGCTGGGTTTGTTATTCTACAATCAGATATCTTAATGATCCGTAATTATCTAGATGATGCCGAAACCGGAATTTATAGTATTGCGGTAGCATTAAGCTTTCTACTCATATCTATACCACAATCGACAGGTAAGGCGTTATTTCCTTATATATCTAAGCTTGAATATAGGGATGGTGGAGATGGTACAGATACTGCAATTATTTACTGTAGAATTACATTTCTAATTACACTTGCAGCAACATTTATTGCTATTTTATTGGCACCATTTATGATTTCTTTTGTATATGGGTCAGCATACAGCGGATCTGTTATTCCATTTATTATTTTAGCTTCGGCAATAACCTTTAGTGGCTATGTTTATGTGCTTGATGCACAGCTTTATGCTCGCGGACAGGTTTGGGTTGCAACCCTATGTTCAGTACTTGCCGCATCACTTAATATTGCCCTGAATATATATTTGATACCTCAGTATGGGGCTATTGGAGCAGCGATAACATCGTTCATATCTTATATATTTTATGCTTTTTTGGTTGTGATTATCTATTTCAAGTTGGTAGATAGAAATATAGGCGAGCTATGGCCTCGTATTTCAGACGTGAGAATAATAGGCGATTTTATTGGCACTAAAGTGCTTTCTAAGATAAGGTGATTGCCCACCTGTTCTGTCACTAAACACCATATTTGACTATAACTCAGAACAGGGACTATACATCCACATATGAATCTGGCGGAAAAGATTAAGCTACTGGTTTGGGGTGTTGCTGCAATAGGGTTGTTCCCAGCGATTGGTTATACGGCAACATTCACATTGCCTCCGCCGGGGCAGGATCTCATTGGGTCGGTTAAATATATCCAGGCAAGATATGAGGATACCCTGTCAGACATAGCCCGCAGCCATGATTTGGGCTATCGGGAGATTGTCGCCGCCAACCCTGAGGTTGATCCCTGGCTTCCTGGTGCAGGCACTACAGTAATTGTTCCCAGTAGTTTTATCCTGCCCCCAGGGCCTCGCAAGGGCATTGTGATTAATTTGGCCGAGCTGCGACTTTACTATTATCCTCCAGGTGGGGAGCAGGTCATCACTCACCCCCTTGGCATTGGCCGGGAAGGCTGGTCTACTCCTACTGGCACAATGGAGGTTGTCGCAAAGAAGCGCAACCCATCATGGCGAGTTCCCAAGTCTATTCGAGAGGAGCATGCTGCTAAAAATGACCCGCTGCCAGAGTTAGTGCCACCAGGCCCGGACAATCCTTTAGGACGCTTCGCGCTACGTTTAAGCAACACTCGGTATCTCCTGCATGGTACCAATCAACCATGGGGTGTAGGGATGCGGGTGAGCCACGGTTGCATCCGCCTGTACCCTGAGGATATCCAAACTTTGTTTCCTATGGTTCCAGTTGGAACATCTGTCCGTATTATCAACCAACCCTACAAGGCTGGGTGGCTTGATGGCACCTTATTCGTAGAGGCGCACGCGCCACTGAGCGAGCAAATTGAGGAAAAAGGGAATGATCTGACACCATTAACCATGGCTATTATAGGTGTCTATGGAGACTCTAAGCCAAGCACTACAGACTGGCAACAGGCACAAGAGATTGCTAAACGGCATTCAGGTGTGCCCATACCAATATCTCAATCCCTTGCACGTAGCAGCGGTACTCTCAAGCAAAACCCAGATGCTGACTCAGCAGCATTCGGCTACTGAGCCAACCTCCTAGGCGGACTATTTAGCTAGCGTTTTTTCCATTATACGGCTGCATTTTTCTGTGCACCTTGCTGCGGCCGCAGTGGCGGCAGCGGCATTTTTCTCAGCTTGATTTGCTGAGACGATAGCTGCGCTAGCCTGACGCTGAGCATCAGCCGCCATACTGTTTGCGGAATTAGCAGCAGCAAGGGCTGCATCTGCTGTCTCCTGCGCCCGCGTGACCTGCTCAGTAGTAGCACAACCGGCAAGTAAACCCAATCCAAGGGTCATGGCTGCAATTTTCATCAACATATATTTTTTGTTCATACTTCAACCTCCTCGCTTTATCATTGGATACGTAACACCCATCCATCCATGTGGGCGTATAGAGAAATTATTCCCATCATTCTATCATTCCGCACGCACTATCAAAGCAGCCCTTTCAAGCGATCCTGTAGCCCGCCTGGCAGCTTGCCTTTAAGCTTTTCCTGGATTTTTTCCTGGGCTTTTTGTTGCAGCTTCTCCTTTTGTTCGCCCAATTTTCCTTGCAGTAACCGCTTGGCCAATACCTCTGTGTCGACACTGGGCTTTGGATCAGCAAGGGAGCCGGTTAACCTGACCGGGATAGGCACGCCCGTTAGACCTGTCAGTTCCCCGCCACCTTGGCCCTCCATGGTAGAGACGATGGTTGTGGTTAATGTGTAGTCCAACACTTCCTTTACCAGATCGACCTGGCCTGCCCCATCTATGCGCAGAAATGGCGATTTAGCCATAAGATCCTCGTTATTTAGCACGCCGTTGGTGATTAGAGCAGAACCACTCAGCTCACTAAAATCAGTCTGCTTCGACTCACTTGATGGAGGTACAGATTTACCATTCAGCTTGGCCCAGGTTTCTCGCAGTATTTGCGCTACATTGATGCCTTTAATCGCCCCATTCTCAAACCTGAATCCAAGATTGCCATTGAGGCCTTGCCGCAGTGCCTGCTCAGAATTACCACGAGTTTTCAGATCAACATTGAAACGGCCCAAACCTGTCAGTCGGTCTTCACCAGTAGCATCTTTCAGTAATGGCCCAGCCTGCACTCCTTGCAACTGTTCATTGAGCTGCAATAGTGGCTGTTTGCCGCTGACATCAATATCCACTTTGCCTTGCAGGCTACCCTGGTAAAACTGTTTGATCTGCTGCCCAATATTGATCTTCCCATCCGCAGCTTTAACGTTTAACTGGATGCCTTCCATCTGGAGTTTCATCACCGTTAACTTGCCAACAGTAAACACGCCATTGATATCGAGCTGACGCAGCATATCAACCGGCAGCAGTCCTTGGTTCTGCTGTGCATCCTCATCCTGTGTCGTGGCAGTGGTATTATCCGCTGGCTGCACCTCTCCATCTGTTTGAGGGGGCAGGTAACGATCCAGATCAATTGCATTTAAATTGAGGTCAAAGCCAACCGCAGGCATGGCGGCCGACAGGTTATTAACTGTTATATTACCTGATAGCTTTGAATCATCCAGGACTAGATCAAGTTTTTTGAGTTTCACCCCTTCTGTGGTGCCTGCCATATCGAAGGCTAACGCCACTCGGGTAAGGACTGCGGCATCTGCTGTTTCCGGCACAGATAAACCGTGTGTTGATAGCAAGCTACGCAGATTGAATTCAGCTAGCGTAAAGTTGCCACTAAATGCTGGGGCAGTGACCAGATTGCGCCCCTTGAGATCACCACTGAGAGATAGTCCAGCTGCATCAAACTGCAAACCGCTGAGAGCAATATTCTGCCCAGCAAGATCTGTGTCCACGCCAGTTTCCAGGCGCAAATCCACATCCTTGCCTGCCAAGGCTTCGCCTTTGGCCGCCACAGTTAGGACTAGCTTTTTGATACTGAGATGCCCCTTATCCAGATCCAGCAATGGGTTAGCACTCAGCTTGATTTTTGCTTGTAGATTCGGCTCGCGGTTATTCAGGCTAAACTCAATATCAAGTGCTACTGGCTGGCCAGGTGTGATTGCTCCAACCTCTACATTAAGCTGCTGAATACTGACTTGCTGGCCGGTGGTATCATCGCGCCAGCTTAAATTCGCATTGGATATATTCACTCCACCGATAGCTAGTCCAGCCAGCGGCATAGCTTCCGGTTCACCCTGTGCCTCTTTTTGCTCTGGGGGTTGATTATTATCCGCTGCTGTCAGGTCATCCCAATTGGTGCGCCCATCCTTCATCCGCGCCAGGTTCAACTGCAAGCCATCCAACGTAACTCTGTCCACTTCTATCTGCTTGCTTAGCAATGGCATCAGCTTTACCCGCACCACAGCCTGTTTGATTGAGGCGAAAGGTACATCACCAAAACCACTGGCATTCTTCAGCTCTAGCCCCCCAAGCTCCAGCCCCAGCCAGGGAAAAACAGAAAGTTTCAAATCACCATCAATCTGGAGATCACGCCCGGTGGCCTTTTTTACTTCGGAGACTATCTCATCCCTAAAGTCATTAGGTTCGACCACCAGCGGAATAATAATCACCGCAGCCACGATCAGCGTGACCAACAGACCCAGCAATACGGCTATAACCTTAAATATCTTCCCCATCAGTAACCTCCGAGTAGCGGGAATGTAATCATTGTTTTGCCCACACTACATGATTTTATAAGAGTTCGGTATCCCTTTTATCGGACACTATGAACTTAGTTTAATCGACCTGCACTTCAATTTACAGATGGATTAGGGTGCTACGATTAAAAGGAGTGATGAGAAGTGTGATTTTATAGGAGGTGAAATCAGAAAAGTTCAATGTCCCCATCTGCTACCATCGCTGGTGCATCATCCTGTTTGCACATGGAGTCATACGAGACAATTTTATTACGGCCATGATCCTTGGCGTAATAAAGGGCCTGGTCTGCCTGATCAATAAGGGTACTGGGGAGCATGGTGTCTTGCAAGCAAACGTAGCCGGCAGATACAGTTATGTTGCCCACTTGAGGGAAAGCAGTCTCCTCCACAATACGCCGGAAACGTTCCAGAGCATCGACCACCCCTGGCCTGGTACAGCAATTGAGAATAACTACAAACTCCTCTCCTCCATAGCGGAACAGTAGGTCGGTGCTGCGGAAGGTTTTCTCCATCAGTCTGGCGAATACAAGCAAGACCTCATCACCTATTAGGTGACCATGCTCATCATTGACCTTCTTGAAATGGTCGATATCAAGGACAGCCAGCCAGGATGCGCCTTTACCACGCCCTTCTCGTTGAGCACGATTGCGGTAATATGAAATAATTTTTGTTAGTTTGTCGTCAAAGGTCTGGCGGTTGAGCAACCCGGTCAACTTGTCTCTCTCTTTCTCATCGAGGATCAGCAGCATGTTGCTATAGATCCCGATCAGGCCATTGATAAGCTTCCAGCTCTCTGGATCAATCAGCTTTGCCTCCAGCAGCAGCACCCGCATCTGGCCATTGGCACCTGGAATCGGCAGCATAATCTGCTGGTAAGGCACCATCTCACCCATCCCAGAGAAAGAACCACGGAGACAATTACTCAATCCCGCAAAGTCGGCAAACGGCTTTGGCTTCTCCATATCATTCATGAGTTCACGGACTATCAGCTTATCCATAGGTATACTGCTATAGTCCTTACCGCCATCTTCACAATGAACCTCAAAGACCCTTGCCGAAAGCATGGTTGGAACCATGTGCAACTGCTCCAGGAGTAGTTCCGTCAGAGAAAAGTGATCCTTCCTTGCCGTCATATCAATCGCCAGCCCCAAGCCCGGTAGCGTGTCACAATTTTTATTGTTGATGTTTTTCTTATTTTCCATATTCCTATGTGGCGGCAGTGCAAAAGAGAACATTAGCCTAGATAAAGCACTTAGAAATAAGCAGCGCAGGGGGAAGATGTGGATGAAAAATGGAGCGGGTGATGGGAATCGAACCCACGTGACCAGCTTGGGAAGCTGGAGTTCTACCATTGAACTACACCCGCATGCCTCTGATTCTATAAGCCAGCTATCCATTTATGCAACTGCATTATCTGTAGCCAGCGAAAAAATACCACACCATGACCGAACGCCTTGGTTTGGTGTAGAATCTTCCCCTACTTGATAATATTGCTAGGTTTTACGATGCAGATTTCCCTTAATGGTGCGCAGCAACAGATCCCTGATGACATTAGCATGGCAGCCTTGGTCGAACGCCTTGGGTTTACCGGCAAACGCATTGCTGTGGAAGTAAATGAAGAACTTGTTCCACGCAGCACCTACTCTGACTACAGCATCAAACCACATGACGCGGTGGAGATTGTGCATGCCATTGGCGGAGGCTAGACCCAGGCTCAATCAGCAACACCAAACAACTATTCCACCTGCAACCCACAGAACCAAATATGACACATACAACCAATGATACATTTACCCTTGCTGGCAAGAAGTACCATTCCCGCCTACTGGTAGGCACCGGCAAATACAAAGATCTTGCAGAGACTGATGCCGCCATCTCCACCAGTGGGGCAGAGATCGTGACCTTTGCAGTACGACGTACAAACATCGGCCAGGACAAGGATCAGCCAAATCTGCTGGATGTGATTTCCCCGGATAAATACACCCTGCTACCTAACACTGCCGGCTGTTTTGATGCCAAGAGCGCCGTGCGTACCTGTCGGTTAGCACGGGAGCTGTTGGATGGTCACAATCTGGTAAAGCTTGAGGTATTGGGGGATGAGAAGACCCTGTTCCCAGATGTAGCCGCCACTCTGGAAGCCGCAGCAGAGTTGAGCAAAGACGGCTTTGATATCATGGTCTACACCAATGATGATCCCATAATGGCCAAGCGTCTGGAGGATCTGGGCTGTATCTCAGTTATGCCACTGGCTGCCCCCATCGGCTCTGGTCTGGGAATACGTAACCGCCTTAATATTCGAACTATTGTGGAAAATGCCAACGTCCCTATCTTGGTAGACGCCGGAGTGGGAACCGCTTCAGATGCCGCCGTTGCTATGGAACTGGGCTGTGATGGGGTGCTGATGAATACCGCCATTGCCGCCGCCAAGAATCCCGTACTAATGGCCTCGGCTATGCGCAAGGGCATACAGGCCGGGCGTGAGGCATACCTGGCCGGACGCATGGCTCCAAAGCGCTTCGCTTCGGCCTCATCACCAATGGATGGCTTGTTTTTCTAATACTGTGCAATGATAGAGGGATAATCAATATGGCTAAGACACTGCTTATTTGCCCTCACTGCAACGAAACATCTGCATCTCCACTGGTGTTTAGCGATCTAAAATCATTTGAACATGCAACCAGGGCCGGGAATGTTGTCACTTGTCCAAAATGCAGACAATTAGTGCACTGCGATAAAGGGAGTTTGATTTTTAAAGAAGATGAATAACAGCTTAAGAGCTATACCCCAGCACCGGCCCCAACCACCTCTCAGCCTCATCTAACTTCATCTGCTTACGTTTGGCATAATCTTTAACCTGATCACGCCCTATCTTGCCAGTACCAAAATAACGGGCATGGGGTGAAGCAAAATATAGCCCGCTGACAGAAGCGGCCGGATACATGGCATAACTCTCGGTGAGTGAGATGCCGGTATTTTCTTCCACCTGCAGCAACTCCCAGAGCAGATTTTTTTCGGTGTGATCAGGGCAGGCAGGGTAGCCTGCTGCTGGGCGGATACCCTGGTATTTCTCGGCGATCAGTTCATCATTGCCAAGGGCCTCATTGATGCTATAGCCCCAAAATTCCTTGCGGACTTTTTTGTGCATCCATTCAGCCAGGGCTTCAGCCAGACGGTCGGCCAGCACCTTGAGCATAATGCTTTGGGGGTCATCGTGGTCGGCTTGAAACTCTGCCAGCTTCCTCTCAATGCCAAGTCCGGTGGTGACAGCAAATGCACCAAGGTAATCTGCTACTCCTGAATCTGCCGGGGCGATAAAATCTGCCAGGCATAGGTTTGGATTCCCAGCTTTTTTGCGTAGCTGCTGACGCAGGAAACTGAACTTGGCACAGGCTTCATTTCGATCTTCACCGTTATACAGCTCTACATCATCTGCCCCAATACGGGCCGCAGGGAAGATGCCAATAACGGCCTTGGCCTGGAGCCAGCCCTCATCAATAATCTGCTTCAGCATGCCCTGAGCATCCTGATAGAGTTGTTTAGCCACTGCTCCTTTATCTGGGTCATCCAGAATAGCTGGAAAACGCTTTTTCATCTCCCAGGCATGGAAGAACGGCGTCCAGTCAATGTGTTCAGCCACCTCAGCCAAAGGTATATCGTTGATTACATGCACGCCCAACCGGGCAGGTTTGGCAGGGCACTCTTGCTGCCAATCAATCTGCATGGCATTGGTGCGGGCATCTGCCAACGAGGCCAGCTTACGCTGTTTGTCCTTGCCTTCACGCGCTACACGAGCCTTAGCATAGTCGTTCTTGACGGTCTGTATATACTCCACACGCCGAGCCTCTGACAGCAGATTACCGGCCACACCTACGGCTAAAGAGGCATCCAGCACATGGATTACCGCCCCATCATATTCCGGGTCGATCTTTACTGCTGCATGGATTTTGGAGGTAGTGGCACCACCCAACAACAGTGGGATCTTAAAGCCTTGTCGTTGCATCTCTTTGGCGATATGCACCATCTCATCCAATGATGGGGTGATGAGGCCAGAGAGGCCGATCATATCCGCATCCATCTCGCGTGCTTTATTTAGAATATCATCTGCCGGAACCATCACCCCCACATCTATTACCTCATAGTTGTTGCACTCCAGCACCACTGAAACGATATTTTTACCGATGTCATGGACATCGCCTTTCACCGTGGCCAGCAGGATACGGCCAGCAGATTGACGCCCACCACCATGTTTCTTCTCCTCTTCCATATGGGGCTGCAACCAGGCCACGGCCTTTTTCATCACCCGCGCTGATTTCACCACCTGGGGCAGAAACATTTTACCTGCGCCAAACAGTTCACCCACATGGTTCATGCCTGTCATCAGAGGGCCATCAATCACATGCAGAGGACGGCCCAGCTCTTCCATGGCTTCAGCGGTATCTTCATCGATAAATTTAGCCAGGCCTTTAATCAGCGCATGTTCCAACCGCTTGGCAACAGGCTGGTCACGCCATGCAAGATCCTCTTTTTGCACCGCAACGCTACCGTCACCACGGTATTTTTCAGCTACATCCAGCAGGCGTTCTGTGGCATCTGGGTGGCGATTGAGCACCATATCCTCCACCAGATCTCGCAGTTCAGTTGGCAGATCATCATAGATTGCCAGTTGACCGGCATTGACAATCCCCATATCCAATCCGGCCTGAATAGCGTGATAGAGGAACACCGCGTGGATCGCTTCACGTACCGGATTGTTACCCCGGAAGGCAAATGAAACATTGGAGACACCAGCTGAGACCAGCGCATGGGGGAGGTTTTGTTTGATGTCCGCCACTGCCTCGATAAAGTCCAACCCATAACGGTCGTGCTCTTGCATGCCGGTGCCAACGGTTAGCACTGCCGGATCAAAGATAATGTCTTCAGCCGGGAAACCGACCTGTTTGGTTAGAATGTTATAGGCACGGGTACAGATCTCAAGCTTGCGTTCTCTGGAATCGGCCTGACCTTTTTCGTCAAAGGCCATAACCACCACGGCGGCACCAAAACGATGAATGATCCTGGCTTGTTCAATAAACTGTTCATCACCTTCTTTGAGGGAGATGGAGTTCACCACGCCCTTGCCTTGGATGCATTTCAGCCCTGCCTCCAATACCTCCCATTTGGAGGAGTCGATCATGATGGGAACCCTGGCGATCTCCGGCTCGGCCTCCATCAGGTTCAGGAAACGCGTCATGGAAGGCACAGACTCCAGCATGGCGTCATCCATATTGACATCAACAAGCTGGGCACCATTCTCTACCTGATGCTGAGCAATCTCCAGCGCAGTCTCGTAATTCTCTTCCATGATCAGGCGTTTGAACCGTGCTGACCCTGCTACATTGGTGCGCTCCCCTACATTTACAAACAAGGACTCAGCCGTGATATTACATGGCTCCTGACCTGACAGACGGCAGGCTGGCTGCTGGGTCGGTATTGGCCGTGGGGGCATATCTGCCACCGCCTCGGCAATGACCTTGATATGATCCGGGGAGGTACCACAGCAGCCGCCGATAATATTCAGGAAACCACTCTCTGCCCATTCGGCAATCTTGGCCGCCATATCTTCAGGGCCGAGGTCATATTCACCCAGCTCATTTGGTATGCCTGCATTGGGATGGGCTGAGACAGGCATCTCGGTGATACGGGAGATCTCCTCCACATACTGACGCAACTGATCTGGCCCCAGGGCGCAGTTAAGGCCAAAGGAGATGGGATTGGCATGGCGCAGCGAATTATAGAAGGCTTCAGCAGTCTGGCCTGAAAGGGTTCGGCCATCTTGGCCTGCAATGGTGCCAGAAATCATGATCGGCAACTTGATCCCGTCCTCTTCAAACACCTGTTGGGTAGCAAAGATCGCGGCCTTGGCATTAAGGGTATCAAATATCGTCTCAATCAGGATGATATCTGCACCCCCCTCAATCAGCCCCCGGGCGGCTTCAGCATACTCACCCCGCAACTCATCAAATGATATGGATTGAGTGCCTACAGCATTGGAGGTCATTTTCTGGGTGGGGCCCAAGACCCCTGCTACAAAACGTGGCTTTTCGGGGCTGGTGTATTTGTCTGCTGCCTCCCTGGCCAGTCGGGCTGCTGCCACATTCATTTCAAAGGCATAGTCGGATAACCCGTACTGCACCAAGTCACTGCTGGTAGCACCAAAACTGTTGGTCTCAATAATATCTGCACCAGCAGCCAGATACTGCTCATGGATGCCTTGGATCACTCCTGGCTGAGTCAGCACCAGCAGATCATTCATGCCCTTGAGGTCGGTAGACCAATCGGCAAACCGCTTGCCTCGATAATCCTTTTCTTCCAGCTTGTGACGTTGCACCATCGTGCCCATAGCCCCATCCAGGATCATGATGCGCTCGCTCATAATCGCTTCTAGTTCAGCGGTACGGTCTTGGGGGGGGAGGTTAGTCATGGGTTATCCGGGTAGCTTTAATAAAGTGCGCCTATTATTAAGGCTCCAGGGGCAAGGGGCAAGGTTTCGCACAAGCACCTAGTTATTAGATTTGTGCGAATAAATTCGCACCTACGTTTTTTCTGTTTCTTAGCCATTCGCTCAACTCAATCCTGCCTACTCACCACCTTCACAAATGCGAAAGCTCACCTTTAATTCATTCATCCAGTTCATGGGAATGATCTCTTCATGCTGCAGCCGCCCCACCACAATGCCAGGATGAATACCGATTTCTTGGGCGAACCCTCGCACTTGGGCCTTTGTTTTTAGCAATGGCAGTTCGTGCTGATACTGCTTTGGAATAAGTAAATCAGCTGCCCATGCATTCGCCTCATGTTCCTCTTTGGTATCGGCCTTTCCATCAGTCACATCATCAAGAAATACGGCCTTCTTCTGCTTGCCATGCAACAGCAGGTGCGCTGCCTCATGGAAAAAGGTGAACCAGAATCGGTCGTTGGTCTTGCCGTAAAGGGAGAGTTGAATCAGTGGGCGGTGTGGATTGAGCCAACGGGCCACACCGCTAACGTGGGCGCGAGGAATAGCTGGCGCCAACACGAAGGAAACGCCGCATTCGGAGCAAAGTTCGCACAGGCGTGGCTCAAAATTCTCCGGCGGTTGCTGCGTTAGCGCACGAATTTTGCCAAGCGCAGCATCAAAACTTTTGTGATTATATTTGAGCCCATCCTGCCGTTCGGCAAGCCTTTCCCCCATGCGCAACCAAGTCGTGATGGCACCTGTATCACTTTGATCAGCACGACTACGACGGAAACTCACCTGCATCCCGCCATAGCGGCTTTCCCATTCATCTGGAGAAGCAACTCCAAAGAAGCGCAATAGTTCCTCCACAAGCCGAGGCTTGTTTTTAGCATCTAGGCGTTTTTTCTCAATAACCCCCGTTTTCATCAACTCCCTGACAGGAAGGCAATTAAGCCAATCTGTCCATTGCTCAAAGCGCTTTTCCGCCTCCAACCTAGCCAGGCGTTCCCTGTAACGGGCCTCACGTGCCAGCCAGAAGCCAGCGTTGCTGCCCAGCACACGTTCCAGGCGCATGGCGGCATCCTCACTCAGAGGTACTTTGCCCTTGATGAGTTGATTCAGATGTTTCGGGGTATAGCCAAGCCGCTGGGCCAGTTCAGCCTGGGACCAGTTACGCTCCTCCAACAGATCGGCGATGGTTTCACCCGGCGGTGAGACCCAGTCCGGATTGAATTTCAGGGCGGAGTCAGCCATGGTAGTCTCCAATAAATACAATGCGGATGCGTGTCACACGGGGCCAATCGATGGCCTTGCTGTCCAGGCGGGGACAAGGATTGTGGTTTGGCTCGAATACCAGTCTTATACCCCCGGCCAGATCCACTGCAAACTGGCCTTGTCGGTCTCCTTTTAAGGGATGCGGACGTCCCGCCACCAGATCACTCACAGTCGCCGCAGCCTCCAGGTCGGCGAGACGAACGCGCAGTTTCCGTGCACAGGCTGCCCCAAATTGGCGCTCCGCAACCCTGTGGTTCTCACTCAACCGCTTCATTTTGTCATTAATAAATGTGATATCCATCTCATCACCAGATTATATATGCCTTTACCTATCAGGTAAAGATGTTCGTTCCATCTGAGTAGGGCTTTAAGATCGGAGCATGAGCTAGAACAATCGATACTGGCTTACATGGTCAATATTCCTGAAGATACAAATTCAGGAGGTTACCAGAGATGACGAATTGGGTACTGTGTAATAAGTGGATCAGGGGTGAGAATTGTTAGCGAATGCTCAATGGCCTGACATACAAGCATACGGTCAAAAGGGTCTTTGTGGGGCATGGGTAGTTTACAGAGATGTAGAGTGTCTTGCTCTGATAAATCTAAAGGGGTGATCAAGTGCCTGTTTCGCTCTTTTGGAATAAATTGATCAGGTGAAAGAGGAAGAAGTAATTTGCCTAAATGATATTTAACATTGATTTCCCAGGCAGAAATAGCACTTAGATAGACTGCATTTTTCGGGTCGGCAAAAGCATTAATTGCATTGGGGGAAAGCTCTTTACTGCCCTTAGCCAACCAGAGAAAAGTGCAGGTATCGAGGAGGAGCTTCACGCGTCTTCGCCACTAAAAACAGCAACAATACCATCCGGGAGAGGCTCAAAAAAAGCATCGCCAATTTGAAAATCGGGATATTCCCTGCCGGCCAGACCGATTGGACGTTTTTTACTTGGGAGTGCCGCAATCGGTTTTATCTCAGCAATAGGCACATTCCGTTTACAGACTATTACAGTCTCTCCGTTGCTGACTTTTGCAAGGCAACTTGAGAAGTGGGTTTTTACTTCATTCATATTTAAGCTTATCATGGTCTTACTGTAGGTCACCATGTTGGTCATGTCAACGACCGGCCTCTGTTGAAAAAAAGGTTAACCCTTGGTTGACCAGGGTTCCGCTGATTCTTTAAGGTGTCACCGTATTTTCAAACCAGCCACTGGGTATCCAGATCTATTGAAAGCAAGCAGAGCAAATATGAATACATCCCTCCAACCCATTCTTTGTGCAGCTCTCGGCCTGGTGCTGCCACTGGTTGCAGCAGCCGAACAAACCTCCAGCCGGGAGAATGAGCAACGCCTGCTCTCCAATACACGGCAACTTATATTCGAGGGGCGTCGCGCCGGTGAGGGCTATTTCAGCAGTGATGGCAGGCAGATGATATTCCAGAGCGAGCGGGATCCGGCCAACCCCTTCTACCAGATCTACCTGATGGATCTTGAGAGTGGTGACCTGTCCAAGGTCTCCCCCGGCACGGGCAAAACCACCTGTGGGTGGATTCATCCCAATGGTGAAAAGGTGATGTTCTCTTCCTCTCACGCCGACCCTAAGGCCATAGAGAAACAGCAAGAAGAACTGGAGAAGCGAGCCAGTGGCAAGGGTAACCGCTACTCATGGAGCTTCGACGAGCAATACGACATCTATGAGGCAAACAGCTCAGGGGGGCAGCTCAAAAACCTTACCAATGCCCTTGGTTACGATGCTGAAGGTTCCTGGTCTCCAGACGGAAAATTAATCGCCTTCGGCTCCAACCGCCATGCCTACAGTGAACCTCTTAGTCCAGATGAGGAAAAGATCTTCGTCAATGACCAGTCCCACTTTATGGAGATCTACATCATGGATGCAGACGGCGCTAACGTACGCCGCCTGACAGATGTACCGGGCTACGACGGCGGGCCATTCTTCAGTCCAGATGGCAAACAGATCGTCTGGCGGCGGTTTACCCCGGATGGCACCACCGCTGAGATCTGGACTATGAACATTGACGGAACTAACCAGCGCCAGATCACTTATCTCAAGGCCATGTCCTGGGCACCTTTTTTCCATCCTTCCGGGGACTACATCATCTTTGCCACCAACCTGCATGGCTATGGCAACTTTGAGCTATACATGGTGGCTCTAAAAGGCAGCTCCAAGCCAGTACGAGTCACCAACACCGAAGGCTTCGACAGCCTGCCGGTATTCACGCCAGACGGCAAGAGTCTCTCCTGGACCAGCTCCCGCACCGCCAACAAGAAACCACAGATCTTCATGGCCAGTTGGGATGATGCCACCGCCCGTGAACTGCTGGGCATTGATGGTGACGACAGCTACATTGGCAGCACAGTTAATAATCCAATAACCAGCTCCACTTCTGCCGCTATTACTCCGGATGATCTGCACCAACACTTGAGCTATCTGGCATCAGATAAACTGGCAGGTCGGCTTGTCGGAACCGAGGGAGAACGGCTGGCTACCGCCTACGTGGCATCTGTTTTTCAGGATCTTGGTTTGCAGCCAGCTGGTGACATGGGTAGTTGGTTTCAGGCCTTTGAATTCACCTCCGGTGTGGCCCTGGAGGACGGTAACCGGCTAACCCTGGAAGAAGCAGGTCAGCAACACAATCTCATCACTGATAAAGATTGGCGGCCATTGATCTTCTCTGGCACAGGTAAAGTAACACCTACAGCGATAGTGTTCGCTGGTTACGGTATTGTGGCACCTGCATATAATTCCTATGCAGGGCTTGATGTTAAAGATAAGTGGGTACTTGCTTTTCGCTTCATGCCAGAGGATATTGCCCCTGACCAGCGCCAGCATCTAAGTGAATTCTCCTCTCTACGTTACAAGGCCATGGTGGCCAGAGACAAAGGTGCACGGGGGCTGATCCTCATAAGTGGCCCTAACACCAAGGTAAAGGATCAACTGGTTAAACTGAATTTTGAATCCACCCTGGCTGGTACCAGTATCGCTGTTATTTCGATAACAGATAACATGGCCGAAAAGCTGCTGACAACCAGTGGCAAGTCCCTCAAGACCCTGCAAAGCGCCCTGGACAGTGGCAAACAGGAGGCTGGTTTCAATCTGCCTGGGCTCAAATTCAGCGCCAACATCCGCCTGCATCAGGAGCAGCGTATGGGCCGCAATGTGCTGGCTCGCCTCAATGCTGGTGAGGGGCCTGGAGCATCAGCTGTAGTTATCGGTGCCCACATTGACCATATCGGTGATGGGGTAGGTAAAAGTTCCCTGGCAGGTGGGGATGAAGCAGGCCAGATCCACCCAGGGGCAGATGACAATGCCTCTGGTGTCTCTGCCCTGCTTGAGATTGCTCAATATCTGGCTGATCAAAAACGTCAGGGGCGGCTCAAGCTGAAGCAGGACATCCTGTTTGCTGCCTGGTCGGGTGAAGAGCTGGGGCTGCTGGGCTCCAGCCATTTCACCAAGGGTTTCGCGGCCAAAGGGGATGCTGGCAAGGGGCTGACACCACAGGTCACCGCCTACCTGAACCTGGACATGGTGGGACGACTGGATAAGAGCCTGCATCTATTGGGGGTCGGCTCCAGCTCTATCTGGGCAGGAGAAATCGAGCGCCGTAATGTCCCGGTTGGGCTGTCAATCAAAACCCAGAACGACACCTTTCTCCCCACCGACGCTACCTCTTTCTATCTCCAGGGGGTGCCAATTCTGAGCGCCTTCACCGGATCTACAGCAGAATACAACACCCCTCGTGATACCGCCGACCTCATCAACTATCCGGGATTGGCAAAGATAGCCCGCCTGATGGCGCTTATCACCCGTTCCGTAGCCATGCAGGCTGAGGCCCCTGACTTTATCCAGACAAATAAGCCCTCCACCAAGGCCAGCCGTGCCAACCTACGTGCTTTCCTTGGCACCATCCCGGACTATGCGAACACCGATACCCAGGGTGTCAAGATCAACGGCGTGACCAAGGGCACACCTGGAGAAAAAGCGGGTATACTGTCTGGCGATATCATCATGGAACTGGCCGGACAAAAGATAGAAAACATCTATGACTACACTCATGCCCTGAATGCGTTAAAGGTCGGTCAGGAGGTGGAGATAGCGGTGCAACGTGACGGGACACTTATGACACTAAAGGTCGTGCCTGAGGCAAGGGAATAAAACAGTTGGCAAATGCATTTAATTGCCACCCTGTTTCTACTCCTCGGCACTGCTGCCAACCTTAGCGCTAGTGAAAGTGCTGAATACCTGACCGGCAAGATAGCTGCCGATAAGGGGAATACTGAAAAGGCTTTCCAAGTGTTCACGGCGGCTGCCAAGCAAGGGGACGCCTGGTCTCAATATGGCTTAGGTGTTCTGCTGCGCAGTAAACAAGGTACAAAGCAGGATCATGCTGCCGCTACACAATGGCTTCAGAAGGCAGCAGCTCAGGGACATAACTTTGCTCAATTCAACCTGGGGAACGCCTATGTCAATGGCCTTGGAATCGAGCCAGATCCAAAACAAGCCGCCAAGTGGTGGCAGCAGGCAGCAGAGCAAGGCAACCGAATGGCCCAAAATAACCTCGGTACCTTGCTCTATTTTTATTTTGCTACCAATCCAAGCAAACGCTTGGGCAAGGCTTGGCTTGAGGCCGCCGCTAGTCAGGGTGATCAGGAGGCGGAAATGCGGCTTACCGAGATAACCAGCAACACCAAGAATAAAGTCTCTTCTGCCTGGCTATCAGAGCCTGAACGGAGCGAAGTGAGAATCCTGGTTTCAAACCCAGAGCGCTACGCCATCAATCTTTTTAGTGCAAAGCTGAAGAGTTCCATAACACGCTTTATAAATCAGAATGACCTTGCTGGCAGGGCTTTTGTTTACCGATTTTCCCGCAATAACACTACCTGGTATGGCGTGCTGTTAAGCAGCTATGTTGACAAAAAATCTGCGAAAAAAGCCATAGCTAATATGAGTCCAGAGCTTGCCAAATATGGCCCATGGGCCATCTTGATAAGTACAGTTCACGACCGAATACATACAGTGCAATCGCAGAAATCCCTGAACAATGACAAACCCTGCAGGCAGCTACATTGTAACCCTTCAGTTAACATGAAGCTGGATTATGGAAAATTTGATGTCCACTAAACGCCATCAGGCACAACTAATAATTAGCACTATGCTGCTAATTCTCAGCACTTCGATCAGCTTGGGAGGGGATGAGAGCAGCGCATACATCCGTGGCCAACAGGCTGTAAGTAGCGGGGATTATGAGCAGGCCTATCGGGTCTTCCTGAAGGCTGCCATGGCAGGCGATGCCTGGTCCCAGTTCGGCACAGGTGCTCTCTACCTAAACGGGCAGGGCACAAAACAGGATACTGACCAGTCCACATACTGGTTCCGTAAAGCAGCTTACCAGGGACACATATTTGCTCAATTTAACCTGGGCAACGCCTATTTACATGGCCGCGGGGTCAAGCAAGATCAAGCACAAGCTGCCTATTGGTGGCAACGAGCTGCCATGCAAGGCAATGCAATAGCGCAGAAAAATCTTGGCGTTATGCTCTATTTTGATATTGCCACCCAAGATAGCAAGCGTTTAGGCAAAGTCTGGCTTGCGACAGCAGCTGACCAGGGTCATGAGGCCGCCAAACAAATTCTGTCTGAGATTGCCAGCACCAGTGAGTCTGAGGGCGATTCATTCTGGCAGTTAGAGCCAGAGCGGAGTGAGGTAAAAATACTGACTCTGGATGAGAATCACTATGGCATCAACATTCTCAGTATTAAGAGCAGGGAATCCATCCGACATTTACTCACCAAGTTTAATCTGACAGATAATACCTATATCTACCGCATCCCCCGTGGTGGTGATTTCATACATGGCGTCATTCTAGGTGCATACCCAGACAAACAGTCTGCAAATAAAGCCCTTGGTGAAATAAGCCCAGAGCTAATCAAAAATAAGCCATGGCCCATCCAGATAGGTACAGTTCAAGCCCGAATACAATCCATACACACCAGGCAGCTTACCAATACCAATGAACACCTACAGTGAAATTTTCATGCTTATCGGACTCATCTGGGCCGTCATTGCAACAGGGTTATTGATAGTGGCCTGGCGGGCAGCACGGAGTGGTGATATTGCCAGACACAGGCTAATCATGATCATCTCTACCCTGGCCGCCTGGGTCTTTATTGCAGGATATATACTACGCTACAGATTTGCCGATTCCGTCCCCCAGATTCCGCTAGAGTACATCCCATGGTTTGCCATCCACGGCACTGTTGCCATGATCCCATTTATTGGTGCAACCTGTCTGGTCTGGGCCAGGTTGAGTAAGAGTTGCAGCCCAGCCCACCACCTCAACCTGCATCATATTCGCTATGGCAGAGTATTAATCCTGTTGTGGTGTTTTACTCATCTGGGTGGCATTGCAAACTTCTGGATTATGAAATCATAAACGGGTGGTTAACATATTTTTCAAAAATACCAGTTTTGTGACTTATGGCACAATAAAAATCTCCACATTGTAAGAAAATTTAAGAACATGCCTGCCCTGCCGCTGCTAGATTAAGAAACCAACAGGCATGACTAGCCAGATTTGGAGCCACGATATGACAGATTTACACCAGCTATCCACCTACCCCTCCTCGTTGGGTGACCGTCTGCGGTGCCAACGTCGGGAGAAAGGATGGACGCAGGAGCAACTGGCCGCCAAAGCAGACACCAGTCAGGCAGTAATTCAGAAGATCGAGAATGGACGCAGTCTGCGCCCACGTAAGATTGATGCCTTGGCAACGGCCCTCGAAGTTACACCCTCATGGCTGCTGTTTGGAGATGAGCATGGTAGCCGTATCCTGAGCACCGAAGAGCAGACCATCGCCGGGGCTTGGGCGCTTCTGCCGGAACCGCACCGTTCCAGAATCAGATCTGAGATACTGCAATATACGAAAATAGCTAGTGATAGCTAAAACACCTCAAGACCAAGCCTATGCAGGAAGAAACAGATACCCAATTAATGATGTTGTTGAAGTAATTGATTTGGGCTGTTTCAGGCTCATTTGTTAATTAGAAAATACTTAAAGGACTTAAAGCTCATGACCATAAAAGGAATTTATTTCTTATCGCACACCAGAAATACCACATAAATTACCAACGATTGTGTGACACCAGTCACAAAACGACACTCTCTAAAATACCTTTATTCATAACCGCACAAGCAGCTTGATACCAATCAAGTTCAAGCTTTACCCATCGCATTTGTTATTACTTGAAGGGGTTGCTGTTATCAATCACCGATGCCCTGATAATGACAGCATATTTGCTGGTAAATACCCCTTGGTGCAGTTTCCTTTAGTAACTAAAATCTCCTTATACATATGATATATAAAGATATATAGTTAATCATCACATGCAGATAAAACTCCACATACGGGCAGGCAAAGCTAGGCGAATTACTAAGCTTCATTCTCCACAAAACCTCTCGTCAGTGAGATCAGATTGAAGCCGATATCAAGCTCTTAACTCATGTCAAAAGCTACCTGTTGTGCACCATGCATTCATCGTAACAGGCCAAACTGGAAGCAAGTGGTATCTAGGATTGCAGCTATTATTACTAATACCAGACTAAAGCACTAATTTATTAAAGCACTAGGTCTTTGGCTCAGTAATATCCATGTACGGAGCAATGTTATGACTATTTACAATATCAGAGTACATGATTACCAAATATCTCTTGGCGAACGGCTGCGCTGCAAACGCCGGGAAAAAAGGTGGACTCAGGAGCAGCTTGCCTCTCATGCGGGCACCAATCAGGCAGTCATACAGAAAATTGAGAACGGTCGTAGCCTGCGGCCTCGCAAGATCAATGAGATTGCGTCAGCGCTTGAAGTTACACCATCATGGTTGATGTTTGGCGAAGAACCGACTAGCGAGCTGGATACAGAAGCACGGTCTGTGGCCAAAGCCTGGTCCAACCTGCCAGAACCTTTCCGTTCCAGAATCCGGGCTGAGATGCTGTATTATGCTCAAACGGCATTAGCCAGTTAGCAGTCAGTCAAGCCCAAAGCCAAGGTGTCAACCAACGGCTAGGCACGAAACATCTGTGCAAAATTACAGGGACGAGTACGATGATCCAACTGATCCTTGAGAATGTTATCCCAGGCCGTTTTGCATGCACCACTTGAGCCTGGTACACAAAACACCAGAGTTTGATTGGTAAGCCCCGCAATAGCACGGGACTGAATGGCTGAAGATCCAATCTCTTCGAGAGATATGGCTCTGAACAGCTCACCAAAACCCTCAATGGATTTCTCCAGTAAAAGAGCAACTGCCTCGGGAGTACTGTCACGCCCGGTAATGCCGGTACCACCGGTACTGATAATCACATTCACTACTGGATCAGCAATCCAGCGGGAAAAAATAGCACGCATCGCATAGATGTCATCCTTCACAATAGCCTTTTCCACCACATTATGGCCTGCTTCTTCAGCACGCTCCTTGAGGATCAGCCCAGATTTATCTGTCTCTTCCGTACGGCTATCTGAGATAGTCAGCACTGCAATATTCAGGGGCACAAAACCCGCATCATTGAAATGTCCGCTCATAATCACACTACCTACTAGCTAAACGAAAAACCGTAGGCAACCTTAAAACGCTCTGCAAATTCGGCAATTTCAAAGCCATGGTTCTGAGTACCTGCCTGCTCGATTTTGATCGCACCCATGAGTCCAGCGATACGACCAGTGGTTTCCCAATCCATGTCGTTCATAAGCCCGTACAGCAATCCAGCACGGTAGGCATCGCCACAACCAGTAGGGTCTTCAACTGCGGTGATTGGAGCAGGAGGTATGTTAAAGATCTGGTCTCCGGTGTAGATATTGGAGCCCTTGCCACCACGAGTCACGATAACCCCGCGCACCATCTGCGCCAACTGCTCAGGACTCTTGCCTGTGCGATTCTGCATCAGCTGTGCTTCATAGTCATTAAAGGCCAGCCAGTCTGCCTGCTCAGCAAACCGCATTAAATCATCCCCATCAAACATGGGCATGCCCTGACCAGGATCAAACATAAAAGGTATACCAGCCTCAGCAAACTGCTCAGCATGCTCAATCATGCCCTGCCTGCCATCTGGGGATACCAGGCCAATGGTGCTGTAAGCAGCATCAGATACCAGATTTTCATGTGCATAGTTCATAGCCCCAGGATGGAAAGCAGTGATCTGGTTATCGTCCTGGTCGGTAGTGATGTAGGCCTGAGCTGTGTAGGTGTTATCAATGACCTTGATGTGATCGCGATTAATCCCCTGTAGATCCATCCATTCTGAATAGGGGAGAAAATCGGAGCCTACCGTACCCATGGGTTTGCCCTCTCCCCCCAGTAGTTTCAGATTGTAAGCAATATTACCGGCGCAGCCGCCAAACTCGCGCCGCAGATCAGGCACCAGAAAGGAGACATTCAGGATATGCACCTGCTCTGGCAGGATATGATTTTTGAATTTGTCATGAAACACCATGATGGTGTCATAAGCAAAAGAACCACAGATTAGTGCTGACATTTTATTACCTTGATTTAAAATAGTACCAGTAGCCAAACGGCACTGGCCAATACAATACTCAACAATACCGCTGCTGAGCCAATATCCTTGGCACGACCGGACAGCTCATGGCGCTCAGTGCCTATCCGATCCACCACTGCCTCAATGGCGGAGTTGATCAGTTCAGCAAGGGGCACCAGCAACAGGCTCCCAACCAGCAAGGCTCGCTCCACGCCTGTCTCACCCAGAAATAGCCCAAGGGGAACCAGGATAATCAGGCCGTAGACCTCTTGCCTAAAGGCCTGTTCATTGGCGAATGCTGCACGAAACCCTGCCATAGAGTAGCCGCAGGCTTTGACTAGTCTGGTTAATCCATTATTGCCTTGATCAGCCATCAGTGGGTATCCAGGCTAAATCCAGTTCACGAGCTGCACGAACATCATCCAACCGCTTGACGGGCAGAGTATGCGGCGCGCCCTTCACCAGATCAGGATCCTGCTCAGCCTCTTGTTTGATGCTGCATAGAGCTTCAATGAAACCATCCAACTCATCCAGACTCTCAGTCTCAGTAGGCTCGATCAGCAAACATTCTGGCACCAGCAAAGGGAAATAGGTAGTAGGCGCATGAAAACCATAATCCAGCAGACGCTTAGCAATATCCATGGTGTTTACGCCCAACTGTTTGGCCTGAGCCTGAAGCGTTAAGATAAACTCATGGGTTGCCCGACGCTCTGGATAGGCCGCATCAAACCCGGCTTCCGTCAGCCGTTTGAGCATGTAGTTGGCATTCAAGGTTGAGTACTCTGCCACTCGCTCCATCCCTTCACGCCCCAACATGCGAGCATAGATGTAAGCACGCAGCAAAACACCGGCATTACCAGCGAAAGCGGAAAGGCGACCAATGCTGTCAGGCCGTTCATCCTTCGTCAGCCAATGGTATTGGTCTCCATCATAAGCCACAATTGGAACCGGCAAATAAGGCTCAAGGCGCTCACTTACCCCCACTGGGCCAGCACCAGGGCCACCACCACCATGGGGCGTGGAGAAGGTTTTATGCAGGTTCACATGGATCACATCGAAACCCATATCACCTGGCCGCACCTTACCCAGGATGGCATTAAGATTGGCACCATCGTAATAGAGCAATCCACCTGCCTTATGCACCAAATCAGCGATATCCTTGATTCGTCGGTCAAACACGCCGAGCGTAGAGGGATTGGTCAACATGATGCCAGCAGTCTGTGGGCCAACCAATTCGCGCAGAGCCTCCACATCCACATCACCATCCGCACCGCTGGGAATCTCTTGTACCTTATAACCACACATCACAGCCGAGGCCGGATTGGTTCCATGAGCCGCATCCGGCACCAAGATCTCTGTGCGAGCATCATCACCACGGGCTTCATGATAGGCGCGGATCATCTCCACCCCGGCAAACTCACCTTGAGCGCCGGCCGCAGGACTGAGGGAGACCGCAGGCATACCTGTGACTGTCTTTAATATCTCCTGTAGATCATGCAGGCAAGCCATAAACCCTTGGCTGTGGTCAGTTGGAGCCTCTGGGTGGCGGGCCAGAAAACCAGGCAACATGGCTAAGGTATTGCAGCCACGTGGATTGTATTTCATGGTGCATGAACCCAGGGGGTAGAATTGGGTATCGATAGAGAAATTTTTCTGTGACAGACGAGTGTAGTGACGCACAACCTGCATTTCCGACACCTCAGGCAGGGCAGCGCGCTTTTTACGCCGCAAGCCAGCCGGGATACCAGAGAGATCGGCTTCCTGTAGCGGGGCTTGGGCACTGGCACGCCGGCCAGCACGGGATTGTTCGTAAATCAGCATTAATATACCTGCAAGGCCCGCTCCAGCTTTTGCTGGAAATCATCCATCTCTTGTTCCGTCCGCTTCTCAGTGGCACAAACAAGCACAGCATTTCCCAACTCAGGATAATCTCGATGCAGATCCAGACCGCCCAATATATTTCGGGCAGAGAGCTTCTCCAACACCTTTTTGGCCGGAACGGGCAAGCGCAAGACCTGTTCATGAAATATCGGCCGACTGAATAAAGGTTCTACCCCTTCGATCCGTACTAACTTCTGGGTCAGTGCTTGGGTATTGTTAACGCAAGCAGACGCTACCCGTTCCAGCCCTTCACCACCCAGCAAGGCCATGTGAATAGTGGCAGCAGTAGCCATCAAACCCTGGTTGGTGCATATGTTGGAGGTCGCTTTGGAACGACGGATATGCTGTTCCCGAGCCTGTAGGGTAAGGGTGTAACCAATCTTGCCATCCAGGTCACGGGTGCGGCCAACAATACGACCTGGCATCTGGCGCATCAGAGCCTGCTTACAAGACAGGAAGCCAAAATAAGGGCCACCGGAAGCAATCGGCGCACCCAAGGGCTGCCCTTCGCCACAGCAAATGTCTGCACCAGTCGCACCCCATTCACCAGGCGGACTCAATACCGCCAACGCCACCGGATTGACCACCGCAATGGCCAAAGCCTTATTGGCATGAGCCCACTCAGTGAAGGCATCCACCTCCTCCAATACCCCAAAGAAGTTTGGTTGAGGGATGATCAGTGCAGTAATATCCTGGCCAGTATAGGCATCCAACACTGTCAGGTCGGTATGACCACCGGCCCTGTCAAATGGCAGTTCAACCAACTCAATATTCTGGTTCTTAACAATAGTTTGTACTACCTGGCGGTAGGCAGGATGTAGACTGTGTGGTACCAGTACTCGGCGGGACTTGGACTTTCGATTGACCCGTACTGCCATCAGCACTGCCTCAGCCAACGCCGTAGCCCCATCATAGAGGGAGGCATTGGCGACATCCATGCCAGTCAGCGCCACCATCATGGACTGAAATTCATACAGCACCTGCAAGGTGCCCTGGCTCGCCTCTGCCTGATAAGGGGTGTAGGCTGTGTAATACTCACCTCGGGTAGCAAGCTCCCACACCGCAGCCGGAACATGGTGATCATAGGCACCAGCACCGATAAAACAGGTTGGTTGGCCATCCTGATTTGCCCGCTGAGACATGAGTCCGGCCACCTCCATCTCAGACATGGCATCGGGTAATTGCTCCAGCCTGCCACAACGAAGGGTGGCCGGTATCTCATCAAATAAATCCTCTATATCAGCGACCCCAATAGTCGCCAACATTTCCTGGACATCTTCCTCGGTATGGGGGATAAACGGCATATGGTTTACTCGGCCTCCGCCACTTCTCGATAGCTATCAGCATTCAGTAGACTGTCTATATCGCTCGCATCCCTCACGCGAACCTTAAAGAGCCAACCATCGCCGTAAGGGTCATCATTAACCAACTCAGGAGAATCAATTAAGGCTTCATTGGCATCCACTATCTCACCGCCAACCGGGCTGTAGATGTCAGATGCCGCCTTCACTGACTCAATCACAGCACATTCGCACCCGGCTTCAACCGTTAGCCCTGTTTCTGGCAGTTCTACGAATACAAGATCTCCTAATTGATCCTGGGCATGGTCGGTGATGCCAACGGTAATAACGCCATCATCATTTGCACTACTGACCCACTCATGGGTACTGCAGTATTTCAAATCATTTGGAATTTCGCTCATAATCTCATCCCCTAAATTTTGATTCTAACCTCACCTTTGCGAACAAAAGGCGGCCTTACTACTGTTGCAAGCACCTGCTTACCACGGATTTCAACGGTGCATGCTGAGCCAATATCCGGCTGAACCCGCGCCAAGGCAATAGAACGCTGTAGGGTCGGCGCAAAACCACCGGATGTCACCTCGCCAAGCTCAACTGTACCGGAAAAAACCTTCTGGTGATTTCGTAATACACCACGCTCTTCCAACAACAGTCCAACGAAGCGTTTATTGTCCGGGTCTCCACGTTTGGCTTCAAGGGCCTTACGGCCAATAAAATCCCGCTCCTCCGGCTCCCAGGCCAGAGTCCAACTGAGACCAGACTCCAGGGGCGAACGCTGTTCATCCATATCTGAGCCGTAGAGATTCATGCCTGCCTCAAGACGCAAGGTGTCCCGCGCACCAAGACCACAAGGAGAAACCCCAGCATCAGCCAGAGCCTGCCACAGATTAAGAGCCTTTTCAGCAGGTAGCATGATCTCAAAACCATCTTCACCGGTATAGCCTGTCCGACCCACAAACCACTCTCCATCACTGACAGAGTGAAACACCGGTAGATTACATACGGTTTCACGAAGGGGTGGCGGCAACAGTGGTGCCGTCTTTCCCCTGGCCAGAGGCCCCTGCACCGCAATCAGAGCCAGGTCACGCCTTGGTTTAACATCAACGCCAAACGCCTCTGCCTGCTGCTGAATCCAGGCAAGATCCTTGTCAGCACAGCCAGCATTTACCACTAAGCGATACCAGTTTTCTCGTAGATAATAGACGATTAGATCGTCAATCACGCCCCCATTTTCGGTCAACATGCAGCTATAGAGGGCTTTGCCTGGGGTCTGCAGGCGAGCTACATCATTGGCCAGCAGACGCCGGAGAAAAGGGCGAGACCCATCACCTTCCAAGTCCAGCACCAGCATGTGAGAAACATCAAACATGCCTGCACTTTGACGCACTGCGTGATGCTCTTCCATCTGAGAGCCATAATGCACCGGCATATCCCAACCCGCAAAAGGCACCATACGGGCACCCATTGACCGATGCAGCTCATGCAAAACTGTTTTCCTGATCATTTGCCCGACGCACTCATAATCGTTTCAATCTCTGCAAATGTTTTTGGTGCATCCTTGGTGAGCACGTCATAGCCATCTTTGGTTACCAGTACGTCATCTTCAATCCTGATGCCAATATTGCGCCATTTGGCCTCCACTCCACGGGTACCTTTTGGGATATATATGCCTGGCTCAATGGTCAGCACCATGCCTGGTTCCAGCACCCGCCATTCACCGTCAATCTTATAATCCCCTACATCATGCACATCCATGCCAAGCCAGTGACCGGTACGATGAACGTAGTATTTGCTACGGGCCTTGTCCTTGATTAGCTTAGATACAGAACCTTTGAGAATGCCCAGTTCAACCAGCCCCTTGGTTACCACTTTGACTGCCGCTTCATGGGGGGCATCCCAGTGATTGCCTGGTATTGCCTGCTCAATTGCCGCTTCTTGAGCTGCCAGCACCAGCTCGTAGAGCGCTCGCTGTGGAGCACTGAAAACACCATTTACAGGAAAGGTACGGGTAATATCAGAGGCATAATAGTCGTGCTCACAACCCGCATCGATTAGCACCAGATCGCCATCCCGCAACTCATCTTTATTCTCTATGTAGTGCATGATACAGGCATTGTTGCCACCAGCCACGATGGCTGGATAGGCCTGAAAGCGCGCACCAAGGTGAGCACATTCATGGATGATCTCAGCCTCCAGTTGATACTCCATCATCCCTGGCTGGCAAACCTGCATGGCACGACGATGGGCCTTAGCCGAGATCCTGGCAGCATCACGAATAGCCTTGACCTCAGAACGACTCTTGTAGAGCCGCATATCATGCAGGTAGTGATCTACGGCCACAAATTCCACTGGCCCATGCATACCAGAGTGGGATTCATTGCGTAGATGGTTGACCCATTCCCCAAGTTGCTGATCCAGTTTTGGGTTGCAGCCCATGGCATAATAGACCCGCTCACACTGCTCAAGCATACGCGGCAGGATGTCATTCAGATCATCAATCGGAAAGGAGTCATCTGCCCCATAGCTGTCACAGGCACCATCCTGACCGGCCCGGGAACCAGCCCACATCTCCTTGGTTTTATCCCGCTCACGGCAAAACAGCACATATTCAGCATGCTCACGACCGGGGATCAGCACTGCTACTGCCTCTGGCTCGGGAAATCCGGTAAGGTAGTAGAAATCACTATCTGGCCGATAGTGGTACTCCACGTCCCGATTACGGGTGGCTATCGGAGCCGCAGGCAGGATGGCAATACTGTCCGGCCCCATCATCCGCATTAGCTGACGCCTGCGGCGCTTAAACTCCCCTGGTATCATTGGACTTGTTCCCGTTGCTCAGTAAGCTCACCGTAGATGGTCAGCACCGCCACTCGGAGAAACTCTGCCAGTTCCAGGATGGCTTGCTCATTTTCTTCACCCGCCTCCATGGTATCGATATTCAGGCGAGTAACCTCAGTCAAATCCTTCAACCCTTCCCGACCAAGCTCCGACAGGGCCTTTTCCATGTTTTTGCCCGACAGACCAAGGCCATAGAGAAATCCTTGGCACCAATCACATAGGCCTCGCCCTCGCTCTGACATCGGCCGCTCATCATCTGGCAGTAAGGGTCTGAAGCCAAAATCTTGATCCTGCAAACCAGCCGAGGTCTCTGCGTACAGTTCGCTCAAGGAGTCATGAAACTCCTGCATGGCTTTACCATCCAGCAGCTCACTGATCCAGCGTGCACGCATGTCTCCCCCTGAGTGACACAGCAGGCCACACAGCAAACCCTGGGCCTCAGCCGGACCCAGGATTATATTTGCCGCATCAAACTGGTTTTCCAGGGATTCAAAATCAGGCATATAAAGGTCTTTTCCAAGAATTAATTCAGGATCGCAATAATAACACCCAACTGAACCGTTGACCCATTGCTTAGTGCGCTCTATATTGCACAGACTAATTCTTGCATAATTGCCTTGCAGCATAATTGCGCAAGAACCTCCAAACAATAATGGTGGCACCGAAATTATCATGGAACTCGATTTAAAAAAGCTAGAAGTGCGGGTTGAAGAGCTGATCCGAGCCTGCGCCCAACTCAAGGGTGAAAACAGCTCCCTGCGCACTCAGCAGGAGAGCCTGGTGGCCGAACGGGCAGATCTTATTGAAAAAACAGAACTGGCCAAAACCAGGGTTGAGACAATCATTACCCGACTAAAATCCATGGAACAGGAACCATGAAACAAGAGCCAACCCCAGTTACCGTACATATCCTGGATAAGGACTACCTTATATCCTGCGAGCCTGATGAGCGGGAATCTCTGCTTGATTCCGTTCGGTTCCTGGACACAAAAATGCGGGAGATCCGCAGTAATGGCAAGGTAATAGGCACTGACCGCATTGCCGTCATGGCTGCCCTGAACCTGGCCCATGAGCTGCTGGGGCAGCAGTCTCAAAAGGACAGCAGCTCCGAAAGTACCGGAAACCGTATTCGCATTCTGCAAAATAAAATTGAAGCTGCATTAAATTCAACAAATCAACTAGAACTTTAAACGATTTGGGTATAGTCTTACTTACAAGGCACCCCTGCCGTGTTCGTTTGTAGCCGGGTATTTTCTTGAGCCTATTTGATGCCCAGGGAACACAACGACAGCGCTGTTGTGCATGTCCGCCTTGAGTGGAAAGCCTGATGCGCTTCTGATGATCCCACTTGAACCTTCAGGTTCAGGAACAAAGGTTTACGACGGCACAGGCGGGGCTGCCGCTTTTTTTGATCCCTATCTCACCTGATGCATGACCTGAATAAACTGCGCCGAGAAATACGTGCGCACCGTCGCTCTATAAGCCCACAAGAACAAAGCTCGCACAGCCGGATGTTGGCTACAAGGCTTGTTCGATCACCCTTGTTGTTGCGCAGTCGGCGTATTGCACTGTACCTCAGCGTAGATGGGGAAGTAGATCCAAACCCTATCATAGAAAGGGTTCTCAGCATGGGTAAGCAATGCTACTTGCCCGTCTTACGCAAGCACCCGCAGCGCAGCCTCTGGTTTTGCCACTATAGGCCTGGGGACAAGCTCCTCCCCAACCGATTTGGGATTTATGAGCCATCCATCCGCAGCCGGCCTCCCATACCGCCCTGGGGGCTGGATCTAATCCTGTTGCCGCTGGTCGCCTTTGATCCCCAGTGTAATCGTCTTGGCATGGGTGGCGGCTACTATGACCGCACCCTGGCTTACTTAAACCGGCGTAGCCATTGGCATTCACCTCGCCTTATCGGTCTCGCCCATGAGCTTCAAAAAGTCGAAACCATTCCGGCTCAAAGCTGGGATGTGCCCCTGCAAGGGGTAGTTACCGAACAGCACTTCTACCGAAACTAATGTCTGCCCTACTGTTCCGCCTGAGAAATGTACCTGATGATGAAGCCGATGAGGTTCGCGAACTGCTGACGGAAAACGGGATCATTTTTTATGAAACCTCGGCGGGTAATTGGGGCATATCTCTGCCAGGAATCTGGGTGCAGGATGAGGCGCAGCTACCCAGGGCAAAAACACTGATTGAGACCTACCAGCAGGAACGCCTAATCAGGGTTCAGGATGAATATAACCAGTTATCCAGAGAGGGTCGAGCAAGGACAATAATTGGTGTAATGAAAAGCACTCCGGTACGTTTTGTTGCTTATCTGGCAATTATTGCTCTGATACTGACTATCTCTCTTAAGCCTTTTTTTGATCTTGCGAACTAAGGAACACGGGTGGTGGTCGGTTGGTTTCCCAGCTAGAATCGCACCATTGAACCCATGACAACTAAATAAAACAAAGTGCAACTCACAGTCGTACAACGCATCCTCGGCATCCTGTTGATGGTTTTCAGCTTCACCATGCTGCCGCCAGTATTGGTGTCGCTGTTCTATGCAGACGGTACTGCCATCGCATTTCTTGATGGTTTCGCCCTGACCATATCTATGGGGGTGCTATTCTGGCTGCCAGTACGCAACCGGCATCAGGAACTCCGCCTGCGAGATGGTTTCATGGTGGTGATTATGTTCTGGACCGTGCTGGGACTGACCGGTGCGCTGCCGTTCATGTTGGCAGAAAACCCTATGTCCGTGACGGACTCTATATTTGAATCTGTTTCCGGGTTAACCACTACCGGTGCCACAGTCATTACTGGTATTGATAATCTCCCGCCATCCATCCTCTATTACCGGCAACAGCTCCAATGGTTAGGCGGCATGGGCATCATCGTATTGGCAGTTGCAGTGCTGCCAATGCTTGGTATTGGTGGCATGCAGTTGTACAGAGCCGAAACCCCAGGCCCCATGAAGGATACCAAGCTCACTCCACGCATTACCGAGACAGCCAAAGCTCTGTGGTATATTTACCTCAGCCTAACCGTGGCCTGCGCCCTGGCTTACTGGGTAGCTGGCATGAGCCTGTTTGATGCAATTTGCCACTCCTTTTCCACCGTGGCCATCGGCGGATTCTCGACCCATGATGCCAGCATAGGATACTTTGGCAGCACCCTGATCGAGATGATTGCAGTAGTTTTCATGCTGCTGGCCGGTATCAATTTTGCGCTCCATTTTGTCGCTTGGCGACACCGTAATCCCCTGATTTATTTTGGTGATGCAGAGTTTCGCTATTACGCAGCGGGTATAGCTGTTGTTGCCTTGATTGTAATCCTCGCACTGCATGAGACTGGCACCATGGAAAGCTGGGATGAATCCTTTACCAGAGGATTGTTCCAAGCAGTTTCTATTGGCACTACAGCCGGATTCACCACTGCTGATTATTCAAGCTGGCCCCAGTTCATCTCCATTCTGCTGCTATTCGCCAGCTTTGTTGGTGGCTGCGCAGGATCCACCGGCGGCGGCATCAAGGTGATCCGTTTTATCCTGTTAATCAAACAGGGGCAGCGAGAAATCTTCCGACTTATCCATCCCAATGCACAAGTCCCTATCCGCCTGGGTGGCAAGACCGTATCACCTCGTGTAGTAGAAGCGGTTTGGGGCTATTTCTCCCTCTATGTCGCAAGCTTTATCCTGATGTATCTAGCCCTGGCTTTCACCGGCCTTGATCTCACCACTGCTTTTTCTGCGGTGGCCGCTTCTATCAACAATCTGGGGCCAGGTCTGGGCGATGTGGGACTCAACTATGCAGGCCTGAGCAACCCGGCCAAATTGATTCTCTGTTTCGCTATGGTGCTTGGACGCTTAGAGATATTCACCCTGCTGGTGGTACTTAGCCCAGCCTATTGGAGGAAGTAAATACTGACATGAAACATTTAATTCTACTGATACTGGCCACAATCATGCTCAGCACTATCGGCTGCACCTTTGTGAAGTTGACCCAGGAAGGAGACCGAGTGCGGGTTGCCACAGCTGATGAAGTGAACGGTTGTGAGCATCTGGGGGAAACCAGAGCCTCCCTGATAGATACGGTTGTTGGCTTCAAGCGTAATCCAGAGACCGTGCAGGATGAGCTGGAAACCCTGGCTCGTAATAGTGCCGTGAATCTCAAAGGCGATAGCGTGGTAGCGATTTCCAGGGTTGTAGATGGCAATCAAACCTTTGCAGTCTACCGCTGTAACGGCATGCCCAGATAATAAACCATGGATAGGGACAACCTGCTGGTTCTGATTGATGCCTCTTCTTACCTGTACAGGGCATACCATGTACCAAATCTGCAGCAACTAACAAACTCACAAGGGGAGCCAACTGGCGCAATAATTGGCGTCGTCAACATGCTGCGCAAACTGATTGATGAATATCAACCAGCCCATATAGGCGTGATCTTTGATGCCAAGGGCGGCAGCTTCCGCAACGAGATATACGACCAGTACAAAGCCAACCGGCCGCCCATGCCGGATGACTTGCGCGTGCAGATCGAACCTCTGCACGAGATCATTCTGGCTATGGGCTTACCCTTACTCATTATCCCAGGTGTAGAGGCGGATGATGTAATCGGTACCCTGGCCACCCAAGCCTCGGCAAAGGGGATGAACACAGTCATCTCAACAGGCGATAAAGACCTGGCCCAACTGGTCAATGAACAGGTCACTCTTATCAATACTATGAACGACAGTCGCCTGGATCGTGATGGAGTAAAGGCGAAATTTGGCGTGCCTCCCGAGCGCATTGTGGACTATCTCTCTCTCATGGGGGATAGCGCTGACAATGTGCCTGGAGTAAACAAGTGCGGCCCCAAGACGGCAGTAAAATGGCTGGCAGCCTATGACTCACTTGAAGGAGTCATGGCTCATGCAGATGAGGTCAAAGGCAAGGTGGGAGAGTACCTGCGTGAAAGCCTGGATCAGTTACCATTATCTCGTGAACTGACCACCATCCGTTGTGATGTAGAACTGGATCAAACACCGGATGAGTTAACACCATCAACTCCAGATACGGAAAAACTCCGAGAACTCTATAGCCGTATCGAATCAAACCGCCTGCTGAATAGCCTGACTGATGGGGAAGAACCAGCAGTTAAAGCGGAAGCCATTGAAACGAACTATGAGATCATCCTCACCCAGGCTGATTTCGACCGCTGGATGGAAAAGCTGGAACAGGCAGAGATGTTTGCCTTTGATACTGAGACCACCAGACTCGACTACATGCAGGCCGAGATTGTCGGACTCTCCTTTGCCGTTACCCCTGGTGAGGCAGCTTACCTGCCGGTTTCTCACATCTACCCAGGTGCGCCTGAGCAGCTAGACCGGGATACCGTACTGGAGCGTATGCGCCCCCTGCTGGAAGACCCAACAAAATTAAAGATTGGACAAAATCTAAAATATGACATGAGTGTGCTGGCCAACCATGCCATTGAGTTGCAGGGCATCGCCTACGACACCATGCTTGAATCATATGTGATAGACAGCATTGCCACTCGCCACGATATGGACTCACTTGCCAAAAAATACCTGGGGCTTAGCACCACCAAGTATGAGGATGTAGCCGGAAAAGGGGCCAAACAAATCACTTTTGATCAGGTAGGTCTGGAACAGGCAGGCCCTTACGCGGCTGAAGATGCAGACATCACCCTGCGACTGCACCAGGCCATCTGGCCTCAGATTAAAAGTGAGCAATCACTAACAAAGCTGTTCCAGGAGATTGAGATACCACTGGTGCCGGTACTCTCCCGCATTGAGCGTACCGGTGTGCATATCGACTCCGCCATGCTCAAGATCCAGAGCCAGCAGCTTGCTGAGCGCATGCATGCCTTGGAGCAGGAATCTTATGAGGTTGCGGGCCAGCCATTTAATCTGGGATCACCCAAACAGATCGGTGAGATATTCTTCAATCAGCTCAAGCTACCAGTGATAGCCAAAACTCCCAAAGGTGCTCCCTCCACTGCCGAAGCAGTATTGCAGGAACTAGCCGAAGAGTACGATCTACCGCGCCTGATTTTAGAGCATCGTGGCTTGAGTAAACTCAAATCCACCTACACCGACAAGCTGCCATTGCAGGTTGATCCCAGAAGCGGGCGGATACACACCTCCTACCATCAGGCAGTAACAGCCACTGGGCGGCTCTCATCATCCAACCCGAATCTGCAAAACATTCCGGTGCGCAATGAGGAGGGACGGCGCATCCGCCAAGCCTTCATTCCAGAAACGGGCTACCGGATGCTGGCGGCAGATTACTCCCAGATCGAATTGCGTATCATGGCCCACCTCTCTGGTGATGAGGGGCTGCTACAGGCTTTCACTACCGGGCAGGATATTCACCGTGCCACTGCTGCCGAGGTTTTTGGGCTGGAAACAGAACAGGTCAGCACTGAGCAGCGCCGCTCTGCCAAGGCCATCAACTTCGGTCTGATCTATGGCATGTCCGCCTTCGGTCTGGCCAAACAGTTGGGCATCAAACGCAAGGCAGCTCAGTCCTATGTAGATCTCTATTTTGAGCGTTACCCAGGGGTACAGGCCTTCATGGACCGAATTCGTGAAGAAGCCAAGGTGCAGGGGTATGTTGAGACAGTATTTGGGCGGCGGCTCCATCTACCGGAGATCAACTCCCGCAATGGTATGCGTCGGGCAGCAGCAGAGCGCACCGCCATCAACGCCCCCATGCAAGGTACTGCCGCTGACATCATCAAGCGCGCCATGCTGGAGGTAGATAGCTGGATTCAGCAAGATCAGCCAGCGGTACGGATGATTATGCAAGTGCATGATGAACTGGTATTTGAAGTACGGGAAGATCAGTTGGCAATGGCCAAGGAGCATATACAGAGTTTTATGGAATCTGCTGCTGACCTTGATGTGCCACTGCTGGTTGATGTGGGGGTTGGGGGTGACTGGGACGAGGCACATTAAATACGAGCGCTGCTCACTCATGCAGTCTTAGGCGGCCACTCTGCATCGCTCATATTTGTGAGGTTTGCCAAAGTAGTGAAAAACCTGCTGTAGTTGTTCCTTTGCATCCTCAGAAATCGATTGAAAGTTGAGGCCGTATAAATTGACACCACCCTCTGTTTCTGAACGCACAATCTTGGCTGAAATATTAAGCCGTGATTCATTCCACTTAGCTCCATCTTTGGGTATATAGAGCTGCAGCTCTACCGGGATTAGATCATCAAACTGGTGCGGACATCTGATGTATATACCAGTCATACTGATGTCCATGGTTTGACCGTATGAAACATCAGCACCCTGAGCAATTTTTACCTTGATCTGGTGTTGCATTCTGGGATGGTCGCGCATTTCACCTTCACTACGAATTTCTGGTGCAATCTCATCTGTCTCAAATTGTCCTAACAAGTCAGTTAATTGATCTGATATCTGATGCAGATCAGTTGCCACAAAGGAAGTTGAACCGGCTTTTTCTGCGCTAATCAATAAGACAGAAGCCAGGTTATCCAGTTTCCCATGCAAATCACATAGCTGATCCATCTGTTGCTGATTGTACTGGGCAATCTGTTCAGTACAATCGGTTGTACGATTGATTCCGTCAGTCATCGACTCAAATGCCCGCACAGTCTGCTCCGCTTTTTGCTCTGAATGATGAACATGCTCCACTACCTGCTGCATGGAAGATACCGATCCTTCAACCAGCTTGGTTAACCGCTGGATTAGTTGCGTAATCTGAGTAGTGGACTCGGCTGTTCTTCCTGCTAAATTTCGTACTTCATCGGCAACTACAGCAAAACCACGTCCTTGTTCACCTGCCCTGGCAGCCTCAATTGCAGCATTTAACGCTAACAAATTAGTTTGTTCAGCAATATTATGGATGGTGGTGATTATTTCACTGATCTGCCCTGTTGCCTGATGTAACACCTCCATCTCTTTAGCAGTTGCATTGACACTATCCACTGTGCGCCCCAGCTCACCTATCCCTTCATGCACAATTGCTACCCCTTCAGTTGCATATTTGCGGGTTTTTTCCGCAGTTTGGCTTGCCAGGTTGATATGCTCACTTACAGTGGTAGCAATCTGTTGCAGACTACTCGTGGCCTGCAGAACCTGCTGTGAACCTTCCTGCTCCTGCTTGCTGGTGTTAGATATCTCGTTTGAGATGGAAGCAATCTGATTTGAGGAATAGGCCATTTGTCGGCTATTGTGCTGCACCATGCAAATCACCCCTGTCAGTGAAGCTCGCATCTCATCCACTTGTTGAGTAAGAACCCCCAGTTCATCACGGCTCTGGATTCCAACCGGATACTTTTTGAGATCACCATCAGATATACGTCTGGTAATGCACACAATCTGCTCCAGTGGTCGAACAATTGCATTAGCAATGAGCCACGCAACCAGCCCAGAGACCAAAATTGCAGCGACCCAGATCCACTTCTGGTTAGCCAGCATGGTTTGAACCTTTAAATCTGACTTGGCCGCCAGCATACCTACTGCCTTATTCATGGCGGCCAGGGTTTTTACGCTGAGTTGGTTGATTGAAAATAATTTCTCTTCTGCTGTAGTGCTAGAAATGTCAGCTTCCACTGCCCGCTGCAGTTTATGCCATAGCAATTTCACGTCACCTAGTTGTTTCTGCACTTCGGGTATTGTGGTTCCAGGGAGTGTCACCGGCTTGCTCATCCCCAGGTCAAGATAGGTCTCTCCGCCATTATGAAGGGCAGCCAGAGAGACATCGAACAGGCGCTTAGTTTGTTCCATTTGAGCTTTGTCCAGAGCTGTATTGTTTGCCTGAGCTCGCTGAGATGCAAGGAAAAACTCTTTGGTGAACTTCTGAGTAAGCATGCGCTGACGGCCAGCAATATTGACCACTAAGCCGTCGCTTTTTTGCTGGTTAAGGGTAAAGGAAATATGGATTTCAATGGCACTGATTACTGCCACGAACAGTATGGTTAAAACCATCAGCTTATGCCTTACTGCAAGATGGCCTATGCCGGTTAACTGAGCTAACCGTGATTGTAATGTCGACATTTATATATCCTTTTGTTTGCTATTTCAGCTAGCTCTCTCTGTATCGACCAGTAATGGAATAAGTTTAATTATTATGGTGCATCACTGTATTACGGTTGCTGTTTTCCACTCCTCCTTTACTGCGGCAATAGCCCGCCTACGCTCCTGCTGAATCTGCGCTGCAATTCGTTGTGGCTCCGGTTCTGAACGGCTGATGGCAGCAGTATCAACCTCCATAGCAGCATGCCAAACTGCCCGGAAATAATCAGCTTGAGAATAGTCTCGTCCTTCCAAACCGGTACGCCCACGCACATCTGCTTCGCAAACCAATAGAAACTGCTCAAACCTTTGGGGCTTACGGAAGGCATCCAGTGCCAGCATGGTTTGCAGTAACGTCTTGGGACGCAGCTCAAAAGCGCGGTGGCAATGGGTATGATAACGGGCAACAATAATGGCCAGATTGCGCCACGTATTGGGGACATTTAATCGCTTACTGAAAGGCTTGATCAACTTCGCACCGCGCTCCTCGTGGCCATGGTGACTGGGTAATATCTCTTTAGACGTAGTTCCTTTACCCAAGTCATGAACCAACGCAGCAAAACGCACTTGCGGGTCGCTGCTCAGTTGGCAGGCTTGCTCCAAAACCAGCAGTGTATGTAACCCGGTATCAACTTCAGGGTGATATTTCTCTGGCTGAGGCACCCCGAACAGGCGATCCAGTTCCGGCATAATTTTGGCCAAAGCCCCCATCTCATGCAGAACCTTGATGAAAATATGTGCGCTATCCTCCGTCATGGCCTTGGCTATCTCCATCCAAACCCTCTCTGATACCAGGTTATTGAGGGAGCCAGCAGCAACCATCTCCCGCACTAACTGCTCTGTTTCTGGAGCAATGGTGAATCCCACCGCATGATAACGGGCGGCAAAGCGAGCCAGCCGCAATACCCGTATGGGGTCTTCAGCAAAGGCAAGGGTATGGCGTAAGATGCGATTGTTAAGGTCACTCTGCCCACCACAAGGATCAATAATCTCTCCGTCTTCTCCTTGAGCCAGGGCGTTGATGGTTAGATCACGGCGAGTCAGATCTTCTTCGATACTAACCGGATCACTACCAATATCTTTTCGATATCGGCGGGGTAGCGCATATTCCTCATGAGTTTGCGGGTGCAAAAAAATCGGGAAGTCCTTACCCACTTGCCTGTATCCCATAGCACGCAACTTGTCTGCTGTGGCACCGGCAACCAGCCAGTCCCGTTCTGTAACCTCACGGCCAAGCAGCAGATCACGTACAGCACCGCCAACAAGATAGGTTTGCATTTTTTTGTTGCTCATCTGATCTATGCTAACTTGTTTGGCATGCGGATGAATTGATATGTTGCTAACTTTAGCGCATGCCACAAAGTGGTACACACCATGGGTATCCCGGTCTATAATCTTCGCATCATCATTTTAAAATGGGGGTTTGGTCACCATATCTGAGCAGGAAAAGAATCTTGAGCCGCAAGCAACTTCTCGTTACAAATATGCCATGGCAGTTGGCGTGGCAATGCTTATTGTTATCGTCATAATGGCCAGTAGCCATAACCCTGAGCGGGATAAGTGGTTGGCGCAAAAAGAACAGATTCAACAGATGTTAGGCGCTGCTATCCGCACGCTGGACTGAAGGAACAGCAGTACTAGGCCGTCCAGAGTCAATATTGTCCTGTTTCTTGGTTATTGTACTTCGAATGCCTCTACCCAAATTAACTCGCATGCACGTTTGCCCGTATCGTTGCGTGTCAAAGAGCTGGCCCAATGCCATCCATCAGGTGCATCAACCCGTATTAATTTGCCACGTAATTCAATAATCTCACCCGCTTGGGCGTGATTGATTGCTGACAATATTGATTCATCAGCAGGCACAATATGCATATTTGCACTATTGGTTTCAATCTCTTTCCTGGGGATGGGAAATTCGTCAGTCCACCATCTATACCAACGATTTGATTGAGAAATATCTATGGCAGACAAGACGCTTTCATCAGACATCCTGCCCCAGCCCAAAGCCAAATCTACCGGCGAAAGATCGGATTCTCGCCCACTACTGTATTTTTTCTTGGCAAGTATCTTTGCCGTAATTTGGAATTTTGCTAAAGGGGTAATGGTGTAATCTTCATATGAAAATTGCCTTGGAGATTGGATGGTTACCTGCTTTGGGGAATTTGGTGCCAATACCCCAGGGCCAAGAGTGACTTGATTGTTCCTGGTGAGAACAAACCACAATACGGTACCGATTAATGCAACTTTAACTAGTGTCTTCATATCTAGGCTTGTGTTTGATTCTAAACCGACTCTTCAGTTCGTAGGGTGTGCACCGTTTTTTAGTGCGCACCAAAAGAGCTAAAAATTCCTCTGCTTTCCCACTATCAATCACCTCAAATACCTTTGTTTTTGCCTCTTCAATAGAACCAAATTCTTGTTTGCCTGGATAATTGTTCATGCTGATTCGATAGCCACTGCTGGTTGATGCAATTCTAATCTGTATCTTTTTCTGTTTTATGAAGTGGTTGTTGCCTATAACCTCCCACCTTGCTGATTTTATAAATCTCCCTTTTCGATCATCATATTTTTTTCTTGATTCCAGGTGATTTGATGCTGCCTCTGTGTCTGTTAATGCATTACAGCAATAGGTTCCTACCTGCATGGTACCCCAGCTTTTATGATGCACAAAAAATCGATGCCTAAGGCTGCTGCCGCACAGGTCACAGTCTCCGTATAGCCCACCCAAATCATCATGACCGGCATATTTCCAACCATATTTAGGAGGGGTGATACCGTGCTCACCAGCATGACACCCTTTGCACAGGGTTTCGCAATCAGCATATGCGTATTCCCATGGCTGCTTGCCTGGAATATATCTCTTGTGGTGAACTTGCAGGACTACATCCGGTTCAGCTCTTTTGCATATACGACAAGCGTGACCATCAAGTTCAATGACTTCTGCTCTGAACTCATCCCATTTGCTTGTTCTGTATCCCTTCATGGTATTGTGATTCTCCCGGCCCAGCAAATAACCGATATGCCGGATTGTCTGTTTCCTCCCAATATGTATAGCCCAAGGTATTAAGGAATTGTTGGAATTTGTATTTTTCTCTGGAATTCACCTGAATTCCCATCAGCACCCGGCCAAAGGCAGCCCCGTGGTTACGGTAGTGGAACAGGCTGATATTCCATCGTCGCCCCATCTGGCTCAGGAAATTTAACAAGGCTCCGGGGCGCTCAGGAAACTCAAATCTAAACAGGTGTTCGTGTTTTATAGTATTGGCATGGCCACCTACCATGTAGCGGATGTGGAGTTTTGCCATTTCATTATCGGTCATGTCAATTACCGGATAGCCCTTTTTTTGTAGATGATCTATTAAGTCAGCGTGTTCAGTCTCACCTTCTGCCAGTTCCACTCCGGCAAAGATGTGGGCTCGCGTATTGTCACTGTAACGGTAATTAAACTCAGTAATGCTGCGACGGCCCAAGGCCCGACAAAACCCAAGAAAACCCCCTGGTTGCTCTGGAATTTCAACTGCCAATAACGCCTCCCTGTGTTCACCAATCTCGGCTCGTTCAGCTACGTGCCGTAGGCGGTCAAAGTTAATATTGGCGCCACTCACAATAGCCAGGAGATGCGCGCCCTCACATTGCTCATGCTGAACATATTTTTTCAGTCCGGCGATAGCTAGAGCACCTGCTGGCTCCGGTACGGTTCTGGTGTCGTCAAATATGTCCTTGATGGCGGCACAGGCCTCATCGGTGCTGACCAGAATTACCTCATCTACACATTGGCGTGCAATGCGAAATGGCTCTTTCCCGACTTGTCGTACGGCTGCGCCATCAGCAAAGATACCAACCTGTTTCAAGGTTACCCGCCGTCCTGCTTTTAATGCTCGGTGGAGTGAGGGAGCATCCTCTGGTTCAACGCCGATAATCTTGATTTCCGGGCGTACATATTTCACATAGGCAGCAACACCTGCAATCAACCCACCCCCACCAACCGGAATGAATATTGCGGATATAGAGTCCATGTGCTGGCGTAGTATCTCCATGCCGATGGTTCCCTGGCCTGCGATTACATCAGGGTCATCAAACGGGTGAATGAAAGTCAATTGCAGTTCCTTTGCCAATTTTACTGAGTGGGCGTAAGTGTCATCGTAAGAGTCGCCATGCAAAACTATCTTTGCCCCAAGATTGCGCACTGATTGCACCTTTATTGGAGGGGTTGTTGTTGGCATTACAATCAAGGCTTTGATGCCTAGACGTTGTGCTGATAGGGCGACTCCTTGAGCGTGGTTCCCTGCTGAGGCCGTGATTACACCCTGCTCCTGGGCGGAGGCGGACAGCTTCACCATTTTGTTATAGGCACCACGCAGTTTAAAAGAAAAGACTGGCTGTAGATCCTCCCTTTTGAGGTAGACTTGATTATTTAGCCGCCGTGAAATGCGTGGTGCAAGTTCCAAAGGTGTCTCTTGAGCGACATCGTAAACCCGTGCTCTGAGGATTCTTTCTATATACTTGTGGGGCATGGTGCTGCGCCTTTAATGGTAAGCCAGGTAACGGAAGTCTGCACCGATGAAACAGCCATGACAACCACTAATCTCAACGGTATGATTGTACCTCCATGACCCCAGGAGCAGATGATGACCCAAGATGAGCTAAAAAAAATAGCAGCAGAAGCTGCCCTCAAATATGTAGAAGAAGGTGCAATCGTAGGGGTTGGCACTGGCTCTACGGTAAATCACTTTATTGACCAATTGGCTGGCATCAAACACCTCATCGATGGTGCGGTTTCCAGCTCTGAGGTCTCCACAGAGCGAATGAAGGCGCATGGCATCCAAGTCTATGATCTGAATGCTACGGGGCAACTTGACCTTTATGTTGATGGTGCAGATGAGGCTACCCAACACCTGCACTTGATTAAAGGTGGTGGTGGTGCGCTAACCAGAGAAAAGATTGTAGCGGCTGCCAGTAAAAAGTTTGTCTGTATTGCTGATGACAGCAAGCTGGTGGACAGATTGGGGGAGTTTCCGCTGCCTGTAGAGGTAATCCCAATGGCACGTAGCTATGTAGGGCGGGAGCTGGTCAAACTGGGCGGCACTCCTATGTGGCGGGAAGGATTCATCACCGATAATGGCAACCTGATATTGGATGTACATAACCTTGAAATTCTTGCGCCGGTAAAGATGGAGAGGGAGCTGAATAATATTGCCGGGGTTGTTACCGTAGGCCTCTTTGCTATACGTCCGGCGGATGTGTTGATTGTTGGTACCCAGGAAGGTGTGAAGATAATTTAGGAGGCTGTCCGAGAATAGAGACCGTAGCGAGGGACAGCCTCCTAGTTCTATTTAAAATTACTCGCGTTTTCACCTTTGCGGATGATTGTTATCTTTATTAAATCATCGCCTTTTTCAATTGTGTTTACTATGTCCATTCCTATGATGACTTCACCAAACACTGAATGTTTGCCATCAAGCCATGGTGTTGCCACATGTGTGATGAAAAACTGTGATCCATTGGTGTTAGGGCCTGCATTTGCCATTGATAAGATACCTGGCTTTGAATGCTTCAGCTGTGGATGAAATTCATCAGCAAAGCGATACCCAGGCCCGCCTCTGCCAGTTCCCGCTGGATCGCCACCTTGAACCATAAAATCATCTATAACCCGATGAAATTTTAGGTTGCTGTAGAGCGGGGTGGTTTTTGATTCCCCCGTGGATGGCTCCGTCCATTTTGTTGTTCCTTCTGATAAGCCAATAAAATTCTTAACGGTTTTGGGTGCTTTTTTGTAGAATAACCGCAGCACAATGATTCCCTTGTTTGTCTCGACCTCAGCAAAAATACCATCAGATGTAATGCTTGTTGCCATGGCAGAATTAAAACCTGAAAGTACCAGTAAGCTGGTGACAAGAAGTGTGGTAAGTATATTCTTGAGCAAGTTGTTCATTTTGTGCCTCGTAGTTTACGATTAATTGGTGGTGATAGACGGCTGGAAAAGCACCCATTCTGGAGCATTCTTAATTCGTGGCATCAGCCTGCGGCCCCATCGATACGCGATTTGACCAGTATCGGCACATAGATCCAGCAGAAAATCAGGAAGCTGGCTAACCATATTCCACTCGTCAGGTAGATCCAGAGGCTGTATTGCTGAGGTGCCAGGATTGGCATCAGTACCCGTACTAAGGCTCCTAGATTGAGCAGAATATAGGCCATGCTCATGACCTTGGCAGACTGCATCATTCGCCCAGTATGGCCCAGGGCAACCCGCGACATCATGCCCAGAGTAAATACGCCAATGGTTCCAATTGTAAAGGCGTGTAGGGCCAAGTTGGCCGATACCAGGCCTGCGCCGCTAAGGGCCTTGAGGATGAAGCTGGCAATCAGCCAGAAGTACCCTGTATAAAGCACCCACAGGATGGGCACATTCCAAATCCGCTGGTCATACCATCTCCGAACTCGAATGATATGGATTACCGCCAATATGGCAGCAAATATACCGGCCAGCCAAGGGATTGGAATAATGACATCTATCATAGCCAGCCAGAACAACATAACCATTGAAATAAGCTCTATGTCATGGTGGTTTTTTGGCATGGCACCAGGTATGGCGCTACGCGTGAAGAAGGGCATAACGCGGCCGGTAATGATGATCAGGAGCCAAATAATCAAATATTGCATCAAGCCGGTACCAACTATAGCGGAGCTGCTGGTGATATGCAGGGCCTGAAGGTGAACTAGAAGGTTGGCGGCGGTGGCCAGTGCCAGCACCACCAGGAAAACCCGGTTGGCTGTTGACTCGCCTCCCATTAGCGGCTTGCGCAGAGAAAAGGCCAACAATGGTAGAAAGGAGAGATCTATAATGGCGATCAGCCCTCCTGGTACAGGTAGGAACGGCATGATACGCCCTAGCAGCCAGATCCCAACCAGGGCAGCCAATGGGGTGCCGGTGACGGTGTCCATGCCGGTCCAGTTGCGAACCGCTGTCAGCAGAAAACCGGCAATGATGGCAGTTGTAAAGCCGAATAGCATCTCATGGCTATGCCATCCGATTGGGCCGTAATATGTGTTGGCTGGCAAATGACCAACCAAAAAACAGATCCACAGCGCAATTAGTAGTACGGCACCAACACCAGCACAGATGAAGAAGGGACGAAAACCCAGGGCGAAGGGAGTGAAGTCTTTGTACATAGATTGGGGTGAAGTGACTGGTGGCTAAGTAAAAAACAGGGAATCTACAGACCGAGGTTTGCCTTGGCATTGTGCAAGATCAATTATGGCCGTGAAGTAAAGGCGTCTAAATTGATGTAGCGCCAAATATGGTACATGCTGGCGCATCAAGATGCAGTTTCTGGCCGTTGTTCCTACTCCGAATCAACAACCTTAAGTGCGCTGATATCAGGGATCTCGGCTGTCTGTACATCTTCCTGGCAATCCTCAAGGCTGCCTGTGTTGGCAGGGTTGAGTATCAAATCACCAGTGCTGATATCAGCCGGTGGTGGTGGTTCTGATTCATCCATGATTACTCCCGGAGAGGCAAGGTTGAGGGGTATGTCACCAACGTTGATCTTGGCTGGTGGCAGTGGCGGTGGCTCTGACTCGTCCATGGTGACCCCTGGAGAGGCAAGATCTACGCCGCTGATATCAGGGATTGAGGCTGGATCTATCTCAAGTGCGCAATCAACCAGGCTGCCGGTATTGGGCGGCAGCAAATCCAGGCTGATGGCTGCTTTTTCTCCTTGTTCTTCAGTCTTCGGCTCTGGTGGTGGTGGAGCTGGGGGAGTGGTTTCAGAAGCTTGAGGTTTGATGTCTACCAGCGCCCCTGCATTGCGAAAGGCAACACGGTATTTCACGGCTGTATCCAGATCGACGCCAGATTTTACTGTTACCGGGGAGCCAGAAAAAAGCCGCTCAAGCTGTTGCGGGTTGGCTTTAAACATCTTACCAATTTTTGCCTGGACTGCGGCCTCGTCCTGCCCTTCAATCACTTGGCCGGAGAAAAAGATGTCAAATCTATCGGTAGACATATGCGTGTTCCATCTGTTCTTAATTTCAGAGCTCTCTATTAAGTATGGCAGCAAGTGCTCTTTTACATCAACTACGGGATCATCGCTGCAACCACTCCAGACCATGCGCGAGCCAGGTTATCCCGGTTATAGCCTCCTCCACCTACCGCAAGCAGTCGGCCAGCGCAGGTTGAATCTGCAATGTGTGAGAGTGATGCTGCCGCATGTGCGTGGGCCTGAGTGCTGTATTTAAGATGGGTAATGGGGTCGCCGGCAATACTGTCGGCTCCGCATTGTAGGATGATGAACTCCGGTTTTGCCTGAGTGATGAATTCTTCAACCTTTGACCAGGCCTGAAGAAATGCCTGGTCATCTGCCTCTGGAGGCAGGGGGATATTCAGCTTGGTGCCGATAGCAGCACCTTTGCCAGTCTCGGTTCTAGCACCTGTGCCTGGATAGAGGTAGCTGCCATCCTCGTGAATGTCGGCAAAGATCAGGTCAGGATCATCTTCAAAGCTGTAGAAAACTCCGTCACCATGGTGGGCGTCGATATCCACATAGGCCACCCGCTGGATGCCGTGGTCTGCACGCAGGGCCTCAATTGCGATGCCACAGTCGTTAAAAATACAGAACCCTGCGGCCTTATCCCGGCGTGCGTGGTGAAGGCCAGCAATGGGTACGAAGGCCCTTATGGAATCACCCCGGAGGATTTTCTTCACTGCATCCAGAACACAGCCAACCACGTAGGAGGTGGTTGTATAGGCCTCAGGGAAGCAGGGCGTATCACCTGCATCAAGGTATCCATCACCGGTTTGGGACATGGTTTGAACCTTGGAAACGTAGCTTGCAGTATGGAACAGCTCAATCTTCTCCCGGCTGGCCGCTGTCGGTTCAGTGACCTGCACTCGGTGATGGAGGCCCTGTTTGGTAAATTCACGCCAGAAGGCACCAAATCTATCTGACCCGAATGGATGTTCATTACCAAAGCCGTAATGAGCAATCTCTTCACCAGCATAGACACTTACGGATGGTTTGGTTTTCATGGGTAAGTAAAGCCTTTGTGAATGGGGTATATTGTTAAAGATCAAATTACTGCCGATACCTGATATGAGTAGCTTATCCCTAAAGAACATCACCAGCATAGTGTTTCTGGCTATTTTGCTGCCAGCTTGTGATCAACAGGATGGCAGCCAATCCATTGTAGAGAATGCATCTGCGCCTGACCAACCGTTGGTATGGGTGCCGGGATGGCAAAATGGCCCCTTGATGCATACCCCACGCTCCGGGGCAGCCAGCGTCAAAATCAGTGGGGTCATCCATGTCATCGGTGGGGTGGATGGTAAGGATTTTCAGCGCTCCAGTGAGTACATCAGGATTGCGGATGATGGTTCATTATCTGCATGGCGGCTTGGGCCTGAGCTGAACACTGAGCGTGGGTTTTTTGCAGCTGTTCGGTCTGATAAGTACCTCTATGTGGTAGGCGGCGGTCAGGGTGCTTATGGTAAGGATCTACTCAATTCTGTTGAGCGGGCGGCAATCCTGCCCGATGGCACCATCGACAATTGGACGGTGGAGAAATATACCCTCAATACAAAGCGGCGTTGTGCCAAATTAGCGATTCTGGGTAAGCATATTTATGCCTTTGGTGGCTTTAGCGGAATCCTCCTAGATACGGTAGAACGGGCTGAGATTTTGCCTGATGGCAGCCTTGGGGAATGGGAGGTGATGATGGATAACATGAATCTGGCTCGCTATATCCATGGGGTTAAGAAAGTGGCTAATCGAGTCTATATGGTTGGCGGGCATGATAAAGAGAAGGGTGCTGGTATTACTGCTGTAGAGTGGAGTCGAGAGGATAGCGAAGGTTGGTTGGAGCCTTGGCAGATCTCTAAGCCGTTGCAAACGGGCCGCTATGGTTTGGCCACTGTGCAGCATGGTGATTTTCTCTATGCACTTGGTGGGCTTGGTGGTGCGGCTTATCTGGAGAGCGTTGAAAAGGCGCGGATAAATAGTGATGGCAGTCTCTCTGGATGGACTTTTACCACCCCACTACCGTCGAGGCGTGAGGGTGCCAATGCGCTTGTGGTGAAAAACAATATCTATTTCATCGGTGGTACCAATCTCACTGGGTACAAGAGCAGTATTGAATATGGCAGTTTTAATGAGGATGGGGATATTGGTTACTGGGCCAAGCCTGCTGAGGCAAAGGAGCAAAAGGCCAGGCTGGCATTACAGCAAGCCAAGAACAGGGTGCTGCCAAATGAAGCAGTGATTGTTAGTCACGAGCAGACTGAACACTATAGTTACCTCATGGTCAAGCGAGATGATGGACTCTTTGCGTGGTTGGCGGCACCGGTATCTGATGTGAGTGCAGATGCGCGTATTCGCTTCCCGAATGGCGTTGTTATGCGAGGATTTTATAGTAAGGAGCTAAAGCGCGAATTTCCGGCCATTATGTTCGTTGGGGAGGTGCAAAAGGTACGGGCGCTCCAAGTGGTCAACTGAGGGCTTCGGGTTCAACGATCCGGCCATCTTCCAAGTGTACTATTCGGTCTGCCAGGGCCAGACTGGCAGGGCGATGGGTTATTAGTATTACTGTGCGCTGGTGCAACAGATTGTGGCACTGCTCAACGAAGCACTTCTCACCCTCAGGATCAAACATTGCTGTGGCTTCGTCCAGGATCAAGATGGGAGGATCCTTGAGTAAGGCTCGGGCCAGGGCAATGCGCTGCTTTTGTCCGCCTGATAGCTGGACGCCCTGGTCGCCAATCCTGGTGTTAAATCCGTTGGGTAGTTGGGTGATGAATTCAAGGGCGTGTGCCGCCTTGGCAGCAGCGGTTATTGCATCCTCATCAGCATAGATGTTGCCGTATCTTATGTTTTCCATTATCGAGCTGTTGAATAACAGCACATGCTGGGAAACCAGGCCAATTTGGCTGCGCAGGCTGGATAATGAAACCTTACGGATATCAGTGCCGTCAATCAGTATCTCTCCTCGCTGCGGATCAGCAAAGCGCATAATGAGATGTGCGAGGGTGCTTTTCCCAGCACCATTGACGCCGGTTATAGCCACAGTCTCACCCGGACTGATGGTAAGTTGCAGCCCCTTGAGGATGTCTTTATGGCCGGGGTGGTGAAAATGGATGTTATTAAACTGGATACCACCTTTAGCTGGCGGTAGATTCGGATTGTTTTCCTCGCCTGGTTCCGGGGCGGTTGCGAAGACCTCTATGAGCCGTTCTCCAGCACCTTGAGCGCTCTGAATTTGGCCATAGACGCTGGCCAGATTGCTGATTGGCCGAGTCAGTAATAACCCATAGAGCAGTAGGCTGATGATGTCTGCTGGTGATATCAACCCCTTTGTCAGTTGTTGAGTGCTAAACCACAGCAGTAATATGATGCCGCTGCCAGCGAGGAAATGAATGCAGGGTGCCAGCATGGATTGCAGTCGCAGATAGTGAGTAGTGAGTTGCAGCAGATTTTGATGTTGGGACTGGTAGCTGGATGATTCCCCTGGTTCCCGTGTGAAGGCCTTGATTATAGGCAGCATAATCAGGTTTTCTTCTGCCTGGGCCAGGGTTGCTGCATATTCTTTTGATAGTTGAGAGGACAGCGGGCGGATCTTTCTGCCCAGCAGTTTGATGGCGAACACAAACAGCGGTGTCAGGAGTGCGGCCAGCAGACCGATTTGCAAGTTGATGTGGAGCATCATCACCAATGCGCCACAGAAGGTCAGTATTAGGGGGAGTAAACTCACCAGTGTGCCGGTGACAAACTGGCTGAGAATGCCGGTATCACGGGTCAGTAGAGAGAGTGTATCACCACGGCGTAGCTGTTGGTGATAGCTGAGTGGTAATGCTTGTAGATGGTCGTAGAGCCTGGTGCTAAGCTGACTGAGCATACGTGCGCCAGTGCTGGAGAGTAAGTAGTTGTTGCCAAACCGGAGTATGGCCTGCAAAGCCAGCAGCCCCACCCACAGCAACATAATGGTCTCATAATCCTGCCAGAGGGTGGTTTTGCCATTCAATATGGTGCTGGTGAGCTGTCCTGCCAGCCACGGGCTGGCCAGAGATAAGGCAACTTCTCCCAGCATCAGGATGCAGGCAGCCAACAGGGTTGTCCTGTAGGGGGTAACGTAAGTTACCAAGGTGCGGAAGTCTGGGGGCGGCGTGCCTGGTGCTGTCATTATCTTTTCCAGATTAAGCAGAGCTTGTGTCCCAGTTGCTTATTTGCAGTTTTCTTTAATTTGCCCTTTTGCTTTTAGAATTTTGGCCTGGCGTTTTTCACCGGTGATGTAGCCGTAATCTTCAGCTGTTTTCCACCGGGCGCGAGGTCGGTTTATAAGGATGTCCAGGGTTTTTTTAGCTGCGGCACAGTTTTTATCTAAACGGGTTTTTTCTGCGGTGTCTTTTTCTTCAGCTTCTTTTGCTATTTCTCGATCTTCTCTTAAATCTTCAAGTTGCTGTTTTTGCTGATTCAGTTTGCTTTGTGCAACCTCTGGCGCAATAGCTGGTGGAGGTGGTGGCTTTATCTCTGTAGCATCGCCCGATGGAGGAGGATGTTGTGAGTAGACAGTGTTACCGTTCTCATCTACCCATCGGTAAGTCTTCGCTGTCAGTGGAGTGCTTATAACTATAATCAGTAAAGCTAGACAGAGTGCATTGATTTTTTGCATGTGGCACCTGTGGTTGGGTAAGCTTGTAGAAGCCCCTCCATTATAGCTGAATACTGAATAATAGAGAATTTAACTATGGCATGGTACAGCCCCATGAAAATCCTGGATTGGATAACGCAGCAGCTTGGTAACTCTGAGCAGAGTGAAGCTGCGTGGGCACCGTATCTGCAGAGAGAAGAGAATTCCCTGACTGTATTCCAGAATCGCTGTAATGCAGAGTTGATCAAAGTGCTGTTCTATTTTACTGATCTGAAGGATGACCAGCGGATAGAGGGTGATTCTGATCGATACATCAGTGGGATATTGCCAAATACAAAAATCGAGTACCGGATCTATGGCAATGCAGCCCAGATAGGCACCTATTACTTTCTGGATCAACAGGCCTTTGAGGCACCCGAATTGCTGATTGCTTCTTTTGTCAGAATGGCTAAGGAGTCGACTAAAATTGGGAAAAATTATTAGCTTGGCACAGCGATTTTACTTGACCGGAAACAGGTTGGTTTAGTATGTTGCATTGTTCGACTATTTTTTAAAACCCATTGCCGATATGGCGGTTCATAGACCGTTAGGAGGCCTTAAACGTGAAATTGAGTGGTGCTGAGATCCTTGTCCAGAGTTTGAAGGACGAGGGTGTTAAAGATGTATTCGGGTACCCTGGTGGTGCCGTCTTGCATATCTACGATGCTTTTTTTAAGCAGGATGCTGTGCGTCATATTTTGGTGCGGCATGAGCAGGGTGCGGTGCATGCTGCTGATGGCTATGCGCGTGCTACCGGCAAACCTGGCGTGGCGCTGGTGACATCAGGTCCTGGTGCGACCAATGCCGTGACCGGTATTGCCACGGCCTATATGGACTCTATCCCGCTAGTAGTACTCACAGGTCAGGTTCCATCACCTTTCATCGGTAGCGATGCCTTCCAGGAGGTGGATACCGTTGGAATTACGCGCCCCTGCGTAAAGCATAATTTTCTGGTTAAGGACGTGCGTGATCTGGCAGAAACCATTAAGAAGGCCTTCTATATTGCGACTTCCGGGCGTCCAGGCCCGGTGGTGGTGGATGTCCCTAAGGACATCACAGACCCAGGCATCAAGATTCCTTACCAATATCCGACAAGCGTAAAGATGCGCTCTTATAACCCAGTCAAGAAAGGTCATCTGGGGCAGATTAAAAAGGCAGTGGCTCTGATGCTGGCGGCCAAGCGGCCAGTTTTCTATACCGGTGGCGGGGTAGTGCTGGGTGACGGTGCTAGTGAATTGACCGACCTGGTAAGGGCGACTAACTTTCCGATTACCAGTACCTTGATGGGGCTGGGTGCCTTCCCTGGTAGTGGTCATCATTTTCTTGGCATGTTGGGTATGCACGGAACCTATGAAGCCAATATGGCCATGCATGACTGTGATGTTTTGATCGCGGTCGGCGCCCGCTTTGATGATCGTGTAACAGGTAAGATTAAGGATTTCTGCCCTGGTGCCAAGATTATCCATATCGATATTGATCCGGCTTCCATATCCAAGAATGTGCGGGTGGATATTCCAATCGTGGGGCCGGTGAAACGTGTATTGGCTGACATGGTTAAAGTGGTGAAAGAGCTGCGGACAGATCAGTCTGCTGATGAGGTATTGGCACCTTGGTGGACCTCGGTTAAAAAATGGCGGGCAAAGGATTGCTTGAAGTACCAGAATAACGGCGAGTTTATCAAGCCTCAGTTCGCCATTGAAACCCTGCATAAGATTACTGGTGGTGATGCCTATATCACATCGGATGTAGGTCAACACCAGATGTGGACTGCCCAGTTCTTTAAGTTTGAAAAGCCCCGGCGTTGGATCAATTCCGGCGGGCTTGGAACCATGGGTTTCGGGCTGCCTGCTGCCATGGGAGTCAAAGTTGCCTGCCCGGAAGCGGAGGTAGTTTGTATAACGGGTGACGGCAGTATCCAGATGAATATTCAGGAATTGGCAACCTGTTTGCACTATGGCCTGCCACTGAAGATCTTGCTACTCAATAATGGTTTCCTGGGCATGGTGCGCCAGTGGCAGGAGTTCTTTTACGGCAGTCGCTATTCCCAGGTCGGGGTGGAGGCCCAGCCGGATTTCGTCAAACTGGCGGAGGCCTATGGTCACGTGGGAATGAAGATCGAGAAGGCGAGTGAATTGGAAGGAGCTATGCGCGAAGCCTTTGCCATGAAGGATCGGCTGGTCTTCATGAATGTGCTTACTGAACCATGTGAGAACGTCTACCCCATGATTATGGCGGGCAAAGGGCATCATGAGATGCAAATGTCCCCAGAAAGCGAGTTATCCTGATGAGACATATAATTTCACTCCTGATGGAAAATGAGGCTGGTGCCCTGTCGCGGGTAGCAGGGCTTTTTTCGGCGCGTGGTTACAATATTGAATCACTGACGGTGGCACCTACAGAGGATCCAACTCTCTCCCGCATGACCCTGGTAACCAGTGGCAGTGATGAGATCATTGAGCAGATCACCAAACAGTTGCACAAGTTGATTGAAGTGGTAAAACTTGCTGATCTGTCTGAGGGAACCCATATCGAGCGTGAGATGATGCTGATTAAGGTCAAGGCCGAAGGCTCGAACCGGGAGGAGGTGAAGCGTCTGGTCGATATTTTCCGTGCCAACATCATTGATGTGACAGATGCCAGTTACATTATTGAGATGACGGGTAACAGCGATAAACTGGATGCCTTCATCCGTGCGGTGCATGAAGACATGGTGGTTGAAACCGTACGTACCGGGCCATCCGGTATAGCACGCGGAGCAAAAGGTCTGACCCTGTAGGAGCGCCTTTAGGCGCGAAGATAAAGGCACTGTTTCTAAATGGGCACTAAATAAATTTATTAATCTTTAAAGAACACTGAAAGGCAAATTTTATGAGCATGAAGATCTACTATGACAAAGACGCTGACCTATCTCTGATCCAGGGCCGCAAGGTAAGTATTATCGGCTATGGTTCCCAGGGACACGCCCACGCCAACAACCTGCAGGACTCAGGGGTTGATGTCACGGTTGGTTTGCGTTCAGGTTCTGCATCTGTAGCCAAGGCCGAGAATTCAGGCTTGAAGGTTGCCTCTGTTGCTGAAGCGGTAGATGGTGCTGACCTAGTGATGATGTTGACCCCGGATGAGTTTCAGTCGCAGCTCTATAAAGCGGAGATTGAGCCAAATCTGAAGCAGGGTGCCACCCTAGCCTTTGCTCATGGCTTTGCCATCCTCTACAACCAGGTTGTTCCTCGCGAGGATCTGGATGTCATCATGATCGCACCTAAGGCCCCTGGGCATACAGTGCGCAGTGAATTTGTCAGAGGCGGTGGTATTCCAGATCTGATTGCGATCCATCAGGATGTTTCCGGCCAGGCCAAAGACATAGCTCTCTCTTACGCCTCCGCCATTGGTGGTGGACGCACTGGCGTCATAGAGACCACCTTTAAGGATGAGACTGAGACAGACCTGTTTGGTGAGCAAGCCGTACTCTGTGGTGGTGCCGTAGAATTGGTCAAGGCTGGCTTTGAGACCCTGGTTGAGGGCGGGTACTCTCCTGAGATGGCCTATTTCGAGTGCCTGCACGAGCTGAAACTGATTGTTGACCTGATGTTTGAAGGCGGCATAGCCAACATGAACTACTCCATCTCCAACAATGCAGAATATGGTGAGTATGTCACTGGCCCCAAGATTATTAACGAAGAGAGCCGTTGGGCAATGCGAGAGGCCCTGGCTAACATCCAGAGTGGTGACTATGCCAAGCGTTTTATCCTGGAGGGACAGACTAATTATCCAGAAATGACCGCACGTCGTCGCCAGAATGCAGAGCACCAGATCGAACAGGTAGGTGCTGAATTGCGCGCCATGATGCCTTGGATCACTGCGAACAAGATTGTGGATAAGACCAAGAATTAATCCATATGTTGGCCTAACCACAGAAGCCCCTCTTTCTGCAAATGAAGAGCGAAGAAAACCCGAAACCCAGGCGTCGCGGCATCTATCTGCTGCCGAATCTGTTTACCACCGCGACCCTGTTTGGTGGTTTCTATGCCATTCTGGCAGCAATGGATGGACGTTTTGAAGCAGCAGCCATTGCAATTTTTCTGGCCATGGTTGCTGACGCCCTGGATGGCCGGGTGGCGCGCATGACCAATACCCAGACAGATTTTGGTGCTGAGTATGATAGCCTGGCGGACATGGTGGCCTTTGGTCTGGCACCGGCACTGGTGGTGTATCTCTGGGCGTTAAATGGACTGGGTAAATTTGGCTGGCTTGTGGCCTTTGTCTATACCGCTGGTACCGCTTTGCGACTAGCCCGTTTTAATACCCAGGTTGGGATAGCAGACAAGCGATATTTCCAAGGTTTGGCAAGTCCATCTGCTGCTGCTGTTCTGGCTGGCGGTGTCTGGGTTGGTGTGGACAATGGCATTGCGGGTGCAGATGTAGTCTGGGTCGCCGCTATTATTACCCTGGTTGCAGGCTTGCTGATGGTAAGCAATATCCGCTTCTCAAGTTTTAAAGAGGTGGATTTTCGCGGCAAGGTACCGTTTGTCGTCCTGGTGGCAGTGATGCTGGGCTTTGCGGTGGTTCTTTGGCAGCCACCGTTAGTGTTTTTTTTATTGTTTCTGGGCTATGCCATATCGGGGCCTATATTGACCCTGACCCAGTTGCGCCAGCGGCGGGCGGAACGCTTGGCTGGAAGTGGTGAAGGTAGTGAAGGTAGTGAAGAAGGGTAGTTGGCAATGCCCTGATCGTGGGGTATAGTTCCGAGCCATGAGTTTTTCCAGCCAACACGAATCTATTCAGAGCATCCGTACAGCGGATGTCATTTGTGTGCACAATTCAGTTTCCTGCCTCCTTACCCTGCTGCGACTACTGCCCTGATGGGCAAATAATCCACCTGCCCTGGCGAGGGCCAGCAGTACGCAAAAAAACAAATTTGAACAGCATTGCCGAAGGCTAGTCGTAGCCTTGGCTACCAATGGAGCAAAACAGTGAGCAATCCAGACAGACTCATTATATTCGATACCACCCTGCGTGACGGTGAACAAAGCCCCGGCGCATCCATGACCCGCGACGAGAAGGTTCGTATCGCCAAGGCCCTGGAGAAGATGAAGGTGGATGTGATAGAGGCCGGATTCCCCATAGCCAGCCAGGGGGATTTTGAGGCCGTTCAGGCGGTGGCAATGGCTATAACCGATAGCACCGTATGTGGTTTGGCTCGCACTATGGATAAGGATATTGATCGTGCTGCCGAAGCACTGCAAGAGGCTGAATCTGCCCGTATCCATACCTTTATCGCTACCTCACCGATCCACATGCGAGAGAAATTGCGCATGCAGCCGGATGAGGTTGTGGAGAGAGCTGTTGCGGCAGTAAAGCGCGCCCGACGTTATACCGATAATGTGGAGTTTTCACCAGAGGATGCGGGTCGTTCCGAGCCTGATTTTCTCTGTCGTATATTGGAAGCGGTGATAGATGCTGGAGCTGGAACCCTAAATATTCCCGATACTGTGGGCTATGCAATGCCTGGCCAGTTTGGTGCCTTGATCGGTGAACTCATGGAGCGCATACCCAATTCAGATAAGGCGATATTTTCCGTCCATTGCCACAATGACCTTGGCTTGGCATCTGCCAACTCCCTGGCGGCAGTAATGAATGGTGCCCGCCAGGTGGAATGCACCATTAATGGATTGGGAGAGCGGGCTGGTAATGCGGCTTTGGAAGAGGTGGTGATGGGCGTGCGTACCAGACCGGATCTTTTCCAGTGTGAAATCCGCCTTGATACTACCCAGATTATGACTTGTTCACGATTGGTGAGTGGTATTACCGGGTTTCCAGTGCAACCCAATAAGGCCGTTGTGGGGGCCAATGCCTTTGCTCATGAATCAGGAATCCACCAGGATGGGGTGCTCAAGAGTCGTGAGACATATGAGATCATGCTGGCTGAAGATGTAGGCTGGTCACAGAACCGAATGGTGCTGGGCAAACACTCAGGCAGGAATGCCTTTCGGGCCAGATTGAAGGAACTTGGTATCAGCTTTGAGTCTAAAGATGAGCTTAATGCTATCTTTGCTCGCTTCAAGGAGCTGGCGGATAAAAAGCACGAGATCTTCGATGAAGATATCCAAGCCCTGGTGACAGATACCGGCTTGGTTGCAAAGAATGAGCGGGTAAAACTTATCTCCCTCAAGGTTTGTTCAGAGACGGGTGAGACACCAAAGGCCAAGATTGTATTGTCCATAGATGGTGAAGAGCACACAGCTACCGCTGCTGGTAGTGGCCCAGTGGATGCTACTTACCGGGCTATTGAAGCGGTGGTGAACAGCGGTGTTGAACTGCAGCTTTACTCCGTGAACAGCATCACCAGTGGCACCGACTCGCAGGGTGAAGTAACCGTGCGTTTAGAAAAAGGCGGGCGCATCGTAAATGGTCAGGGCGCTGATACGGATATTGTTATTGCCTCAGCCAAGGCCTATGTCAACGGGTGCAACAAAATCATGCAGGGTGATGGGAAAGGGCATGCTCGGTCTGGGGATGTATGATCCTAGATTAATTCATCAGCTCGCAGTTTTGCGCTCAGGCTTCCTTCAGACCACACCTCACGGTGTCCGCTCTTGCCTTCGGCTAGTAATTGATGTCAAATAACCAGAAATACGCGGAGTCACCCATCTGGGAGGGAATCCGATGGCTTCTATTTCCTGTATTCAACAGTGGCTCTCCTACAGGGGACTTACACCCCATAAGTTCATGCCCATGCTGGGCGTACACAATCGCTTGAACTCAGACATCGCAAAAAGACGCGGCGCTGGTTAAGCCAGCCGTTAT
>UOFX01000071.1_pt1 | contig 71438 bp, 71 predicted proteins | sample 1989101 | NCBI WGS metagenome assembly UOFX01 (sample SAMEA4712195, study PRJEB27164) | hydrothermal vent metagenome | biome: marine basaltic hydrothermal vent biome; feature: marine hydrothermal vent; material: mineral | place: Pacific Ocean | collected 2011-06-14/2011-07-23 | depth 1719 m
CGTCGCTTACCATCTCTCCCCGGCTCACCCCAAAATATCAGATCAGTATCAAGCGGACAGATTGGATGCTCAAGAGCTTCATGCAGAACAGAGGTAGCCTTCTGAGTCAGTGGTACCATTCTGGCAGAACCATTCTTCGTCTCAGTAAGCAAAACCACCCGCTTGGAGAGACTTACCTGTTGGCGGGTCAGTGATTTGATCTCACCGGCACGCATGCCGGTATGTAGCGCCGTACGAACAATCCAGCCCAGCATTGGGTTGGAGTGGTCGGTACATGCTTTGATGAGTATTTTCTCTTCTTGGGGAGTAATCCGTCTGTCACGCCCTTTTCCCGGTGGGGGTTTGCGGATGTTGGCCACAGGGTTATAGGTAAGACCTACACGCCACTCTTTAATGGCAATAGTGAAGAGATGTGAAAGCAGTGCAAGCTCTAGGCGTACCGTGCTGGGTGACTTGCCATCTTCCAGGCGTGTATCTCGGTATTCTGCAACAAGGTCTGGTGAAATAGCCGCCAGGCTAAAATCACTAAAAAAGTTTTTTACTGCCTTGGCTTTATGGCGCTCGGCGCTGGCAGTGGTGGGTTTCTTCGTTGGCGATACTTCACGCAGGTAGCGATCCAGCGCATCACCAAGCAATAAGCGATCAGATTTAGCTCGGTTGATATATACGCCCCGCACCATTTCATCTTCAGTACGCCGTGCCCAGTCCTGAGCATCACGCTTAGTGCGAAAAGTCTTGATGGTGGTAGGCCAGCCTCGCTTGCGAATAATCGCTTTCCAGGTGGCTGATGGGGTCTTTGAAATGGTTGCCATACGGCACCTCCGGCATCACAGGTGTTCCGAAAGTGTACCGTTTGGTCTTGTGGCTGTATAGCGAAATACGCTAAGCGATTGATTTATATGGTGGGCCCGGTAGGACTCGAACCTACGACCAAGGGATTATGAGTCCCCTGCTCTAACCAACTGAGCTACAGGCCCGCTTAGAGATGCAAGTTGAAAGCTGCAAGGGGGCGTCCTTCCCCGCGCTTGCGGATTATACTCAATTATGACCTTCGGTATCCAAAAAGCTGCGCATGCGTTCGGAACGTGAAGGATGGCGTAGTTTGCGTAGGGCCTTGGCTTCAATTTGGCGGATGCGTTCGCGGGTTACGTCAAACTGTTTGCCAACTTCTTCGAGGGTGTGGTCGGTGTTCATGTCGATCCCAAAGCGCATGCGCAGTACCTTTGCTTCACGTGAGGTCAGGTTGGTGAGCATGTTTTGGGTGGCTTCTCGCAAGCCTTCGACGGTGGCTGAATCTACTGGGGATACAACTCCTGCATCCTCAATGAAGTCTCCAAGGTGAGAGTCTTCATCATCACCGATTGGGGTTTCCATTGAGATGGGTTCTTTGGCTATCTTGAGCACCTTGCGAACCTTGTCCTCGGGCATTTCCATGCGTTCGGCCAGCTCTTCCGGGGTGGCTTCACGGCCCATCTTCTGCAACATCTGTCGGGAGATGCGGTTCAGTTTATTGATGGTCTCAATCATGTGTACAGGGATACGGATGGTGCGAGCCTGATCAGCAATAGAACGAGTTATGGCCTGCCGTATCCACCAGGTGGCATAGGTGGAAAATTTATAGCCACGGCGGTATTCGAATTTGTCCACAGCCTTCATCAGGCCGATGTTGCCTTCCTGGATTAGATCTAGAAACTGTAGGCCACGGTTGGTGTATTTCTTTGCGATTGAGATAACGAGCCGCAGGTTGGCCTCTACCATCTCTTTTTTAGCGCGCCGTGCCTTGGCTTCGCCGATGGACATCCGGCGATTAACGTCCTTGATCTCGCTGATATTCAGATGGCTTTCAACAGTCAGGGCAATCAGGCGCTTCTGGGCACGTAATATTTCTTCAACATGAGGTTTCAGGTTGTTAGAGTAAGGCCTGCCAGCATCAATCTGGGATTGGATCCATTCCAGGTTGGTTTCATTTTCAGGAAAGGATGTTATGAATTCCTTTCTTGGCATCTTGGCCTGGGTGATGCAAAAGCTCATGATTGCACGCTCTTGGGTGCGAGTCCGCTCAATGGTGTACTTGAGTGAGGCAACCAGGGTTTGGAACACCCGTGGAATAAGTCTAAACACCAGGAAGGCGGCGGTCACGTTTTCACTGGCCTTCCAGCTCTTCTCGTGATCTCTGCCGTGCTTGGCCAGACAGTTGATCCAGACCTTGGTGTATTTCTTCAGTTCGGCTGCTTTGACCCGTGCTTCTTCTGGATCTGGGCCGGTGTCAACCTCTTCTTCGGTTTCTTCTTTCTTTTCCCCGTTGGTGTTTGGGCGAGCGATTTCGTCGGTTTCATTAGGATCAACATAGCCACTGATGATGTCGGTCAGGCGCATCTCCTCACGCTCAAACTTTTCCAGCATGTCGAGTAGAGTGGCTATAACACAGGGGAAGGTTGAGATGGCTGCGGATACCTGGCGCAGGCCTTCTTCAATACGCTTGGCGATCTTTAGTTCACCTTCGCGGGTAAGCAGCTCGACGGTACCCATTTCACGCATGTACATACGGACAGGGTCAGTGGTGCGACCAAATTCGCTGTCAACACTGGCCAGAGCGGCAGCGGCAGCTTCAGCAGCATCTTCGTCGGTTGAAGCAGCGGCTTCAGCCAGGGTTTGGTCATCTGCGTCTGGTGCGGATTCATGCACCAGGATGCCCATATCGTTGATCATGCGGACGATGTCTTCAATTTGATCCGCTTCAACGATGCCAGGTGGAAGGTGATCATTAACCTCCGCATAAGTAAGGAATCCCTGTTCCTTGCCTTTGGCGATCAATTCTTTAAGCTTCGATTGTTGCTCTTGCTGATTCATTTCCAACCTGGGGCCATGATATGGTGGGCTAAAATTAGTTCCACGAAAACCGCTAATTCTAGCATGCACATTAGATCTATTCTAGATCAGTACTGCCTTTTGTGTCGTTGGCTGCCTGTTCTTTGAATAATTGATTGAGGTGCTGCTTGTCATCACTAGTAATAGTGGTTTGACGGGCTTTTTCAAGTAGTTGTTCCATCTCTTGTTTGCGAAACTGTGACCTAAGTCTAACTATGGTGTCTTGGAACTCTGCTGTGTGTCCCTCGGTGTGGAGTTCTAGGGTTGCCAGCTTGCTGAGGTAACGCCCCTCTTTTCTGTCTCGCCAGTGCTCGAATAGGGCACCTCTGCTAATGGTGGGATTTGCTTGAATGGTTGTGAGCAGCTCACTAAGCAAGTCAATCCCCGGTGCATCAAGACCTTGCCAATCGGTTGGCAGATCAAGGACTTGGGCTACTTCAGGATATTGAAGTAATAAGGCGACTGCTTGCTGAACCAGACTTTTAGGTTGGAGATCACGTTGTTTTGCCTTGAGTGAGCCTTGCTTGGCGGCAGGTGGATTTCGGGTTGCCAGACGAGCCGGAGCAAGCCCTACCAGTTCACTTAGCTGATTGAGCATCATTTCACGGAATATGCCCTCGGGTAGCTTGGCAATTAGTGGCTTTGCCAGCTCAGCCAGGCGGGCACGGCCATCCAAGCTCTCCATATCGGTCTGTTCTGCGAGTTTGTCAAACATGAAATTGGAGAGGGGAGTGGCGTTTTGAATCCGTTGCTCAAATGCAGCCGTACCTTCTTTGCGCACCAAAGTGTCTGGGTCTTCGCCGTCGGGGAGAAACAGAAAACGTGCGTTACGTCCTTCTCGCATCAGCGGTAGGGCTGTATTTAGTGCCTTCCAGCCTGCGTCTCGTCCGGCGCGGTCGCCATCAAAACTGAAAATTACCTCAGGAGTGGTTCTAAAGAGGCGCTCCAGGTGCTCAGGGGTGGTGGCGGTGCCAAGAGTGGCCACCGCATAGCGAATGCCAAATTGGGCTAAGGCAACCACATCCATGTAGCCTTCCACAACCAGCAGGCGTTCAATATTACGCAGTGCCTTGTGGGCTTCGTGTAGACCGTAGAGTTCACGCCCCTTGTGGAAGACGGGGGTCTCTGGTGAATTCAGGTATTTGGGCTTTGTATCATCCAGCACCCGACCACCAAAGGCGATGGTGCGTCCCCGGTAGTCCCTGATGGGAAACATGATGCGGTCGCGGAAACGGTCGTAGCAGCGGCCGTCAGAATCCAGAGTCATGCCCGTTTCTTTTAGCTGCCGCATTCCCTGTTGGTCTTGCCCTTGATGCTGAATCAGGTTGTCCCAGCCTGGGGGGGCAAAGCCGATGCTGAACGCCTGGGCGATTTCACCACTCAGTCCGCGCTGTTTCAGATAGTCTACGGCATGGTGTGCCTGCGGGTGGATGCGAAGTTGCTCAACGTAGAATTGAGCAGCCTGTTCCAGGGTTGCATAGAGGGGGCGGCAATCTGGCCCGGAGGAATGTCCTCCCTGCTCCCGAGGAATCTCAATCCCTGCTTGGTGGGCTAGATCCTCAATGGCATCTACGAAGCTCATGTTATCGTATTCCATCAGGAAGCCGATGGCCGAGCCGTTGGCACCGCAGCCGAAGCAGTGATAGAACTGCTTATTGCGACTAACGGTGAAGGATGGGGTTTTCTCGTCGTGAAAGGGGCAGCAGGCCTGGTAGTCTTTGCCACCTTTTTTTAACGGCAAACGCTTATTGATGAGTTCTACGATATCAACCCGGTTGAGAAGGTCATCGATGAATGCGCGCGGGATTCTGCCAGCCATGGATGTAGCTTAGCAGGAGTAGACGTAAATGTGCTTGTGTTAGCTGCTGAGACGCTGTTTGATCAGGGCGCTGACTGCACCCATATCTGCGCGACCCTGCATCTTGGGCTTGAGCTGGCCCATGACCTTCCCCATGTCGCGCATGGATTCGGCCCCACTGCTTGAGATTGCCTCGACTATCATGGCGTTGATTTCGTCTTCGCTCAGGGCTTCTGGCAGGTATGCCTGGAGGATGCCTATCTCAAAGGCCTCCTGTTCGGCCAGTTCGGTGCGGCCTGCCTTCTCAAATTGGCTGATGGAGTCGCGTCGCTGCTTCACCATCTTGTCTAGAATGGTCAGCAATTGAGCATCATCCACTTCTGTGCGGGTATCAACCTCTATCTGCTTGACGGCAGCCAGAATGAGGCGAATGGTGCCAAGCTTGCGCTTTTCACCGGCCTTCATGGCGGCTTTCATGTCGCCTTGTATGCGTTGTTTCAGCATGAGGTAAATCTGGGAGGGGTTGAGCTAGGCGATCAATACTGACGGTCGAAGCGGCGGGATTCGCGTGATACCTTTTTGGCATTGCGTTTCACGGCTGCAGCGGCTTTACGTTTGCGCTCAGAAGTAGGTTTTTCGTAGAATTCGCGACGGCGAGCTTCGGCCAGGACTCCGGCTTTTTCACAGGAACGTTTGAAGCGGCGCATGGCAACTTCAAATGGCTCGTTTTCTTTTACTCGTACATTTGGCATTTATTACCTCAAAATGGGCCTCATAACATAGGCAAATAGTTAAGAGCGGGGATTTTACTGCCTGTTTGCCCAGTTTGCAAAGGGCTTTGCTTGATTTTCTGGTTGATGGTGCTCTTAGTGGACTTTTAATGTGATAAATTGGATTAATTATGCGCGTTTTGGGAATTGAAACATCTTGTGATGAGACAGGCATTGCTATCTATGATGGTGATGCCGGGCTGTTGTCCCATGTCCTCTATAGCCAGATAGATATCCATGCCGACTATGGTGGGGTGGTGCCTGAGCTGGCCTCGCGGGATCATGTGCGTAAGACGCTGCCGTTGATAAGTGAGGCCTTGTCTAAGGCTGGGTTGCAGCGAGATCAACTTGATGGAGTGGCATATACAGCAGGCCCTGGATTGGTGGGCGCGTTACTGGTTGGGGCTGCAGTAGGGAGAAGCCTCGCCTGGGCCTTAGGCGTACCTGGTGTGCCAGTGCATCATATGGAAGGCCATTTGCTGGCCCCGATGTTGGAAGAGGATGGACCGGGGTTTCCTTTTGTGGCCTTGCTGGTTTCAGGCGGTCATACACAGTTGGTGGAGGTAGCCGGGGTTGGGCAATATAAATTGCTCGGAGAATCTCTGGATGATGCGGCCGGTGAAGCCTTTGACAAGACGGCAAAGATGCTGGGCTTGCCTTACCCTGGAGGCCCTGAGCTGGCTAACATAGCGGTAAGGGGTGATTCGGGACGATACCGATTTCCACGTCCTATGACGGATAGGCCGGGGCTGGACTTTAGTTTCAGCGGTCTCAAGACCTTTGCGCTGAATACCTTACATAGAGAACTGCCCACAGGACATGGGTTGGATGAGCTGGTTGTTGGTCAGACCAAGGCCGATATTGCCAGAGCTTTTGAAGATGCGGTAGTGGACACCCTGGTTATCAAGTGCCGGCGTGCAGTTAAGGCAACAGGGTGCAAAACATTGGTGCTTGCAGGCGGAGTAAGTGCTAACAAACGGCTACGAGAGAGCATTCAGGAGGTATTGAAACAAGAGGGCGGACAGGCATTTTACCCTCGCCATGAGTTCTGCACCGATAACGGTGCCATGATTGCCTACGCTGGCTGGCGGCGCTTGGTGGCGGGGCAGAGTGATCCACTGCGATTTAATGCTGATCCACGCTGGAAGTTGGAGGATTTGCCTGCGGTTAAGGCGTAGAGGCTTGTTGCTTGTAACTGCTATTGATCTATTTTTTCTTCGCTGCCTGCCAGCATGTTTTGAATATTGCTGCGGTGCCGCCAGAACAGCAACACCGTCATCATGACGGACATTATTGTCAATTCAGGTGAGGTGGTGGTCAGCCAGACGATAACAGGTGCCAGCGCCATAGAAACCAAGGCAGACAGGGAAGAGATTTTCAGTGCGTAGGCCATGCATAGCCAGATACCCGCGACTAATCCGCCGATCATCCAGCTTAGGCCAAACTGTACCCCCAGGGCAGTTGCCACGCCTTTGCCGCCCCTAAACCCAAAAAACAGTGGGTAAAGGTGCCCTAGAAAGGCAGCCATGGCTACAGCGGCCAGGGTGGTTGGGCTGACGCCCATGAGATTGGCGATAAGTACCGGAAAAAAACCTTTGAGGCTATCTCCAGCAAGGGTGATAGCGGCTGGTTTTTTACCGCCTATCCTCATTACGTTGGTTGCGCCGGGATTGTTAGAGCCTTCGGAGCGGGGGTCTGGAAGCCCCATCAGACGACAGACGATGATGGCGCTGGAGAGAGAGCCAAGCAGGTAGGCAGCAATAATCAGGATTCCGTCAGTCATACCAATTCCAAAGTAATATCTCTAAAAGATTCTATTCTTTGCCGTGCTGATTTACCATCTTGCCTATTATTCACAATGAGCGGGATTATTGAGTATGGATATTGTTTTTTTGCGTGGGCTGCGTGTTGAGACCGTGATTGGTATCTACGATTGGGAGCGGAAGATCAAGCAGACCGTCAAGCTGGATCTGGAGATGGCTGCTGATGTGGCTAAGGCGGCAGCCAGTGACCAGATTGATGATGCGCTGGATTACAAGGCAGTTGCCAAGCGGTTGCTCTCTTTTGTGGAAGAGAGTGAATTTCAGCTAGTGGAGACCCTGGCGGAGCGTTGTGCTCAGCTCATACAAGATGAGTTTGGCGTCACCTGGGTGCGCCTGACCCTGAATAAAGTGGGTGCAGTGCGAGGGGCTAAGGATGTCGGCGTCATAATTGAGCGCGGTAAGCGTTAACATGCATCGAGTTTGGCTCAGTATTGGCAGTAATATAGATCGCAACCACAATATTTGTAGTGCACTGTCTGCGCTAAAGAACCAGTTTGACGAGCTTGTCATGTCTCAAGTCTATGAGAGCAAGGCGGTTGGGTTTGATGGTGATCCGTTCTATAACCTGGTAGTTGGTCTGTGGACGAATTGGCCAATCAAGGACTTAAATCATTATGTATGTGAAATTGAGGTTAAACATGGACGGGTGAGGGGTGGAAATAAATTCTCATCACGGGCGCTGGATATTGACCTGTTAACCTACGGTGATGAAGTTGTGATTGGTGAGGGTGTTCAAGTCCCCAGGAAGGAGATACTCGAATATGCCTTTGTGCTCTTGCCATTATCAGAGGTAGCGGGGATGGAGCGGCATCCGATGGATGGTCGAACCTATCGAGAACTATGGGAGGCATTTGAAAGCTCGGATCAACCGTTGTGGCCGGTAGAGCTTAATGTTTAAACATTTCCTGTAAACAGGAGCAAAGATCTGTCTGTACTTTGTCACCAACTGTCCCTAGTTTTTTTACCAGCCTGGATTTGTCTACTGCTCTAATCTGATCAAGCAAGATGAGTCCATTTTTACCTTTAAATCTGCATGTAATTCGACCAGGAAACTTAAAGCCCTTGGTTGTCATCGGAGCCATAAGTGCAGTAGAAAGAGCTGACATTTCATCGGGAGATATTACGACACAAGGGCGAGTTTTATTGATTTCTCTTCCCTTTGTAGGATCGAGATTAACCAGCCATACATCGAACCGTCTTATCATCACCACTCCAGATTGCCATCTGAAGTCAGGGGTGCATTAAGCCACTCATCATCCAGTGCTTCTTGACCTTGAGCGGTAATTGCTTGTTCTATTGCCTCTTTCCAGCCATCTCTGGCGCTTTTCTCAGGTGAAATAAGAAGCCCGTCACCAACCAACTGTAATTTAAGCTCTTTTCCTTCCAGATGAGCCTGTTCAACCAACGGCTTAGGAATCCTAATGCCTTGAGAGTTTCCAATTTTCACCAAATAAGCCATCTCTTTGCTCCTGGGTTGGCAGATTCACGTAACTATAATGTAATTACGGCTGATATTCCAGCAGCTGGAATGCGATGCTTATGGCAAGGAGATTGGAAAAACTACAGACCAATGGCAGACCAATTACTCAGCAGGGCACTACAAACTATTCGGCCGCTGCTCAAACTGGATGAGCAGCGGCCAGGGAAAAGGAGAAGATCAATCTGCGGGAGTTGCGTCTCCTTGTCGCTTCGTGTTTATGCTTGCCACCCTTGAAACTTGCTCTTCCAACTCTCAAGGTGTGGTTTTAAGTTACACGCTTTTGACTCCATAAACGAGGCACTGACAATTGCGATCACCCCAAGTATTACCAGACTGGCCCAACCGCCAATAGCAAAGTGCTGCAGTAACTCGTAGAGTTGCTGAAAAAAGCCACAAGTAAGTAGGAGAAGCCCTGCGCCAAATAGGCTACGCTGCTCTCTTCTGTAACCATAGTTTAGCAAGATGAAAGCAACTGTTATGGTGGCAAGTGCTGCCGTCAGATTACCAAAAATAAACAGGCTGAAAAGTGTCGGCAGGGTCGCGATAAGCGTGGCCATATGACGATAAAATAGTGTACTGTTTTTGCTCCTGCACGAGATGTCATACACCAACATGGCTGCTGCAAAGACCGCCAATGGTATTAGCAGTTCATCGGCAACCATGCCCGTTCTATCCAGACCATCTATCAGCAGAGGTATTGTTGCCAGTGCTGGAAGAAGAGAGAGGCTATCCATTACACAACGCAGCCTTGAATCATTCTCCATATAGAGGGAGATCTGCCTGAGCAGAAAGAAACAGGTGAGTGTCAGTACTGTTAGCAAAAACAGATCAAGGGAGTAGAGCCACAAGCTGCGCCCCATCAGTACCGCCAGCGGCAACATCTGTAATCCCAGTGCGATAATGCCCTCCTGAGTTTTAGCTGCTACGTGTTGTTGGGCCGCTTTTTGGCTGAAGTATATGCAGCAGAGGGTCAGTCCAGAGACCAGCAACCCAATCCATTGTGGATCCCGCAGGGGTAACAGCAGCGCGGCATTACTGAACAGAAACAGCAGTGCCATTTTTTTTGAAAAGCTGCGTACAAGTGCGGTAAAACCGATCAAGGTGACAGGGATGAGAACCAGCAGCGCGCCAGCAGTGGTGAGCAAGGCGCTGTTCAGGCTCTGTGCGCTCCATGCGATATAGCTCGGATATGCGCTGAACTCCATAGCCCCGCTTTGAGAGAAAATCAGCGCGCCAAGGATAGCAAAGTTGGCTGGCACGGAAACCAGCGCCAGGGTTAGCAAGAGTCGTGCGCCCTTGCTCTCTTTCAGCCAATGACCACTGGCCAGACCAATCGTGGCTAATAGGCCGGTATGTGCAAGCATTAACAGGTAACGAAAAACATCATTGCCAGAATACCAGCCCTTGGTAAGAAAACTATACATAGCGACCACCAGGGCGCCGGCTCCCATTATGCGGAGCAATGTTGGTAGTTTTTGCATCAGTGTGCCCTTTTTTTCGGTGCAGGCGAGTTCTATCTCTTCAATATCCAGGGTCAGTTCCGGGGCTTTCATTGTTGTTTCTCCTCTGCCTGTGCCAGCAGTTCAGCAAGATCAACTCGTAGCGTTTGGGACTCTTCCTGATCGATAAATTCAAGCTCAATGGCATCAACAGGCGCCAGATTATCAACTGCCATTTCAGAATGGCTTATATTGACCTCCCATCTATCGAAGGTCTCTTCGAGTAGATGATTAGCATCACTCTCATCATTGCTGGTTGCGTTGGTCGCGGAAGCAGCGGAGTGACGTGCACGCATCAAGGTGAGCTTCTGCTTCATCTCCATCAGACGTGCCTCACTGGCCTCAACGTCACGTGCCAGGGTATTGGCACTCTCTTGATATTGTTGCAGTGCCTGATTATATTTTTCAGCCTGCTGCTGGCAGTTGCGGCTACGACGCAAACATTCCAGTGCCTTCTCTTCATCCTCTTTGGCTGAATCAATAGCACGCTGACGCCAGCGGAGTGCATCACTCTCTCGCTGCTGCTTACGCTTCTCTATCTGAGCCTCTTCTGCACGAACCCGGTTCAAGCGTATATTGGCTTCAGCTACTCGTTTGCGCATTTCATGCAAGCTGGCCTGGATAACTGCATCGTGGTTTTCAACCTCCCCCACAACATGGTCAATGTGTGAAACCAGGGTGGCAGAGAGACGTTTGAATATTGACATGGCGTTTACCTCGATATCTGTTGGTGTGTGAGGTAAGTATTGATTGATGTAGTGTATTAATAAACCTGTTTTGATAATGTTGCACATACGTGCTCTGCTGGCATAGATAAGCTATACTTTTTGCATCAAACAACTACAGGAGCTAAAAATGGCTCAGAGTGAAGCCCTGATCGACACGTTGAAGCAATGCCTTAAAGCGCACCATTTAACTTATGCTGAAGTAGCACTCCGTCTGACGATGAGTGAGGCAAATATCAAGCGCATGTTTGCCAGCAAACGGTTCACTCTCACCAGGCTGGAGGCGGTGTGCCAATTGATGGAGATGGAGTTGACGGATCTGGTAGAACTCTACGAAGAGTCACGTCTACGTATCACTCAACTGAGCATTGAGCAAGAACAGGAACTAGTTGGAGATACCAAACTGTTACTGGTGGCTGTCTGTGCACGCAACCGACTCAGCTTCAGAGAGATCCTGGAGAATTATCAGATTGAGGCAACCGAATGTATCCACGCCCTGGCAAAGCTCGACAGGTTAAAAATACTGGATCTGCTGCCAGGGAATCGTATCAAGTTACGCATTGATGAAGATTTTCACTGGATTCCCAACGGCCCAATTGAGCATTTCTTTGAGCAGCAGGTTCAGGGCCATTTTCTACGCTCTTGTTTTAATGCTGAACAGGAGCAGCGGCTATTTTTATTTGGCCTGCTTAGTGAGACTTCAGTTGCAGTAATGAGCCATAAACTTCAGTTGTTGGTAAAAGAGTTTGGTGACCTCTATCGTCGTGACGCCATGCTGCCGCTTTCCAAGCGGCAGAATTTTGGACTTTTTCTTGCGTTCAGACCATGGGAGTTGCAGATATTTGAGCCATTGCAGCGCCTGCAAAAGTGATTATTGCCGCAATGTGCGCCCTGCATCCACATTTATAATTTGGCCAGTGATGTAGTCTGCATCCCTTGCTAAGAATAGAACTGCTTGGGCAATATCTTCCGGGCTACCAGCCCTTTTTAGGGCAGTCAGGTTCAAGATTTCTTGCTTTTCCTGCTCTGAAATCCCATTTGCTGGCCACAAAATAGCTCCCGGTGCGATGCCGTTGACTCGTATTTCAGGGCCTAGTTCCAAAGCTAAAGCTTTAACCATCATGGCATTGCCTGCCTTGGCTATAGAGTAGACAGGGTGGTTTTTGAGGGGGCGTTCAGCATGGATATCTACCAGGTTGATGATTGATCCACCGCTCTCACGCAGCATTGGGGCTACAGCCTGGGCCAGGAAAAAAGGGGCTTTAAGGTTGGTTCCGATGAGGTCATTCCATTCATCCTGGTTAACCTGGCCTATTTTGGTGGGGCAGAAACTGGAAGCATTGTTTACCAGTAGATCCAGGCGTCCAAATCTGGTGTTGATACTTTTGGTTAGTCCGGGAAATACATCTGTGTCATGTAGGTCGGCTTGGATCAGCATGATGGAATCCGGGCGTGCCTCCTCCAATTCCTGTTTTAGCGCCTGTGCTGCTTGCTCTGATTGCCGATAATGTATGGCTATATCCATGCCTGCGGCATGCAGGGTGCGGGTGATCTGGGCACCAATGCGTTGAGCTGCGCCGGTAATAAAGGCGGTTTTTCCTGTGAGAGCGCATTGGTTCTGGGTCATGAGGATCCTCCGATCTTGATATACTACCTCAAGTAAGGATTAACCAAACGAGATATCCATGCCCAGTAGTCAAACCCAAAACTGCTCCCTTCTTGCTGAACTGCCAGAGCCGACTCCAGATGCCTGTAAGCATAGCGCCCGTTTAGTAGATCTGATTCGTAATGAGATAGAAAAGAGCAGCGGCCGTATGCCCTTTGATCGCTATATGGAATTAGCCCTTTATGCTCCCGGTCTGGGGTATTACACCGCTGGTGCGCGCAAGTTTGGTGAAGCTGGTGATTTTGTCACTGCTCCTGAAATATCACCGTTGTTTGCCCACTGTGTAGCTCGCCAATGCAACCAGGTATTTGATGAGCTTGGTGGTGGTGATCTGCTGGAAGTGGGGGCTGGAACTGGTGCGCTGGCGACTGATCTGCTGTTGGGGCTGGAGACCTTGGGGACGCTGCCTAGACGTTACCTTATCCTGGAGGTGAGTCCAGATCTGCGTGAGCGGCAGCATGAGGCCATTCAAGCCCGAGCGCCGCATCTATTGGCACGGGTAGAGTGGCTGGATCTGCTGCCGGAACCTGGGTTTCGCGGCATGGTAGTAGCCAATGAACTATTGGATGCCATGCCAGTAAGCCGGTTCAGGGTTGAAGAGACAGGCATGCGAGAGGGCTTTGTATGCTGGGGAAATAATCGGTTTCAAACCTCTTGGGGTGAGCCATCTACCCAAGGACTGACAAATGCTATTGCATCCTTGCAGGAGAGCTTGGCGGTTGGCTACGAATCTGAAATCAACCTGCGGGCTGATTATTGGTTGCAGGCATTATCCCGGTGTATGGATGCGGGTGCGGTATTGCTGATTGATTACGGTTATCCCCGCTCGGAGTATTACCACCCTCAGCGCAGCATGGGTACCTTGCTGTGCCACTATCGCCACCGGGCGCATGACGACCCCTTTATACTACCTGGTTTGCAGGACATCACGGCCCATGTGGATTTTACAGCGGTTGCTAAGGCCGGGTTGGATGCGGGTTTCAAGCTGGCTGGTTATACCACTCAAGCTCACTTCCTCTTGGGCTGTGGGCTGGATTCTTTGTTGATGGCATCTGATCCCAACGATATTAAAGCGCATATGACGTTGATGCAGGGCGTTAAGCGTCTCACCATGCCTACGGAGATGGGGGAGCGATTCAAGGCTGTCGCCTTGACCCGTGAGGTTGAGGCTTCTCTGATTGGTTTTAGTCTGAGAGATCTTAGTGGCCACTTATAACCACAGGGTGCTATTGATCTAGTGATGAAGCCCGACCTACAACTTACCAAGAAGTTACGATTTGATGTTAAATCTCCTTGAGCTAACTAGGATTTGCGCTGAACACCATGACAACACGCATTCGATTTCAGATAAATCTCTTACAAGAAGAGTATCTTCGCTACTATCAAGGGGCGGCCTCAGCCGTTATTGTGCATGCAGAAGATGGGCGGCGGGTTCAGATCCCTGCAAACAGTCTACGCCCCTTTGTAGGGCAGCAGGGTATCCAGGGCCGATTTGAGATAATGCTTGACCAGAATAATAAATTGATTGATATCACAAAGTTGGATTGATTAATGAAAGGCACCTTCTACTGGCATGATTATGAGACCTGGGGTACCGACCCCAGACGGGATCGGCCTGCACAGTTTGCTGGAATTCGTACCGATGAAGATCTGAATGTGGTAGGTAAGCCGCTGATGATCTACTGTAAACCGGCCAATGATATTCTGCCTCAGCCCGATGCTTGTATGGTTACCGGCATCTTACCTCAGAAGGCACTGGCTGAAGGAGTCTGTGAAGCGGATTTCATGGCCAGCATTTATGCTCAACTGGTGCGCCCTGGCACTTGCGGTGTGGGGTATAACAGTATTCGTTTTGATGATGAATTTACCCGTTACGGTCTCTACCGAAATTTCTTTGATCCCTATGCCAGGGAGTGGCAGAACGGCAACTCCCGCTGGGATATTATCGATATGGTGCGCCTTACCTATGCCTTGCGTCCTGAGGGTATCGAATGGCCCAAGTACGAAGATGGCACTCCTTGCTTCAAGCTTGAGAAATTGACGGTTGCCAATAGTATTGTCCATGCGGCGGCTCACGATGCCTTATCTGATGTGCATGCCACCATTGCCTTGGCAAAGTTGATAAAAGATCGCCAGCCGAGGCTATTTGACTATATCTTTAATCTGCGCAATAAACGTTTGCTGGATCAGCAGTTTGACCTACGAGCAAAAACACCCGTACTGCATGTCTCCTCTATGTTTCCGGCGGAGTTTGGCCGTATTGCCATGGTCGCACCTGTAGCTCGTCATCCAACCAATAAAAACGGCGTCATTGTATTTGACCTGCGGCATGATCCCCGACCTTTTCTTGAGCTGAGTGTGGAGTCCTTGCATGAGCGTCTGTTTACCCCTGCCGCCGAATTGCCGGAAGGTGTGGAGCGTGTGCCGCTCAAAATGGTGCATCTAAACAAAAGCCCGGTGGTGGTGCCAATGAATACGTTGACACCTGAAGCAGCAGAGCGATGGCAGATTGATGTTGCCGCTGGTGAGCGTCATGTGCAAGCTCTGTGTGATGCGGTTGGTTTTGATGAAAAGGTCAGGCAGGCTCACGGTATGCACAAGTTTGAATCGGCCAGTGATCCTGACCATGATCTCTATGGTGGTTTTTTTGGGGATAGTGATCGGAGGTTAATTGATGTTGTGCGAAAAACCAGGCCCCAAAACATGGGGGGATTAGAGTTAGCATTCGATGACAGGCGGTTACCGGAAATGCTCTTCCGCTACCGAGCGCGTAACTGGCCTAACACTCTGTCCGCTGAGGAAAATATCCGCTGGGATGAGTTTCGTCGGGCGCGCATTACCGAGTCTGACGGCGGGGGCAGCATTACCTTGGCTGATTACCGCGAGCGTATTGCAGCACTGAAGAGCGACTCAGCCCTGTCAGAGGAACAATTATCGTTGCTTGATGACTTGTCCAACTGGGGGGAGTCAATAGACCCTACGGGGACGCAGTAGCTAGTCCGTGACCCACTTCTCTAGCGCTGTGATAATGCTCTTTGCCTGATCTTTACTGGAGATGTTGAATTTAGATTTCTGCATGTATTCGCCGTTGCGTTTCTGGTAGCGGCGGATGGTGTATTTTTCTGCGCCGTACTCTTCCTTGCTGCGGTTCCATTCCTGGTAACGGAATATGACTGTTGACCATGCCCCTTTGGACAGGATCTGCTTGTCCAGTTCTTTGACAATATCGGTGCCGTCTTCGGAGTAGTTAACAGTCAGTTCATCGACAGTAGAGGCCATAGTTGTTTCCTGTGTGTGATAAATGTTGGCTAAGGATGGCGCATAGTACAAGGTACAAGGGGCAAGGAACAAGCAAAGGTCTATGCCCTATATCTACTCAACGACAGCACCATTTCGCTTGAGGAGGGTTGCAATATCTTTCTTATGGAGTCCGATGGCATGCCATAAGGGGGTGTGATTTGTGCCGTCTCTGCTGTTTACATCAGCACCATTGGCAATAAGCAGTTTGGCGATTACTCGATAGCCCTGTTTTACCGCTATATGCAGGAGACTGTCCCCATTCTCAGCCGCGTGGTTAATATTAGCCCCCTGCTGAACCAACAGTTCGATTACGTCTCTGTCTGCGACCTGGTTAGTCACGACCGCCTCCAACAGCATATCGGCATCAACTTCAGCGCCTTTTTTTATCAGCAATTGGGCTACCTGGGTACGTCCTGACATCATTGCTGCATACATAGGAGTCTGGTTTTCGCTGTCTTTGGCGTTGATTTTAGCGCCATTTTTCAGCAGTAACTCAACAACAACCAAGCGTCCTGCCCTGGCTGCTATATGCATGGGCATGCTGCCATCCGGGGTTGGCTGATCGAGATCCGCATCCCAGTAAATATGGCGCTCTATTTGGGCAATATCACCGCGCTTAAGAGCAGGGTAGAGGCCGATGCTGGGACGGTCAGGCTCGCTGCAGGCAGTGATGAGAAGTAGCAACAATATAATGCCAAGCGTGGTAAAGAGCTGGAGGGATCGCATATTTGTGTGCTTAAAGTTATTTGCCATACGTCATGGGGGATGTATCAACATAGGGAGGTTTGTCCCAGATTGCAACTATGGATCTTGGGTGGTGCAACGATAGCATGATAAAGTGACCAGCTATGTTATTGAAAATTCTACTTACATTAGCGGTGATATTTGGGGCCTTGCTGGTTTTACGCAGGCGGACGTGCCAAGTACAGCAATCTCAAATGCCACACAAGCCTCAACCTGCCGCCCCAAAGTCTTTGATGGCTCACTTTGTGGCGTATGGCATGGTTATTGTGATGTTGGCTGGGGCCTGTTTTTTTATCTACCTTGAGTGGGTTGATAGTTATCAGGTTGTTAACGTGCAGGTAATTGATACCAGAACCGGCCATGTAACAAGCTACCAGGCACGCAGGAGTGATGTTGGGGAACGTGGTTTCCAAACCGTGGATGGGCGCACCGTAAGTCTGGCAGAGGTTGAACGAATGGAGCTTGGTGGTAACTAATACCAATGTCATTTATTCAATTGAGCTTTTCAAATGCTAGGCAATACCCTCTGAGGCACAAGTGTTCACGTTTCTTAGTGTGGGCGCTTTCCCCCTTGTTGTTTGTTTCATCTGCTCTTGCAGCGACAGAACGTCTTGAGTACAGGATTTCTTATCAGGGCAGCCTCACGGCCATGGCTAAACTTGATATCTGTGATGCTGTACTAGAAACCTCTCGGGATGAAAGCACAATCAGTGGAAAGCCGGTGTTCCAGGCTTCTGTCAATATTTCCAGCAAGCGCTACAAGAAGATGGAGGCAGTCTATCCTTTCAGGTACCTTTTACGGAGTTTTTTCAGTCCAGATATGCAGCGCTCGATTTTGTTCGAAAGAAGCAAAAAGACCCGCAAATTACGCCATGAGATAGTTTGGTTTAATTGGGATAAGGGAGTCACAGAGCGGTTTAAAAAGCGCAAGCAAAAAGAGATTGTAAAATCCCAAGCAAGGCTAACAACCAGGAAACAAGATGGTGTGCCCGGGTTTTTTGGTGATCTCAATTACAATTCAAATGAGTTTCGCCGTTCGAGTAAACCAGGTTTAAAACTGGCTGATGGCATGCTGGACAGGCTCTCTCTATTGCAGTCTGTGCGCAGTCAGCAACTGAGTCCGGGCCAGGATATCAGGCTGTCGATATCTGACGGCAAAAAGATACTGAACTACCTGGTGCAGGTACAGAAGCGGGAGACAATAGAGCATCAGGGTCAACTCTTAGACACTTATAAACTTAGGTTTGATGCCTTTGCAGGTGGGCGTTGGAGTGGCACCCCCAGCCATCCTGGTGTGTTTGCCTGGTTAACGGCAGATGATAAGAAAACTCCAGTGCGCTTTACTGTCAATTATGCTGGAGGGGAGTTTTTGATCCAGGTAAAAAACTTATGAAATCAGACCCACAAGAACGAAACCCGGGCTACTTGCTATCTGTTCTGCCATGATCAAATAATTTACTTATTCTATTCTGAATGCTATTGGCAGCTTCTTTTGGTGAATTAAACCCAGAATATTCCTTGATTGGACGACCAACAACAATGTAATCAGCGCCATTTAAAAAGGCTTCTTCAACGTCAACCGTTCTCTTTTGATCGTCGGTATTTGCTATGGGTCTTATGCCAGGCGTAACTATAATAAACCTCTCCCCTAATGTTTCACGTAATTCAGGAGCTTCGATTCCAGAAGATATAACGCCATCACAACCAATTTCCAAAGCTCTTTTTGCTCTCGACAAAACTATGTCCTTGATGTCAACTTTAAACCCCAAATCATTAGCATCTGCTTGATCCAGGCTGGTTAACATAGTTACCGCCAAAATCTTCATATCCCCTTTTTCCGCTACGGCAGCCTTCATTATGGAATCATTACCATGTATGGTCGCAAAAAAAGCACCATATTTTCTAAGCTGCCTGACAGCAGACGCAACGGTCTGCGGAACATCAAAAAATTTCAGGTCAACAAATACTTTTTTATTTTTTGCTTTCAGCCAGCCAACGAATTCAAGATAGTCACCGGACATGAATAATTCTAGACCTATCTTGTAAAAACAGATGGAGTCGCCGAGTTCATTAACTAATTTTTTTGCATGTTCAGTACTTGGAACATCCAGAGCAAAAATTAGCCTGTCTGTTACTGGAATGTCCTTCTCTGAAAGCAAGTCTATGGTTGCATTTGTCATTGTTGGCTCTTAATAATAGCTCCGCCAATTGAAATTTATCTAATTTCTGGCCCCAGAATATAATCCAGCACCTCAAATCCATGAGCTTCCAGCTCCTCGGCAATGTCATCCCAGGTACAGTCTGGATTACTCTCTTCCACCCCGGCGATCAGCCCAGTGGTATGGCGAAAGGCCTCATGTCCATCATAGTGCTCTGGAGTTTTGACCAAACGGGTTAGTTCAAGGGTTCTGCCAGGTAGCAATATCAGTTTTGCAGACATGATGATTCCTGTAGTAGTTGTTTTAGTGTCTGATCATGCAGGCTCTCCTGCATCGACTGTTCAAATTCAGCAAATACATTATCTACTTGGCTGTCTTGCGGCAGCCGGTCGGGATTCAGATAACTGTTTTCGCTGATTTGGCGGGCTACCGATATGATCTGGCTCAATTTTAGGTTTTCTGGTGGCTGCGCAGGAAGAAAACTGGTGCTGTTTTCGCCCGTGAGGGCAAGCAAATCAGCAGTGACTAAACCCTCTAAAAGAGAGGTAATGGCATCTACCGGCATCTGGGTATGCTGGGATAGGGTCTCTATTGTCCAAGGCGGCTGCTTTGAATAAAAATGCTTTGCGATCAGCGCCATAATCAACAGTGCAAGTTTCTCTTTCAAACGGTTACTCAGGTGTGGTTCACTGCGCTGCAGGGTGCGCCGCTCTGGGTGCTGGTGATAAAAAGCAATGCTGGCACCAACCAGCAGAATGAGCCAACTTAACTGCATCCAGATCATAAACATAATCAGGGATGCGAGGGCGGAATAGATAGCAGTGTACTGGCCTGAGGAGGCTACAAAAGTGGTAAAGGCCCAACCGACGCTCTCCCACAGAACACCAGCCACCAAGGCACCTATGAAAGCGGATTTAATTTTGACCTTGGTGTTGGGGACAAAAATGTAGATGATGGTAAAGGCACAAATTACCAATAGATAGGGGATCAAGCGGGCACTGATGCGAATGAGATCACCAAATACCGAGATAGCCATCATCTCCTGTACCACACTGTGGTTGGCAATGGTGGCAGTAATACCAAGGGCGGTGAAGACCAATACGGGGCCAATCAGGATGATGCTGAGGTAGTTACTGAAGCGGTTTCCCAGGGTGCGGTGCTGTGTGACACGCCAAGTGAGATTAAAGGTGCGCTCAATCTTCTGCACCAGGGTGACAGCAGTCACGATAAGAAAAATTAGGCCAAGGGTGCCAAGGACACCAGCCTTGGTGTTTTCTACAAAGGCGATAATCTGGGTGGTGATCTCATGGCTCTTCTCTCCCAGCGGCAGCAACAGATTTTGCAGGGCTGGTTCAATCTGGTTGTGCACGCCAAAACCTTTGAGTACGGAAAAACTGAGGGCTAGCAGTGGCACTAAAGATAGCAGAGTGGTGTAGACCAGACCCATGGAACGCAGTGTGAGCTGCCCTTCCAATAGATCGCGGATGACAAGATGAAAGATACGGGCGGCACCAACCAATCTGACTTTCCAAGGAGGCATAGAGCTGAGCACTGTTTCCCAGACAATGCGTTTAAGTGCCGTGGTTTGTTTGATTGCCTTGTTTAGCAAAGGACGGTAACCAGTTTATTCATCTATAATTTCTTCTTATGTAATGGCATGCAACTATACCATTGGTGTTGGCCATGGGCTTTGAATTAGGGAATGCGGTAAACGCTGTAGATGGTTTTGGAATTCTTTCTATGGCTTCAATCTATCCTATCAGATCGGTGCCTTAGGCATAATGTCCTTTTTATCTTTAGTGCCCATGTTTTTCCCATGATTGAAGGAGCTTAAGCTTTTTCTCAACTCTTCGTAATTTCGTGATATTGCTTTTTGATGGCTCTATTCTGCTCGCGTTATTGTATTGTATTAGTGCCCTTTTTAATTGCATATCATTTTCGTAGGCCATTCCCAGGTTTGCATGGGTTAGTGCCAATAATGGTGATTTACTCATGGTATCTTCCCAAAAAACTATCTCATTTCTCCATATATCTGAGCGGTAATATGTCAGGGCACTAAAGCTGGCAGTCAATATAAATACAATGATTGAACTAAAAATCAACTCTGAAAATGCAATATGCGGAGGAATGTGTTTCTTTATTGCCGCCGCCAGCCGCACAATAAGCAGTGCTGCCATAGCGAATAAACCGACGGCGGGAGTATACATATAGCGATCAGCGTAAAAATTGCTGATGGGTATAATATTTGACGTTGGCAGTAAGCAGATCCAGAACCAGAGATACCAGAAGCGAATATGCCGATCAGACCATTTGATAGCAATATATGAGATGCAAATCCAACCTGCAATAGCAATGATTACTGAAGTTTCAAAAAAGCCATTATATATGGTGGTGTCATAATAGCCGTTTAAATCAAGCGGCCAGATCAATAGCTTTATATAGCTCCAGTAAATAACAAAGGCTGTGGGGTAAACTGAATTTATTAGCGCATCAACACTGGTTGCAGCACTGTCAAGCGCCCCACCATATGTATGAATATATATAGCAATAGCCGATCCTACAGCAGCCATGATCCAGAAGGGGATGGATAGATGTTTGCGCTGATCATCATGATGCAGATAATTTTCGATCAATAGCACTAGAAGTGGCAATACAACTGCGGTTGGCTTTGAGAAAATGGCACAAATTCCAAACGCAATTGAGGTTATGTAAAGGTTCAGGCGATTGCCTTGACGATAGTATATGTAGGTTATTAGCGAGAGAAAGAGAAAAAATGTCGCTAATAATGTCTTGCGCTCTGCAACCCAAGCGACATTTTCAACATTAATAGGGTGGGATATAAATAACAGAGTTACGATAACCGCAATACTTCTTGATACAGTAATAAGGCGTACTAAAAGATATAATAAAAAACCATTGATGCCATGTAACAGCACATTGGTCAGGTGGTAACCTTTTGGCCTCAGCTCCCAAAGAGAGTAATCAACAGCATAACTAAAAATATGCAATGGTGCATAATTGCTGACAAAGGTGTTGGTAAAAACACCTTTTATATTCTCCAGTGAAAACCCCCGTATGTACGGATTATTAAGAATATAACTGCCATCATCCCAGGTTCTAAGGAAATCGAAAGATAACGTCTTCCAATATAGCAGGCATGCGAGTAATGCTAAGCATGCGCCTATTGCGATATCATCAAAACGGCGCATATCCAAGAGTTATTTTTTCAGCTTTATTAGCAGGCTATTGATATAGTTTTGTGCCAGCAATGCTCGGATTTGATTAATTTTCTGACTGCTATGGTAAGGGCCGCTACGCACCCTGTGAAAGGTATCACGATTATTGATACTTACTTTTTGGATTTCAGCCTGGATGCCAAGCAGGGCCAGTTCTGCTTTCATTCGATCTGCATCGGTGTGTTTACGGAAGGAACCCATTTGCAGCATATAGGATGTGCCTGTGGTAGTTGGCAATGGAGGGGTTGCCGCAGGTGCTGATAATTTCTGGGTCTTTGTTTCCGGCGCTGGTACTACAACCTCCATCTCCGGGAGTACGGTGTAGAATTCAAAATTTGGTTTTGGTGGCCGAGCTTTCTGCTCTTGTTTTGGCTTGGATGCGGCTACTGGTGGTATCTGCTGGTGGCCAGCTGATGAGGCAAACTTTAACCAGGCTAAGCTGGCAGCAAATAGCCCTACCACCAGGCCCGCAAAAAACCATATCCAGCCTGGGGTTTGTTGCTTTTTTGGTGCTGGATTGGCGCGGCTTTTGTAATCACGGGCCATTTACATTCTCTCCGGTGCAGAGACTCCGAGTAGATTCAGTCCATTACACAGAATCTGTTTAACCCCAAGGATCAGCTTGATACGAGCATCCCGCAAGACTGCATCATCTACCAGAAACTGGTGGGCGTTATAGTAGGTGTGGAAGTCCTGAGCCAACTCACGCAGATAGTGGACTAGCTGGTGTGGCTCTTCATTTAGTGCTGCGGCCTCTACCACCTCAGGATAGCGTGAGAGGGTTCGCAGGATGGCTTGCTCATGGTCTTCCGTCAGTTGTTCAAGGTTGGTAGCACCTTTGGTTATAGCTACCGAAATGCTTTTTTCTGCTGCTTGGCGTAATACGCTACAGACTCGGGCATGTCCGTATTGCACATAGTAGACTGGATTATCACTGGACTGGGATTTGGCCAGATCAAGATCAAAGTCCAGATGTTGCTCACATTTGCGCATTACGTAAAAGAAACGACAGGCGTCACGGCCTACTTCATCCCGTAGCTCACGCAGGGTAACAAAGGAGCCAGAGCGAGTGGACATCTGTACTTTCTGACCATTGCGATAAAGATTGGCGAATTGCACCAACAGCACATCCAGTTTGGTTGGATCATCTCCCAGTGCTTCCAGTGCTGCCTTTACCCGGGGCACATAACCGTGGTGATCCGCTCCCCAGACATCGATGACTCGATCAAAGCCTCGTTCCAGTTTATCTGCGTGATAGGCAATATCAGAGGCAAAGTAGGTGGTCTGCCCATTGTCACGCTCAACCACGCGATCCTTCTCATCGCCATAATCGGTGGAACGAAACCATTGCGCTCCATCCTTCTCATACATATGGCCAGATTTGCGCAGGCGTTCAACTACCTTATTGACTGCACCGCTCTCCATCAGGCTGCGTTCAGAGTACCACTTCTCATAGCCAACTCCGAACTCTTCTAAGTCCTGCTGAATATCGTCCAGGATATTGGTTAGTCCCAGGCCAAAGACATAGCGATAGCGGATATCACCTAACAGCTCTTTGGCCTTTAGGACAAGCGCATCAATGTGAGCTTCTTTATCTCCCTCTGGATTTGTCTCTGCCTCGTCTGCCGGGACACCACTGAAAACCTGATTCGCTGGCTGGCAATAATCATCACCATGTTCCTGGTGCAGAATGGCGGCGATATCCAGCACATAATCACCTTTGTAGCCATTGGATGGGAAGGTGAAATTCTCACCACATAGCCCCAGATAGCGCAGCCACACACTGGCAGCCAGAATATCCATCTGGCGACCTGCATCATTGACGTAATACTCCCGGTGTACCTCAAACCCCACAGCTTCCAGCAGGTCAGCCACCGTGGCTCCGTAAGCAGCCCCTCTGCCATGCCCGACATGCAAGGGGCCGGTGGGATTGGCAGAAACAAATTCCACCTGCACTCGCTTGCCCGCACCTATACCACTGCGACCAAAGCCATAACCCTGTCTTAGGATTTCTGGTATCAATTCCTGGTAAGCATCGGGGGCAAGGTAAAAATTGATGAACCCAGGCCCGGCAATCTCCACTTTGGTTACTCGCCGGGAGGCTGGGATGGTAGCCACGATTTTTTCCGCAAGATCCCGTGGGCGGCAGCGGGCAACCTTGGCCAGAACCATAGCTACATTACAGGCAAAATCACCGTGGGCAATATCACGGGTACGCTCAATAATGGGTTGAGGAAGCTGGGCGGCAGGCAACACTCCATCGGCGGCAAGCTGCTCTAGAGCCTGGGAGACAAGTTGTTGAATTTGGGCTTTCATTGCGCCTGGAAAATAGTGGATAAACAGGCCGCTAAATATAACAGGATTAGGAGTTGGCTGTTAGCTGTTCCTAAAGCATCTCCTGAGGATCTACATCAATGGACCAGCGTACTTGACGAGCATTTTTTAGCTTGCTTAGGCTCGGCACCCATGATTGCAATATATGCTGCAAAACACCCCGGTTATTTGATTGTAGCAGCAGGTGAGCACGCATCCGGCCAGCCCGACGCTCCATGGGAGCTGGGACAGGCCCCCAGATCTCCACTCCTCCAGAGGCTAGAGACTTTACCGCTGCCGCTGCTGCTTCCAGAAACAGTATTGGCAGCTTCTGTGATGTGGCCTCTGCACGCAGCAGGGCTTGATAGCTAAAAGGTGGCAGGCCGGTTGTGCGGCGTTCCTCAAGGGTCTCTTGGGCAAAAGTGCTATAGCCTCTGTGTACCAAGGTTTGCAGCAGAGGATGATCTGGGTGACGTGTTTGAATCAACACTTGACCTGGCTTGTCTGCCCGACCGGCCCGGCCAGCCACTTGCTCAACCAACTGGGCCATACGTTCCGCTGCCCGATAGTCTGCCCCAAACAGCCCTTGATCTACATCCAGGATGCCAACCAGGGTTACATCTGGAAAGTGGTGGCCCTTAGCCAGCATTTGAGTACCTAGCAGGATTTTATAATGGCCGTGCTGGATCTCATCCAATATCTTTTTCAATGCCCCTTTGCGTCTGGTGCTGTCTCGATCTATACGGACAATGGGTAACTCTGGGAACCGCTTGGTAAGCACCTCCTCCAAGCGCTCGGTACCCTGGCCCAGAGGACGCAAATCAGTGCCGCCACAATCTGGGCATTCCTGGTAGACCCTTCGTTGAAAGCCGCAATGGTGGCACCATAAGAGATGGTTCTTTTGATGAAGTGTCATCCTAGCATCACAGCGATGACACTCCGACAGCCAGCCACAGTGATGACAAATGACCACCGGCGCATAGCCCCGGCGATTGAGAAACAGCAGTGCTTGATTGCCTGCTGCCAACTCATCCTCTATCTTTTGTAGCAGTACAGGTGATAGGCCGCCATCAAGGTGTACGGAGCGGATATCTACTAATCCTAGCTTTGGTGGCTTGGCATTTCCTGCCCTTTCAGACAGCACCAATCGATGATAACGGCCAGCCTGCGCATTGCACAGGCTTTCCAGTGATGGAGTGGCAGATCCCAATATTATGGGGCAGCATGCCCGGTGTGCTCGTACCACTGCCAGGTCTCTTGCGGAGTAACGGAAGCCCTCTTGCTGCTTGAGGGACAGGTCATGCTCCTCATCTACAATAATCAGCCCTAGACGTGGCAAGGGAGTCAAGACTGCTGAACGGGTACCAAGTACCACAGCAGCCTTCCCCTGGGCTGCTGACAACCAGGATTGCTCACGTTCTCTATCCGATAGTCCTGAATGCATCAGGGCAACTGCTGTGCTTAAACGCTGTTGAAACCGATCCATTAACTGGGGAGTGAGAGCTATTTCTGGCACCAGGATCAGCGCCTGACGGCCAGCAGCAATGGTTGTCTCAATCAATGCCAGATAGACCTCGGTCTTGCCGCTGCCAGTCACACCATCTAACAAGAAGACTCCAAATGAATTTATTTTTGCCGATACAGTAGCCACAGCATCCTGCTGGGCGGGGTTTAATTTTGGTCCAGGCTTTAGCTTAGGCTCGGTGGGTTCTTGGGCGCTGATCCTGCATGGCTCTACCCAACCCTTCTGCAGTAGGGAATGCAATATTGGCCGGCAGGAACCACACTCAGCATAGAGTGCCACTTGCGAGATGCCTGTTGGATATTTGGTGAGGATTTGCAAAACCTGTAGCTGCCGAGGGGCGCGGGAAGGATTGGCTGTAACCCCTGCTGCGGTAAGCCGCCAACCAGGAGCTGCCAGGCTTACTGGTGCCTCCCCTTTGCGCAATCGGGCAGGCATGGCTGCTGCAATCACTTCGCCAGGAGGGTGCTGGTAGTAGACAGAGGCCCAAAGTAGTAATTCCAGATCCCCTTCCATGAACAGTGGCGAGGAATCCAATACAGCTACAACAGGCTTCAGACGCCCTTTGTCCAGGGTGCTTTCAGATGTGATCTCTACTATCATGCCGATACGCTCACCTCGCCCAAAGGGTACACGTACACGCATCCCAGGTTGCAAGGTGGCGGGATCTACCTTCGGTGGAGGCAGATAATCAAAACAACAGTAGAGGGGGGCGGGAACTGCAACTTGAATTATGGTCTCCACAGGCATGGCCGTAACTTTACCTGAATTTACCTCCAGAACCCCACCTCTTCTGAAATGTTGGGTGCAGTTTATTTGTGTTTTTTCCGCCAGCGAGTAATAGCAGCAAATGTAGTCCACATCACATTTAGGTAAATGAAACCAGTCAGGTATACTTTCCCTGCAACCATTTCAATCAACGGCAACCATATGAAACTAGGAGTAGTAATCTTAGCTGCGGGACAGGGGACAAGGATGTGCTCTTCCTTGCCCAAGGTATTGCATCCACTGGCTGGTCAACCGCTGTTGGGCCATGTAATCAAGACCGCTCTTCAGCTTAATCCTGAACAGATGGCAATTGTCTATGGACATGGTGGCAGGCAGGTACCTGAGGCATTTTCCGGCCAGGGCCTGGAATGGGTTGAACAGGTTGAGCAGCTTGGGACTGGGCATGCCGTAGATCATGCTATGCCGCTGTTGCAGGGTATGGATCGAATCCTGGTGCTATATGGCGATGTTCCTCTCATTCAAGCTGATACCCTCACGACGTTGGTTGAGGCGACAACAGAAAATGATTTGGCACTTCTGACAGTTAATCTTGAAGATCCAACTGGCTATGGCCGGATTATGCGAGACACCCAAGGTCAGGTCGTCTCAATAGTAGAGCAAAAGGATGCAACACCTGAGCAATTGGCACTTTCAGAGGTTAACACTGGTTTCCTGGTAGCGGATCAGCAGCGGCTGCAAGGCTGGTTAAGACAGATCAACAACAGTAATGCTCAAGGCGAGTATTACCTGACTGATATCGTGGCCCTGGCTGTGGCCGATGGTGTTGAGGTACAGGCTGTGCAGCCTGCCTGTGAAGAGGAGGTCTTAGGGGTTAATGACCGCATTCAGCTTGCTAAGCTTGAGCGCTATTTTCAACAACAGCAGGCTAATGATCTGTTGCGCAAGGGTGTTGCCCTGTCAGACCCTGGTCGGTTTGATCTGCGGGGCAGCCTCCAGACAGGACAGGATGTATCGATAGATATTAACGTATTGATTGAAGGGGACGTGGTATTGGGTGATGGAATCTGCATTGGTGCAAATAGTGTAATCCGCAATTGCCATATCGCCGAAGGGACACAGATTTTGGAAAACTGTGTACTTGAAGATGCTGTGATTGGTGCAGATTGTCGCATTGGCCCTTTTGCGCGAATTCGTCCAGGTACGATATTGCGAGGGGAAAACAATATAGGCAATTTTGTTGAGATCAAAAAATCTGTTGTTGATAAAGGCAGTAAGATTAATCATCTAAGCTATATTGGCGATAGCGATATTGGTAGGGATGTAAATATTGGAGCGGGAACTATTACCTGCAACTACGATGGGGCTAACAAGTTCAAGACCATTATTGGTGACAATGCCTTCATAGGCTCAGATTCCCAGCTAGTGGCACCTGTGGAGATAGGTGCCGGTGCCACAATAGGTGCTGGTTCAACTATTACTACAGATACCCCTCCAGGCATCCTGACCTTGAGCCGCAGCAAACAAACCAGTCTAAAAGGCTGGCGACGCCCGGTTAAAAAGAAAACAACCAAATAGAGACAAAAATACTATGTGTGGCATTGTAGGTGCGATTGCGCAGCAAGATATAACACCTGTCCTGCTGGAAGGACTGAAGCGTCTGGAGTACCGGGGTTACGATTCGGCGGGCATTGCAATTCGTACCGCCGAAGGCAGACTGCAGCGCGTCCGCTCTGTTGGTAAGGTGGCCGCCCTACAGGAGCTTCTGGATGAATGCACGGTAGCTGGCAACCTTGGAATTGCCCATACACGTTGGGCTACCCACGGCATGCCAGCAGAACGCAACGCCCACCCACACATGAGTGGTGAGTGTGTTGCTGTTGTCCATAATGGCATTATCGAAAATCATAGTGCGTTGAGGAAGCGGCTTGAGGCCGAAGGATTTACATTCACTTCGGAGACAGATACAGAGGTTATTGCTCATCTGATCGCTAGTCTGTTGGCTGCTGGCAGTGATGATCTAGTGCAGGTTGTCAGGAAGGCCACTGCTGAACTGGTTGGGGCCTATGCCCTGGTTGTTGCTAATCCTGATGAACCAGATCATCTGGTAGTTGCTCGGGCTGGTAGCCCTTTAGTGATAGGTCTAGCTGAAGATGGAAACTATATTGCTTCCGATGTATTTGCCTTGCTGCCTGTAACCCAGAGTTTCACATTCCTGGAAGAGGGGGACATCGCTGAAGTACGCCGTGATGGAGTCAGCATTTTTGATAATAAGGGCAATGAGGTTGAACGACCAGTTCAGCAATCCCACTTGGCGGCATCTACTGTTGATAAAGGCCCATACCCACACTATATGCTCAAAGAAATCTTTGAGCAGCCAGCGGTTATTGCCGAAACCCTTGAAGGCCGCATTCACAAGGGACGTCTGCTGGAAGAAAGTTTTGGCCCCGTAGCCAGAACCCTGTTTGATCAGACTAAAGCAGTGCATATCATCGCTTGCGGTACTAGTTACCATGCCGGTCTGGTTGCCCGTTACTGGTTAGAAGAGGTTGGTTTACCCTGTAGCGTTGAGGTTGCCAGTGAATACCGCTACCGCTCCGTTGTGGTGCCGAAAAACACCCTGTTTATCACCATATCTCAATCAGGAGAGACGGCGGATACCCTGGCCGCATTGCGAAGTACCAAGGATGCAGGTTATCTGGGCAGTCTCTGTATATGCAATGTTCCTGAGAGTTCTCTGGTGCGAGAATCAGAGGCAGTGTTGATGACTCGTGCAGGCCCAGAGATTGGGGTGGCATCTACTAAGGCATTCACTACCCAACTGGTCGCCTTACGTCTATTGATACTTGCCCTTGCCCGCCGCCACGGCATGACTGAGGATAGAGAGAAGGCATTGGTAAATGAATTGCATGCTTTGCCCCGCCAGGTTGAAGTGGTGCTGGAGCTATCTGACGCTATTGCTAACATGGCGAATGGTTTTGCCAAGAAACATCATGCTCTTTTTTTAGGTCGTGGTGCCTTCTATCCAATAGCCATGGAGGGGGCGCTGAAGCTCAAAGAGATCTCATACATACATGCTGAAGCCTACCCGGCAGGCGAGTTGAAACATGGGCCTCTCGCTCTGGTGGATGCCGAGATGCCCGTCGTGTGTGCCCTGCCAGATGATCCATTGTTGGAGAAGGTACTGTCTAATTTGCAAGAGGTAAGGGCGCGGGGTGGTGAGTTGTTTCTATTTAGTGATCACACTGTGAAGATAGAATTGGATCACTATCAGAACCTTACTCTGGATGATATTTTTCCTACCACAGCACCAATCGTATATACCGTGCCATTGCAGCTTCTCGCATATCATGTGGCTGTACTGAAAGGCACAGATGTTGACCAGCCGCGCAATCTGGCAAAGTCAGTTACAGTGGAATAAGCAATCTACTGAGCATGGATCTCTGTTTGTACAGATTCCAGACTACGGATCCAGATATCTGCGCGGCGCAATCTTTTTGGCAGTTTAGATCGGGCTGATACAGCTGTCTTGCGGTTTGGGTAGGCACCATACAACAAAGCAAACCAAGGTTGGCCTTTCTTGGTAGCCTTAAAGTAGGCGGCCTTTCCTTGCAGCCTGTGGCGTTTAATAAATGCACGAATGGATGCTTCATCCTGCAAGCCAATTAACTGTAACGTATAAGCTGAAGATTTTTGCGCTAGCAGCCATTGTTCTCGCTTGATACTGGCTTTGGGTTTAGCGGATGGGGGTGGTTGTTTTATAGGTTCAATGGCGACAATTTTTTCTGCTGGCAATATTTCTTTGGGTTCTGCAACAGGCTCTTCCTCCAATATCTCTCTAACCGGTACAGACTCCTCAATGGTTGCCAGTTTAGCAACTGGTTCTGGTTGTATCTTTTTATCAGCAGGTAATTCCAAGGCAATCTCTTGCAGGACAACTGGGGGTGTAGGTGTTTGCTGGTTCTCGGATTGTGAGCTGTTGAATACGGCATTGATATCCTGCTGAAATATCAGTAGCGCTAAAATAGCAACGATGAGAGCGATACTGCCCAGGATTAATGGAATCGGTAAATCTTCTAGTAGAAGCTTTATTGATATCCTGCCAGTAGCATCCTGGGGTGTCGTGGGGTGAGCTGGCAGATTATGCAACAGGCTTTCAATGCGCCCAGGATTGCCCTGGCTGGCTCGGTATATCTTCTCGATTTCCCCAGGGGTTAGAGTAAATGCCTCTAAAGCGCCTCGGGCAGCCAACACCTGGGTGGTGTAATCCGTTGCTTGTTCATAAGTTAGTGCAGGGATGTCCAGGGTTTGAATAACATGACTTCTGTGATGGTGTGGATCAGCGGCCTGGAGAAGATCATCTATTCCTGGCGCCGCAAATAGCACTATGTGGATTATGGGGTTGTTATTCTCTCTAACCGCTTGCAGTTGCAATAATTCGGCCACGGTATCAACCGGTAGCAAGTGAGCATCATCAATCACCAACACGGGTAAAAAGCCATCAAGGCATTGTATTGCAAGGTGTCTTAGCAGGTAATCTTTAAATTGATCATTTTCTTCAGCTATACCAACGTGCTGGGCCAGCCGATGATATAGCTGTTCGGGATGGAGCATCGGGTTGGCATCGATGCGGCATAGCGACCAGTGTTCATCTGCCTGAGCCTGATATTGATATAACAGGGTTGTTTTACCTGCACCTTTCCGTCCTTTTACCAGTGGTATCAGGTCTGTGTTTTCGGTCAGATTAAGCAGCAGATCCAGACATTGAGTTAATCCAGGATAGGTGAAAAACTGGGGCAAACTGCCCCATCCTGAGATGGGTGCTTGATTGACCCAGACCGCATTAGGTTCTGTTTGGCTGTCAGTTATTTCTTCCGTACTCATTTAATGTTGCAAGCAGATCGCTATGATTAAAGTTATCGGTGATGAAGGATTGGCCGATGCCTTTGAGCAATATAAGGCGTAGCTGACCATCAAGCACCTTTTTGTCTACAGTCATTGCTTTCAGGAGTAGTTCTGGACTGAGGTCTATTGGTGGTGTGGTTGGAAGTTTGGCATTGCTGATAATGTCTTCGATACGAGTTTTTTCCTTTTCAGTCAGCCATCCGAGGCGTTGGGACAGGTCTGCTGCCATGCAGATGCCGGCACCAACAGCTTCACCATGCAACCAACCACCATACCCGACACCCGTCTCAATGGCATGTCCAAAGGTGTGGCCGAGGTTTAGCAGTGCTCGCTGCCCGACCTCTTTCTCATCTGCAGCTACAATCTGAGCCTTGTTCTGGCAGGAGCGTTCGATGGCGTGGGAGAGTGCTCCAGGATCCCGACCCAGCAGCGCATCTATATTTTGCTCCAGCCAGGTAAAAAAGTCTGGATCATTGATCAGGCCATATTTAATTACTTCAGCCAAACCCGCTGCCAATTGGCGATCATCAAGGGTTGTAATGGTATCCATATCGGCAATTACACAGCGTGGCTGGTAGAAGGCGCCAACCATATTTTTGCCCTTGGGATGGTTCACTCCTGTCTTACCACCGACAGAAGAATCTACCTGAGCTAAGAGGGTGGTTGGAACCTGGATGAAATGGACGCCACGCTGATAAGCAGAGGCAGCAAAACCCGCCATGTCACCTACCACTCCGCCACCAAGGGCCAGAATAGTGCAGCGCCTGTCAAAATGCTGCTCCAACAGGGCATCAAAGATGGTATTCCAGATCTCAATGGTTTTGAACTTCTCTCCATCTGGCAGGATTACAGAGGCGGTTTGATAACTGCCTAATGCCGCAAGCACTTGCTCAAGATAGAGGGGAGCAATGGTTTCATTACTGACGACCATAACCTGCTGGCCGGAGATATGGCGCTGATAAAGTGCAGGGTCGCTAAGAAGGCCCGATCCTATGTATATAGGATAACTTCGTTCACCAAGGTCAACTTGCAGGATTTTAGTGGCAGGTTCCACTGATACAGCTCCATACCAAAATTTAGGGTGGGGAGTATTATCCTATCAGCCTGCTTTATTGGCAAATAGTTGAATGATCTCTTTGGTTACAGATGCGGCATTGCGTTTCTCTGTGGAGACGGTGAAATCAGCCACTTGCCGATAAAGCGGGTCTCGCTGTGCCATAAGTTCCTGTAATTTTGCCAATGGGTTTTCTATTTGCAGTAGCGGACGGTTCCGGTCTTTTTGCGTACGCGTATGCTGCTGTTCTGGAGAACAGTGGAGATATATGGCCACCCCTCTGGAGGCCAGATTTTGGCGGTTATTGGCATCAAGTACCACGCCACCTCCCGTAGAGAGGACTACACCTTTCATCTGTGTTATCTCATCAATGACGGCATGCTCACGTTTACGAAAACCAATTTCCCCTTCAAATTCAAAAATTGTGGGGATATCAACGCCGGTGCGCTGCTGTATTTCCCAATCACTATCCTTGAATTCCAGGCCCAGCTTGGCAGCCAACTGTTTCCCGATAGTGCTTTTGCCGACACCCATGGGGCCGATAAGGAAAATATTATTTATTTTTTGCATATGGGCAAATAAGGTCTGCCCTGCATTGTTGGGATATTAACGCAGGCTCATGGAATCCCGCAGGATCTTTGGTGTTACGAATATGAGCAACTCATTATTTGTATCCTGCTCAGCCTCCTGTTTGAACATGAAGCCAACATAGGGGAGGTCACCAAAAAATGGGACTCGCTCTTTACTATACGTTTTGGCACGTTCAAAGACACCACCTAGAACCACGGTTTCTCCATTTTCTACCAGTACGGTTGTTTGAACTGAGCGGGTATCTACTGGGGGTACGCCTCTAACTTCTCTGGAGAAGTCCGGGCTATCTTTATTGACTGTCAGATCCATGATAATGCGGTCATCCGGTGTGATATGGGGGGTAACATCCAGTTGCAGCACCGCCTCTTTGAAGCTAACGGTCGTTGCGCCACTGGACGATGCCTCTTGGTAAGGTATCTCAACACCCTGTTTGATGGACGCCTTTTTTTGATCGGAGGTAATTACCCGAGGGCTGGAAACTATCTCACCTCTGCCTTCAGTTTGCATTGCAGATAGTTCAAGCTGTAAAAGATACGATCCCAATTTGCCGAGGAGGAAATTAACGGCTCCTGATGGTGCTGATGCAGGCAGATTCACCATCAGTGCTTCATTACCACTACCGGCAGGTATCTCAATACTGGCATCACCATAATTTAACCATGGGCCAGAATCTGCTGCTAAAGATGCAAGGTGGCCTGGCTGTCCACCGCCTATCAGCAGTTCGTTCCCATCCAGGCGTGTTGCACGATTAAACCCAAACCGCACCCCAATATCCTTCGCAAAATCATCATTGGCAATAACAATTCGTGATTCGATAAGAACCTGGCGTACCGGGATATCCAGGGTTTGAATCAGCCGGTTGACATCTTCCAGTTTTTTGGCTGTATCCTGGATAAGCAGGGTATTTGTTCGCACGTCTGTAGTTATACTCCCACGCTCAGACAAGAGGTTGTTACCCTCAGTTTTGAGCAGCGCTGCCAAGTCAGCTGCTTTGGCATAGTTGATCTGGATAAATTCAGAGCGCAGGGGTGCCAGCTCCTCTACTTGCCGTTCCGATTCCAGTTCAAGCTTTTCACGAGCTGCCATCTCTTCGGTTGGTGCGACTAGAATGACATTGTCAGTTTGCCGCATTGACAGCCCTTTGGTTTTAAGAATGATATCCAGTGCCTGATCCCAGGGGACATTTTTTAAACGGAGAGTAACATTGCCTGATACTGTATCGCTGGTAACCATATTCAGGCCGGTAAAATCAGCCAGAAGCTGGAGTACGGAGCGCACCTCTATTTCCTGAAAGTTGAAGGATAGTCTGTCACCAGTAAAAATCCGTTTCACTTTTTCCAGCTTCTCTTTCTCTTCCTTGGTCAGGGGCCTGACCTCAATGGTATAAAGGCGATCTGTCTGGTATGCAAGATACTCATAATTACCTGTTGGCAAGATTTCAATGTGGACATTGCCGTCCGAGGGAGAGGCTTCAATCCCTTGTACAGGAGTTGCAAAATCAGTGACATCATAGTCACGCATCAGCTCCTCTGGCAGGGAGGTGTCAAAGAAATCCAGGACTATACGTCCTCCTTCCTCTCGCATATCTACCAAGGTTGCCGGGTCAGACAGGGTAATCATTATCCGGCCTTCTCCAGCAAGCCCCCGACGGAAGTCAATGTTTTCGATTGCCCGGCCAGAAACCGCCTTATGCACCACACCAGACGCAGCCTTGCCTATTAAGCTACTGGCAGCAGGTATCATGCCGTTTTCAATGTTGATTATGGCTCGATTACCCTCTATGTTGACGGTGTATGCAACAGAATCCACCAGGTTGACAACCACGCGCGTACGCGTGCCAGCTTCAACAGCTGTTATGCTGCGTACCATACCTATGCTGATTGGTGTTGTTTTTCTCTCCAAACCACTTTTCATGCCCATAAAATCGAGAGCTATCCGGGCTGGGTTATCGGTGGTAAAACCAGTTGGTTCGTCCAGTGGGCCTGAAGCCGTGAGGGTTATCTGAACCTTATTGCCTGGCAGAGATACATAACTGATATCTTCAAGGATCACGCTCCCAGCTGCGTAAGCTGAGGTTGGGCCGGTGGCTGCCAATAATAATATAATGCTTGAAACCAGCACGCCTGAAGAGAGGAGTAATTTTGCTCTTCTACAGATTTGCTGTTGGAGCCTGGGTAACACCGGCTTGTTATTCATTGTCGATCCTCTACTTTGATTCGTCTTCAGCCAGTGAGAGTGAGGCTGATCGTTCAATATAGCCATGCTGAACATCTGAGATAATTTCTGTCATTTCTATCCGGTCATCCAGGATACGGGTAATCTGCCCATGGTTTTGGCCCATGAAGTTACCTGGTTGCACGCGATGGATGGTACCATCATTAGATCGAACCAGGCCCCAAATTGAGCGATCTTGTTCCAAAGTTCCAACCATGCGGATACTATCCAGCGGCACAGCTTCTAGCTCTTCTTTCCGGCGATCTCGATCAGGCTGTATACCATTACTGGGAACCTCCATGCTTTCTTCTTCCTCACCGCCTAGAGAGTCCGTGAATGGGTTGCGCCTGTCTGCTGCTGTGTAGATGAAGGTCTCTATAGGCTTTATTTCAGGCAAAGGGGCTATGCGGCCTGGTTTGCGCGCTTTAGCTTCAGCGACAAATTGTGTCAAGTCGTTCATTTGGCTACCTTCACAGGCCATAAGCAGGAGGCTGATGCATATGCCCGTGAAAGCCTTGTAAAGGAGTGTGGGAGCATTGTTCACTGGTTATCCCTCATCAAGATAACGGTAGGTCTTGGCTGTTGCCTGTAGCACTAATTCACTCCCACCGGGCTTATCCTTTTTGCCACCTCCAGAGATCTTTACATTATGTATCGTAACGATACGTGGTAGTGCTGCTAGTCCGCTAATAAATTCCCCAAACTCATGGTAACCACCACGTACTTTGATGTTGATTGGGAGCTCAGCATAAAATTCTTTTGGCACTTCCCCGGCAGGTTGAAAAAGCTCAAACTCAAGCCCTGCTGCCAATCCTGTCTGAGAAACGTCTACAATCAACTCGGCCACCTCCGTTTTGTTTGGTAGCTGGCGTAACATCGCGCCAAAGGATTCCTTCATCTCTTCCAGCTGCTGTTTGTATTTTTCCAGGCTGGCGGCCTTAGCTTGTTTAATTTCAAAGTTTTTGCGTAACTCAATCTCCGTCTTTTTTACCTTCTCAAGCTGCGCCAGCTGTTCCTGTGTGTTGCCGTAGTACCATGCAACTGAAAGTGAGGCACAAATCAGCAGTATCAGGATGATTTTGACCGGCCATGGCCAGACACCAATATTCCCAAAATCCAGTTCATTGAGTTCATTGAGGTTCATTCGCCACTACCCTCAGTTTTACTGATTTGTTTGGCGCGCATGCGGAAACTGCTAAACCCGGTTCCAGTCTTATCCCTGGACTGAATTACCTCCAGAACAGGCGACCCTATCCATTCCGAAGCATCAATATTTCTCATGTACGCCGACACACGCGCATTTGACTGGGCTTGACCGCTAAGCTTGATATTTTTCCCGCTCTGCTGTAGATCACTGAGAATCACCCCTTCAGGCACAGTCTTTACCAACTCATCAAACAGGTGAACTACTCCTGGACGACTACTCTGAAGTTCTTGAATAACCTCCATACGAGCCAGTAGCTTGGCCTTGGTTTTTTCAAGATCTTTGATTTCTTTAATCTGGTTTTCAACCGCTGCTATTTCTGCCTTCAGAAAGCTATTCCGACTCTCCTGGTGTTTAATCAAGCCCGCGATATGCATGTGGGCCACCAATAGCAACAACAGGGTAATAACCACCATTCCACCAGCAGCGACCCTTAGCTCGCGCTGGCGCTGCTTGCGCAGGGCTTCGCGCCAGGGGAGGAGATTAATGCGTGCCATTTCAGTCGAAGCTCCTTAGTGCCAGACCACATGCAATCATCATCGATGGCGCATCATTGCTCAGGCTCTGGGGCTTAACGCGGGATGACACAGACATGTTGGCAAAGGGGTTTGCAATTATGGCCGGAGTTTCGAGTTTCTCTTCGATCAGTTCGTCGACTCCAGGTATGGACGAGCAGCCACCCGCCATCAGGATGTAATCGACGCTGTTATAAGGGCTGGAAGAGAAGAAAAACTGCAGAGAGCGACTGACTTGCTGTGCCATTGCTTCCCTGAAAGGCTCCAGCACTTCGGACACATAATTATCGGGCAATCCACCTTGGTGTTTGGCCATGCCCGCCTCTTCGTAGGAGAGACCGTATCGGCGTTGAATTTCCTCTGTCAATTGTCGGCCACCAAAATTCTGTTCTCGTGTATATATAATTTTATTGTTGTGCAGAACGTTCATGGTCGTAGTGGCAGCACCAACATCTGCTACCGCAATTGTTTGGCCTTCCCCACCATTTGGCAGCTGTTCTGCAACCTGGGTGCAGGCATTTTCCATAGCATAGGCTTCAACATCCACTATTTCTGCGGTCAGCCCAGCAATCTCTATGGCGGCGACTCGGTCGTCTACATTTTCACTACGTGAGGCGGCAAGTAATACATCTACCATTTCGGGGTCTTTTTCGGTTGCACCCAGGACATCAAAATCCATATTCACTTCATCAAGGGCATAAGGTATGTACTGATCAGCCTCAAGCTGGATCTGAGCCTCCATCTCTGCATCCGATAGAGATGCCGACATGGTAATGATCTTGGTGATCACCGCAGAGCCGGTGACAGCAACAGCAACATGCTTGGCTTTGGAGCCGGAACGTCTTACTACATTTCGAATGCAATCCCCCACAGCTTCTACATCCGCAATGCTTTTTTCAACCACAGCATTAGCCGATAATGGCTCCACTGCGTAGCTTTCCACTCGATATTGAGCACTGCCCCGCCCTAAGGAGGATGTCTTACTGAACTCCAACAGTTTCAGTGCCGTTGAACTAATATCCAGCCCGATAAGGGGTGGCTTTTTGCGTTGAAAAAAGAGCATGTGATTCTAATTCTCGCTGTATTTTCACGGCGTTAATAGGTAAGTTACAGGATTGACTTTAACTACGATGCTTAACTATATAACAGCAAATGAAAATCTTGTGAAGTGTTTTTTTTATTTTTGCGGAAAATTAAAGATGCAATTTTTTGCTATTATAGCCATTATTCACCCCTATCTTTTGGGGATTTTGTCAAATAAACGTGATTAAGGTGCATGAATCGACTCATTAAACTAGTCAAATTTGGCACATTCTTAGCGTTATTTGGCACCATTGCTGCTGTTACCTCGCTGGCCGCAGCTTATTACTATCTCAAATCAGATCTACCCTCTGTAGAGACCCTGAAGGATATTCGCCTGCAGGTACCCTTACGGATTTTCAGCCGTGACCACCGTTTAATTGCAGAATTTGGGGAAAAACGTCGTGTACCCCTTTCATATGGGGAAGTTCCAGATCAGATGATTCTGGCCTTCCTAGCGGCAGAGGATGACCGTTTTTTCAAGCATCCCGGGGTAGACTACAAAGGTATCCTACGGGCTGTAGTTAAATTGATAAAAAGTGGTCATCGTCGCCAAGGTGGCAGCACTATTACCATGCAGGTAGCGCGAAATTTTTTCCTCACTTCGGAAAGAACCTACACCCGCAAGCTAAAAGAGATCTTTCTTGCTCTGCGTATTGAGCAGAAACTGGAAAAACAGGATATTTTTGAACTCTACCTAAATAAAATCTATCTGGGACACCGTGCCTATGGTGTAGGCGCTGCTGCTCAAGTTTATTATGGTAAGCGCATAGAGGAACTTTCATTGGCTGAAATAGCCATGATTGCCGGTTTGCCCAAGGCGCCATCTAGCTATAATCCACTTGCCAATCCTGAACGCGCCTTAATGCGACGCAACTACATACTGGGTCGAATGGCAAAGCTGGACTTTATTTCATCCAATGAATCCAAGGCTGCAATCCTGGCACCAGTTACAGCTGCCCTCCATGCCCTTACTCCAGAGGTTGAAGCCCCCTATCTCGCTGAAATGGTGCGGGCTGAGCTTGTAGAGCGTTTTGGCAGTGAGGCCTATACGCAGGGCTATCAGGTATACACAACACTAGATAGCAGACTGCAGGCGGCAGCCAATGTGGCGCTCCAGAAGGCACTGATTGCATATGATCGGCGTCATGGATTTCGTGGTGTGAAACAGCATCTGGATTTGGCAGAAACATCTACAGAGCAAGGGTGGGATGAATTCCTGGCTGACCAAAAAACCGTGGGTGGGCTGCAACCAGGCTTGGTAACTGACGTATTGGAACACTCCGTTACTGTTTACCTGGGTAGTACTGAAAGCATAGAGATAGACTGGGATGGGCTAAAGTGGGCTCGGCCCTATATTGATGAAAACAGACGTGAGCCAGTACCGGATAATGCTGGAGAGATTCTTGCCGCCGGTGATCTTATCCGGGTGCAAAGTATTGCTAAGGATGGTGATGATCCATCCTGGCGTCTAGCACAAATTCCTGCCGTAGAGGGTGCTCTGGTCTCAATTGAGCCAAAGGACGGTGCCCTGGTTGCGCTGGTTGGAGGCTTTGATTTCTACAACAGTAAATTCAATCGCGTCACTCAAGCCAAGCGGCAGCCTGGTTCCGGCTTTAAACCAGTTATTTATTCCGCCGCCCTGGATGAGGGATATACAGCAGCCAGCCTGATCAATGACGCCCCAGTAGTATTCGATGATCCCAGCTTAGAAGCAGCCTGGCGTCCGGAAAACTATAGTGGCAAATTCTTTGGTCCAACCAGGTTGCGGTTTGCCCTGACTAAATCACGCAACCTGGTTTCAATCCGGCTACTGCGTGCCATTGGAGTCCAACGGGCGTTGCAGCAGGCAGAAAAGTTTGGCTTTGACGCCTCTAAGCTACCACGTAATCTTTCATTGGCCCTGGGTAGTGGTGCTGTGACGCTACTCCAGATGGCGTCTAATTACTCAGTGCTGGCCAACGGTGGTTTCCAGATTAAACCCTATTTTATTGAACATATTGAGGATGGTCAGCGCAATACTATCCTTAGAGCTGCGCCACTCAGGGTTTGCAGCAACTGTGATTTGGCGAAGAAAACCGAGGATGATGGTGCGCAGGTTAAAGGACTGGCGGAAAATCTGGCGCCCCGGGTTATTAGCCCAGAAAACCATTTTTTAATGAATTCCATGATGCGGGATGTCATAAAACGAGGCACTGGCCGCAAGGCACGCTCCCTGGGCAGAAATGACCTAGCCGGTAAGACAGGTACCACCAATGATCAGCGTGATGCCTGGTTCAATGGCTTTCACCCTGATTTGGTTGCTGTTATTTGGGTCGGTTTTGACTCATTTAAACCCTTGGGTAAAGGAGAGGTTGGCGGTAAGGCAGCCCTGCCAGCCTGGATTGATTACATGAAGGTGGCTCTTAAGAACAGGCCAGAGCACCCATTGGAAATGCCTCCGGGTATGGTAACAGTACGAATTGATCCCGAAACAGGCCAGCGCGCCGGAGTAGATCAGAAAAGTGCGATTTTTGAGCACTTCCGCGCTGCCAATGTTCCGAAAGAACTTCCTGCTTCAGCTATAACTTCACCGGATGGCGGGCCTATAGTTGCCCCGAAGGAAGAACAGGCAGAAATTTTTTAGCCAGATATTACCTTTTATCCAGTGGCACATATTGCCGTTCAGTCGGCCCTTCATAGATCTGCCGAGGCCGTGCGATCCTGTGACTTGGGTCACCAATCATCTCCATCCAGTGCGCAACCCAGCCAGTGGTTCGAGCAATGGCAAACATGACGGTAAACATATTCATCGGGATGCCTAATGCCCGATAGATAATGCCTGAGTAAAAATCAACATTTGGATAGAGCTTGCGTGACACGAAGTAATCATCTTTCAGCACTATCTCTTCTAATTTTAGCGCCAGGTCAAACATGGGGTTATTACTGTCCGCTACCTGCTCCAGCACGTCATAACAGACCTTGCGGATGATCCGCGCCCGTGGATCATGATTTTTATAGACTCGGTGGCCAAATCCCATGAGGCGGAAAGGATCATTTTTATCCTTTGCCTTAGCAACATATTTATCAACATTGGCAACATCACCTATTTCATCAAGCATGTTCAATACGGCTTCATTGGCTCCACCATGAGCTGGCCCCCAGAGGGATGCAATGCCAGCGGAGATACAGGCAAACGGATTGGCACCGGAACTGCCAGCAATACGAACCGTAGAGGTACTGGCATTTTGCTCATGATCTGCATGCAGGATAAACAGCAGATCAAGAGCTTTGACTGCTACTGGATTGGGTTCAAACTCCTCACAGGGTGTCGCAAACATCATGCGCATAAAGTTGGCCGTGTAACTCAGGGTATTCTTAGGATAGATGAATGGCTCTCCTTTGTGCCGCTTATAGCTACAGGCTGCGATGGTTGGCATCTTGGCAATTAGCCGATGGGCAGATATCTCGCGGTGGCGGGGATTATGAATATCCAGAGAATCATGATAAAACGCTGACAAAGAGCCGACCACGCCCACCATGGTTGCCATTGGGTGGGCATTATAGCGAAAACCCTGGTAGAACACCTGCAATGACTCGTTGATCATGGTGTGGTGACAGATCATGTACTCAAAGTCTTTGAGTTGTTCGGCGGTTGGCAATTCACTGTAAAGCAGAAGGTAGGCCACCTCCAGGAAAGAGCTGCGTTCAGCTAATTGCTCAATGGGATAGCCTCGATAGCGAAGTATGCCTTTTTCACCATCAATGAAGGTAATGGTACTACGGCAACTGGCAGTAGCCATGAAGCCAGGGTCGAAGGTAAACATCCCTGTTTTTTTATACACAGAAGTAACATCGAAGGCCTTGGGTCCGGTGCTCCCCTCCCTGACAGGAAGTTCCAATGAAGTGCCATCTACATTATTAGTAAGAGTTACGGTTTCTTTTCCCATATTAATGCTCCTCAGGCATATCCAAATGTTGTTTAGCGAGCGCAGTTAGGCTTAATGTTTTTCTAGCCCTAACATATAGGATAGGCTCTATCTTGTATAAGGGTAGTATTATTGCGGCCTGCTTACGGACTTCTTAAGGTAGCTGTACAGGATAAAGCAAGGAATATCAGGCCAAAAAAAAGCGCCTCCAATGAGGCGCTTTAGGCAAAGTAGTGCGATTAGCGGCTGTATCGCTTACGGAATTTATCGACACGGCCCGCAGTATCCATCATTTTCTGCTTGCCGGTGTAAAAAGGGTGGCAGGCGGAGCAGACTTCGATATGTAGATCCTTTCCCAGTGTGGATCTGGTAGTAAACTCATTGCCGCAGCTACAGTTCACTTTGATCTCATTGTAATCAGGGTGGATATCCGCTTTCATGTTCGCCTCAAAATAAGAATTTTACTCCCCGCCATAACGCGGGAAAACGGCGCATAATAGGCTAATAACGCCGCAGGTGCAAGTGGCGGAAATGGAATGTAAATATATCTATGGGGGTAATTTGCCCTGTGGATAAGTCTAACCAACCAGAGTAGACTAATGAACACCTTTTATAGCTATGCATAGCCAGCTGTAATTGCCACATACTAGATTACTTTTTGGAGTATTAATCCATTGAATTTATGGGACAGATGCATTAGCCATCTTGAGAGAGAAATACCACCCCAGCAATTCAATACCTGGATCAGGCCATTGCATGCCATTCATGAGAATGGACATATTCGCCTGCTGGCCCCTAACAAATTTGTGCTTGATTGGGTTAGCAGCCACTATCTTGCCCAAATTAATACTTACATAATCGATGAAGGCGATAATGGTACCACCCCTATTTTACTTGAAATTGGCAGTCGTCCAGATGATATAAACCCCACTAAAATAAATAATTTACAAAAATATACCAACTTAAAATCTCAAAAAACATCCCCATCATCAATCACTATTCATAACCCTTCAGGAAACAATATTAACCCAAATTTTACAATCGACACCTTTGTAGAAGGCAAATCCAATCAACTAGCCAGAGCAGCATCTATTCAGATTGGAGATAACCCAGGCACAGCTTATAACCCATTGTTTGTATACGGTGGTGTTGGACTTGGAAAAACCCACTTACTCCATGCTGTTGGAAACAGGATAATAGCCAACAATCCAGCGGCTAAAGTTCTTTATATCCATTCCGAAGGTTTTGTAGCTGCGATGGTAAAAGCATTACAAAACAATACTATAGATAATTTTAAACGGCATTATAGATCCGTAAATGCTCTGCTGATTGATGATGTACAATTCTTTGCTGGCAAGGAAAGGTCTCAAGAAGAATTTTTTCACACCTTTAATGCACTTTTTGAATCACAACAACAGATTATCCTGACCAGTGACCGCTTTCCCAAGGAAGTGACTGGTCTTGAAGAGCGGCTTAAATCAAGATTCGGATGGGGACTCACAGTTGCTATTGAGCCTCCAGACCTTGAGACACGCGTTGCAATCTTAAAACGCAAAGCCATGCAATTATTTAATGTGGATCTACCAAATGAAGTTGCTTTTTTTATCGGCAAACGAGTGCGTTCTAATATTCGAGAACTAGAGGGTGCTTTACGCAGGATTGTAGCAAGTGCACGATTTACCGGGCAACCAATATCTGTAGAATTTGCAAAAGAAGCCCTAAAGGATATGCTGGCCGCTCATGATAAACAGGTCACAATGGAAAATATCCAGAAGACTACTGCTGAGTATTTCAAAATACGGACAGCAGATCTGCTTTCAAGCAAAAGAAGCCGTACTATTGCACGACCAAGACAAATAGCAATGACTCTGGCCAAAGAATTGACTAACCATAGCCTTCCAGAGATAGGAAATGCCTTTGGTGGCCGTGATCACACCACTGTTTTATACGCAACAAGGAGAATCGCTGAGCTGAAAGATAGTGATAATGGAGTGGCTGAAGACTATGGAAACCTGTTAAGAATCCTTGCTAACTAGAGTTAATAAGGTGTGAATAATAGCTTCATGTAAATAACCGGTTTTTTATTCACACTATTTATACAGGCTTATAGCTACTTTACACAGGAGTTATAAGCCAAGTAAATATGTTTAACTAATTGAAATCATTTATATTATTCAAGTTATGCACATAAAAATGGGTCCTTAATAATAATAATAATAGTTATTTTATAAAATATTATTATTTATTAGAGAGCAACAATATGAAAATAAAAATTAACCGCGATGTCTTACTAAAACCCCTATTACAGGTTGGTGGTGTTGTTGAAAGAAGACAAACTTTACCCATTCTCTCAAACGTCTTGATCAAGACAGATAGCAATGAATTGACTATTACTGCTACTGATTTGGAAGTTGAGTTAAAAACGAAGACTGATACCACTTCAAATTCAACTTATGAATTTACGTTGCCAGCAAGAAAATTGATTGATATATGTAAGGCACTGCCAGCTGATACGGATGTAGAAATAAATCATAAAGATGATAGAGCTACAATGAAGTGTGGCCGTAGCCGTTTTACTCTGAGCACTTTACCTGCACAGGATTTCCCTAGCATTGAAGCAAACGTCAGTAAGGAAAAATTCTCAATACCTGAAAAATTATTAAAGCGCTTGTTGGAAAGCACTCAGTTTGCAATGGCACAACAGGACGTTAGGTACTATTTGAATGGAATGTTGTTTGAGGTAAAAGAGGGGATGATAAGAACAGTAGCGACAGATGGGCACAGGCTGGCATTAAGTGAAGCTCCATTTGAAATGGACTCTGAGATAGAGGTTATTTTGCCCAGAAAGGCCGTCATGGAGCTTGGAAGATTATTAACTGATTCGGATAATAAAGTTAATATTGAGGTAAGCACAAATCATGTTCGAGTAGAGATTGATACGATCAGTTTTACTACTAAATTAATAGATGGTAAATATCCAGATTACCGAGGCGTATTACCAAGAAGCACTGATAATAAGATGGAAGCTGATCGTGAGGTATTGAAACAGGCACTGCAAAGAACATCAATTCTCTCAAATGAAAAATATAGAGGCATTAGATTTAAGGTAAAAAAGGATAGCCTGGAATTATTGGCACATAATCCTGAGCAGGAGGAAGCGGAGGAAGAGATAAATATTGAATACTCTGGTGATGAGTTAACTATTGGGTTTAATGTCGGTTATCTCATTGATGTATTGACAGTTATATCATCTGAAAGAGTACAAATTGAGCTAAGTGATGCAAGTAGCAGCTGTTTAATATATGCGTCTGGTAAAAATCAAAGTCGCTATGTGGTTATGCCAATGCGGCTATAGATAGGGATAGCTGAGATTATGGTAGGGATATATGACCCTGAGTCTACTTAGAGTTCATCACCTAAGAAATCTTCAAACTATAGAAGTGGAACCATGCCCAGGAATTAATGTGATTTGGGGTGGTAATGGTGCAGGTAAAACAACGGTTTTGGAGGCTATTTATCTGCTGGGAAGGGGTAAATCATTTCGTGGCTCTGAGGTTGAACCTATTGTTTCTATTGATCATAATGAGATGCTTGTCTTTGGGAGGATGGCACAGACAGGAACAACCGCTAGAACTATTGGTATTAAAAAAGCAGTAAAAGGACAAACACAGATAAGGATGAACAATAAGAGTGTGAATAGATTATCTGTCCTTGCAAAGAATCTTCCTCTACAAATTCTTACACCAAAGACCCATGAAATCCTTGAAAGAGGATCAGGCTACAGAAGAAAGTTTCTAGATTGGGCTGTGTTCCACGTGGAACATGATTATTTCCAACTATCAAATCGATATCATAGAGCGTTAAAACAAAGAAATGCCGCACTAAGAAAGGCACCAAATACCGCCTTTGCTTGGGATAAGGAGTTAATAGAAAATGGTGAAATACTAGAAGTTAGGAGAAAAAACTACATTTCCAAGCTAACCCCTATGTTCGAGGTGACTCTTAGTCGAATAATGGGAAGGGATGACATAACAATAAAATACAAACGCGGATGGCCTGAGAGTGAATCTTATGCAGATAATATTGGCAGAAGACAGCAAGATGATGTTAAGAGGGGATATACGGGGACTGGACCACATCGTGCAGATATTGAAATAGAGGTGTTGGGACATAAGGTAGACAAAGTTGTCTCCAGAGGGGAACAGAAATTAGTAATTGCAGCGTTATATCTAGCCCAGGCAATGGTAGCCCTGGAGAAGGCTGAGCTTAACCCAATATTATTGATAGACGACTTACCAGCAGAGCTAGACCAGGAAAAGAGGAGATTATTTCTAATGGAGCTGGAACGGCTTGGGATACAGGTTTTTATTACAGGCATTGAAGCAGGGTATTTCTCTTCTCTTACCAACCCAAAGATGTTCCACGTGAAACATGGATGTATTCAGCACACCGATATTGGTTAGAGTGTATAATGCCGGGATCAATTTAGGAGCACATATATGACGTATGATTCATCCAGTATTAAGGTGCTTAAAGGCCTTGATGCTGTCCGCAAACGGCCTGGTATGTACATCGGTGATACCGATGATGGCACTGGCTTGCACCATATGGTATTTGAAGTCGTCGATAATTCAATTGACGAATCCCTGGCTGGGCATTGCTCGGAAATCACGGTTATTGTTCATGAAGACCAGTCTGTAAGTGTTGCAGATAATGGTCGTGGAATCCCTGTGGACATCCACGCAGAGGAAAATCGTTCTGCTGCCGAAGTGATTATGACGGTGCTGCATGCTGGCGGTAAATTTGATGACAATTCTTATAAGGTCTCTGGTGGTCTGCATGGTGTCGGCGTATCAGTTGTAAATGCCCTATCTAAAACCCTTGATCTGACTATTTGTAAGGGTGGGAAACGCTATTATCAGCAATATGTTATGGGGGAACCACAGGCCCCACTTGCCATGGTTGGGGATACTGATCAAAGTGGCACAAAAATTACATTTACAGCAAGCCCTGAGACATTCACAAATATTGAGTTTCACTATGATCTGCTGGCAAAACGCCTGAGAGAATTATCTTTTCTCAACTCCGGTGTGCGTATTGTATTGAAGGATGAAGGCAAGGATAGAGAAGATGTGTTTGAGTACAAAGGAGGCATTACGTCTTTTATTGAACACCTTAATCGCAATAAGACGCCGTTACATGAAAAGGTTTTTTACTTTTCATCGGAACGTGATGGCACCACAGTAGAACTTGCGATGCAGTGGAATGAGTCATACCAGGAAAATATATTCTGTTTTACCAATAACATTCCTCAGCGTGATGGTGGTAGCCATCTAGCGGGGTTCCGCAGTGGACTCACCCGTACCTTGAATCAATATATTGAACGTGAGGGCTTAGCTAAGAAACAAAAGGTTAATACCACAGGTGATGATGCTCGCGAGGGTCTCACTGCGGTGCTATCAGTAAAAGTGCCTGATCCGAAGTTTTCATCTCAGACCAAAGATAAATTAGTTTCGTCTGAGGTAAAAGGCATTGTTGAAGGCTTACTTGCTGATAACCTTAATGATTTTCTACTTGAACGTCCGGCAGATGCCAAATGTATTGTGGGCAAGATGATAGACGCGGCCAGGGCCAGGGAGGCCGCAAGGAAGGCTCGAGAGATGACCAGGCGCAAAGGTGTGCTGGATATTGCGGGTTTACCTGGAAAATTGGCTGATTGCCAGGAAAAGGATCCCAGTCAGTCTGAACTATATCTGGTGGAGGGTGATTCAGCTGGTGGTTCTGCAAAGCAGGGTAGAGATAGGCGCAATCAGGCTATTTTGCCGCTGAAAGGGAAGATACTAAATGTTGAGAAGGCGCGTTTTGACAAAATGTTGTCATCGGTTGAGGTGGGAACTCTAATTAAGGCCTTAGGTTGTGGTATTGGCCGAGAGGAGTTTAACCCTGATAAACTGCGCTATCATCGCATCATAATTATGACGGATGCAGATGTTGATGGTGCACATATTCGTACATTACTGCTCACTTTTTTCTATCGCCAAATGCCGGAATTAGTTGAGCGCGGGCATATCTATATTGCTCAGCCACCACTCTATAAAATCAAAAAAGGCAAGCAAGAACAATATCTTAAAGATGACGAAGACTTAGATAGGTATCTATTGCAAGCAGCCCTTGAGAATGCATCCCTGTATGTAAACGCAGATGCCCCACCAGTGAGCGGCGAAGCCCTGGAAAGTCTGGTGCAGATATTTATTCGCACTATGGCGACTGTGGCACGGCTTTCTAGGCGGTATAACCGCATCCTTATGGAAAAATTGATCTATGTGCCAGCAGTCAGCCAGGCGCTTTTGGCAGATGTATCAGCCTTTGAGTCTTGGTTGGAAGAGCTAACAGGACGGCTAAATGCTGATCAAAGCCTGTCTAATCGTTTTAGTCTGGAGAGAGCCACTAAAGATGAGCAGAGGGTAATTAAGGTTATCCAGTATACCCATGGCATAGCCCATGAACTGTTGTTGCCAGAAGGGTTTTTCTTAGGGAACGACTACCAGAAGCTGTGTGGCCTCGGTCAACAGTTAGAGGGGTTGCTTGCAGACGGTGCCTATATTCAGCGGGGTGAGCGCAAGAAATCCGTAACAAGTTTTAAACAGGTGTTGGATTGGCTGATGGAAGAGGCAAAGCGAGGGCAACATATACAACGTTATAAGGGTCTTGGTGAAATGAATCCAGAGCAATTGTGGGAGACCACCATGGATCCAGAGAGCCGCCGATTGCTCAAGGTCAATATTGAGGATGCCGTTGCTGCCGATGAGATCTTTACAACCCTCATGGGTGATCAGGTAGAACCAAGAAGGGAATTTATCGAGCGCAATGCGCTAACGGTTGAGAACCTTGATGTTTGACTTATCTTTTTGATAAATAAGGCTATTAGTCGGATAAAGATCGCGGCATGGTTGCGGAGGTAGATTCAATCCACTCTTCAACCAGGCTATTAATTTCGGAGCTTTTGAGGCCATCTACTTTAATCGGCTTGCCGATAACAACCTGAATGGTACCGGGATATTTCTTCAGGCCCATCCTACGCCAGAATACTCCTGCATTGTGTGCTATTGGAATAATTGGGTACTTGCTCTTATGCGCAAGTAAGGCTCCGCTAATTCCATATTTTTTGCGCTCTCCTGGAGCTACTCTGGTACCTTCAGGATAGATAATGACATAATGGCCTTTTTCCAGGCGTTCGCTACCGAGCCTGATAATCTGGTTAATGGCTTGCCGGCCAGCTTTTCGGTCTATACCGATTGCCTGTACGGCCATTAGACCCCAGCCAAAAAAAGGCACATGCATTAGTTCCTTCTTTAATACCCAGGCCTGTTCCGGAGGCAGGATTCCACGCAGGAACATTGTGTCCCAGGTAGACTGGTGCTTTGACATAATGATGCAGGCGCTGTCAGGGATATTTTCAAGGCCAGTTATTTCATATTTCAGGCCGCATATCTTTGCTACCAGCCAGATATTAAGCATTCCCCAATGATTTGCGATATTTGACCGCTGCTTATAAGTGAGCAATAGGCCAACAGTGATAATTGCGGTTGCAAACACCAGTGATGTTATGACGAGCAGAATAAAATAGATTATTGAGCGGATTAAAATCATTATGTTTTTTGAATCAGATCGCTAACGGCAGCGGCCAAGTCTGGATAAACAGGTACATCACCTAAGCCCTCTAATTGAGCAGCCGTCTTTTGACCATTGCCTGTGAGCACCAGTATAGGCTGTGCCTTTACGGACACAGCGGCCTGAAGGTCTCTTAGGCTGTCACCAATAAATGGCATACCGGTTAAATCAGCATTTAACTTATCTGCAAGGTTATGCATCATCCCTGGTTGGGGTTTGCGGCAATTGCAATGGTCATCTGGCCCATGGGGACAAAATAGTACTAAATCAATATGTCCCCCCAGTTTTGCTAATGCATCAGACATTTTCTGGTGAATAGCATTCAGGGTATGGATATCAAATAACCCCCTAGCCAACCCTGATTGGTTGGTGGCAACTGCGACATAGTAGCCAGCATGATTGAGGCGAGCTATGGCTTCCAGGCTGCCTGGTAAGGGCGTCCATTCATCAGGGGTTTTGATATAGGTGTCAGAATCTTCGTTGATGACACCGTCCCTATCGAGTATTACGAGGTTCATGATTACATTAAGTTAGTGAGTGCTTACACGCGGTGAAACACTTAGTACTGCAATCTTGATAAGTCAGCGGTACGTAAAAACAGGCCACTTAATGATGCCAATAGCGCCAGCCGGTTACGGCGCAGGCTATCATCATCACACATGACCATTACGTTATCGAAGAACTTATCCACGCTGTCTCGTAAACCAGCTAACTGCTGTAGGGCCTCTATGTAGCGACCTTGCTCAAAGAGAGGATCTATCAGAGGTTTTAGCTCAGCAATCTGTTGGGCTAACTCTTTTTCTGATGCTTCTGTCAGGAGCGCAATATCAGGTTGATCAGGGAATGATTCTTCTGTTTTGCGTAGGATGTTGCGAATGCGCTTATTGGCGGCAGCCAGGCTTTCGGCCTCAGGTAGTGTACGGAAGGCAGCGACGGCTCGAACCCGAAGATCAAAATCATAGGGATGGGTTGGGCGACGTGAGAGAACGGCATCGATAATATCTGCTGGGATGCCATGATCTGCATAATAGGCACGTAGCCGCTCCATCATATAGTCAAAGACCACAGATACCGTAGCAGTGGCATCCACTTTGGCAGACAGTCCGGCTGCTGCCCTCTGTAACAGGATTTCCAGATCCAGTTGCAGCGGGGTTTCGATTAGAATTCTGAGCGCACCCAGTGCGGCTCGGCGCAGGCCAAAGGGATCCTTTTCGCCGGTGGGCTTTTGGCCGATGGCAAAGATACCTACCAGGGTATCGAGTCGGTCGGCAATGGCAATGGCGTGCCCGCATGCGGTTTGGGGCAGTGAGTCACCCGCGTATCGAGGCAGATACTGCTCCTCCATCGCGGCGGCTACATCGGCGGCCTCGCCTCCTTGCTGAGCATAATAATGTCCCATTACCCCTTGCAGAGAGGGGAACTCCCCAACCATGTTGGAGAGCAGGTCACACTTACTAAGCTCTGCTGCGCGTGCGGCCTCAGCCGGATCAAAGCCAAGTTCGGTGGCGATATATTGAGCCAGCCCGGAGATTCTTTGGGATTTATCATAGAGAGAGCCAAGCTTCTTTTGGAAAACTACGCGCTCCAGTCTTGAATATTGTGCATCCAGGGGTTGCTTGAGATCTTGCTCCCAGAAAAAGGCGGCATCACTGAAGCGGGGGCGTATCACCCGTTCGTTACCGGCGCGGACCTGGGATGGATCCTTACTCTCAATGTTACTGATGGTGATGAATTTAGGTAGTAATACCCCCTTGCTATCCACTACAGGGAAATACTTTTGATGCTCTTGCATGGTCTTGATCAGGGCTTCGACCGGAACCTCCAAGAAGCGCTCATCAAATGAACCCATAATAGCCACTGGCCACTCGTTCAGGGCTGTGACTTCATCAAGCAGGTCTTCATCAATAGTCGCTTTTGCCCCCGTGTCAGCAGCAGCTTGTTCGACCATATTCCTAATTTTTTCACGGCGTTTCTCCAGATGCGCCATGACCTGCCCCTTTTGCAAAAGGGTCTCTGCATAGCTCTCTGGAGAAGAGATATCTATGGTTTCAGGATGATGAAAGCGGTGTCCTCGTGTCGTTCGATTTGCCTTTAGCCCCAGAATTTCACAATCAATAACCTGATCACCAAACAGCATCAGTATCCAATGTACCGGCCGGACAAACTCCTCACTACCGGCACCCCAGCGCATCCGTTTTGGAATAGGCAGATGGGCCAGTGATTGCTCCACCATGGCGGGTATCAAATCTGCTGAGGCTTTTCCGGCCTGCTGCTGTTTGAAAACCAGCCAGATGCCCTTAGGAGTATCAACCTGTTCAAGCTCTGAAACGGCTACTCCACATGAGCGAGCGAAACCCTCGGCTGCTTTAGTGGGGTTGCCCGCATCATCAAATGCAGCTTTCAGCGCAGGCCCTTTTCGTTCAACAACACAGTCAGCCTGAGCGGTGTCCAGTTGCGATATCAGCAGTGCCAACCGACGCGGTGTGGCAAAAGGCTCTATGTGATTAGAGCTGAGTTTGTGCTGCTTAAGCTGGGAGTCAAATTCTGTTAAGAATGCTGTGGACAACCTCTCAAGCGCCTTGGGTGGCAATTCTTCAGTGCCAATTTCGATCAATAGATCCTGCTTATTAATCATTGGCGGCATCCTGTTGTTGGGCCAGCATGGGAAACCCAAGGGCCTCCCGGCGTTCATAGTAGGCTACGGCTACGGCCTTGGCCAATGAGCGCACACGGAGGATAAAGCGTTGGCGCTCGGTGACGGAGATTGCCTGGCGGGCATCCAGCAGGTTAAAGGTGTGAGAGGCCTTGAGTACCTGTTCGTAGGCTGGCAAAGGTAGATTTTGCTCAATCAGGTGCTGGCTTTCTGATTCACAATTATCAAACCAGGCAAACAGGGCATCAACATTGGCATGCTCGAAATTGTAGGTGGATTGTTCCACCTCATTCTGATGGAATACATCACCGTAGGTGACGGATCCTTGAGGGCCATGTGTCCAAACCAGGTCGTATATGCTTTCAACTGACTGGAGATACATGGCAATGCGCTCTAGGCCGTAGGTAATCTCACCAGTTACAGGCCGACAGTCTAAACCACCCACTTGCTGGAAATAGGTAAATTGTGTGACCTCCATGCCGTTAAGCCATACCTCCCAGCCCAGGCCCCATGCTCCCAGGGTAGGTGATTCCCAGTTATCCTCCACAAAACGAATATCATGAACCAGTGGGTCTATACCCAGCATCTGTAAAGAGCCAAGATAGAGATCCTGGATATCCAGTGGTGAAGGCTTGAGGATTACCTGAAATTGGTAATAGTGTTGCAGTCGGTTAGGGTTTTTTCCATAGCGGCCATCGGTGGGGCGACGGGAGGGCTGCACATAGGCGCAGTTCCAAGGCTCAGGGCCGATGGAACGTAGAAAAGTTGCTGAGTGAAAAGTGCCGGCACCCATCTCCATATCGTAGGGCTGTAGGATGACGCAGCCATGATCTGCCCAATACTGCTGGAGGGCGAAGATCAGCCCTTGAAAGGTGGATACGTCAGGGTTCGTATGCTGCTCTTGAGTGTTCAAATCTTGACCTTATTTCCAACTGAAAATGCATCGCGCAAGTATAACGTTATAAAGGGGGCGGATAACAGTTGTCAGGGTACAGGAAGATGCAAAAACCGTATAATCCGCATATCACCTGTATATTTTGAATTAATTACATTATGACAAAACAATATAAGGCCGCTGCATTAGTTTCTGGTGGCCTTGATTCCATGCTGGCTGCCAAGGCCATCCAGGAACAAGGCATCCACGTCGAAGGGCTGAATTTTTTTACCGGCTTTTGTGTGGAAGGCCATACCCATGCCATCCGCAAGAAGGATCAAGCTAAGCCCAAGCGTAATAATGCCCTTTGGGTGGCGGAGCAGTTGGGCATGAAGCTTCATTTTGTGGATGTGATTGAAGAGTACAAGGAGATTTTATTCAATCCAAAGCATGGTTATGGAGCAAATCTAAACCCTTGTTTGGACTGTAAAATATTCATGGTTGAGAAGGCTTATGAGTGGATTAGCGAGAATGGGTTTGATTTTATTATAACTGGTGAAGTAATAGGCCAGCGGCCTATGTCTCAGCGCAAGGACACCATGCCAGTAATTGCCAATGAATCAGGCGCTGGGGATCTGCTGTTGCGGCCCCTTTGCGCAAAAAACCTTCCAGCCACCAAGCCTGAGCAAGAGGGCTGGGTGGATCGTGAGGCCCTGTTTGATTTTAGTGGGCGAACCCGCAAACCTCAGATGGCTCTTGCGAAGCAGTATGGGTTTGAGGATTATGCCCAGCCTGCCGGTGGTTGCTGTTTTCTGACGGATGCCCAGTATGCAGTTAAATTGGCTGATCTGTGGAAAAGCCGGGGCAGCAAAGATTATGAACTGGACGACATTATGCTGCTCAAGGTTGGGCGGCATTTGCGTATAAGACCAGGATTCAAGGTCATTATCTCCCGTGAGGAAGGAGAGGGAAAATTTCTCCAGGGGTATAAGAGCCGTTATCTAAGCCTGAAAACGGTCAGCCATGCCGGGCCTTTGGCCTTGATAGATGGTGAAGTGGAGCCGGCAGAGCTGGAACTCGCTGCTCGGCTGGTTGCGCGCTACAGTCAGGGCCGCAGTGCTGAACAGGTTGAGCTGGAAATCAGGGAAAGAGATGGTAAGACCAGGACGCTGGTTGTTGCTCCCTTACCTCCCCATGAAGTGCAAAAGGGATGGATACTATGACTCATCAACATGCAAAGGTAGTGGTTGATGCCCGACGGCTGTTATGTCCAATGCCAGTAATTCGGGTGCAGGACAAGATTAAGGAGTTGAATGTAGGCGCTATTGTTGAGGCAATCTGCACAGACCCTGGAGCGCTGCATGATATTCCTGCCTGGTGCCGCATAAATGGTCATACAGTACTAAGTAGCGTCCGTGAGAATGATGAATATCTCATTATTATAGAGGTGGGTGAATAGTAGTAGCTTAATCATGGCAGAGAACACGCCAATCGTTGAACAGAGATTTCAAGCTATCCAGCAAGCTGCGATAGTTGGGGCTTTGGTCAACCTGCTGCTAGCAGTAGTAAAGACCCTGGTTGGGGTTGTTGCCCAATCCCAATCCCTGGTGGCAGATGGGATTCATTCTCTGTCTGATTTGTTGTCTGATGGTTTGGTTTACTTTGTCTCCCGCCATGCTCGCCATGGCCCGGATTCAGATCACCCCTATGGACATGGCCGGTTTGAAACCATGGCTACCATGGCATTGGGTGGTTTGCTGATATTGGTCGCATTAGGCATTTGCTGGGATGCATTTTTGCGTATGCTTGCACCAGAAACACTACTGGAACCGAGTGCCATTGCACTCTATGCGGCAGGTTTCTCGATCATAGCCAATGAGGCCCTGTTTATTTACACCTTACGGGTGGGCAAGCGGGTTAAGTCAGATCTACTGCTGGCAAATGCCTGGCATCACCGCTCTGATGCAGTCTCATCAGTGGCCGTGCTAGTGGGGATTGGGGGCACCATGGCCGGGTTGCCTTACATGGATGCAGTGGCTGCTATTGGGGTGGCTATAATGATCGCCAAGATTGGCTGGGACCTTGGTTGGGGTGCTGCTCAGGAGCTAGTGGATGTTGGACTGCCAGAAGAGCGGGTGCAAGCCATCAAAACAACCATTGCAACTGTAGGTGGTGTGCGTGATTTTCATATGCTGCGTACCCGTAGCCTGGGAGGGCGTGCTGCGGTGGATGTGCATGTTTTAGTAGAGCCACGATTGAGTGTCTCTGAAGGGCATATGATCGGTTTAATGGTAGAGCAGGAACTCAAACAGGGGATAGAAGAGATTGAGGATGTTACCATCCATATTGATTCAGAAAACGATGAATCTGCCATTCTCTCCAATGCGTTGCCACTGCGCACGGAAGCTTTGCTGATGCTTGATCAGTGCTGGCGTGGCATTGATAAGACTGTTGCAAACAATCGCATCACATTGCATTACCTTAATGGACAGATTGAAGTTGAATTGTATTTTGACAAAAGTGAGTCGCCAGACCCCGTGGAGATAGAGCATCTAAAATCGGCGGTTGCAGGTGAGAAGATATTTGGAGAGGTGCGGGTCTTTGTAGGCTAAGCACTGTTTTGGTGCAACTAATGCGGTGGCGCATTATGTTGGTGCGCTACTTTCCATGTAGACCTTTTTTACCCAGTGATTTACTCAGAGTTTGCAGCCCCTGCAATTAATGTCTTCCCTTAAAGCACATGGGAGAAAATTGTTTATACCCCATATTTATTAAATATTTATGTAGATTGCATCCAGCATATAAATATCTGTTGTGTCTGCACGGGCCTTAATAGTTGAAAAGTTTTTCCAAGCATGGCACGGTTGCTGCTTCCTGGGGGCATACTGCTTTAAACAGCAAAAAGATATTACCCAATTCACGGCTGCTACGGCAGCATGGTTCTAATTAAGACCTGGAGATTAAACGATGGCTTCTACAGCCCTGAAGATGATAAAAGATAGCGAAGTGCAGTTTGTTGACTTCCGTTTTACCGATACCCGCGGCAAGGAGCAGCATGTAACCGTCCCCGCCAGTGTGGTTAATGAAGACCTGTTTACTGAGGGCAAGATGTTTGATGGCTCCTCTATCTCAGGCTGGAAGGGCATTAACGAATCCGACATGATTCTGATGCCGGAGGATAGCAGCGCGGTGCTGGATCCGTTCTCTGATGAGACCACTCTGATCCTACGTTGCGACATCCTTGAGCCTAGCACTATGCAGGGTTATGAGCGTGATCCTCGTTCTGTCGCCAAGCGTGCTGAGGCCTACTTGACGTCTACCGGCATCGCTGATACCGCTTACTTTGGCCCAGAGCCAGAGTTCTTCATCCTGGATGACGTCCGCTGGGGTGCAACCATGTCCGGTGCCTTCTATAAAATAGATTCCGAAGAGGCAGAGTGGAACTCCGAGCGCGTCTATGAAGATGGCAATATTGGCCACCGTCCCACCACTAAAGGTGGTTATTTCCCTGTTCCTCCGGTTGATAGCCTGAACGATATTCGTGGCGCTATGTGTTTGGCCCTGGAAGAGATGGGTGTTCCGGTTGAAGTGCATCATCATGAGGTGGCAACCGCTGGTCAGTGTGAGATTGGCACCATGTACAGCACCCTGGTGCGTCGTGCTGACCAAAATCAAATCCTGAAGTATGTGGTACAGAATGTTGCCCACGCCTATGGCAAGACCGCTACTTTCATGCCTAAGCCGCTGGTAGGTGACAATGGTTCCGGTATGCATGTGCATCAGTCTTTGGCTAAAGGTGGTAACAATATCTTTGCTGGTGATAAGTATGGTGGTCTCTCCGATGAGGCGCTGTACTACATTGGGGGCATCATCAAGCATGCACGTGCTCTAAATGCCTTCACCAATGCCTCAACCAACTCCTACAAGCGCTTGGTTCCCGGCTTTGAGGCACCAGTTATGCTGGCATACTCTGCGCGTAACCGTTCTGCTTCTATTCGTATTCCCTGGGTCTCCAGCCCAAAGGCGCGTCGTGTTGAGGTGCGTTTCCCTGATCCGACCGCCAATCCTTACCTGGCATTCGCCGCTATGATGATGGCAGGGCTGGACGGCATCCAGAACAAGATTCACCCGGGCGATGCAATGGATAAGGATCTGTATGACCTGCCAGCAGAAGAGGCCAAGGCGATCCCAACCGTGTGTCATAGTCTGGATCAAGCCCTGGATGCTCTGGATGCAGATCGTGAGTTCCTCACCACTGGTGGCGTATTCACAGATGATCTGATTGATGGCTATATCGCTCTGAAGATGGAAGAGGTCACCCGCATGCGCATGACTACCCATCCGGTAGAATTTGATATGTACTACAGTCTGTAATTTTTAAGACCTCGGAAGTAACAAATGCCCCCTATATGGGGGCGTTTTTTATGTTGTTGATTTTCCTCAGCTACGCTATGCTGATGCTATGTTTAGAGTAGCGATACTTCTTTTGGGGCTGCTGCCCATTATGGTTTCTGCAGCTGAGATTTATAAATGGGTGGATGACATGGGTGTAACCCATTATGGCGATCAGCCGCACCAGGGGGCGGAGAAGATAGAGTTGCCGGAGACACAACCAGTGCCCTCATCTCGTGCTAGTTCTAACCTTGGTGGTAGCCAGCAGAATGATGTAGCTGATGATAAAGGCTACAAGAGTTTTGCTATTGTACAGCCAGAAAATAACCAGACTATCCGGGATAACGCGGGTTCAGTAAGTGTTGCCTTTATTGTTAATCCGTCCCTGCGAGCAGGCCACAAGATCCGCGTTTCGCTTGATGGCCATAGGCTAAAGGATGGTACGGCAATCCGGTTTTCCCTTCAGGGGGTTGATCGTGGTACGCACACTCTAAGTGCCGCAATTGTTGATGCCAACGGGGCCACAGTAATTAGTGCTGGCAGTATTTCATTCCATCTGCGTAAACACTTTATTTCGCATAAGAATAATAAGCCGGAAAGCAGCGATGGGGTGGTTGGGGCTGGGCTCTAATGTGACACCGGGCTATAATCCAGTCGAACCAAACTATGATCCAGACTACGAGCCGGATTATAGGCCGTAGCTTTACTATCTGCACCAAAAACTTTCTATTGCGCACGCTAATGGTGCGTGCATCCTCATAGGTATGGTGATTTTGTCAGCCAACCAACCTGGTTCAATACTTGCTTAGAGCATTTGACATGAATGCTGACAATCTAATCCCGGAAGCACTTTCGCCTTGGATTTTAGAAAATCTGAGTACAGTGGTTCTGCTGTTTGATGAAGAACTCTGCCTGCAATACATCAACCCAGCCGGTGAGATGATGTTTGCTGCAAGTGTGCGGAATCTGGTTGGCCAAAAGGTTAACAACCTTATTCAAAGCCCGAATCGGGATCTTATAGCAGGGTTTGAACAAGCTGTTTCTATGGGCACCACCTTTACGGAACGTGCGATACGTCTGCGGATGCTGGATGAACGTGAAATAACGGTGGATTGCACGGTATTGCCCTTAGTTGATTCGAGGCGTGAGTCCGGCATTCTAGTGGAACTGCAACAGCTTGATCGGCAGTTGCGAATCAGCCGCGAGGAGCATCTGATATCCCAGCATCATGCCGCCCGCGATCTTATCAGAGGGTTGGCACATGAAATCAAGAACCCGCTGGGTGGCTTGCGAGGTGCTGCTCAACTGCTGGAGCATGAGTTGCCGGACCCTGCATTGCAGGAATATACCCAGGTCATAATCGATGAAGCCGACCGGCTTCAAACCCTGGTCAATCGCATGCTTGGCCCTAATAAGCTGCCCAAATACAGGGAGGTCAATATTCACCAGGTGTTGGATCGGGTGCGTTCTCTGGTGCAGGCAGAATCAGGTGGACGAACTAAGTTGGCATTGGATTTTGATCCCAGTATTCCAGATTTATACGGTGATTTTGACCAATTAATCCAGGCTATTTTAAACATTGTTCGCAATGCCGCCCGGGCGGCAAGTGATGATGGTTTAGTCACCTTGAGAACCCGTATCCTGCGACAGTTCAGCATTGGCAATGACCGGCACAAGTTAGTGGTTCAGATTGAGGTAGTAGACAACGGCCCTGGTATATCAGCAGATATGCTGCAAAAGATCTTTTACCCTATGGTTAGCGCAAGTGAAGAAGGTATGGGTCTTGGCCTTTCCATTGCCCAATCCCTTATTAGTCAGCATGGTGGGCTGATTGAGTGTAACAGTAAGCCGGGAGAGACTGTATTTACTGTTTTGCTTCCGCTGGAGAATCCAAATGCCTAAATGTTGTTATGTATGGGTCATTGATGATGACCGTTCCATCCGCTGGGTGCTGGAGAAGGCACTCCAAAGAGCGGATATGGAGGTAAGGGGGTTTCCTGATGCCAGCGAAGTTCTGGAAGCGCTTGCGCATGGCCGCCCGGATGTAGTGGTATCGGATATCCGCATGCCAGGCATGGATGGCCTTAGCCTGTTGCAAAAACTCCAGGAGACCTGCCCAGACTTGCCGGTCATTATCATGACAGCTCATTCAGATCTGGATAGTGCTGTATCGGCGTTTCATGGTGGTGCCTTTGAGTATCTGCCCAAACCTTTTGATATTGATGAGGCCATTGAGCAGGTGCGTCGGGCCTGCCGTCATAGTCGTCAGGTTCAGCAGGATATTTCAGAAGAGCTTGAAAAAAGCCCGGAAATAATTGGTGAAGCACCGGCTATGCAAGAGGTATTCAGGGCCATCGGCCGTTTGGCACGCTCAAATGTTACGGTGCTTATCAACGGTGAATCGGGCACAGGCAAGGAGCTGGTGGCGCAAGCCTTACATCGACATAGCCCTCGTACTAGTAAGCCATTTATTGCCCTGAACATGGCGGCAATCCCAAGAGATCTAATGGAATCTGAGCTATTTGGTCATGAGCGAGGTGCCTTTACAGGAGCGCAAGCCAAGCGTGAAGGACGTTTTGAGCAGACTGATGGAGGCAGCCTGTTTCTGGATGAGATCGGTGATATGCCAGCCGAGCTACAGACTCGCCTGCTACGAGTGCTGGCGGATGGTGAATTTTACCGGGTTGGTGGTCATGAGCCGGTAAAGGTAGATGTGCGAATTATTGCCGCCACCCATCAAAATCTGGAAGAGCTGGTGCAGGCAGGGCTGTTTCGTGAAGATTTGTTTCACCGCCTTAATGTCATTCGTATCCATATCCCAGCTTTATGTGAACGCAAGGAAGATATTCCCCTGCTCATGCAGCATTTTCTTGCTGAATCTGCAAAGGAGTTGGAGGCCGAACTTAAAACACTCAAGCCTGAAACCATCAAGTTCTTGCAGCAGGTTGAATGGCCGGGCAACGTTCGTCAGTTAGAGAACACGGCCAGGTGGCTTACAGTAATGTCATCCGGCCAAGAGATCCATGTGGAAGATCTCCCGCCTGAACTCCGGATCAGCGAACCGATTAGCACCACATCCTCGGATTGGCAAGTGACCTTGCGCCAGTGGGCACGTGCAAAGTTGCAAAGTGGTGACGCAGCAATTTTGAGCGAAGCTTTGCCCGTCTTTGAAAGCATCATGATACAGGCCGCGCTCGAACATACCGGGGGTCGACGCCAGGATGCTGCCCGCCTACTTGGCTGGGGACGCAATACCCTCACCCGTAAGATCAAGGAATTGGGGCTGGCTGAGGGTTAAATAATTGCCCCCGTTGATTGACCTAGAATTTGATTCCGCCTATACTGCGCGGCTTTAATTCGCCTGGTAATTAGTGCGTTACAGAGGCTCGGAATGCAGATCGCAAACAAAAGCCAAGCCAGGAAGGCCGTGTTGGCACAGCTTGTGATGGTTACTGTGTTGTCGGCATTGGCAGGACTTGTGTCGATGGATCACCTCTCTTCAGCCTTGGCTGGTGGGTTGATCGCTACCACAGCGAATGCGTTTTTTTCTTTCTGGGTGTTTGCCGATTACCGTGCTCAACACCCTAATAAGCTGCTGGGCAGGCTCTATGGAGCCGAGATAGCGAAGCTTATTCTGGTTGGTCTGATGTTTGCCGGAGCTGTCCAGTTGATAGTTCCGCTGAGTGGTAGCGCCTTGTTTGGTGCTTTTTTATGTGTGTACCTGATGCCTGGGTTACTGAGTATATTTAGTTAACTATAGCGAGTTCGAGAACTTTAATAGAGATGGCTGGCGATACCCTCACTTCAAGCGAATATATCAAGCACCACTTGACCAATCTGACCTTCGGTCAGCATGCGGATGGTTCATGGGGTATAGCCCACACTTCTGCAGAGGCTGCACAGATGGGTTTCTGGGCGATCCACGTGGACACCATGTTTTGGTCCCTCTTCTTGGGTGTTTTGTTCCTCTACTTTTTTAAGAAGGTTGCTGATTCGGTGACAACCGGTGTTCCTGGTGGCCTACAGAATTTCTGTGAGTGGATCGTTGAGTTCATTGACGAAAGTGTGCGCGGTTCATTTACAGGCAAGAATGATATTGTAGCGCCTTTGGCGCTGACCATATTCATCTGGATATTTCTGATGAATCTGATGGATCTGGTACCCGTCGATTTTATCCCCATGGTATCAGGCTGGCTTGGCATTCACTTTATGAAAGTGGTGCCCACCACCGATCCAAACGCAACCTTTGGCATGGCAATCGGTGTGTTTGTCTTGATGATCTTCTATAGCATTAAGATCAAAGGTATTGGCGGCTTTGTTGGGGAGCTGACCCTGATGCCGTTCTCATCAAAGAATAAAGCGGTTCAGGCACTGTTTATACCTGTCAATTTTCTGCTTGAATTCGTCAGCCTGATCGCCAAACCGGTCTCGTTGGCACTACGTCTCTTTGGCAACATGTATGCCGGTGAGATGATCTTTATTCTTATCGCCATTATGTACAGTTCCGGTGTGGTTATGGGCGTCTTCGGCGGCTTCCTGCAACTGGGCTGGGCGATCTTTCATATCCTTATTATCACGCTACAGGCGTTTATCTTCATGACCCTGACTATCGTATATATGGATATGGCTCATAGTGAGCATTAACCTTTTTTATTAACTAACTCACCAAATTTTAAGGGGAGAGTAAAATGACTGAAGCAACAGCAATGTTGTATATCGCCGGCGCACTGATGATGGGCCTTGGAGCCTTGGGCGCTGCTGTAGGCATCGGTATTTTGGGCGGACGTTTTCTGGAAGGTGCTGCGCGTCAGCCAGAATTGATTCCAATGCTGCGTACCCAGTTCTTCATCGTCATGGGTCTGGTTGACGCCGTGCCAATGATCGCCGTTGGTCTGGCTATGTACATTCTGTTCGCGGTTGCCGGTTAATCTCTGGCTTTATAAACCCATTATCTGCGAAGCGACTTTCAGTCCGACTGAAAGCGAGGTAAGAACAGGATGAACATTAACTTTACTCTATTCGGCCAGCTACTGACCTTTGCCGTGTTCGTTTGGTTCACGATGAAGTATGTCTGGGCGCCGATTATGGGCGCTCTTGAGGAGCGTCGTACCGGGATAGCCGACAGCCTGTCTGCCGCTGAGCGCGGCAAGCACGAGCAAGTGCTTGCTGAGCAGCGCGGCAAAGATATCCTGGTGGAAGCCAAGAATCAGGCAGCCGAAATAAAGGCACAGGGTGAAAAACGAGCATCTGAGATCGTTGAAGAGGCGAAGGATGATGCACGTACCGAAGGTGAGCGTCTGCTGACCGCAGCCCGGGCTGAGATTGATCAAGAGGTCAATCGTGCTCGTGAACATCTGCGTGAGCAGGTTGCTGTGCTGGCTGTTGCCGGTGCCCAAAAGATCCTCCAGCGTGAAATCGATGCAGCGGCCCATAAGGACGTTGTCGATTCTGTCGCCAACCAGATCTAAGGCAGCGTTATGGCTGGAGAAACCACTACCATCGCCCGCCCTTATGCCGAGGCTGTCTTCGGTCGGGCAAGTGAAAGCGACAAGCTGGATCACTGGTCCGATGCCCTGGGTTTGCTGGCTGCAATCGTCCAAGACGATAAAGTTGCAGCAGCAATTACCAATCCGAAGCTTGAAAGCGGTCAGCGTGTTGCGCTGATGCTGGATATCTGCGGCAAGCACCTGGACGAAGAGGGCCAGAATCTGGTTCGCTTATTGGTGCGGAACGGTCGGCTCGGTGTACTGCCTGAAATAGCATCGCTTTACGAAGGGCTTAAGAACGAGAGTCAGGGAACCCTTGATGTGCAGGTAACCTCTGCATACAAGGTGACCGCAGCTCAAGAAAAAAAGCTGGCGGCAGCGCTGAAAAAGCGCCTTGACCGTGAGATCCGGGTAACGAGTGAAATCGATTCAGAATTGATCGGTGGTGTACTCATTCGTGCCGGTGATCTGGTTATCGACGGCTCTGTGCAGGGTCGCCTGCGGAAGCTGGCCACTGAATTAGGAATATAAGACGAGACGCCATCATGCAACTCAATCCATCTGAAATTAGTGATCTGATCAAAAGTCAGATTGAGAAGTACGAGCCGGAAACAGAGGCCCGCAATGTAGGCACAATCGTCAGTCTGACTGACGGTATTGCCCGTATACACGGTTTGGCCGATGCAATGTCTTACGAGATGTTGGAGTTTCCAGGTAACACCTTTGGTCTGGCACTGAACCTGGAGCGTGACTCCGTAGGCGCTGTGATCCTGGGTCCTTACACCCATCTCTCCGAAGGCGATTCAGTCAAATGTACTGGCCGTGTATTGGAAGTACCCATTGGCACAGGCCTGCTGGGTCGTGTGGTGGACTCCCTCGGCCAGCCTCTTGATGGCAAAGGCGCTATCGAGGCGACTGAAACCTCCCCAATCGAAAAGGTTGCGCCGGGCGTTATCGAACGTCAGTCGGTTGATCAGCCGGTGCAGACCGGACTGAAGGCCATTGATGCCATGGTGCCTGTTGGTCGCGGACAGCGTGAGCTGATCATCGGCGATCGTCAGACCGGTAAATCGGCCATTGCCATCGACGCCATCATCAACCAGAAAGGCACGGGTATTAAGTGCATCTACGTCGCGATAGGTCAGAAGGCCTCCACCGTCGCTCAGGTTGTACGCAAGCTGGAAGAGCATGGCGCTATGGATCACACCATCGTCGTGGCCGCCACCGCTGCTGAATCTGCCGCGTTGCAGTTCATTGCACCATACGCTGGCGCCACCATGGGCGAGTACTTCCGTGACCGTGGTGAAGATGCGCTGATCATTTATGATGATCTGACCAAACAGGCCTGGGCCTACCGTCAGGTATCCCTGCTGTTGCGTCGCCCACCTGGTCGTGAAGCTTATCCTGGTGATGTTTTCTATCTTCACTCTCGTCTGCTGGAGCGTTCCTCCCGGATTAATGCCAAAGAAGTGGAGCGGCTCACCAATGGTGAAGTGAAAGGCAAGACGGGTTCACTTACCGCCTTCCCAATCATTGAGACCCAGGGTGGTGACGTATCTGCATTCGTACCAACCAACGTGATCTCTATTACCGATGGCCAGATCTTCCTTGAGGCCGATCTGTTCAACGCTGGTATTCGCCCTGCCATTAACGCTGGTCTTTCTGTATCCCGTGTAGGTGGTGCAGCTCAGACTAAGATTATCAAGAAGCTGGGTGGTGGTGTTCGTCTGGCTCTGGCCCAGTATCGTGAGCTGGCGGCTTTCGCCCAGTTTGCATCTGATCTGGATGAGGCAACCCGCAAGCAGTTGGAACGTGGCGAGCGTGTAACCGAGCTGATGAAACAGTCTCAGTACACCCCGCTGTCTGTTGCTGAGATGGCTATTTCTCTGTTTGCTGCCAACGAAGGCTATCTGGATGATGTAGAGGTCAACAGGATCGTGGCATTTGAAGCAGCTCTACATGGCTATATGAAAAGCAGCCAGCAGGCATTGAGCGAAAAAATTAATAGTGAAGGTAATCTGGACGACGAGATCACCCAGTCACTGCGTGATGCCCTTGAGGATTTCAAAGCCAACCACACCTGGTAGGCCACGAGATCGAAGAGACAGTAATCAAGCCTTTATATATAGAGAGCAATCATGGCAGGCGCAAAAGAGATTCGCACCAAGATCGCCAGCATCAAAAACACGCAGAAGATCACCTCTGCGATGGAGATGGTGGCGGCCGCCAAGATGCGTAAGGCACAGGATCGCAAAGAGGCAACACGCCCCTATGCGCAAAAGATGAAGAATGTCATCGGTCACCTGTCCCATGCGCACCCTGAGTATAAGCACGGCTTCATGGTTGAACGTGAAGTAAAACGGGTGGGTTATATTGTTGTTTCATCTGACCGCGGGTTATGCGGTGGCTTGAACAACAACCTGTTTCGGATGCTTACCAAGGAGATCAAAGCGCAGCAGGAGAGTGGCAAGAAGGTTGAGTTTTGTACCATCGGCACCAAGGCACTGGGGTTTTTCCGGCGTTTTGGCGGTAAGGTGCTGGGTGAGGCTACGCATCTGGGCGATGCACCTCGGATCGAAGAGCTGATCGGTGTGGTCAAGGTGATGCTGGATGCCTATGAGGCAGGTGAGATCGACCGGATCTATATCGCCTACAACAGCTTTGTTAACACCATGACTCAGGAGCCTACGGTTGAGCAGTTGGTGCCCATCGCCGGTGAGCCTGAAGAGGAGCTAAAGCATCACTGGGATTACATCTATGAGCCTGATTCAAAAGAGGTTCTTGATGGACTCCTGACCCGTTATATCGAGTCCCTGGCCTACCAGGCCGTGGTGGAGAACGGTGCCTGTGAACAGTCTGCCCGTATGGTTGCGATGAAGTCCGCATCTGATAATGCTGGCGATCTGATCGATGAGCTGCAGTTGATCTACAACAAGGCCAGGCAGGCGGCTATTACCCAGGAGATCTCAGAGATTTGCGCGGGTGCCGCAGCGGTATAATGAGTCCTGGCAATTGCTTGGATTTAAATGAATTCGATAAGTATTTATTTTCAACCTGACCAGATCAGGCAAGAAAGAGGATTAACTAATGGCCGGTAAAGTGGTAGAAATCATTGGCGCGGTAGTGGACGTAGAGTTCCCTCGCGGTGAAATGCCTAAGGTCTACGATGCGCTGAAGATCGAAGAGGTTGGCTTAACCCTGGAAGTGCAGCAGCAGTTGGGCGACGGTATAGCGCGTGCTATTGCTATGGGTTCGACCGATGGCCTGAAGCGTGGTCTGGATGTTGACAACACAGGGGCACCGATCCAGGTACCTGTGGGCCAGGGTACCCTGGGCCGCATCATGGATGTTCTGGGCAAACCCATTGATGATAAAGGCCCGGTTGAAGCCGATAAGCTCCTGCCGATCCACCGTGCTGCACCCAAGCTGGAAGAGCAGGCTAGCGCGACCGAGGTTCTGGAGACCGGTATCAAGGTTATCGACCTGATCATGCCAATCCAGAAGGGTGGTAAGGTTGGACTGTTTGGCGGTGCTGGTGTTGGTAAAACCGTTACCCTGATGGAGCTGATCCGTAACATCGCTGTTGAGCACTCCGGTTTCTCCGTATTTGCCGGTGTGGGTGAGCGTACTCGAGAGGGTAACGATTTTTACCACGAAATGGCAGAAGGCGGCGTACTGGATAAGGTATCCCTGGTCTACGGTCAGATGAATGAGCCTCCGGGTAACCGTCTGCGCGTAGCGCTGACCGGTCTGACCATGGCCGAGCACTTCCGTGACGAGGGCCGAGAGGTTCTGTTGTTCGTGGATAATATCTATCGTTACACCCTGGCAGGAACTGAAGTATCAGCCTTGCTGGGCCGTATGCCTTCCGCTGTGGGCTATCAGCCTACTCTGGCTGAGGAGATGGGCACACTGCAGGAACGTATCACCTCTACCAAGACCGGTTCTATCACCTCCTTCCAGGCCGTATACGTGCCTGCGGATGATCTGACCGATCCTTCTCCAGCAACCACCTTTGCTCACCTGGATGCAACCCTGGTGCTTTCACGCCAGATCGCAGAGCTGGGTATCTACCCTGCTGTGGATCCACTGGATTCCACCAGTCGAATCCTTGATCCTAACGTGGTTGGAGCTGAGCACTATGAAGTGGCTCGTGGCGTTCAGGGTACCTTACAGCGTTATAAGGAGCTGAAGGATATTATCGCTATCCTGGGTATGGACGAGCTATCTGAAGAGGATAAGTTGGCCGTGACCCGCGCCCGTAAGATCCAGCGTTTCCTCTCCCAGCCCTTCTTCGTAGCCGAGGTATTCACCGGCTCACCCGGTAAGTACGTCTCCCTGAAAGATACCCTGGCTGGCTTTAAGGCAATCCTGGCTGGTGAGTACGATCACCTGCCGGAGCAGGCTTTCTACATGGTCGGTGGTATCGAAGAAGCTGCTGCGAAGGGAGAGGCTTAATCAGTCCGATTCGGTCTGGAGATAACAGATGGCAATGACAATTCATGTAGACATCGTAAGTGCCGAAGGAGCAATCCACTCTGGTCTGGCCGAGATGGTTTATGCCCCTGGTGTGGTGGGTGAGCTGGGTATTGCTCCGCGCCATACGCCACTGGTGACCCAGCTAAAACCTGGTGAAGTAAGGGTTGACCTGGGTGAAGGTAAGGAGATGCAGCATTTCTTCGTTTCTGGTGGCATCCTTGAGATTCAACCTCATGTGGTGACGATTCTGGCGGATACTGCTATTCGTGCCCATGACTTGGATGAAGCTGCTGCCCTTGAGGCTAAACGCCGTGCTGAAGATGCGCTGGCTGGGCAGGTTGCCGATTTCGAGCACGCCAAGGCCCAGGCAGAGCTTGCAGAAGCGGCGGCTCAGTTAAGGGCAATTGAAAAACTGCGTAAGACGAGCGGCTGATTTAAGTTACAAGTTACTGGGTAACTATCCAGATAGTCAGGCTAAAGTATGGGAGTTGAATTTGTTAGCCCCTACCACACAATCTCAACCGCATAATCCTGAAGCCTCTTATCCTTGCTGACCAATACCAGTTTTTCTGATTGTGCTTGGGCAACAAGCATGCGATCAAACGGGTCACGATGATGAAATGGCAGAGAGGCCAGCATAGTACAGTGTTCGGTGCGCAGAGGAAGATATTCAACAGCATTATCTCTCATAAAGCCATGTAACCTGGGCATCCAGTCCGAGCCTAACTCTAATTTGCCGAGGCTGGTCTTAATCGCTATCTCCCAAAATGAGATCATGCTGCTAAAAACAGTATTTGTTTCATCCTCCAGCAGCGAAACGGCACGTGGTGATAGACGTTGAGGCTGGCTGCTCATCCAGATAAGGGCATGAGTATCCACCAAAATATCCATCAGATGTAATCCTTAAAATCATCCAATGGTTCATCAAAATCATCTGCCATCCGTATCACCAAACCATTCAATGTCCCCAGTTTGCGTTTACGTCGGACTTTAGAGAGCACCTCAAGGCGTACCGTTGGCTCATTATTACGGGCAATAATCACCTCCTCTCCAGCTATAGCTCGTTCTATCAATTTGGATAACTGGGACTTGGCTTGATGGATATTGACCTGCATCGTAAATGCCTCTTTTATCATGGTTTAGCTATTAGTTTAGCTAACGCAGCCAGTTCTCGCAAATACGATGCCGAAGATAGAAAACAGGGAAATGCGGGCCAGATACCCCTACGAATGATAGGGCTTGCTCAACTCATGTACGGCATCAATCAAAACGCCTGCATGCTCTGGGTTGACCTCTGGATGGATACCATGGCCCAGGTTAAAGACATGCCCAGGCCCGTGGCCATAACTGTCCAGAACATGCCCTACTTCTTCATGGATGCGTGCCGGTGAGGCGTAGAGGATGCAGGGGTCGATATTACCCTGTAGGGCAACTTTATCCCGTACCATTACCCGTGCATCTGCCAGCTCAGTGGTCCAGTCCACACCCAGTGCATCAGCTCCGCTTTCTGCCATACGACTTAGCCACTGGCCACCGTTTTTGGTAAACATAACAACAGGCACTCGACGATCCTCATTCTCGCGGGTCAAGCCTTCAATAATCTGCTCCATATAGGACAGGGAGAAGGCCTCATAGTCACGGGGACTAAGCACTCCGCCCCAGGTGTCAAAGATCATCACAGCTTGGGCGCCAGCGGCTATTTGGGCATTCAGGTATGAGGTGACTGACTCGGCCAGCTTGCCAAGCAGATCGTGCATCAGCCCTGGATCATCAAACATCATGCCTTTGGATTTAGCGAAGTTCTTGGTGCTGCCGCCTTCAACCATGTAGGTAGCCAGGGTCCAGGGGCTACCGGAAAAACCAATTAGTGGTACCCGGCCATCCAATTCATGGCGGATGGTGCGTACGGCATCCATGACATATTTAAGTTCTCCTTCAGGGTCTGGTATACCAATGGCCTGCACGTCTGCGGCACTTTGAATGGGGCGCTCAAAACGTGGGCCTTCACCCTCACTGAAATAAAGACCGAGGCCCATGGCGTCAGGGATGGTCAGGATATCGGAAAACAGGATGGCGGCATCCAAAGGAAAGCGGTCAAGAGGCTGAATTGTCACCTCACAGGCCAACTCAGGATTCTGGCACAGATCCATAAAGTTACCGGCCTTTTGGCGTGTGGCCTTGTATTCAGGCAGATAGCGCCCAGCTTGACGCATCATCCAGACCGGGGTGACATCAACTGGCTCACGCATAAGGGCACGGAGCAAACGATCATTTTTCAAAGCAGCCACAGATTGGTTTCCATAATCTATAAAAAAGCGATAGTGAATTGTACACGGAATCTGGTCTTCAGACCCCAGAATTTGCCGGTAAAGATAGCTATGGCAGCGATTATCATCATCCAACCACAACTGCACTGGAAGAAAAGATGCTTTTGATTGAGGCAGTACCTGCATGCATATGCTAGAATTTCTAGCATAGTCATGACCATGGTCATGTGTTATGCGCTTTTATGCTCCAACACACACATGATTTTATTTTTTGCAAGAAATTTTGCGTTACCGTAAAAAAGCTTTCCAGCTAGCCTTATGATTGGATTTGTGATGCCCATATTTTTCATATAAAAATCGGCCGGCATAGTATATTCGCTTGTTTCTTTGTATTTGCATATTTTTAATCCACTCTCACTCACGACAAGCTCAAAAGATGTCTTTGTCCAAATTTGAAGGTGAGCTGTGCTAACAGTGCCTTTCAGAACTTTCGTATAGATAGATTTTGAAAATAATTTTGTAAATGGATATATCCAAAACTGCTTTGGTGTATCAATAAACACCCTCCCATCTTGTTTTAATTTTCCCTTCAATTGTTTTAGCACGGACAATGGATCGCTCACATGCTCAAAAACATCATTCATAAAAATATAATCGAATTGCGTTTCGTTTTTCCCAAAATCCTTAAATGGAATTTGGGTGTTCAATGCGCTCCACTCTTCGAGAAGTGATTCATCACTAATATCAGTGATATAAACTGTGGCCTCTGGGAAATGCGACTTACATACTAAAGCGAATTGACCGCCTCCGCCTCCGCCTCCGTAGTCCAGAATATCAAGTTTTTTACCCTTATCAGCCTCGCTCATTGCGAAGCGAAGCATATTTGTGAAATTGGTGTGGTTGAAAAAGGATGATTTAGAATACCAATTAAGCACTCGCTCTCTTGGCCAGTTTTTTCCTTCACCATCAGATAATAATTTGCTGTCGTCAGCCGGATAAGGGTAATACAGTAGGACACCACAATTGCTGCATTTCGCAGTATGTGCAAATGCAACCAGTGACTGGCTTTCGCAAATCTTACATTTATTCTGTTCCATTGATTCCTCGTATGTTGACTATTGACGCACCGGATAGGTCAGGAGCTTCTCAGCTCCTTTCCCTCCTAAGAACCGGGCATGATAGTTTCCCATCAACCGGCTCAAGCATTCTAAAAGGACACCACGATGGGATGCCCCGGCTGTTGTACCTCATCAAGCCCATATTGCTCTATTCTCCCGAGAAGTTAAACAGGGTAGTAAGCGTGCATCCTTATTATTTCGACGCTCCCAGAAATATCCTGCATCTTCCTGTGTATATGGGTTTGCATTGGCCCTGATTTTTAGATGACGTTTAATGCCTATTGAGCATAGCCTAACCACGCTATACCGACGTGGCTCAGCATCCGTTTTGCACAGCACTGAAAAGGTATGTTTCCTTTCACCTTTCGCCCAATATTTGCGGAATAACCACTTTTTGG